>OJDY01000003.1_pt1 | contig 133161 bp, 135 predicted proteins | sample 1592931 | NCBI WGS metagenome assembly OJDY01 (sample SAMN05416734, study PRJEB24817) | seawater metagenome | isolation source: Sea water | place: Canada:Atlantic | collected 2013-07
GGTTGATTCCGACAATCTCTCGAGCCGCCTCAAACTGGGCCCGCCAAACCTTGGGGTAGAAAAAGCTTTTGAGGCGGTAAAGACCTAAATTTAGCCAGCGCGGGACGCTATCTACTCGCATCTGGAACAGTGGATAGTCGGGCGTCGGGTGGTTTATTTGGAGATCAAAAGTGATGACGGGAATCCGCAGGGCTTCAGCGATCGCTACGTAGCCTCCGTAGACAATGTTGGGGACAACGAGGGCGTCGGGGGCGAACTCTTTTGCCGCCTCGAAAGCACGGGCTACGTCAGAGCGCTGCAACTGAACGTAATCGGGATCGTTGATGTACTTGCGCCCGAATTTTACCAATTTAATAACCCCACTCAGTGAGCGGTCAGAAAGATCCACCTCACCAAATAGCTTCCCCATGAACGTTTCAATATTTTCGTGCGCCGCGACGAACGGCAATCCTTGCGACTCGAGAAGGTTAGTCGCCGGCGGAGTGGCAAAGACGAGAACGTCACGGCCGATATCTTTCAAGTGGCCGGCCAGAGCAGCCACCGGTTCGATGTCCCCACGCGACCCCCACGCAGCAATCATGATCCGCTGTGGACGCAACCTTGATTCCCTCCGAAGTAGGAGCAACCCAATAATAACTTCTTTAGACCAAGTTTAACATTAGAAGTGTTGGATTTTCTTGCGGCCTCAGCGGGTACCTTCACACATCCCCATCCTCAGAGGAACCTAGGGATTAGAAGGCCAAACCATTGGCACGCCCGGAGGGATTCGAACCCCCAACCTTCTGATCCGTAGTCAGATGCTCTATCCGTTGAGCTACGGGCGCAAATGCGCCTGCGGTGCGTGGCAATACTAGCAGGCGTCGCCGGAGCCTCGTAAGTGGAGGGATCTAGGCGCTTCCCTCACCCTTAAGGGGCTGGTCTTCCTCTTTGCTAGAAGGCACCGTCATCGATGATCGTCCCAGCCGGAAAGTGGAGAAGAATCCCACCACCAGGAAGCCGGCGGCCACATACGCAGTAAGTTGGGCCCCGTCAGTGAAAGCTTCACCGCTTTCACGCTGGATTGCCTGAGCGGTTTGTTCATTCACTTGAGTAGCCGTGAGGGCGTCAGCAATACCGGGTATGGCTGAGCCTGCCGACTCAATAACCGCATCCACGATTGTTTCCTGGCTTGCGGAAGGAACATTCAAATCGGTCAGACGGTCCTCGAGTGAGCTCTGCGTGCCAGAGAACAGGACCGTCCCCAGGACAGCAATACCCAGCGCGGAGCCAATCTGGCGGGCAGTGGATTGTGATCCCGAACCCTGCCCTGTCTTCTCCGGCGGCACATCCACCATAATCACGCCGGTGAGCTGGGCCGTAGCCAGTCCAATACCGATTCCATAAACGAAGAGGAAGGGCGCTATCGCGCCCCATCCGGTTCCTGTGGAAGCGACAATTCCAAAGCCCGCGATGCCCGCAATTTCAAGGACCACTCCTATCTGCACCGCTCGTGCGGGTGAGAGCTTGCCGTTGAGTGCCCCCCCAACACCGGAGGCCATGAACGCTCCCCCGGCGAGGAAAAGTAAGACCGAACCCGAAGCGATGGGCGTGAGACCAAGAACATTTTGAAGCCAGAGGGGAATAGCAAAGAGCAGGCCGAATTCTCCCATGGAAATAATCAGTGCTGCGATGGACCCATTTCTGAAGGACACAATCTTGAAAAGGTTGAGATCGAGCAATACCCCAAGGCCCCTTTTTTCCCGGGACTGCTCCCACACTACAAACCCAATTCCTGCCAGGAGAGAGACGGCCAGCGCGACAGGGATAATCGAGAGTCCACCTGTGGGCCACACCCACTCCCCAAGAGCGAATACGTTCTTTTCGCTCGCTGACCACCATCCGTAGATGCGTCCCTCTATGAGGCCGAAAACAAGCGGTCCAAATAACATCACCGAAAGCACCGCCCCCAAGAAATCGATGCCCTTGACCTGACCTGGTGCTCGGGATTCTAAGACGAAGAGCAAGAGCCCCACAATGATGATTGCTCCTAGCGGAACGTTAATCAAGAAAGCCCAGCGCCAGGTGAAGTCCGTGGCAAGCCAGCCGCCTAGGACAGGCCCCACCGCAACCATGCCGCCGATAGTGGACCCCCACACAGCAAACGCGATACCGCGTTCACGACCAGAGAAAGTGGCGTTCACGATCGAGAGAGTCGTCGGCAACACCATTGCGCCACCGATGCCTTGAACGACGCGAGCCAAAATCAAACTGCTTGCGGAGTCCGCAAATCCCGCCCAGATTGATGAAGCGATAAAAATCACGATGCCGATTGTGAGCAAACGGCGACGCCCCATCCGATCTCCCAATGATCCCCAAATCAGCAGCGTTGAGGCAAAGACCAGAATGTAGCTTTCTTGTACCCACTGGACTTCAGTAGAGGTGAGGTTTAGGTCGCGGATGATTTCCGGGAAAATCGTATTAACGATGGTCCCGTCGATGATGACCAACGAGATTGCCATGGAAACGAATACGAGTCCGATCCACCGTGTTTTGAGAGACGCCACGAGCCAACCCCACTTCTTCACAAGAAAATTAGCACTGTGGTGCCGCCTCGCAGACTACTCCACCCACACGCAGAAGCCCTGCGATTCCTCTTCGGTAATTGCGCAACAATCGCTACGTAACTTACAAGTCTCAGATTTCAGCGTCTCAAGCCTTGTGTCCACCGATTTGGTTTCACCAGCCACGGTGGGCAGAGAAGAAAAATACCAACCTGCAACGCTTCAATAAACGCGGAGACGGAGGGATTTGAACCCTCGGTTCCCCAGAGGGAACTCCACCTTAGCAGGGTGGTGCACTCGGCCGGACTATGCGACGTCTCCTGAAATGAGGACTAGCAACACTTCGAGCCCAACTATACCGATAGAGCTGTTAGCGAGCTACCGTGCAGGTTTCATCCCCCGCGGTCTGCCCCACGAGACCTTCCACAACATCCCCCGCTTCAGGAGTTTCCCCCCGCTCCAACTCGGGATCTGCCGCGGTCGAGCCATACCCCTCGGACCCCGCAGAAACGGTGAACGCCTCATCTGCCTGAAGTCGCTCGGCCACCGTTTTCGCTAAAACCTCGTTGGGTACTACCCGCCCCGGATACAACTCGGGATCCGCGTCAAGAACCGGGTATTGGATGAACACGATGTTGTCATTTGGAATTCCACGCAGTGCCCTGGCCATTGCCACCATCACATCGAGGCTGCCGAGGCTGGTGGAGAGAACCATCGTGTTCGCTGCAACTTGGGCCAACCCGTAAAGCTTGGTCACATCATTCAGCACACCATCGGCTTGAAGAGTGCGGACAAGTGCTGACATATAGACCTGTTGCGAAGAAATGCGGGAAAGATCAGACCCATCCCCCACCCCCTTCCGGGTGCGAAGGAACGCCAAGGCTTGATAACCCTCCAACGTGTGATACCCAGCTTCTGGAAGGTCAATTCCTGACCAGGGATCTACCAACGGAGCGTCCACACAAATCTCCACGCCGCCAACCGCGGTAGAGAGCTGCGCAACACCAGCAAAGGTCATCAATCCCGCATATCCAATATCAAGCCCAGTCAGTTGTTCAATAGTCAGAGCAACACAGGGCAAACCACCAATGCCCATCGTGGTGTTCAGGGGCTCCATTGATCGCTGTCGTGACTCCGTGCCATCTGCTTGTGGGCAGGCAGGAATGTCCAAAAGCAAATCCCTCGGGAAACTCACCACAACCGCGTGATCGTGATTCTTGGAGACGTGAACCAGCAGGTTCACGTCGTTGAGTTCAGTATCAACGAACTCAAAACCGTCACCCTGACCAGCCCTGGTGTCAGACCCGACAACCAACACGTTGAAACCACCATCGATCTCGCCAATGCTGGGCAAAATCGGGTCTGGGGAATTGGGTAATTCGACCGTAACCAGACTGGACTGCAGGTTTTGAAACGTAAGGCCGAGAACGAGACCGGTGCTAAGGATAAGGACTCCGACTAGCCCCAGGGAAAGGGCTACGATCAACTTCCACCCGCCTAGACGTTTGCGGCGGACATGGAGCGGTCGGGGCAAGTCCTCACTGGCCTCAAAGAGGTCGGGAGCAGAGGGTTTGGCTTTATTGGCCACGCGCTCCTCCTCAGTAGTGTTCTCGACAAGCTGTCCCGGACACAGGCCATCGATTACCGGAATGTGCCGAATTCGGATGGGTGTTGTCGTATAACGCTGATTCTAATTGGACGAGCTTTGAAACGTCAGGCACGCGCCCCCCGTTTAGTGTCCACAGTCACCTATTCGAGGGAATGAGCCCGCGTCCGCTGGCCTCTTTCATATTTCGAGATTCGGTTGCGATACATTACATCTAACCGAAAGGCCTCGGAGTGAACCTGCCCCATCAAGAAAATTCCTCGCGGACGAAATTAGCCATCGTTCAGGTTTTCATTGGCGGAGGGCGCGGGATTCGAACCCGCGAGACATTTCTGCCCACTAGTTTTCAAGACTAGCTCCATCGGCCGCTCGGACAGCCCTCCGCAGAAGATTCTAGGGCACCTAGCTTTTGACGGGGCTTGGCAAACCTGCAAGCGCCTGGGCAACGCCATCAGCCATAAAGTCTCCGACCGTTTCGGTCGAGTGAATCAGTACTTCTTCCGGCGCTTGACCCATGCCAACAGCCCTGCCCTGCTGGGCTGCCCACTGCAACATTTCGATGTCGTTTCGTCCATCCCCGACGGCCATAACGCGGTCTAGGTCAAAGCCCAGTAGTCCACGAACCCGCTCGAGTGCAGTGGATTTGTTGACACCTTCTGGGGCGATATCCAGCCATGCGGTCCAACCGACCGTGTAACTCACCTGGTGAAGCCCCATGTCTTCGACGCGGGCGAGAAAATCATCGATTTCATGCCCCGGGGCGATGACGACAACGCGGGTGGCGACGGTGGTGAGAAGTTCTTCAAAGGTGACTTGTTCACTGAGTGCATCAAGTGCACCTTCTGGGAACCAGTCGGTGTATCGGTAGAGACCGGCTTCGTCTTCCACGGCATAGTGAGCTTCGGGAAGTCGTTCCTTAATTCTGGTCAACACCGGGGTGGGGTCGAAATGCTCCACATGGCACTTGCGGTACCCCGAGGGTGCGGTGGTGTCGCGTTTGAGGGTGATGGCGCCGTTAGAGCAGACCACATACTCGGGCGTTATGTCCAACCGATCCAAAATGGGAATCGTCATCGACACTGATCTCCCAGTAGCCAGTGTTACTTCGTGGCCGTTGTCGCGCGCAGAGCGGACGGCCTCGATAATCGCTGGGGCCAGAGTGCCATCTTCGTGCAAGATGGTGCCATCGATATCCAAAGCAACAAGCCACGGGGAAAAAGTCATAATGCCCTATGTCTACCAGCCAGCAATTAGGCGGGGCTGAGAGTGGTCATGCCCGCCATATAGGGGTGGAGCGCTTCGGGAATGATGACCGAGCCATCGGACTGCTGATGGTTCTCAAGTATGGCCACTAGCCACCTTGTGGTGGCTAATGTGCCGTTCAGTGTTGCCACAGGTTGCGTGGGACCGTCTGCCTCTGGGCGGTAGCGCACATTGAGCCTGCGGGACTGGAAGCTGGTGCAATTTGAGGTGGAGGTGAGCTCTCGGTAGGCGCCCTGGCTGGGAATCCACGCTTCAATGTCGTATTTCCTGGCAGCACTTGAGCCAAGATCGCCGGCGGCAACATCAATGACCCGGTAGGGCAAACCCAAGGCCTGCAACATCTGTTCCTGCCACCCCAGCATTCGGAGGTGTTCTGCTTCTGCGTCGGCTGGTTCGATGTAGGTAAACATCTCTAGCTTCTGGAATTGGTGCACCCGGATAATGCCTTTGGTGTCTTTCCCATACGAACCCGCTTCCCTGCGATAACAGGTGGAAAGCCCGACATATCGAAGCGGCCCGTTTTCTAAGTCAATAATTTCGTCGCTGTGATAACCGGCAAGCGCGACTTCACTTGTTCCGGTGAGATACAGGTCATCCTCACCTAGGTGATAAACCTCATCCGCGTGCTCGCCGAGGAACCCTGTCCCTTTCATCACCTCTGGCTTCACCAAGGTGGGCGGAATCAGGGGGATAAAACCATTTTCCACCGCTAGTTTCAGCCCCAGCTGCATCAATCCCAGCTCTAAGAGTGCGCCAGCGCCCTTGAGAAAGTAGAAGCGCGAGCCTGACACCTTGACGCCGCGTTCCATGTCGATAATGTCGAGGCTCTCGCCCACATCAAGGTGGTCTTGTGGATCGCCATCAAACGTAGGCGGGGTTCCGACCTCTCGCAGCGTGACGAAGTTTTCTTCCCCGCCGGAGGGAACCCCCTCCAAAACCACATTGGGCAGTGCGCCAAGCGCTGTGGCGGCCTGTTCTTCCGCCACAGAGGCCAGAGCACTGGCCTCTTTGACCTTCTGGGACAGCTCTTTCACCTCAGCGAGGAGTCGCTGTTTTTCGTCCCCTGAGGCTTTCGCCACATCTTTTCCAAAAGCGTTTTGTGAGGCCCGAAGTGATTCAAAGTGGGCAATCGCATCACGGCGGTGCTGATCAGCAGCGATGGCCGCATCAACCAGGCTTTCTTCGCCACCGCGCTGACGGAGGGACTGGCGCAGAAGCTCGGGGTTTTCGCGCAGAAGAGAGAGGTCAATCACCCCTCTAGTCTGTCACGCTCACTCCGCTTGACCCTGGCGCAGACGCGCAATCCAGTGGCGAGCTTCCTCAAACGCTTCATCGCTGTTCTTGGTTGAGACGCTCGGGACATGGCCGTTTGCTCTGGGGTAGGAACCCAAGAAGATCACATTGGGGCTGAACCGGCGCAACCCCATCAAGGCATCAGCCACCCGTTCGTCCTCGATGTGTCCATCGAGATCAATCACAAATCGGTAGCGGCCCATCGAATCTCCAATGGGCCGGGATTCCAACAAACTCATGTTCACGCCACGCGTGGCGAACTGCTCCAGCATTTCCAACAAGCGCCCCGCTTCATCATCGGGAAGCTCAGCAATGATGCTGGTCTTGTCCGCCCCCGTGCGCTGTGGGGGTGCCCCGCCTTTTCGCACCAAAACGAAGCGGGTGTGAGCATCGGGGTTATCCCCGATATTTTCCGCGAGGATCGAAACATCTGCTTGCTCGGTAATTCCTGGGGGAGCAATCGCCGCATCGGCGAGATCCCCGTCCGTCACAGAGAGTGCTGCTTGAACATTGGAGGCAGCGGGGACATGACTATGGCGGGGCAGGTTCTTTTCCAACCATCCCCGGCATTGCGCATAGGCAACCTGGTGGGCGGCAACAGTCGTTACCGTGTCGAGGGAAACACCGGGCGTGGTGGCGAGGACAAACCGCACCGGGACCATATATTCCCCGACCATGCGGAGTTCGGGCGCTAAGGCCAGGGCATCCTGGGTTGCACTAACGCCACCTTCAATGCTGTTTTCGATGGCGATCATCGCGTACGTGCTGCGGCCGTGCAGGACGTCATCGAGGGCTTCACCGACGTTGTTGACGCTGACCCATTCACCCTTTTCGGCACCGGAGACTTGCTTCAGTGCTTCCCAGGTGAAGGTCCCTGCAGGACCTAGGTAGCTGTAGCGAAGGGGCTCGGACATTCCCAAAGTCTAGTGAAGCCTTGTCCCCCCTTGGGTGGTGGCAGACTGGAACGCGATGGAAGGACCCCATGGCCTCGCACCACCGCTTTGATGACATCACCGTTTCGGACCTGGTTGCTCAGGGCAGCATGAAATGGACCAGGAATCCCGGGCATTTGTCCGCATTTGTGGCAGAAATGGATTTTGGTACGGCCCCGGTCATCACCGAGGCGCTCCACGCCGCCATTGATAAAGCACAGATGGGCTATTTACCCCCCGGGGTGAAGAGCGACATGGCTGAGGCCACCAGTGATTACCTGTCCTCGCACTACGGCTGGGCCATCCCTGCTGAGCAGATTTATCCCACCGCTGATGTGTTGAGTGCTTTTGACCTCGTTCTGGAGCGTTTTTCCACACCCGGATCCGCGGTAATTCTTCCCACCCCGGCCTACATGCCCTTTCTGACGATTGCGCCTGCCAGGGGACATCAGGTTATTCAGGTTCCAATGATTGCTGGTCCTTCTGGCCGCGCGGAGATGGATCTCGAAGCAATCGGTCGGGCGTTTGAAGCAGGGGCCGAAGTGTTTATTCTCTGCAACCCCCACAACCCGCTGGGTCGGGTGTATTCACAAGAAGAGCTCGAAGCCTTGGCTGTCGTGGTGGAGGCCCACGGCGGACTGGTGTTCTCTGATGAAATTCATGCACCGCTCACTCTTGAAGGCCACCGCCACATCCCCTACGCATCCTTATCCGAGGCCACCGCGAATCACACCCTGACGGCGACTTCTGCTTCGAAGGCCTTCAATATTCCGGGCCTGAAATGTGCACAACTCATTGTGTCTAGTGCTGCCCACCAAGAATCCCTGCGCGAGGTGGCGTTCATGGTCTCCCACGGCAGCGCAACACCGGGTGTGATGGCAAACACCGTGGCCTACCGCGCGGGTGGGCCCTGGCTTGCCGATGTTCTGGGCTATCTCGACACCAACAGAACACTTCTGGGTGAGCTTTTGGCCACCCACATCCCCGCCATGGGTTACACCCCGCCCGAGGGCACCTACATTGCCTGGATTGATGCCAACGGTTTGCCCGATATCAAGGGGGATCGATCGTGGGCGCAATTTTTCGCCGATGAAGCCCAGGTTGGCTTGACCGATGGGGCGCTGTGTGGCGAAGCGGGCGTGGGTCATCTCCGTTTGATGCTGGCAACTCCTGGCCACATCCTGGAAAAAATCATTCTCGCGATGGCTGAAGCGCTCAAAGCGCATTCGGCATAATCTGGCTCTATGGATATCACCCACGAACCAAATCAGCACAGATACGTCTTGAGCGAGGATGGCGAATTCCTCGGTGAAGTCGAATATGACCGCCAAGGCGACACACTGCACCTCGTCCGCGCAGAGGTTCCCGCAGCGAAACGCGGTCAGGGCCTAGGGATACCCCTGGTCAAGGGTTCACTCCAGGCCATCAAGGATGAAGGAGGGCTCAGCGTGGTTCCGGTGTGCCCCTACATCGCCAAATACATGATGAAGAACCGCGAGTTCGAGGGCTTGCTCGTCTAACGCCTGGGCAAAACAATGGGCCGAAGTGGATTCCCCGCAACGTCAATATCGACCTCAAGCCCATAGATTCTCGACACTCGCTCCGAGACAATCACTTCACGCGGAGCACCGATTGCTTCCAATCTCCCACTATCGAGCATGGCGACACGATCGGCGTATCCCGCTGCCACGGACAAATCGTGAACCACCACCACCACGGCGCGACCCTGGTTGGCGATATCCCTCACCGTGGTCATCACACTTTCTTGATGCTTCAAATCCAATGCTGCCGTTGGCTCATCCAGCAACACCACGGGGGTGCGCTGGGCCAGCACGCGGGCGAGCGAGACCCGGGCGCGTTCTCCGCCAGAAAGCTGGTTGAACCTTCGCTCGGTCAGTGATTCCACATCTGCCCGTCCAAGAGCGTCAGCTATCGCTTCGTTGTCCTCCCCGCGGCTTGCCGTTCTCGACCAGGGGGCCCGGCCCATTTCTACAATTTCCCACACCGTGAAGGGGAACGACACTTGGTTTGATTGCATCAACACCGCGCGCAAGCGCGCGGCCTGATCTGGTCGGTACTTCGTGACATCAGAACCAGAAAGCAGAGCTGTCCCCGATGTGGCGGGGGTGTCGCCGGCCATGATCGAGAGCAGGGAGGACTTCCCTGCCCCATTGGGACCCACGAGGGCGAGCACTTCACCGGGGAAAACCTGGAGGGACACATTCTTGATGATGGCTCTGCCATCAAGAACAAGGCCAACAGATTGCACATCAATCATGGGTGACGCGTTCATCCTTAGGCCCACCCTCCGCTGCGGCGGCGCTGTTGATAGAGGAGGGCAAAGAAGAAAGGCCCCCCAACCAGGGCGGTCAACATACCAATGGGCAAATCAGCGCCCTGCACAATCGTCCTCGTCAACAAATCGGCGATCGCTAGGAGCGCCCCGCCCCCGACAGCGCTGGCAATCAACAGTCCCCGGTGAGAAGGTCCCAGTGCCATGCGGATGATGTGGGGAACAACCAGACCGACAAAGGCGATAATTCCCGCAAAGGCCACCGCAACGCCGGTCAAGAGTGCCACCAACACGATCGCAATGATCCGCAATTGCTCGACATCGACACCGAGATGGCGGGCGTTTCGCTCACCCAGTGCCAACAAGTCCAGTCGGTGGGCCATCAACACGGCCAACACCGTGCCAAGGATGAGCACCGGCAGAACAATCACCACTTCGGACCAGACAGACCCGGCAAGCGAACCAAGCTGCCAAAACACAATTTGCTCACGGCTTGCGGTGTCGGCCACAAAGAGAACAAAGGCAAGACCCGCTTGGGCAAAAGCATTAATGGCGATACCCGTGAGCAAGAGGGTGACCACCTCGGTTCGGCCGCCCGCTCGCGCGACCGCATACACCAGGAGCGTTGCTCCGAGCCCACCCAAGAAGGCGAGGAGGGCCACACCCCCTCCGGTTGCAGAAATCCCAAAGACAATCGCGGTGGAGGCACCCAGCGCTGCCCCGGAAGAAACTCCCACGACGCCGGGTTCTGCAAGGGGGTTTCCAAACACGGCTTGCATGAGCGCCCCTGCCACCGCAAGCGCTGCCCCCACCGCAAGCGCCATCACGATACGTGGGAATCTCACCACCTCCAAGGTGGCTTCAATAACGGGGTCCGCAGGCGCGAGTGAGGTGTTGAACCCCATCCATTTCAGAAGGGAGCCGATCACATCTCCCGGTGTGATGGCCAGTTGCCCCATAACTGCCGAGGCAATCACCGCACCCACCAAGACCGCCACAAGCGACAGGGACAGGATGACGCCGCGAAGGCGAATACGCCGATTCATGGGGGCAGGGATACTCACGGAACCCTGTTCAACCATTCCGGTGTGGCAAATTTTTCCTCCACCAGCTGCGAAACGCGCTCGCGTTCGCTTTCCGTGACGGTGCTTTCACTCAGGCCATAGAGGGAACGGAAGGTGGAGACGAGGTGGTCCTCAATTTCTGCTTTCGATAAGCCGGTGTGGGCTCTGAGGGGATCCACCCGCTTATTGGCCGAAGCAACACCCTTATCGGAGATCTTCTCTCGCCCAATCCGCAGCACCTCGACCATTTTGTCGCCATCCATGTCATAGGACATGGTGACGTGGTGCAACAGGGAACCGCTGCCGAGGCGTTTCTGCGCCGCACCACCAATTTTTCCGCTCGGACTGGTGATGTCATTCAGCGGCTTATAGGTCGCGTCAATCCCCAACCCGCGCAACGCCTGAATGACCCAGTCATCCAGAAAGGCGTAAGAATCCTGAAAGCTCATCCCAGCAACCAACTCCGCCGGTGCATAGAGGGAGTGGGTGATGGCGGTGCCGAGTTCCATAAACATCGCACCACCGCCGCTGACGCGTCGGACCACTTCCAGCCCGTGGGCCGCAGCGTTATCGGCATCGACTTCATTGCGAAGCGACTGAAAGCTTCCAATCACTACCGCTGGTTTCGCCCATTCCCACAAACGCAATGTCGGACCGCGTCGACCAGCGCCCACTTCTTCGGCTAACACCTGATCCATCGCCATCTGCTGCAGCGGCTCGAGCGCTTCGGGAGCAAGAAAGCCCCACGAGTAGTCGGTGAACCCTCGCGCACCCGTGAGTGCTCGGCGCACCACAACCCCGATCGCTTCTGGGGAAAAACCCATCATCACAGCTTCTGGGGGCAGCGCGGATCTGACCGCGGCGGCGATGTCTTCCGCAGAGGCGTGGGCAGAGAGCCCGGTCAACCCACGATTTATGTCTTCGAGTGCCTCATCGGGTTCCAGGAAAAAATCTCCCGCGAGGTGGACATTCGAAAGCTGTTGGTTAGCGACCTCCAGATCGATAACCACAAGCTTTCCGCCCGGGACCTTATATTCTGCGTGCACTTTCCAAGCCTAGGCGCTCGCCCCCGAGAGCCGGCTTTGCAACCAGGCCAGAAGGTCTCCGCGGACTTCTGCCTGGTTGGTTTCGTTGAATATTTCGTGGCGTGCGCCGTCATAGATGATGACTTCAACATCACTGGCCCCCTGACGGAGGTAGGCGTCCGCTAGCTTCTTGACGCTCTTTTCCCCGCCTAAGGAATCATCTGAGCCGATCATGATCAGCGTCGGTATATCTGCGTTCAGTTTCTTGGGCTGTCCGATCAAACGCGCCGCGTCTATCGGCCCCAAAAGTTTCATCGTGTCGGCAACAAAAGTCATCGGGTCTTTCGCCCATGCCTCATGAACGGCAACATCTCTCGAGAGCCACTCGGCACCGATGGTGCCGAGGTGTTTGTGGCGAGAGTTCAAGTCACCAGCATTCATCGAGCCTGGCCAGCGATAGGCCGTGCCCGTGTGAATCATTCCTTCATAATCCGCAGCGCCACCCTGATTCAGAATCATCTGTCCCATAATCGACCCCCAGCTATGGCCCAGGAAATAGAGCGGAATACCGGGGCGCTCAGCCCGAATGAGCTTCGTGAAATCTCGCACCGAACGAAGTGTTGCTCGCATGCCGCCAGGTCCCAGCTTTCCCATCTTGGTCATATCCCCCGACCACTGCTCCACCCCGGTGGCACCGTGTCCGCGGTGTTCATTTGCCCACACTTCAAAGCCGGCTGTCACCAAGAAGTCAACCAGCGCTTGGTATCGCAGTGCGTGTTCACCAAGCCCATGGGCCAACTGGAGGATTCCCACCGGTGTCTTCTTCGGTGACCACCGATGGAAGTGGATGGTCACACCAAAGGAATCAACAAAAACGTCATCCGCGCGGGATTGTGAGGTCATGGGGTAATCGTAGGCGAAGGCAGCTACATCTTTCGTGCCCAGTGCGAGTCCCGCAGAGGAACAACGGGCTTATGCGGCTGGGCCCAGAAGGTCGTGAGCGACCGTGGAATGAACAGCTTCGGTGTCGCTGGGGTGGTAAACACCAGCCAACACGTCTCGCTGCAGTCGGCTGAGTTCATGGGTTCGACGATAGGCACTTCCCCCCACCACGCGCATGGCACCATCCACAATGCTCCGTGCGGCTTCAACACTCTGGTGTTTCACGCCCGAGAGCAACCTGAACCAGTGATCGGGGGTTTCTCCTCCGGCATCCACCAGCAATGCATAGCGCTGGAGTTGGGGGGCAAGGGAATCAAGAGCTATGGCCATATCCGCAATCTGCCAGCGAATATCGGGGTCATCACTGTGCTGGGTCTGGGGGTCAAAGGCGGAGCCTTTGTTCCTTGCGCCCTCCACCGCCAGCTCTAGCGCGCGATCAGCAATACCGGCATACACACTGGACACCAGTAGCAAGAAGTTTTGGAACACCGCCACCGTAAAGGGGTCAGTGTTGTCGCCCACGGGAATTCTTCGCACCATTCGATCCAGGCGCACCCGGGCCTTCTCGAGTGTGGTCGTATAGCTCTGAGTCGCTCGCATTCCCAGGGTGTCCCAGTCCGGGGTGTTTGACCATCCTGCCTGGTCACGATCAATAAAGCCGTGGACCATGTCCTCGCCTAAGCGCCCCAGTAGCGACAACCTGGTCCAGGCGGGAGAGAGGGAGACAAAAATCTTGGTGCCAGAGAACTCAAAACCCTCCGCTGTTTCTTCCACCACGGTGGTGGAGTCAGCCAGCACCCGGGAATTACCGCGCTCACTCACCCCAAACGCAAACAGCTCGCCCGCAGCGCCCTCCTCGAGAATCCACTCAAACTGTGTGAATCCCTGTGCCACCATGTCCCGTGCGACCCCCATCCAGGTCAGATGCATCCCCACGCCCAGCGCTGTCGCCGGCGCGTGGGCGGCCAGGAGCCGCTGGTCAGCAATGGTGTCGGCAAGGCTTCGAGGCTTCAGATAACCGAGAGCAGAAAGCACCTCGAGGTCTTCGCTAAAGAACTCATTACGCTCGTCATATCCCGCTGCTCGCGAGCGGATGCCCTCCAGAGTCTGTGCATCCAGCAAAGACCGAGGCGAGGAGTGGGAATGGGTGGTCACGGATTTAGGCTAGCGCGGCGTCCTGAGGGGCGGGGAAAACAAGGGCGGGGTGACGCAAGGCTAAGTGGAAATCTTGGCCGATGGAGGGCAGGAAAGGTGCAGCAATACGCGCGCGGACGCGGTCTTTCTGCCCTGCTACATCAAACTCAACGAGAGCGTCGTGTCCAGCATAGGAAACCCCCCTCACCCTTGCGGGGATTCCTGAGGAGGAGGGAACGAGCCATTCGGGACGAACCACGACACGGACGGCTGCGCCATCTTCGGGCACGTATCCCTGCGCTGTGGCTGCGACATCGCCGAGCGAACACACCACGTGCCCTGTGCATCCGGGTCGGTTCTGAGTGGGCCCGCAAAAGTCAGCTGCCCCGCACTGTTGGCATTGCAGAGCACCGTGGCGCCAGGTACCCGCCAACTCGACGGTGTCACCGACGAAGGAGGCAACCCAGGGGGTGGCTGGTGATTCATAGACCTCCACCGGTGTCCCCACCTGAACGATTCGACCCTCATCCATCACTGCCACCAGGTCGGCTAAATCGAGCGCTTCTTCCCTATCGTGGGTGACCAAAACGCCGGTGATGTCTTCCTCGCGCAGGATTTCCACGACGTCACGCGCCAGGGTGTGGCGCAGGACACTGTCCAAGGCGCCAAAAGGTTCATCCAAGAGCAACACATCGGGCGAGGGGGCCAGCGCGCGCGCCAGCGCAACACGTTGGGCCTGGCCGCCAGAAAGCTGACCAGGGGAGCGATCGAGGAATCCGGCAAGGCCAACCATTTCCGCCAACTCCTCGACCCGCTCGTTGCGCCTGCGGCCTTTTCGAAGGCCAAACCCAATGTTGTCTCGAACACTCAAGTGAGGGAAAAGCGATGCCTGTTGAGGAACCCACCCGATGCCGCGTTGTTCGGGCGGAACGCGAGTGGAACCGCGTGAGAGCTCCCGATCCCCCGCGGTAATGACACCTTCCTCAATCGCCAGAAGTCCGGCTATCGCCATCAACAAGCTTGTTTTCCCACAGCCAGACGGGCCCAAAATTGCCACTAAGGAGCCCGAGGGGATATCGAGGGACACATCTCTCAGAGCTGGCCTGGACCCATAGGACAAACCAGCGTTTTTCACGCTGAGCGTTGTCATAGTTCCTCCTTAGCTGACGACCGGACTCCCGAGAGAATCATCGCAGGGATTGCTGCGACCACCACAAGAAGAGCGGCATAGGGTGCTGCACCGCCAAATTCGCCCGCGGATGTCCTACTCCAGAGCTCCGTTGCCAACGTGTTGACGCCGGTCGGGCGAAGTAACAGTGTTGCGGGCAATTCCTTCATCGTGGCAATTGCTACCAACAGCGCGCCGATTCCCAGACCGGGAAGCGCTAAAGGCAGGGTGACGCGCGCCCAGGCTGAGACCGGCTTTGCCCCCAGGGTGCGGGCCACGTTGACCAGGGTGGGCGACACAGCGTTAATGCTGGCGCGGGCTGTCCCCAGGGCTTTGGGCATGAAGAGGACCGCATAGGCAAAGACCAAGACCGCAGTTGTTTGATAGAGCGGAGGCAACACCGCCAAGCTGAAAAATACCAAGGACAACCCAATGACGATTCCGGGAATAGCGTGAGGAAGATACGCAAGTGTTTCCAGTCCCGCTACCCACTTGCCGGAATACCGTGCAGCGAGCGCTGCCACGGGAACGGCTAACAGCAAGGCAACAAGTGCTGCAAGAAAGGCCACCCCCACGGTCACCCCGGTGGCAAGGGCCAAGCGGGAGACATCAATCTCGCGCACCGTTTCTGCACCCACCAACCGAATCCCCAACCCCAGCAACGGAACTGCTACCCCGGCAATGGGCGCCACCAGAATGACTGCCAGTGACAGGGTCCGGGAAAGGGGGCGCAGGGATTCCAGCGTCGACACCGTTGCTGTGGTTGGAGCCACCTGACCTCTGGCGCTTCTCTCGCCGGCCACGACCACCAAGGCGATCACCACCAAGAGCAGCGCAAGAATAGCTGCCTGCGAACGGTCGAAGCTCGCCGCAAAGGACTGTTGAATGCCCCACGTCAACGTCTCGTATCGCAGCATGGCGACAAGTCCGTAATCGCTAAGCGTGTAAAGAAAGACAAGTAGGGCTCCCGCTATGGCAGCCGGCCGCACCTGAGGCCAGGTCACCAACCAGAACGCGCGAAGAGGGCTAAATCCGAGTGTTCTCGCCACCGCTTCGCCTTCGGCGGAGGTTCCTCTCAACGCTGCTGCCACCGGAAGGGTGACATAGGGCACCGTCACGGCACTCAAAAGCAGCCAGCTCGGCAAAAAACCATTGATACCTGGGGAGATAACCAGCCAGCCGTAGGAAGCAAGATAGGACGGCACCGCCAGGGGAAGTGCCGATATCAATAGCAGCGCCTTCGCTGCGCGAAAGCGAACCCGAGTCAGCAGGCCAGCAACACCCACTCCGCCCATCAGCGCAGTGGCGGAAACCGCGGCACTGAGACCCACAGTGTTGAGCGTAATTTCGGCCACCCTCGGCCTCGAGAGAACCACCGCGATATCCGCCCAGGGTATTTCGCCAACCCGCCACACGACATAGGCCAGCGGAATCGTGACGATGGCCACAGTGATCAGGGACAATCCCACGAGCCACCGTGGCGGCTTAGTCACAAGAGTAGAAGAGATCACGGAGGAGCCTTGGGGGACTAGAAAATCAGTCCGTATTTGCGCAAGAGGTCCTGGGTATCTGCCAGGGTGCGCAAATCAGAAAGGTCGAAATCTGCTGAAGCCAGCTCCGAAAGTGCGGGAAGGCCTTCCGGTGACGCGATTCCTGGGACGAGAGGATATTCATAGGTCGTGCTGACGAAATACTGCTGTGCTTGATCAGAAACCAAGAACTCCACCAACTTGAGGGCATCTAAGTCCCTGCTCTGGGCCTCCAAAATCCCCACTCCCGTGACGTTAACGATGGCCGCGGGGTCTCCTGCGGGCAAGAAGTGGAGCTTGGCGCGCATGTTGTCCGCCCCCCGCTCACTTTCCATCCGGTACCAGTAGTAGTGATTGATCAGTCCAAGTGGGACTTCCCCAGAATCGACCCCTTCCAAAATGGCGCTGTTCTTTTCGTAAATTTGAGGATCGTTAATGACAAGACCAGAGACCCACTGGTCCGCAGCAGTTTCTCCCCGAATCACCCGGTAGGCAGTGACGAAGGACTGGAAGCTCGCGTTTGCCGGCGCGACGCCAACTTTGCCTGACCACTGTGGGCCAACAATGTCATCAGCATCGGTGGGGAGGTCCTCTGGTGCGACGTTCTCCGAGTCATAAACAATGACCCGTGCGCGACCGGTCACGCCCACCCAGGAGCCATCACTCGAAGTGAAAGCTGGGTCTACTCGGTTACTGATCTGCTCAGGCAGGGTGTCCAAGAGTCCCGCCTCGCCCAGTGCACCCAATGCTCCCGCGTCTTGAGAGAGGAACACTGCGGCAGGGCTTTGCGAACCCTCTTCCAAAATTTGTGCGGCAAGTTCAGACGTTCCGGCGTAGCGAATGTCGACTTGAACACCGCTTTGTTCCATAAAGACGTCGATGAGGGGCTGAACAAGGCTTTCTTTCCGCCCGGAATAGAGGATGACGTAATCATCCTCTCCCGCAACGACGGCAATGTCTTCGGCGCTCTCTTCGACAACCGCAATATCTTCAACGACAACCTCCGGCTCTTCAGCCGTTACACACCCACCCAACGCCAAGCTCGAAGCCACGAGAAACGTGAGTATTCGGGTGCGCGCAAAAGAAGTCATATTTCTCCTGGGGAGACGAGAACTCCGGGGTCGTTCCCGAAATAGGCGTTAGAACCTAAGGCTAACCCAGTGGTTCTGGGATTCCAAGGGGCAATCTGCCTAGCGTGAACGCAACTCCGCGAGTACCGCTTCGAGCTGGTCAATCCCCCAGTCGAGGTCCTTTTTGGACACGATGAGAGGGGGCGCCAAGCGAATGGTGGAACCGTGGGTGTCCTTGGCGAGAACACCTTTTCGCATCAGAGCCTCACACACCTCGCGACCCGTGGCGAGGGTTGGGTCAATGTCAATACCGGCCCACAGCCCAGCACCACGGACCGCAAGAACACCTTTACCCACCAAGGCCTCAAGCCTTTTCTTCAAGTGTTTTCCCAGTCGCTGGGACCGACGTTGCATGTCCCCCTTGGCGAGCATCCTCACCACAGCAAGTCCCACCGCTGCCGCGAGGGGATTTCCACCAAAGGTGGACCCGTGTTCGCCTGGCTTCAAAACACCCATGACTTCTTTGCGCCCCACAACAGCGCTGACCGGGACAATCCCGCCCCCCAAGGCTTTGCCCAAGATATACATATCGGGCACGACTTTTTCGTTGTTGCACTGAACAGTGGCACCTGTCCGGCCAAGCCCCGATTGGATTTCGTCGGCGATCATCAAAACATTGTTGGCTTTGGTGAGCGCGCGCACCTTCTTCAGATATCCCTTGGGGGGAGTGATAATTCCAGCCTCCCCCTGAATGGGTTCGATTAATACGGCCACCGTGTTGGCATCAATTTCTTTCTCCAGCGCCTCTGCGTCGCCATAGGGGACGCTGACAAAGCCGGGGGTGAAAGGGCCGAAATCCTTGCGGGAAGATTCATCGGTCGAAAAACTCACAATCGATATGGTGCGACCGTGAAAGTTCTCCTTCGCGACGATGATTTTGGCTTTGTTCGCAGCCACACCTTTGACCCGGTACCCCCAGGCGCGGGAAACCTTGATGGCGCTTTCTACGGCTTCGGCGCCAGTATTCATCGGCAAGACCATGTCCATCCTCAGCAGGGCCGCCAATTCTTTCGCAAACGGGCCCAACTGGTCGTGATAAAAAGCGCGGGAGGTCAACGTCAGTTTGCCGAGTTGTTTCCTCGCAGCGCGAATCAATGTTTTGTTACCGTGGCCGAAATTGACAGCAGAATATGCGGCCAAACAGTCGAGATATTTTTTCCCCTCAACATCAGTCACCCAGGCGCCTTTGGCGCTAACCGCAACAACGGGAAGCGGGTTGTAGTTCCTGGTGAGAGACTCACGCTCGGTTTCTAGGGCTCGGGCTGTCGTGGTTGGGGTCATGATGCCCTCAACTCTAAAGTGCAACACTTGACGCCGCCGCCAGCGAGCAAAAGCTCGGAGAGGTCGACCCCGATGGGGTTATATCCGCGCTCTCTGAGGTCTCTCGCAAAAGTCACTGCCTTTTCTGCGATGACCACATTGTGTCCATCGCTAAAGGAGTTCAATCCCAAAATCCCCGCGTCCTCTTCGCTCGCGATAATGGCGTCGGGGTATCGGGTGCGAAGAATTTCCAGAGATGCCTCATCAAAAGCGCTGGGAAGATAGGCGATGGTTTTTGAATCAATCACCGCAAGTGCTGTGTCTAAGTGATAAAAACTGGGGTTGATGAGCTGTAACGACACGACCTCACGACCATAAATCTTCGCGATTTCTTGGTGGCTGCTGGTGTCGCTGCGGAAACCAGAGGCCGCGAGGATGACATCCCCCACGAGCAAGAAGTCACCCTCGCCCTCGTTAGTTGATTCGGGTTCGACGACTGCTAGCCCATGCGCCGCAAACCATTCCATATACGCGGGACCTTCGGGCTGACGCTCTAGATAGTGAAACTTGGCGCCGTAAGCAATTCCATCCAGCACAAAACCGCCGTTCGCCGCGTACACCATGTCCGGTAGGCCTGGAACGGGATCAATGAGCTCAATCGTGAATCCCAGTTCCCGATACGTGTCATAGAGCGCGGTCCACTGCTTCAGCGCCAAGGCCGTATCGGTGGGGTCCTCGGGGTGCATCCAGGGATTGATCCGGTAGCTCACAGTGAAGAATTCTGGTCGACACATCAAAATGGTGGGGAGCGCCGTCTTCTCGGAAGAATCGCTCGCTCTATATGCAGTCACAGTCGTTGTCATGCCTCCATCTTCACACGCAACGAACGCTCTTTGATGGCTATTCAACGCAGATATTCTTCACAAATAGGACCCAAAACGCACGATATCTGCATAAACTGGAGATATGGATGCTCTTGACTCACGAATCATCACAGAACTCCGCCATAACTCCCGCGCCAACTACGGCGATATCGGGGGATTAGTCGGGCTATCTGCCTCCGCGGTCAAACGTCGAGTAGACAAACTCGTGGCGCAAGGAATCATCCGCTCTTTCACCGTGGTGGTTGATCCTTCCGTCGATGGGATGGCGGTAGAGGCTTATATCGAGCTCTTTTGCCAAGGCACGGTCTCTCCGCCAGAACTGGAGCGCATCCTTTCCCACATCCCCGAGGTCATCGCAGCAGGCACGGTCAGCGGTGATGCGGATGCGATTGTTCACATGCGCGCCAAAGACATAGCGTCACTGGAGCGCGCTATCGAGCGAGTTCGATCGGCGCCCAATGTGAACCATTCCAAGAGCTCCATCGTCCTCTCGCGGCTGGTCCACACACCCGCGGGCTAAATCGCTAACTCTCGCATTCGTGCGTCAGGGGCGCCAAACCGGTGCGCCGTGAGCGACACAGCTTGTTCCTTGAGGAAGGGAAGTATCTCTACCCGGCCACTCTCGGTCACTTCGTCACCATAAATGGAAACTTCGGGGGCTCCATCAAACGCCACGGCTAACGCATCGACGCGGCCGCCCAGCAACCGAACCCGCTCCGGCAAATGTGTGTTTACCCTCGCTACGAAAGCTCTTTCGGTTTCCACAACCACGGAACCCAGGCTCCCTAAATGCTCCGGAGCTTTACCCAGTAGGAGCACGATCGACTCTGGTAGCGGGTCGGTACTTGACACATTGATTCGCGCTCCTGCGCGAAGCCCCGCAATAAGAACCCGCATCGTTTCTACCAGGGGAACAAACCCAGCAACCCTCACCGTCACCTCGTGCGGGTGGTACCGGAAGACGTTGCGCTCTACCCCAAGCCCGCTGGGATCCTGAGACACACCGTATATTTCTTCCCACGCGAGGGTGTCGCTAGCGAGTGCGCGAGCGATGAAGGACGCCCCCTCGTCCTCACTGCTGAGTGATGCAAGCTCGGCGAGATAGGGGTCGGTCCTGTGGGGTCCCACCACAGCAGTGGCTGGGGTCCGCCGCCACGAACCCAACCCAAGGAGATAGTTGGGGCCGCCAGCTTTGGAACCGGCGCCGACGCTGGAGCGTTTCCAACCGCCAAAGGGCTGACGTTGAACAATCGCCCCCGTGATCCCACGGTTGACGTAACAGTTTCCCGCCTGCACGCGGGCCAGCCAGTGCTCAACCTCTCGGGGGTCGAGGGAATGAATCCCCGCGGTAAGGCCAAAATCGGTGCCGTTTTGTAGCGCGATTGCCTCATCCAGCGTCCTTGCTGTCATGATGGCAAGCACAGGACCGAAGTATTCGGTCCTGTGGAATTTACTATCCGCCTTGACCCCTGTTCTGACGCCCGGCGACCACAGTCGACCTGATTCGTCTAATTGCCGAGGCTCAAGAATCCAGCTTTCGCCCCGACCAAGCTCTGTTAGTCCCGAGCGAAGCTTCCCGCCGGGTGCTTCAATCACCGGTCCCATCATGGCTTCTGGGTCATCGGGGTACCCCACCCTTAGCGTGGTCACCGCATCCACGAGCTGCCTGCGGAAGCGCTCCGATTTAGCGACTGACCCCACAAGGATGAGAATGCTCGCCGCGGAGCATTTCTGACCGGCGTGCCCAAAGGCACTCTTCACTGCGTCGGCCACCGCTAGATCAAAGTCAGCACTGGGAGTCACGATCAAAGCATTCTTGCCGCTGGTTTCTGCCAACAACGGCAACTCTGCACGCCAGGACCGGAACAACCGGGCTGTTTCAAATGCGCCGGTGAGAATCAGCCGATCCACGCCGGGGTGTGAAATCAGACCGTGACCGATCTGGCCCTCTTCAATATCGATAAGTTGCAACACATTCTTGGGAACACCGGCTGCCCACAGCGCCTCTGCAATAAGGGCACCGCATCGCCGGACCTGCGGAGCTGGCTTGATCGCCACCGCACTTCCCGCCGCGAGCGCCGCTAAGACCGATCCCGCAGGAATGGCGACGGGGAAGTTCCACGGCGGTGTCACGAGAGTGAATTGTGCGGGCTGGAATCGGGCACCATCCACGGTCTCAAGTTCCAGAGCGGAATGGGCGTAGTACCTGGCAAAGTCAACAGCCTCGCTGACCTCAGGGTCACCCTCCAGCAGAGTTTTCCCCGCTTCTTGCATCATCACCGCAAGAAATTCACCCCGCCGTTTGTTCAGCTGTTCTGCCGCAGCCAGCAGAATGATCGCCCGCTCTCCTGCTGGTTTCTTCCCCCACAGAGCACCGGCTTTACGCCCCCGCGCCACAAGGTCATCCACGACTATTCCACCCTTGATGGGTCCGAGGGATTCCGGAATTGCTGCTTTGCCCAACGAGTCCAGACCCAGCTTTTTGCCCCGCGCGGACGACGCCAATTTCCTGACTTCCCTTGCCCACCCGCGGTTTGCCGCCAAAGAAGGGTCGGTGTCAGGTTCGTTGTGAAAAACATCACCCACGTGCACTCCTGAGGGCTGGAAGTCACCTTGGTTTTGAACTCGGTGGTACTTCGGCGCGTTGGCGGTGAGCGCTTTCAGAGAAGAACGAAACCGCGCCTCCTCGCGCGCAAACAGCTCTGCGTTGTCGTGGAGATCAAATACCGCGGACATAAAGTTCTCGGGGCTCGCGTTCTCATCCAACCGGCGGACCAAATACCCAACGGCCGCATCAAATTCTTTGGGGTGCACGACGGGGGTGTAGAGAACCAGTTGGCCGACCGTCTCGCGGACCGCATCAGCCTGATGGGGTGCCATACCGATCAACATTTCGAAGTCGACACCTTCCAGAGACCCTCGGCCCTTAGCCATCAGGTAGGCGAGGGCAACGTCAAAAAGGTTGTGGCCAGCGACCCCGATGCGGACAGCCTTCGTTCGTGCCGTGGTGAGAGAGTATTCCAGCACCCGCTTGTAGTTTGTGTCACTTTCCTGCTTTGAGGGCAACACTGCCAGAGGCCAGTCGTGAACCGCTCCATCCACTTCTTCCATTTGAAGGTTCGCGCCCTTCACCACACGCACCTTCACACAGGCGCCACCCCCGCTCACCCTGTCACTGGCAAAAGCCTGGATGCGCTTCATCGCATCCAGGGCTTCGGGCAAATAGGCCTGGAGAACGATGCCGCCCGTGTAGTTCTTCAGTGACGCATTGCTATAGACGCCCTCAAAGACCTCGATGGTCATATCGAGGTCTTTGAACTCCTCCATGTCGAGGTTAATAAAAGTGGGTGGTGTCGTAGCGGCTGCCTGCTGGAACAGAGGAATAAGGCGCTTGACTACTCGTTCTACCGTCTCGTCAAACGCCCACATCGATAGCTGGCTAGAAAGGGAGGAAACCTTCACGGAAACGTAATCCACGTCCGGGCGCGCAATAAGGGCGGACACCCCTGCCAAACGGCGATCGGCTTCTTGATCGCCCAACACAGCCTCCCCTAAAAGATTGATGTTCAAACGATCGCCATTGCGGGTCAAATGCTTGAGTGACTTACCGAGGCGTTTGTCGCTCGCGTCGATTATCAGGTGGCCGATCAACATTTTCAGCGCCCACCGGGCTATCGGCACCACCAGGCTCGGAAATATGGGGGCAAAAAACCCACCCACCTGAATCAGCATGCGCAAAATGCCAGGCAGAAAAGCCGGTATATCGCGGGATAGCTCGCGAAAGTTCCGACCGGCAACCGCCAAATCTTCGGGGCGGGCAACGCGATCCACAAACCCCAGTGCAAACGCTGGCCCTTGAGCGTCTTTCAAGACCCCCGCCAACCTCTCGGAGGAGGCGTCTGGCCTGCGGTGGAGAATCGCGGCGCGGTCGAGCCACGAACGGACGAGAGCCACCGAATCGTTTGCTAGCGATGTGGCTCCAGCAATCCCCAAAGGTTTTTTTGGGGTCGCTGGTTTCTCGTTCAACGCCTGGGCCATACCGGCAAGCGTAGGGGGTGTACTTGCTCAGCGCACATCATGCAAAAACCCCTCGGTGTTGAGAGTCAGAGACTCCCTTCACCGAGGGGTTTCGCTAGACCTTAGCTACGGAGGCGACCAGGGCCACCCATGTCCCAGTCTTGGAAACCTTGGAGTGGGCCAAACCCATCAATCGCGGAGGCGACGAGGATAATCCAGCCAATGGCAACCAGGAGGCCGAGCACGATCAATCCCGAGCTGACCGCAACAGCAACTTTTGCAGGAACGTTGGATACGCCCGCGTTCTTGGACCACACCCAGGCGATAATGCCAAGGATGAGGGCGGGAATTTGGGTGAAAAACGCCAACACGAGGGCAACAATTCCCATGGTTTTGCCCGCGTAGTCGTCGTAGGGACCAACGCTCGTCGTGGTGGTGGCAGCGTGTTCCGTTGCCGCCACAGGCTCAATAGTCTTTGCCATAGGTTTCTCCTTTTCAATGACCAGGGTTTCTCGCCCTGCTCCCCCAGGATACGGGCGGTTTCTTGGCCGGGCCTTGGTGAATCCTATGAATTTGACGTGATGCGGGTAATCGCTTCCCGCAAAAGCGCCAGAATAGAGACATGAAAATTGGAATCCTCACCAGCGGTGGCGACGCTCCCGGCCTGAATGCCGTCATCCGGGCCGCTGTCCTCAAAGGCACCCGTGTTCACGGCCACGAATTCGTCGGTTTCGTCGGTGGATACAAGGGTCTCTGTGAACCCGACATCATGCCTTTGACCCGACACGAAGTGAAAGGTATTTCCAAGGAGGGTGGCACCATCCTTGGAACCTCACGAACGAACCCTTTTGAACACGGTGGGGTCGAAAGAGTCAACGAGGTCCTGGCAGAGCACAACATTGACGCCATCATCGCCATCGGCGGCGAAGGCAGCCTCGCCGCAGCAAGGGAGCTCTCCGATGCCAGCGTTCCGATTGTCGGGGTTCCCAAGACCGTAGACAACGACCTCAACGGGACTGACTTCACCTTCGGTTTTGACACCGCGATCAGTATCGCCACGGAGGCGATGGATCGCCTCCGCACCACCGGTGACTCACATTCTCGTTGCATGGTTGCCGAAGTTATGGGACGTCACGTGGGGTGGATTGCCCTTCACTCGGGTATGGCCGCCGGAGCGCATGCGATTTTGATTCCCGAACGCAAGACCAGCATGGAAGATATCTTGAAATGGGTCCGCTCGGCGGCCGATAGAGGGAGAGCGCCTCTGGTCGTGGTGGCGGAGGGCTTTGCCCTCGACACAATGGATGACGCGCATTCAGAACGCGGTTTGGATGCGTTCGGTCGGCCACGACTCGGTGGTATTGGCGAGATGCTTGCCCCCATGATTGAGGACGCCACCGGGATTGAGACTCGCGCCACCACCTTGGGACACATCCAGCGCGGGGGAACGCCGAGCGCCTTTGACCGGGTGCTTGCCACCCGTTTCGGGATGAGTGTCATCAACCTGGTGAATGACCACCAGTGGGGCCACATGGTGGCGCTTCGAGGGACAGAAATAGTGCGTGTCGATTTTGTCGACGCTCTAGGTGCCCTCAAAACCGTGCCCGATGACCGATACGAGGCAGCGGCGATGCTCTTTGGTTGAGCACGCCACAGGCTGGTGGATCACCGGTGAAGGCTCGGGTCATCTCACGGCCACTCTGCGTGGAAATATTTCCCCTTCCGAGCTTGGCGAGGGTTCCTTAGAGATTTCGGTGAGCCACTCCGCCCTCAATTACAAGGACGCCCTGGCCCTGACGGGTTCCCGCGGTGTCGTCCGCCAGACCCCGCTGATTCCTGGAATAGACGCTGTCGGGTCTGTCGTGTCGTGCTCTGAGAGCAGTTTTCACTTGGGCGACTCAGTGGTGCTCACCGGCTGGGGCTATGGCGAGCAACGCCATGGTGGACTTGCCACGCGGATCCGCGCTGATCCGGGGCACGTGCTCGCTCTACCTGCTGGTCTCACCCCCGAACAGGCGGCGTCGATTGGTACCGCAGGTTTCACCGCCGCCCTTGCGATGACCAAGCTTCAGACCGCAGGGCTCACTCCCGAATCGTGCACAAAGCCGATTGCCGTTACCGGTGCCGCCGGTGCTGTGGGCTCCTTCTGCATCTTCTTACTCGCTCAGGCTGGTTTTAGGGTCACTGCCATCACAGGGCGCACCGATGAACAGGAGTACCTGAGAGGACTCGGAGCAACCGAGGTCCTCTCCCGGCAAGAAGTACTTACCCAGGCGGGGAAGCCCCTTTCGAAAGAGCTCTATTCCGGAGTGATTGACCAGGCCGGTGGTGAGCTGTTGGCCACTCTGCTTGCCTGCACCGCCAGCGACGGCGTGGTGGTGGCGTGTGGTCTCGCGGGGGGAACAGATCTTCCCGCTACCGTAATGCCCTTTATCTTGAGGGGGGTCAGCTTGATAGGAGTTAACTCAGTGACACAGTCTCGAGAGATCCGGCGCGAAACGTGGGATCGGTGGGCTTCACTTGCCCCCACCGTTCCGTGGGAGAAAATCACCAAGGTCATAGGTCTCGATGAAGTCGAAGAATATGCGCCCAGGGTTATTGCCGGTCTGACCAGGGGACGAGTGGTTGTCGAGGTTGCGGCTTAGTCGTCCTTCGTAAACGCCCAGAGCACCGCCGCAACACCGGCAATTGCACTCGCGCCAATTCCCGCAAGCCACGCAGCAGGAAACTGGTCATAGGAGCGCGAAACCCAACCTGAGGCCTGTTTGGCAAGTTCGGCGGGAGTGATTCTGTGTTCAATTTCGTCCAAAGTGGCTTCGAGATCGGCCCTGGTGGAGGAAACGAATTCCCGGACTTCTTTACGCGACATTATTTATCCCCCCGGAGGACCTGAATATCCTTGCGGATGCTCTCAATAGTTTCATCCGGTGTGGGGCTCTTTGCCCGGGACATCACGCCAGCGCCGGCAAGGGCAATCGCGGCTGCGGCCACAAGAACACCACCAGCGCTGATGAGTGAGGCCGCCCAGAGCGGAACAACCAGGGCCAAAGCAAACACTGCCGTGAAGACCAAAAGGAGCAAGGCAAAGATAACCAAGGACACGCTGATGGCAAAGAGTCCCAGCCCAATCCCTGTGGCTTTGAGCTTTGCCACGATTTCCGTCTTGAGGAGCTCGAGCTCGGCTCGAACCAGTTGCACGATGAGGTGGGGAATGTCCGTCATCAGCGAGAGAAAGCTCTTCTTCTTCGCTGCATCACGAGCCGACTGCTCGGTCATAGAGAGATCCTCTAGGCGCCGTCAGACTTGGAGCCGGTGGCATCACGAACCTTCGTGACCACCGTCTTTGCCGCCTGAGTAGCTTTATCCGTCAAGTCCGGTGCCTTGTCTTTCACGAACTCCTCCACGGTGTGAACCTGGCGCTGAACACGGGGATCCTGCCATACCTTTTCGGCGCCCGCTCGGATTTGCTCGTACCGCTCGCGCCCTGCACGGGCCCCCAAGATGTAGCCTAAAACTAGGCCAACAACCATAAGAATTTTGCCCTTCATTGCTTCCTCCGATATGTATTCCAATTTTGGAATGTAATACGACTTCCCCCAGAGTAGCGGGGTTTTCTAGGATTTACCAGATGGAGACGCGCTTTTCTGGGGCCAGCCACAGGGCGTGGTTTTCTCCCACGCCAAACGCTTCATAAAACACATCGAGGTTCCTGGCGATTTGATTACAGCGGAACTCGGGGGGCGAATGCGGGTCAATCGCCAACAACCGCAGGGCTTCTTCTTCACGAACAGCAAGCTTCCACGACTGGGCCCACGACAGGCAGAATCGCTGCGCTCCCGTCAGTCCCTCGACCACAGGTGGCTCTTCTCCTCCAAGAGCCAAGAGGTAGGCGTGCCAGGCAATCGCCAGGCCGCCCAGGTCGCCGATGTTTTCCCCGATCGTAAGTTCCCCATTCACCCTGTGTCCCGGTAATTGTTTCGGAGACAAGGCATTGAACTGCGTAATCAACTCGCCGGTTCGCTCTTCGAAGGCTGCGCGGTCGCTATCGCTCCACCAATTGTGAAGCTTCCCAGAACCATCAAACCGAGACCCCTGGTCATCGAACCCGTGCCCGATTTCGTGCCCAATCACGGCGCCAATAGCGCCGTAGTTGGCCGCGGCATCTCGCTCAGGGTCAAAGAACGGGTACTGGAGGATCGCTGCGGGAAAAACGATCTCGTTGAAACCCGGGTTGTAATAGGCGTTCACCGTTTGGGGCGTCATGAACCATTCGGTGCGATCGATGGGCGACCCAATCTTTCCCAGTTCTCTGGCGAACTCAAACTCGTTACCCGCTTGAACATTAGCCAGCAGGTCCGAAGGGTCTACGGCGAGGGTGCTGTAATCCCGCCACTTTTCGGGATATCCGATTTTGGGGACAAAGGTGTCGAGCTTTTCGAGGGCTTTGACCTTTGTGGCCTCGCTCATCCAGGTGAGTCCCTGGATGCTTTCTCGGTAAGCGTCCAACAGCTTCGTTACCAGTTCATCCATCTGCGCCTTGGATTCTGGCGGAAAGTGCTCTTCAACATAGAGCTCCCCGACGGCTTCCCCCATGACGGACTCGACGAAAGAAACACCCCTTTTCCACCGCTTCCTTATCTCGGGTGTCCCCGAGAGCGTGGTGCCAAAGAAGTCGAAGTTTGCCTGCACCAGGGCATCGCTGAGGTAGGAGGAGAAAGCCCTGACGGTGTTCCACATCATCCAGTCTCGAATTTCAGGCGCCGACAATTCGCTCCACACCGCTTCGAGGGATGTCACAAAGTCAGGCTGGCGAATCACGAGCTCGGCAAAGACCACAGAGTCGATTCCCGCTGCTTTACGCCACAGGTCAAAGGGAAGGGCACCCAGGCTCGCGGTGAAGTCCTCCGCAGGCCACAAGTTATAGGTCGCCTCCGCATCCCGGCACTTCACGTTGTCCCAGTGGTGACTCGCTAAGCGAGTTTCCACCGCCATGACCCGCGCTGCCCGCTTAGCCACCTGATTTGCCCCCACCAAATCAAAGACTCGCTCGAGGTGCGAGAGAAAAGCGGAGCGGATATCGGCATATTCGTCTTGGCGGTAATAGGCCTCATCGGGCAACGAGATACCGCCCTGCTCAAGGAAGATGACATAGCGATCGGGATTGCCCGGGTCGTTATCGACAAAAAGTTGCCAGAAGCCTTCGACGCCTCGGCGTTCAAGGCTTCCCAGCACGATGGCAAGCGCTTCTTTGCCCCTATCGGCTGCCTCCGCAATCTCTTCCAGGAGTGCCGCGAGCGGAGCCACCCCGACCGATTCGATTCTTTCTTCATCCATAAAGCTGGTGTAAAGGTCGCCTACTTTTCGGGCACCTGAACCAGTCGCGGCACCATGGGAGCTTTCGATAATGTCCTTGACGGCTTTTTCAGCTTCTTCCGCGAGAACCGTGAAAGCGCCGTAGCGCGCTTTGTCGGCGGGGATTTCTGAAGAATCAAGCCATCGGCCATTCATGTGGAGATAAAGGTCATCCCCGGGGTGTCGTTGGTCATCGCGTTCTTTAGTTTCTATTCCACTTTTTAGCACCCACTTAGCCTAATCTCGCAAACCCTGGCCTTCCTGGTTGTAGCGTGGGCTGGTGCGAATGGACAGCCTGGATAAGCGGATTTTTGCGCTCGCCATACCCGCTCTGGGCGCACTGGTAGCGGAGCCGTTATTCCTGCTCACCGACACCGCGATGGTCGGGCACCTTGGTGCAGACGCTTTGGCAGCACTGGGGCTTGCGAGCACCATCGCCGCCACCGTGGTGGGATTGCTCATCTTCCTCGCCTACGCCACGACGCCCCTGGTGGCCAGGCGCTTAGGGTCAGGTGACACACCCGGTGCGATTAGCGCGGGAATAGATGGCCTGTGGCTTGCGGCAGGCCTCGGGGTTGTCTTGGGAATTCTCGGTTACCTCACCACACCTGCCGTTGTGGGGCTCTTCCCCGCCAGCGATGCGGTGGCGGCCGGCGCCGCCTCCTATCTGTTGGTTTCGTGGTGGGGATTGCCGGGGATGCTTCTGGTGATCGCTGCGACCGGGATGCTCCGCGGCCTTCAGGACACAAAAACACCCCTCTACATCGCTGTTGCCGGGTTTGGCGCGAACGCTCTGCTCAACGCGCTGCTGATCTATGGCTTCAACCTGGGGTTGGTGGGATCCGCCTGGGGAACTGTCACCGCGCAGTGGGCGATGGCTGCGGTGTTCCTTGTCTTGGTGACGAAGAAAGCGTCCACCGTTCACGTGTCTCTTCGACCCGGGCTTACCGGGCTCACCCAGGCCGCCAAGTCCGGTAGTTGGTTGCTGGTGAGAACGCTCAGCCTTCGCATCGCGCTGGTGGCCACCGTGGTGGTGGCCACCAGCCTGGGCACCTCCGAGTTGGCCGCCTGGCACATTATTTTTACTCTTTTCTCGCTCTTGGCCCTCGCCTTAGACGCTCTCGCCATCGCTGGTCAAGCGCTGATTGGGCATGACTTAGGGGCGGGCAATCGCGCTGCTGTTCGGGCAACAACCCAACGGTTGATTCGCTGGGGATTTCTTTCTGGGGGAGTTCTGGCCGCCATAACGGGAGTGCTTTCTCCGCTTCTTCCCCTGGTGATGACCTCGGAGACCAGTATCCGCGAGGCATTGTGGCCCGTCCTGGTGTTACTGGGGCTCACGCTCCCTCTTTCCGCTTTCGTGTTTGTCTTAGACGGGGTTCTTATTGGAGCCGGTGACGGCAGATACCTTGCGCTCACCGGGGTAATAAACCTTGCGATGTTTGCTCCGTTCTTGTGGCTCGCAAGTCTGGTTTCCACCCCGGGGGGCGAAATTAACCTGCTGGGCCTGATGATGCTGGAAGTGGCATTCGGTATCGGATACATTGGGGCCAGGGCTCTCACCTTGGGTCTTCGCTATCGGGGAGAGGCCTGGTTAATCATCGGTGAAAATCGCTAAGACCCCTTCGGCCCAATCCTGGAGAAACGCCCTCTTTGTCGTCTTCCTGATCAACGGTTTAGGTTTTTCCACGTGGCTTGCTCGAGTTCCCGCCATCAGAGATGGCTTAGGGCTCAGCACATCAGAGGTTGCCGCTCTCTTGTTCACTGGAGCACTCGGCGCCGTCAGCGGTCTTGCTTTTTCCAGCCACATCATTGCCTGGGTGGGACAACGCAACACCATCGTGTTTTTTGGGCTCCTCGGGATCGCCGGGCTCGTAGGCATCGGCTGGGGCAGCACCGTGTTCTCCAGCTATACCGTGACTCTGGTGGCCATCATCGCTGCGGGAGCCGGAAACGGGATTGCTGATGTGGCAATGAATGTGGAGGGGGCGGCTCTCGAACGCACCATAGCCCGCAACGTGATGCCGTGGTTCCATGCTTTTTGGTCACTCGGCACGGTCACCGGAGCTGGGCTCGCAGCCCTAGCTAGCTTCCTTGGCGTTGGGCTTGCCGCTCATGCCGCCGCCATCGGGATGTTATTGACAGCCCTCCTCCTTTTTGTGTCCCGTTACCTCAGCGATGACAGCAGAGACAGCGAGGGTGGGGGGAATAGCGCCACCACGCTTCGTGAACGTCTAGCGGTGTGGAAAGAACCACGCACAATCGCCATCGGCTTGATTGCCTTGGGGATGGCTTTCGCCGAGGGATCCGCCAATGATTGGCTGGCGCTGGCCATGGTCGATGGCAGGGACGTCAGTAACGCCACGGGCGCTCTGTGGTTTGGCTTATTCACTGCTGGCATGATGGCCGGCCGCATTGGCGGGGTGTGGGTGTTGGACCGCTTTGGGCGAGTCCCCGTATTACAAGCCTCCGCTGTGTTGGCCGTGACCGGGCTTGCCATGGTGATCCTTATTCCCCACCTGGGACTCAGTGCCGTGGGCACGATCTTGTGGGGAATAGGAAGCTCGTTGGGCTTCCCGGTGGCAATGTCTGCCGCTGCGGATAACCCCCGCGGAGGTGCCGCGCGCGTCAGCGCAGTAGCAACGCTCGCCTATGGCGCCTTCTTGATTGGTCCCCCCCTGATCGGCGGAATTGGATCTCAGGTGGGTCTCTTGGGGGCTCTCTGGGTTGTTGTTGTCATGGTGGTGGTATCTCTCCTGGCCTCGCCGGCTAGCAAACCCCGCACAAGTGCCGCTGGCTAGACTGTTTCCCTGTGCGCCTCGTTATTGCAACCTGCTCTGTGGATTACGCCGGCAGGCTGAGCGCTCATCTCCCGCTTGCCACCCGAGTGATCATGCTCAAAAGCGATGGCAGTGTCCTCATCCACTCCGATGGCGGCAGCTATAAACCTCTGAACTGGATGGCCCCGCCGTGTACGTTCGAAGCCCTCGCCCCAGAAGACGCCCAGAAAGAAGCGGGGGTGGTGGAGACCTGGAAGGTCATCCACCAGAAAACGTCGGACATTCTCGTGGTCAACATTCACGAAATCCACGAAGACACTTCGAGAGAACTGGGTAGCGACCCAGGGCTGATTAAGGACGGGGTCGAATCAGATTTGCAGAAGCTCTTGGCCGAGCAAATCGAAATCGTCGGCGAGGGCGTGTCTCTTGTGAGGCGGGAGTATATGACTGCGATTGGGCCTGTCGATATTCTCGCCACCGATTCGCAGGGTCAATCCATCGCCATCGAAATCAAGCGGCGCGGTGATATCGACGGCGTCGAGCAGCTGACGCGGTATTTGGAACTGCTCAACCGCGACCCCCTCCTCGCTCCGGTACGAGGGGTATACGCTGCCCAAGAAATTAAGCCCCAAGCGCGGACGCTGGCCGAGGACCGAGGGATTTCCTGCTTGGTCTTGGACTATGACCACATGCGCGGTCTTGACAACGCGTCGGAGAGATTGTTTTAGAGCTCGTCCCCTAGGATTTTGGGGTGCTGACCTACCCCACCATCCTTTTGGATCTCGATGGAACCATGGTCGACTCAGCACCCGGCGTAGTGTCGACCATTGCGCAAACGCTTCGCGAACTGGGTGAACCTGTGCCCGATATGAAGGAACTTCTGCGGTGGGTAGGCCCGCCATTACCGGAATCTTTTGAAAAGCGGGCGGGCTTTAGCCCTGCGCGCACCAGTGAGGCGATTCAGGTCTTCCGCTCGCACTACATCGATTATGGCGTTTTTGATTCCCGAGTCTTCGATGGCATGGGCGAGTTCCTCCGCAACGCCAAAAAGGCTGGTGCGCACTTGGCGGTGGCAACCTCTAAGCCCACCATCTCAGCGACCATCATGTTGGAGCACTTCACGCTGTCGCCTCATTTCGATGTCATCTGCTGCGCTGCAGATGACGAATCGCGGGGGGCCAAACACGAAGTCATTGAAGACGCCCTCCGAGGCCTCCAGGACAAGGGGCTACCCACCGACAACGTGATTATGGTTGGAGATCGAATCCACGACGTTGAAGGGGCCAGAGTCCATGGCATCGACACCATCCTGGTGCGCTGGGGTTATGGCGGGCCAGCCGAATGGGAACAGGCGCACCGCGTGGTGGACACTCCCCGACAGCTGCACGAGCTCCTAGGTGTTCCCGGGTCACACCGATGAGCCAAGACCCACCTACGAGAGAAATTCCCCTGCCCCTGACAGGGTCAATACCGCTTCCCGTTGACACCCCAAACGTCTCCGCCACGAAGCCGCCGTCTCGCCTGTGGTGGATTCTGATGGTGTCAGCAGGCGGAATCTTAACTGCCATGACGTTCCCTGGCCAGACTGCTGGACTTTCCCCCTTCACAGACCCTTTGCTCGAAAACTTGGCCATCGATCGCACCGCGATATCGCTGAGCTACCTCATTGCCACCCTCGCCGGCGCTGCCACAATGCCCATTCTTGGCCGGTTGATGGATAAATACGGCGCCAAGAGAACCATCTTGTGGATTGGGATTGTGCTGAGCCTGGTTCTGCTGGGAGCAAGTTTTATCACCGAGATTCTTGGGTTGACTTTCTCCTACGTGGGCTTGCGCATGACCGGTCAGGGGGCACTATCCCTTGCCGCCACGACCTTAATCGCCCGGACGGTCACCCACCGGCCAGGACTCGCCCTAGGCATCGTGGGTGCTGCGGGGTCCGCTGGAATTTCTCTCGCCCCCGTTGCCGTCGAGCGTGTCATCGCCTGGAGCGACGTCGCCACTGCCTGGCGCCTTGAATCAGCACTGGTTGCCCTCGTGGTGATTCCGATTGCTCTGGCGCTACCGAGAGACCGCCCTCGCCTAACAACAGACACCGGGACCCACATTGTGATTGTCCCGGAATCTGGGCATACCGTGGCGCAGGCGCTTCGCACCGGAATGTTCTGGGTGATTGCTGCCGCAGGTTTCACCGTGGGAATGATGTCCACGGGATTGTCCTTCCACCTCATTTCGATTCTGGGCGAACAAGGGCTGACTCCGCTGGAAGCCGCCTCCAACTTCATTCCCCAGACCGTGACAGCGCTGCTTGCCACCCTCGGGCTGGGAGCAGTTGTGGACCGCATCGACCCCCGCTGGGGCGTTGTCGCTTCCATGGTCACCATGGCTGGTTCGCTGATCCTTGTTCCCTTCGTTTCTCCTGGTGTGAGCGCCATCATTTTTGGCTTAGTTCTGGGAGCGGCAATGGGCGCGCTCCGCGGTGTTGAGGCAGCGGCTTTCGTGCGCTACTACGGCAGGGGTCACATTGGCAGCATCCGAGGAATTGCCACCTCGATCATCCTCGCCTCCACGGCCTTAGGTCCGTTGTATTTCGCGGTGGGCCACAACCTCACCGGCTCCTACGCTCTGGCGAGTTCCCTGGGAGCATTGCTGCCAGCATTGGTTGCGATGTCCGCCATCTTCATCAAACCACCGGTGTCACTGGCGTCATGACTCTCGAGCCCATCGACCTCGATGCTCTCCCGCTAAGATTCACTCCGCCCGATGGGTGGCGAACTCCGCACCCCCGGTGGATTGACCTTCACCAAGGTGTCATCCCACCAGAGAACTGGGAACCCTATCCAGGTGCTCCCCCCGTTCCTGCGTTCTGGCCGTGGTGGGAAGAAAATGGCACCGCGTGGTTCTCTTTCTTTCGCAACCGAGCTCCCGCGCCAGCGCGGGCTATGGGACATTGGTTCTCCCTGGCAGCTCTGGGACTTTTTACCCTCGTTGTCTCCCCTTTTGCACTATCAGGCTGGTGGATACCGGCAGGGGGTTTCGCCGGAGTCGCCTTCCTGGCGTTAGGAGTTCCAGGGGTGATACGAACCTACCGCCGGGGGAGCGCACCCCACGCGGATCCTCTAGCGCTCATCCACGACTGGGCCAGCCTGCGCAGAGAAGCGTTTTTTAACCGCGAATTTCAGCGCAGGATCCGGAGGGAACCAGGCCTTGACAGGAGCGAGTTGGAGAGCTCTCTCGCTACTGTGTGGTGGGGCGAAAGCGGCGAAGCCGCAGAGAATTACTGACCACGAACACCGAGGACAACGCCATGGCCAATCCAGCCAGCAAGGGATTCAATAGACCCGCCATTGCCAGGGGAATTGCCGCGACGTTGTAGGCAAAAGCCCAAAAAAGATTGGCCTGAATGGTGCGGAGGGTGCGCCTGGATAGTCGGATTCCATCGGACACCGCGAGAATATCGCCTTGGACAATAGTGATGTCCCCAGCCGTCATCGCCGCGTCGCTGCCGCTACCCATCGCAATCCCGACATCGGCGGTGGCTAGACCGGGAGCGTCATTGATCCCATCTCCGACCATCGCAACCGTGTGGCCTTGCGATTGCAGCTCGGTAATGAGGGTGGCTTTACCCTCGGGTGTCATCGCGCTAAAGACTCGGTCAACCCCCACCGCTTTGGCAACGTGTTGAGCAACCACATCGTGATCGCCGCTGGCCAAAATGGGTGTCAGCCCCAGGGCGGTGAGCTCTTGGATAGCGCGGGCGCTGGTGGCGCGAAGGGTGTCAGAGAGAGCAATTGCTCCCACAGCAGAATCCCCCCGCGTAATCACGACCACCGTGGAACCGGCCAGGCGTTGCTGATCAAGAGCGGACTGCAGAGGGTGGTCAGTGGTGATGTCACGCTCGTGCACCCACTCGGGGGTTCCCGCAGACACCGACACCCCGTCCTGTTGCCCCTCAACCCCCAACCCAATTCGCGCAACAAAATTGGTAATCGCTCGTTCGGTTGACTCGCGCTCCGTTGCGTGGGCGACTATCGCCCGGCCAATCGGATGCTCTGATCCTCGCTCGAGCGACAGGGCCAGGTCCAGAACGTCGCTCTCGCTGGCTCCTTCAGCGCTCATGACCGCACTAACCTGCATAGCCCCTGTCGTCAGGGTTCCCGTCTTATCCACAATGATCGTGTCCAGCGAACGACTTTTCTCGATGACTTCGGGTCCACGAATTAGGAGTCCTAGTTGAGCGCCTCTGCCTGTTCCCACAAGAAGGGCGGTGGGGGTGGCTAAGCCCAAAGCACAGGGACACGCAATGATCACGGTTGCCACTGCCGCTTGGAAAGCAAAGTCTGCTGAAGCACCTGCGAGAAGCCATCCCGCAAGCGTGAGAAGGGACAAGACAATAACGATGGGCACAAAGACAGAGGAAACTCGGTCTGCGAGCCTTTGGCTGGCCGACTTCCCCTGCTGCGCAGCCTCGACCAGCGATGCCATTCGGGCTAATTCCGTTTCGGCGCCAACCCTGGTGGCCTGCATTCGCAAGAATCCGGTCACGTTGATGGTTCCACCCCAGACCGTGTCACCGACCACAACATCACGCGGTACGGATTCACCCGTCATCATCGAGGTGTCAATGGCGGCCGATCCTTCGAGGACTTCACCATCCGTGGGAATGCGCTCTCCCGGTCGCACCACCAAGTGATCTGAGACCCTCACCAAGGCGATAGGAACAACTTTTTCCACCCCGTCGCGAAGAACCGTGGCCTCCGCGGCGCCCGACTCTAACAGGGCTCTCAACGCTGCTCCTGCTTCGCGCTTGGCGCGGTTTTCAAGATATCGCCCCATCAACATAAAGGTCGTAAGGGCAGCTGCGACCTCCAGATATATCTCGGCCCCGGCTTGGTCGTGTGTGCCAATGAGTGTCAGTGTCATCGTCATGCCCAGTTCACCAGCTCCGCCAAAGAACAGTGCATAGAGCGACCACCCAGTGGCGGCCGTAATCCCGAGCGAAATAAGCGTGTCCATGGTGACGACACCGTGCCGGAGGTTGAGGCCAGCCGCCTTATGGAAGGGCCACGCCCCCCAGGTCGCAATAGGCAGAGCCAAGACGGTCACGACCCACTGCCACCCAATAAATTGCAGAGCGGGAATCATCGACACGACCATCAGCGGCACGCTTACGAGCGCGGAAACCACAAGTCGCGTGACCAACGGCGAGTGCCCTTCTGCGCTACTGGGCCGATCGCCATGCTTACTAGCTTCATACCCGGTGGACTGAACCACCTGAATGAGCGCCTCGAGGGAAGAAGAATCACTCAGAATAGTGGCGCGTTCCGTTGCATAGTTGACGCTTGCCTCAGCGCCTTCGACCTTGTTGAGCGCTTTCTCAATCCGCGTGGCGCAGGAAGCGCAGGTCATTCCCTCGATATCAAGCTGGATGACAGTGCTCACAGCCCAGAAATCTCCCCCACAGTTTCATACCCAGCATCGCGGACAGCCTGGCGCAAACTATCAGCACTAATCTCGGCAGTGGCGTCAACGGTCACCGTGGAGGGCCCGGTTGTATCGAGGGTGATGGCGACATCAGTTACTTCAGCAAGCGCACCAACTTCCTTTGTGACAGCTTGCACGCAGTGATCGCAGGTCATTCCCACCACTTCAAGGGTGTATTTCGACACGATGACTCCTTCTGGGTCTCCCCCACGGTAGCGAGAAAATATGAGATTTTCCCCCGAACCCAGAATTTCTTGCAACGATAGGGGCATGACGCCGACCGAAGTTTCCTCCACCACCACAGCCCTGCCCTTTGCCGAGCACCTGGAGCGCTGGAAGGGGCTCATTTACCCCGGTTCTAATGCCCAGAAGCATTTCCAGCCTCATAACGGTTCCCTGATAGCCGAATTGCCCTCCTGCGCTCGCTCTGATGTTGAAGAGGCCTTCGCCCTTGCTAGGAGTGCCCAATTAATTTGGGCGAAACGTCCACTGCGGGAGCGAACCGCACTTGTGCGAAGATTCCACGACCTTATTCTCGATCACGACAGCGTGCTGCTCGATGTCGTGCAAACGGAAACGGGTAAATCCCGCGCCAGCGCCTTTGACGAAGTGGCTGACATTGCTTTGAACTCTCGCTACTACGCCAACAGTGCCAGGCGACACCTAGCACCCAGGCGCCGCCAGGGTGCTTTACCCTTCGTCACCAGCGCGAAAGAGTACTACTGCCCCAAAGGTGTAGTGGGAATGATCACCCCTTGGAACTATCCACTCACGTTGCCTATCACCGATGCTTTGCCCGCTCTGCTGGCAGGAAACGCCATCGTGTTGAAGCCTGATGCTCAAGCCCCTTTCAGCGCTCTCGCAGCGATTTCGCTCCTGGTTGATGCGGGTCTTCCGAAAGATCTTTTTCAAGTGGTGTTGGGGGATGGTCCCCTGGTCGGGGGCGCCATCATCGACAACGCTGACTTTGTCATGTTCACCGGGTCTACCGCCACCGGCAAGATCGTCGCCGAGGCGTGTGGCAGGCGGTTGATTGGCTTCGCTGCAGAACTGGGCGGAAAGAACCCCATGATTGTCTTGGATGACGCCCCTCTTGATCGAGCACTCCAGGGAGCCCTTGCCGCCAGCTTCTCCAACGCCGGGCAGTTGTGTGTGTCGATCGAGCGCCTTTACGTACAAGACACGATCTATGACACCTTTGTTCCCGCCTTTCGGGAGGCAGTGAACAACATAAAGCTCGGAACCGCCCTCGACTTTTCCTACGACATGGGGTGCCTGATTTCTCAGGAACAGCTCGACAAAGTCGTCGGACACGTCCAGGACGCGGTCGCACACGGTGCCACCGTGCTGGCTGGTGGCTCGGCCAGGCCCGACATCGCGCCCTTCGCTTTCGAACCGACGCTCTTGGAAAATGTCACCGAGGCTATGGCGCTCTGTCGGGGTGAAACCTTTGGCCCCGTCGTGTCCCTGTATCGCTTCAGCACCGATGACGAGGCGGTCGCTCTCGCCAATGACACCCGCTATGGGTTGAATGCCAGCGTGTGGGGCAGTCGGAAACGAGCTCAGGCGGTGGCCAAACGCATCGAAGCCGGAAGCGTCAACGTGAATGAGGGATTCACCGCTTCCTGGGCTTCCACCGATGCGCCCATGGGTGGTTTCAAAGAATCAGGGGTTGGCCGACGACACGGCCGAGAAGGTATCGTCAAATACACCAACCCTCAGGCCGTTGCCACCCAGCGCTGGATGAATATTGCACCACTTCCTGGCATGAGCTCGGGGACCTTCGCCAGCACTATGGTCAAGGGCTTGAAGTTGCTCAAGTTCTTGCCAGGACGGGACTAAAGATCATGGCCAACGTTTTTTCTTTTTCCGGCAGCACCCCTGTTGTGACCGGTGCCGCAAGCGGTATTGGTCGATTGATGGCGCTGGGTGCCGCTACAAGGGGGGCCGCCGCCGTGGTGTTGTGGGACCTGAATGAAAAAGCCCTCGCCGCGGTATCCGCCGAAATAGAGGCGCTCGGAGCGAAGGCGCACCCCTTTGTGGTCGATATTTCTGACCGGGATAGCGTGATGGCGACCGCAAAGAAGGTTGTCACCAACGCTGGTGTTCCCGATGTGGTCATCAATAACGCCGGGGTGATTTCTGGCAAGCGCTTCCTTGATCTCACCGAGAAAGACATCACGACAACGTATGCGGTGAACACCCTCGGGCTGTATTGGACACTTCAAGCCTTTCTACCCGCGATGAAAAAGAGGGATTCCGGTCGCCTCGTAACGATCGCGAGCGCCGGAGGATTGGCAGGCTCTGCAACCCAAACCGATTATGCCGGCAGTAAGTTTGCAGCGGTCGGCTTCACCGAATCACTGCGCGCTGAGTTGCGCGGTGACTCAAGCGGTGTGAGCACGCTGACCGTGTGCCCGTTCTATATCAACACCGGGATGTTTGACGGGGTGAAGTCAGGTTCGCCGTTGCTGCCTATTCAAGACCAACACCTCAGCACCACCAAGATTCTTGACGCGATTGAATCGCGTAAGAGGGAGTTGTTCCTGCCCGGAATGGTCTACAGCGTCAGGATCTTCAGGCTGTTGCCAACCGTAGTGTTCGACTTATTGGCGGACGCTTTCGGCATCAATAAGGCGATGAAGACTTTCCGTGGGCGAGGGCCCACGAGAAAGAATTCAGCCTGATTTTTTTGTGCGCGAGAGGGGACTTGAACCCCTACGCCCTTGCGGGCACTGGCACCTGAAGCCAGCGCGTCTACCAATTCCGCCACCCGCGCAATGATGGTCACCCACCAACGTGCCGAGATTACCACAGCCTCGTCCGCCCGTGAGGGCCTGGGAGCAGAGTGCAGCCAGGGAACCGGGCTACCATCCCCTAAAGGGGTGGGACCATTCCAGCGAAAGGCCACATGGGGTTTCTGGATAATTTTGAGCGAAGCGTTGAACGCCTCGTGGGAGGAAGCTTCGCCAAAGCATTCGCTAGCGGTGTCCGCCCTGGCGAGATAGCTGCAGGGCTCAAAAGAGAAATCGATGCCCGAGCAAAGATTGTCTCGCGAACGCGCATCCTCGCCCCCCATGACTACTCAATTTCTCTAGCACCCGCCGACCACGAACGCTTGACCCGCCTGGGCAATGAATTAGTCGAAGAAATCACGCAGGCACTGAGCGCTTATGCGACGCTCCGCCGCTATTCCTTTTCTGCCCGGCCCACTCTCACGTTGATGGCATCGGCGGATTTGTCTGAGGGAATGTTGGACATCAGGAGTGATTCTCCCGGTGTTGTTGTCTGGGTCCCCACGCTGACCTGGGATTCCATCCACTACCCCCTCGTTGCTAAATCCACGATTATCGGCCGAGGAACTGACTCTGATATCCATGTGGTTGCCCCCGGAGTCTCCCGCCACCACTGCGAAATCCGCTGGAATGGCAAACGTGCAGAAGTGCTCGATTTGGGCTCCACCAATGGAACGCAGCTGGATGGGGTTTCCGTCACCCGCGCCGCCTTGCCGGATGCCTGCACCCTGGGTATCGGCCAGGCGCGTATCCTGTTTGAGGTGGTCCCTCAGGCAGAGCAGGCATACCACGCTCTCGCCCGTCCTCAACCAGCGCCCAACCAGGAGACACCATGAGTGAACTCACCCTCTTCGTGTTGCAGCTCGCTTTCCTAGGACTCCTCTGGGCATTCGTCTTCTCGATCGTGTATGCCTTGCGCACTGACCTCTTTGGCCCTGCACGGATGCGTTCTGAGGAAGTTTCCGCCCCCGCACAGGAGCCGGTCAACCCTGTCTCTCCGAGTCCCTCCCCTCCCAGTGGAACTGCCTCCACGCTATTGGTCACCGGCGGTCCTAAAGAAGGATTGTCTTTGGAGCTTCTTCCCGAAGAACAGTTCACCATTGGGCGCTCCAGCGACTCAACCCTGGTGATTCGCGATGACAACACCTCCACACATCACGCCCGCCTGATGCTGTGGAATGACCAGTGGATGGTTCAAGACCTTGATTCCACCAATGGCACGTTTGTCGATGGCAAGCGCGTGAGTATTCCCACGCCGGTGCCGTTGAATACTCCCGTAACTATCGGCACCAGCTCCTTCGAACTGCGTCGGTGAGGCTTGTGGCATCGACCAGCATCCTGAGCGCCGCGTCTTCCCACATTGGGAAGGTGCGCGCCAGTAATCAGGATTCCGGTTCGGTGGGCCGCCATCTCTATGTGGTGGCCGACGGTATGGGTGGTCATGCCGGGGGAGATGTCGCAAGTGCGATCGCGGTCCAGCACCTTTATGGCCTGGATCACCCCTACGCGAGTGTTGAAGAAGCCCGGGAGCAGCTGTTTCGCAGCATCTTGGATGCCGGTGCGGAGCTGACCCAAGCGGTGGTGCAACACCCTGAGCTCACCGGCATGGGCACGACAGTGAGTGCGATGATTCGAGTGAAATCTTCGATGGTCATCGCCCATATTGGTGACTCTAGGATTTATCGGCTCCGCGAAGGGGTGTTGGAACAGATCACTGCGGACCACACTTTTGTCCAGCGCCTCGTGGACAGTGGCCGGATCACCCCAGAAGAAGCGGCTGTCCACCCCCGACGATCAGTCCTCATGCGGGTGCTAGGTGACGTGGATGCAGAACCTGAGATCGATACCCACATCATTGATACCCAACCCGGAGATAAATGGTTGCTCTGCTCTGATGGGCTGAGCGGTTACGTATCCGAGCGGGACATGGCAGAAACGCTGCTGACTGTGGATGACCCTGAACTGGTCTGTCACAAACTCATCACCCAAAGCTTGTCCGAAGGGGCCCCCGACAACGTCACCGTGGTGATTGTTCGGGTGTCAGAAGACAGCGACACTTCTCCGCCCGCTGAACCCCGCATGGTGGGGGCCGCCGCGGGGCCTATGACGTATGAGTCTGGACCGCTTGCCAAGAGGCCTGCGCTCCCCGCGATGCTTCTTCACCCGCTCCGGGCCCTTCCCCCCGCAGACGAACACTTCGAGCCCGAGGCAGACTACCTCGAGGAGCTCATCCGCGAAGATCGCCGCCGACTGATTCGTCGACGCGTGACGTGGTCGCTCTCTATCATCATCCTTCTGGCGGCAATCGCTGGCGCCACTTTTGGCGCCTACCAGTGGACCCAAACCCGCTACTTTGTGGGCGAAAGCAACGGGGTCGTGGCAATTTATCAAGGGGTTCCAGAAAGTGTGGGGCCTTTCGGGTTGTCCTCGGTATTTGAAGAAAGCGTCATTGACCTTGAATCCCTGCTCCCCTTCGAGCAAGAACGGGTAAATGCGGCAATCCCGGCCGAGTCACTCGAAGAAGCCCGCAACATTCTCGAACGTCTGAGGAAAGAATAATGTCGGCCAACGAGCAGGTTTTGCCACCGGTATCCCCGGTCACGGGCAGGGTCGTGCTGCGGGTGCGAATGCCGCAAAAATTGAGAAATATCGAGCTCGGCCTGCTTCTGCTGGCCCTGGGACTCAGTGCCCTCTCCTTGGCTCTTGTTCAATGGGGGGCCCTGGGAGAGCTCGATTGGAGCCTGCTCACCTATGCCGCCGGGCTTGCCGGGCTCACCCTCGGTGTTCATCTGGCGCTTCGCCTGGTGGCCAGAGATGCGGACCCTTTTATCGTCCCGATAGCCACCATGCTCAATGGTCTTGGCATCACGATGATTCACCGGCTTGATCTCGCCAGTGGTGCCAGTGGTTGGGATGCGGCAGGGGTCCGACAGATGGCCTGGACGGCCGTGGCACTGGTCATCGCCATCGGTGTGCTGTTAGTCGTTCGCAACTACCGGGTGTTGTTGCGTTACCGGTACCTGGCAATGCTGGCGGGGATTATTCTGCTCACCATGCCGCTGTGGCCAGGCATCGGTCGCACCGTCAATGGCGCCACGTTGTGGGTGAACCTGGGGGGAATCGTTTTCCAGCCAGGAGAAATTGCCAAGATTGCCCTCGCCATTTTCTTCGCCGGATATCTCATGACCGCCAGAGAAAGCCTCAGCACCGTGGGCAAGAAGCTCTGGGGAATTCGTTGGCCGCGAGTGCGGGATCTCGGTCCCCTGCTCGTAATTTGGGTGGTCGCTATGGGGGTCCTGGTCTTTCAAAGAGATTTGGGAACATCCCTCCTGTATTTCGGTCTTTTCTTGGCGATGCTTTATGTCGCAACCAACAGGGTCCTATGGATTGGGCTGGGCGGTGGCCTATTTGTCGTAGGAGCAGTCCTTGCGGCAACCCAAATTGGTTACGTCCAAGGAAGGGTGATGGGCTGGCTTGATTCCTTTGATCCCGATATCTATAACGCCGTGGGGGGCTCCTATCAGCTGGTGCAGGGGCTGTTCGGTTTCGCCGAGGGGGGGTTCATTGGCCGTGGCCTGGGACAGGGACAACCGTCCTTCGTTCCACTCGCCAACTCGGACTACATCGTTGCCGCTCTCGGAGAAGAATTAGGGATCGTCGGCATTTTTGCACTCTTGGGGCTCTACCTTCTCCTGGTGTCCAGGGGTTTGCGGGTGGGGTTTATGGGAACCGATGACTTTGGCCGGCTCCTCTCTGCAGGACTCGGTTTTGTGTTGGCCTTGCAAGTATTCATTGTGATCGGCGGGGTGACCAGAATTATTCCCGTCACGGGCCTCACCACGCCGTTTTTGGCGGCGGGTGGCTCGTCCCTGGTGGCGAACTGGGTCATCGTCGCGCTGATCCTGCGCCTCAGCGATGACGCTCGTGCCTCGGTCCGTCATGACGCGGGGGTCGCGGCATGAATACCCCATTAAGGCGAGTCGGCATCGCTATCGCGATGATGTTTGCGCTCCTTTTCCTCTCCAGTAGTTACGTCCAGGTCATCGCCTCCGAGGACATTGCCAACGATGACCGCAACGTGAGGAAGCTCTATGAGAGCTTTTCAGCCGAACGAGGACAAATATTGGCCGGCGGGATCCCGATTGCTGAATCAATTCCTGTCGATAACCAGTTCCGGTTCCTTCGCACCTACCCCTACGCAGAAATCTATGCACCGGTGGTGGGGTACTACACCCTGACCCAAGGAAATGCAGGAATTGAAAGTGCTATGAACCCGCTCCTGACGGGACGGGCGAACTCGCAACTGGTCGAGAACTTGCGAGCCCTCGTAACGGGTTCGACCCCTCAGGGTGCCAGCGTGATGTTAAGCATTGACCCTGAAATTCAGCAGGTTGCCTGGGATGCCTTGGGGGACAGGCGGGGGTCAGTTGTCGTACTGGAGCCTTCCACAGGGCGGATTCTGGCGATGGTGTCAAAGCCCTCCTATGACCCCAATCTCCTGGCGGCCCACTCTTCGTCCTCCGTTCTTTCTGCTTATCTTGAGCTCTCCGATGACCCTGAGAACCCCCTAGCAAACAGAGCCATCGCCGGAGACCTCTATTTCCCGGGCAGCGTCTTCAAAACCCTCATGATGGCGGCTGCATTGGAATCGGGCCGATTCACCGCCGAAAGCCAGTTCCCCAACCCCAGCTCCCTTCCTTTGCCCCTCAGCACTGCTGAGGTTAACAACTCCGGCGGCAGGCTCTGCGGAGGCGGAGAGACGGTCAGTCTCGAAGACGCTTTTCGTCTGAGTTGCAATATCCCCTTTGCTGAGTTGGGTCTCGAATTAGGGGAAGGAGCCATCGGATCGATGGCAGAAGATTTCGGCTTCGGAGCGACCTTGGAAATTCCCCTGCGCGTCACGCCGAGCGTTTTTCCTCGGGGGATGGACCAGGCCCAACTCATGGTGAGCTCCTTTGGCCAGTTTGATGTCCGGGTGACCCCGTTAGAGATAGCGATGATTAGCGCTGCCATTGCTCATGGTGGGACCCTGATGACTCCCAGCCTTGTTGATGAGGTCCTTGCGCCAAATCTTCGTGTGGTCAGCGCGTTTGAGCCCCAGATCTATTCCCGGCCGCTGAACGCGAATACTGCTGCCGAACTGAACCGGATGATGGTCGGCAATGTTGACCGTGGCGTGGCGGGTAATGCCGGTATCGTCGGGATGCAAGTCGCGGGAAAAACGGGAACCGCAGAAACAGGAATCGGTGATGGTCGAACCCTGTGGTTCAGTGGCTTTGCTCCCGCGGATAATCCCCAGATTGCTCTCGCGATCGCCGTGGAGGGTTCCCGTTCCGAAGGGACTGGGAACGCCATCGCCGCTCCCATTGCCAACACCATTTTTCAGGCGGTGATCGAGCGATGAGGCCCACTGCTGGTCAAGTATTTAGCTCCCGCTATGAACTCGTCTCGCGAATCGCCATCGGCGGGATGGGGGAAGTCTGGAAAGCAAACGATTTGGTAATTGGCCGGACCGTTGCGATCAAGATTTTGAAAGACGAATATATGGGTGACCCCGGCTTCCGGGAAAGGTTTAGGGCGGAGGCTCGGCACGCGGCACTGGTGAACCATGAGGGCATCGCCAACGTCTTTGACTACGGGGAGGAAGAGGGCAGCGCATACCTGGTGATGGAACTCGTTCCTGGAGAAGCGCTCAGTAGCGTGTTGGAGCGGGAGAAAATCTTACCCGCCACCAAGGTGCTCAATTACGTGGCTCAAACCGCCGCAGCTCTGCACGCGGCCCACCAAGCAGGCCTCGTCCATCGAGATATCAAACCCGGAAACTTGCTCATCACCCCCGATGGCACCGTCAAAATCACTGACTTTGGTATCGCGCGTTTGGCCGATCAAGTCCCCCTGACCGCCACCGGCCAAGTGATGGGAACCGTTCAATACCTCGCTCCCGAACAGGCCGGTGGAAAAACAGCCTCACCCCTGACAGATGTGTACTCCTTGGGAATCGTCGCCTACGAAGCGTTAGCAGGAAAACGGCCCTTCCGTGGGGAATCTCAGGTCGCAATCGCCATGGCGCAGATCAAGGAGGCGCCTCCGGCGCTTCCCACCTCAATCCCGGAAGAAGTCCGTGCCCTGGTGATGTCCTGCATGGCGAAGAAGCCCGAGGGACGTCCCGCCTCTGCGGAAGCCCTTTATCTCGCCGCTTCAGCGATGGCTCGAGGCGATAGCGAAGCAGGGTTAGCGCTTATTCCCTCGCCCGTGGAACCGGACGAAAACACCGAGAAAAAATCTCCCTCTACGCCCCCGTTGCGACTGAGCGATAAGCCCCAAAAAATGGGTAAGAACTTCTGGATTTTTGGCGGGGTAGGGGCAGCGGTGGCTATCGCTCTGATCGCAACATCCCTCGCGGTGCTGTTGCAACCCCCCACCGATGACGTGGTGGAAGACCCAATAATCCCCGTCATCGCTCCTCCTTCACCAGAACCTGTGGAACCCCCGGTGACGACAGAAACCCCTGTAGAAGAACCCGCCACGGTTGTCACGGTGGAAATCAGCGAATCCGAGATCGTGGGCAAAACCAGAACCCAGGTGGAAGAAACGTTAGCGGCCAAGGGTCTCCGTCTAGACGGGATCACCGGCAACATTGCGCCAGCACAGGATCGGGTGGGCACCGCCTACCGTGTCAACCCCCAGGGGGTCGTGGCCCGTGACACCCTGATTGCGGTGTATTTTTACGCGGCAATCCCCCAGCCTCCGAAACCTCGAATCATCACAGTGATCCCCGCGACCGGCCCCTACGCACCGGATGATGAAGTACTTCTCGAGTGGCCCAGCTATGCACAATGTCCCTCGGGTTTCCCCCTAGCCAGCTACACGCTGCAGGTGGTCGGTGGCGTGATTCTCGATGGAGAGGGGGCGACCGTTCTGCAACCAGAGCAAACGGCCGTGAATGTCCTCCTGGGCGAAGGAGAAATGCTCAGCGCCAGCTATCTGGTGAAATGTGGGGCTCTTTCCTCCCCCCTCTCTACCGATTTAGTCATTGCGATCACCGCCCCTGACGCCGATGAAGAATCGGACCCCCCCGTAGAATAACTAGCGCCATAACGTAACGCTATTACCAAAGGATTCCCTTGACACAGCCAGCCCCCGGTCCCTGGACCTCCCGCCTTCTTGGAGGGCGGTACGAGGTGCGCGAAATCATCGGTCGAGGTGGAATGGGCGACGTGTATCTAGGAGTGGACGCACGACTGGGGCGTCAGGTAGCTATCAAAGTCCTCAAGTCCACCCTTTCCTCGGACCCCACCTTCAGGAATAGGTTCCGTCTCGAAGCAATGGCGGCATCAAAAATGTCACACCCCTCGATTGTCCGCGTCTTTGATGCGGGAGATGAGGTCGATGGCCTTGACGAGTCTTCTCCTGCTGGCAGCACCACCCCCTACATCGTGATGGAACATGTCGAAGGGCATTTGCTGAGCGAACTTATGATCCAAGGAAAGCTGGAGGAGCGCCACGTCCTGAAGGTTGCCGATGGTGTTCTGACGGCGCTTGAGGTTTCCCACCAGGCAGGAATTGTTCACCGCGATATCAAGCCCGCGAATGTCATGGTCACGGGCGACGGCAGCGTGAAGGTAATGGACTTTGGTATTGCTCGGGCTGTCACGGACTCCACCGCAAGCCTTGAGCAGACAACCTCGATCCTTGGAACAGCCCTGTACATTTCCCCCGAACAGGCCCGCGGTGATGACCCGGACACCCGCACCGACCTCTATTCCCTCGGTGTGGTGATGTATGAGCTACTCGCGGGAGCCCCGCCGTTTAATGCAGACTCACCGGTCGCCGTTGCTTACATGCACATCAGCGAGGAACTCCGTCCTCTTCGGGAGGCAAACCCCGGAATCTCTGATGACGTAGCTCTCGTAGTGGAGACAGCGATGCGCAAAAACCTCGCCGAGCGCTTCCCCACCGCCAGTTCTTTTAGGGCCGCTCTAGAGGACATCGCTCAAGGACGGGAGCTCAAGCTCCCCACAACCAGAGAACGCGCCAAGGTTGCTCCTGCCTTCACCGGAAGTGTGCCGGTGGCAAATGTAGAGGCGGAACACCGGAACCTCGTTGAAGGGTTTGAGATCTTCGAATCCCGGGGCATTCGTTCACAATCCGTTCCCGCCCTAGCGGTGACCCTTTTCAGTGCACTCGCGGTCTTGCTGGTCGTGGGGATTGTTTTGTGGGTTTTCACGCTGAACCCGGCGACCTCCACCGCCACCGCTGCCCCTCAGGTTCCTGACCTCACCAGCCAAACCGAAGCGGTCGCTTCAGCCACCATAACCTCACTGGAATTGGACCCCCAAGTGGAATACGAGGCCAGTAACACGGTGCCTGAGGGCGCCGTGATTCGCACAATCCCCTCAGGAGGAATCAGAACGGCAAGAGGCGAGCCCGTTCGGATTGTTGTCTCCAGCGGAATCGCCACCTTCGAAATGCCGGACATCCGCAATATTGATATTGACGAAGCTCGAACCGCTCTGAACGATCTCGGGTTGCTTGTGGACCAAGTCGTCGAGACGTACTCACCGAGCTTGACAGCAGGCATTGTGATGGCTTCCACTCCTGCGGCCGATAGCCCGATGCTTTCCGGGACCAGTGTCACCTTGACTGTGTCGAATGGTTTGGTGTTAGTCCCCGACGTTGTTGGCCTCACGGTCGGTGAGGCCAACCCCTTCTTGACCGGACCTTCCATGCAGCTCTCGGTTCGGCTTGAGCTTGCGACAGACTGCTCGGGCCAAACCGTTAAGTCACAATCCCTCGCACCGGGGGATCATCCTCAGCGCTCGGAAATCACTCTGGTCTATTGCGGCCTAGTCCAAACTCAAGACCCTGCGCCGGTGGGTTAGAGGCCGGTCACTCTAGGGCTGAGGCCCCGTGCTGCCGCGGTAGCACCGTGGAGCCCGGTCACCTCAAGCCAGTTGGCAATCATCGTGTAGCCACCTTCGGTGAGCACTGACTCAGGGTGAAATTGCACCCCATAGAGCGGAGCAGTGCGGTGGTTGAGTCCCATGATGACGCCACCGGTGGTGCGAGCGGTCACCAGTAAATCCGCAGGCACCGTCCCGTCCACGACGGCCAGGCTGTGATACCTCGTCGCCTGAAATTCGTCGGGAACACCGTGGAACAAAGTACTCCCGTCGTGTTTCACGCTGGATGCTTTTCCATGCATCAGCTCGTCGGCGTGGGCCACCGTTGCCCCCAGGGCTTCGGCAATCGCCTGGTGGCCCAGACAGACCCCGAGTAGGGGGATGTTGTGAGCCAGGGCTTCCTTCACAATCGGGATGGAGATTCCGGCGTCTTCCGGTGTTCCAGGGCCTGGAGACACCAGTATCCCGTCATACCGACCAACGAGCTCCGCGATATCTTTTTCCAGCACATCATCGTTTCGGATGACATCCGTGGTGGCACCCAGTTGATGGAGATAACCGTTGAGGGTATAAACGAAACTGTCGTAGTTGTCGACGACCAGAATGTGTGTCATGACCCTGCCGTTTCACGTGATGCCTGGGAGCCCCAGCCTAGCAATCCAGTCCCTGGGCTTTCGAAAGGGATAGCTCGCTGTGCAGGTTAGACTCATAGGCATGGCAAAGAGACCTAAGGACCCCGGCGCTGCGACAAGTGCGCTCCCCCAGGGCAACGACAACCCTGTGTGGTTTAAACCCATAATGTTTGGACTCATGCTGATCGGTCTTGCGTGGATTTTGACCTTTTACGTTTCCAGTTCACAGCTTCCCGTTGCCGCTATTGGCTCGTGGAACATTGCCGTGGGATTCGGCATCATGTTCGTCGGCTTCCTGATGACGACGCGGTGGAAATAACACCGTTCTTTATTACACGGGTGTAATTCTCCCCACTGGGGAAAGCCTGTGGATAACTTTTGCTACGCGAACAATCTGAGCGCTGTCAGCGCCACTAAGGCCCCGGCAACAGCGACTAAAAGTCCCACCTGTTGGGCCCGCTGATGGGATTGACGGGTGGCGACCATCACCCACGCGACTAGCGCGCCCACGACAAGGCCACCGATGTGAGCCTGCCACGAAATCCCCGGGACGATGAAACCCATCACCAGGTTGAGCGCCAAGACAATGAGCAGCTGGACATTCGCTCCTCCAAATGACCGTTGAATCACAAAAAGCGCTCCAAACAGACCGAAGATAGCTCCGGAGGCCCCGACCACCGCCACCGCTGGCGCCAGCCACAAGACGGCGACCGATCCCCCGAGGCCCGCAAGAAGAAAAAGGGTGACAAATCGGCCCCGCCCGATGAGGCGTTCGACTAAAGTGCCGAGGACATAGAGGGAAAACCCGTTAAAGAGAATGTGAAACAACGAAGCAGTGGAGTGAACAAATACAGTGGTGAGCATCCGCCACGGCTCTATGGCGGTCAGCGGAGGCCAATAGAGTAGCGACTCCGTCACCGTCCCGCCGCTCAGCCACTGAGCCGCATAAACCGCTCCGACAACACCCAGCAGAGCGTATGTGGCAGCAGGGCGATAGGCCCCGCTGCGACGCTTGGTCATCGAGGCAGCTCGCGGTGCTGAAGCCGCTACGCAGTCGGGGCATTGGGCCCCGACTGCGGCGGGAATCTGACACTCTCCACAGATGGTTCTTCCACACCGTTGACACAGCGCAAAGCTCTCCCGCTGGGGATGCCGATAGCAGGTGTCGCTACTCGTGGAAGACCCTTGACTCACGAGGTGGCAGTCACACTCACGCTGGTGAGAACTACGTCTTCGTGTGGCTTATCGCCACCATCAGTAGCAACGCCTTCGATAGCCCGCACAATAGCTTCAGAGGCTTCATCCAGAACGACACCGAAAATCGTGTGAGCACCCTGGAGCCATGTGGTTGCGCCCGTGGTGATGAAGAATTGGCTCCCGTTGGTTCCTTGGCCGCCGCGGGTGCCGGCGTTTGCCATCGCCAGCATAAAGGGCTTGGTGAAGTCCAGCTCAGGGTGGATCTCGTCGTTGAACTGGTAGCCGGGTCCCCCCATACCGGTGCCGGCGGGGTCGCCGCCCTGAATCATGAAACCCGGAATGATGCGATGAAAAATTACGTCGGAATACAGCGGCCCTTCTCCGGCCGCTCCGGTAGTGGGGTTGACCCACTCGCGCTCGCCGGTGGCGAGGCCGACAAAGTTATCGACAGTCTTAGGCGCGTGGTTGCCATAAAGGCCGACAACGATATCCCCGTGGTTAGTGTGCAAAGTGGCTGTGTGAGTATGTAGAGTCATCCCTCTATTGTGCCAGTGACCACCGATGTGGTGAGCCCCGCCAGAGAAAGCACAGGAATTTCTTCGCCACTTCTGGGAGAATATTGTGGGTCGAAGGAGGACACCATGGAACTTGACCGATCAACTCGCAAAGAACTCGCACGTCTTGCCCATGAGGCGCAAGATTTGTGGGAGGAACAACGCGACGTGCTCTCCCGCGCCAAGAAAGTTGCTCGCCATGCCTCCACCAGTGCCGGCGACCTCGCGCGGAAAGAGGTCCTCCCCCGTGCTTACGACACGTATCGTGAAACCATTCATCCCACATTGGCCAAGCTCCCTTGGTCCCAGGCAGCAAAGGCACCCGTGAGAAAATCCAGCAACCCCTTCGTCTTTGTTCTTATGGCCATCGGAACCATCGCCGTGGCGGTCATTGGCTACGCCGCGTGGCAAACACTGCGCGCCGATGATGACCTGTGGGTCGAAGAAGAAGCCTAAGCCCTACATCCCTTTGGGTTTGAGGTAGCGCTGGGCGAGGGCGCTCAAGAAGTCAAATACCAGCGCAAGAATCGCCACCATCACTGCGCCGATCAAAATAGCAGGACTTCGGTCGAGCTTAAGCCCTGAGTTAATAGTCTCTCCGAGCCCGCCACCTCCGACAAGGAAAGCCAACGCGGCCATTCCGATGTTGATGACAATCGCGGTGCGAATTCCGGCAATGATCACGGGGACCGCAAGCGGGAGTTCTATTTCAAACAACACCTGACGCTTGGTGTATCCCATACCGCGTCCTGCTTCAATGACAGCCTGATCAACCTGCTCCAGGCCCACAATGGTGTTTCGCAACACCGGCAATAAAGAGAATGTTGCCAGGGCAAGAATCACCGTGTTGATGCCCGTGCCCATGAACGAGAAGAAAATCACGATCAACCCGTAGGCAGGCAGTGCCTGAGCCAGACCGAGGGTGTCAACCAGGAAATTCTTGAGACGAGGCAGCCCCCGCCTGGTGACCGCAATGCCAATAGGAATAGCAATCAGAATGACGAGGGCTGAGGAAGCAAAGCCCAAAATGATGGTTTGAACCAGCTGTCTCTGCAGTTTTTCGGGAGCAAGGATTGCAGCAGTTGTCGGATCAATATCGGAATACAGCCAGACAGCGATACCAATAATCGCGAGTAAACCCGCAAAAATAGGCGTCACAATGATGTCGAGCCGCTCCGCAAGGGGGCTCTTCGTTGTGTTTGACGCCACAGCAGTGCTCATCAGCGGGCCTGACCACCCGAGTCGCTGATGATGAGCGAGGCGAGGCTTTCAATGCTGCAACACCCTAGGTATCGGCCGCCGCGGTCAACCACCACCGCCATTCCGACAGAAGACTGGAGCATCACGCCAAGCGCATCCTGCAGCGTGTCTTCGGGCTGAAGATCGATAGTGATGGGCTTACCGCTCTTCTCAATGGGCTGAGTGGTGCGGTTCAGCGATGCTTCACTAATCCAACGAAGCGGCTTGTGATCTTTGTCCAGCAGAACCGCAGTCTTTTCGGGCGAGTTTTCCAACAGCCTGAGAGCCTCATCGCGCATAACGGGCATCTCAAGAGCGGGAATATCGTGCAGCTCGATATCACGGACCTTCTTCAGAGTAAGGCCCTTCAAAATAGCTCCCGATCCCAAGAAGTTCTCCACAAATTCATCCGCCGGATCGGACAAAATAACCTCGGGAGTATCGATTTGGGCAATTTCTGATCCCTCGCGAAGGATGGCGATTCGGTTTCCCATTTTGATAGCTTCGTCAATATCGTGAGTGACGAAGACAATGGTCTTTTTCAAATCCTGCTGTAGCCGCAAGAACTCGTTTTGGAGGCGGTCCCTGGTGATGGGGTCAATGGCTCCAAAAGGCTCATCCATCAACAACACGTCGGGGTCGGCCGCCAAAGCCCTTGCGACACCCACCCGTTGCGCCTGACCACCAGAGAGTTCCTTGGGATACCGGTCGCGATAAATTGCTGGATCCATGGAAACAAGCTCCAGCATTTCGTCAACACGGGCTGAGGTCTTTACTTTGTCCCAACCCAAAAGCTTGGGCACCGTTGCAATGTTTTCCGCAATCGTGCGATGCGGGAAAAGACCCACTTGCTGGATGACATACCCAATTTTTCGCCGGAGGACGCTGGAGTCGATATCGGTGACGTCTTCGCCTTTGAGGTAAATTTTTCCGCCCGTAGGCTCGATGAGTCGGTTGATCAGACGAAGAGTCGTGCTTTTCCCGCAGCCCGAGGGTCCCACCAGAACGAGCACCTCACCCTCGTGGACATCCATGGTCAGGTTCGCCACAGCGGGGGCTTCGGTTCCGGGATATGACTTAGAAACGTTTTCCAACCGAATCAGGGGTTCGCTCATCGGATACCTTTCGAGATAGTTGCGCGTCTGAGTAATTGCAAGGAAATATCAATGACCAGCGCGAGGAGAAGACAGAGAAGGGTTCCCGTCCAGATTGATTCAAAAGAGTTAGGCAAGGGAAGCCTGGCAAGACCGCTCTTGATGAAATCACCGAGACCGCCACCAGCGACCAGAGTGGCAATGGCGGCAACTCCCACCACCAACATCGCTGCCACGCGAATGCCCGCGATGATGACGGGCCAAGCCAGGGGAAGCTGCACCCGCAGTAATACCTGCGTAGGGGTTAGTCCCATTCCCTTAGCGGCCTCCAGAACACTGGAATCAATACCATCAAGCCCAGCGATGGTATTGCGAAGAATGGGAAGCAAAGAATACAAAAGCAAGGCAAGAAAAGAGGGGGCAAAGCCCAGTCCCACGAGAGGGATGAAGATGGTGAAAAGAGCGAGCGAGGGAATAGTCAAGAAGACCGAGGAAATAGCGAGAGAGAGTTCTCGAGCCAGTGGGCTCCGCCTGGTGACAACGCCCAAGATAATGGCGAAAACGCTTGCGACACCAAGAACGCTCACCACATACACGCTGTGTTCGATAAGGCCGATTTGGACTTGGTCCCAACGGGTGGAGACAAAACCCCACCAGTTATTGAAAAATTCCATACGATCACCATTCCGGTCCGCAAATACTGGGGGCCAATGGCCCCCAGTATTCACTATCGAACTAGCCGGAAATGAGGCCTTCCTCAACGAGGTAGTCGTTGGCGACAACCTTGGGGTCCTGCCCTTCAGCAGAAACCAACGCGTTCAGGCCAGACATACGAGTTTCGTCCAGCGGGGCAAGAATGGCTTCGATGATTCCATCGAAGGCTTCTGGTGCCTCGTTGTACTTGTCCTCGCGAATGTTCCCCGACACGTTGTAAAGGATGTTTACGCCTGGATCTTCAACCAAAGTCAGGTTGAGGGCAGGAATACGGCCATCCGTGGTGAACACCTCGCCGAAGTCGCAGTTGTTCGCTGCGGTCTCGGTGTAGATGATTCCCCCGTCGAGAATGAGCTGCTGGTCAACAGGCAAGGTAATGCCGGTTGCTTCTTCGGTCAGCACCAGACCGTCGGGGCGAGAGGGGAATTCAGATTCCATACACACGGTGGCGTCTGCGTTATCGCGGACGTATTCCATCATGGTCTGCAGGCTGAAGGCGCCACCATTTGCTTCGGTTAGCTCAGGTGAGGAGGTGAAGCCGTAGGTGTTGTTGAAGGGCGAGCGTGAAATCCACACAATGCCGTTCTTCTCCAGGTCCATCTCGCGGACCTGGGTCGTCAGTACTTCAGGGTCGAAGCTGGGCTTCTCCTGACCGAGGTGATTAGTCCACGCGGTGCCGTTGTATTCCATGTAGATGTCGATCTCACCGGACTCGAGTCCCGCGCGAGTGACGGCCGTTCCACCCAAATTAACCTGGTTTTTAACTGTGGCGCCGGCTTCTTCAAAAGCCAGAACCATTATTTCGCCAAGAATCAGCTGCTCGGCGAAGTCTTTAGACCCCACGGCAACATCAATTCCAGAAAGGTCGTAGTCCGACAGCGAGCCAGATCCGCCGCTGTTCCCAGCGCCATCAGACGCGCAACCAGCCAAGGCCAGAAGTGCAGTTGCGCCAGTCAGCGCAACAATGTTCTTTATCGATTTTTTCATTAGTTCTATATCCTCCATCTAGTTTCGATACTTCGACAGTAGGGAAGCCTGCGGGGTATGGCTAACTCGGTTGTCCATATAACAACACCTGGTAGCCTGGGAACATGGCGCTTCACACCTCAGGACTCACCCGGGACCTTGAAGTTCTCGAGCTCCTTGGCAGTGATTCTTCCTGGGAGCAGGGCGGTTTAGGAGTCCAAGAGATTTCCACACGGCTGGGCCGGGATAAGGGTCAAGTCTCGCGGGTGTGTCAGACGCTGTCCGCGACAGGGCTGATTAACCGTGACAGGCAGACAAAAAAATATCGCCTGGGACATCACCTCTATGCCCTTGCCATGCGCACGCAAGAAGCACATCTAGCAATACTGGCGCGGCCCGCGCTGCTCGAGCTCATGGCACAAGCCGAAGAGTCCGCCCACCTCACCGTGCTTCGCGGTGGAGAGATCATGACTGTCCACACGGAACTCGCTCAGCATCCCGAACGAGACGACAGCTTTGATGGAATCTCCCTTCCCGCTCTCAAGACGGCCTCTGGTCGCGCCATCCTTGCCGCCTTCACGCCCGATGAGCTCGCTGCCTGGTGGGAAGAGCACGGCGAATTAAGGAACTCCACCCCACGGCCCACCAGTGATTCGCCCGCCGAGGCCCGTGAGCTCGGTCGCATTCGGCGCCGGCCTAATTCCATCAACACGTTGATGAGACTCCAGCGGGTTGCTCGACAGGTGCACAAACAGGGATATGCGATTTCTAGTGGGGATCTAACGGAGAACATTGTTGATGCCGCTGCTGCGATTAGGAACAGTTCAGGCATCGTGGTCGGAGCTGTTTCCGTGGGCGCCAGAATAAACAGAATCCGCGACGGAAACCGGGCTCTCGGGGCTCTTGTTGCTGAATCTGCACACGCCCTCTCTCATCGCCTGGGTTATCCCCCGTCCTCTTAGACTGGCGCCATGAAACTCCCCCAGCGCGCAATTCTGGCACCGCTTCTCGGCCTCGGCTGCGGCTGGATTCTTTTCATGTTCGCCTCGTGGTCGGACCTTTTTGTTCAACCGGTGTATGACGCGGCTGGAAACTTCCTCAGCGATGGTCCCTCTGTTCGCCTTTCCACATATCTTTACCTTCTCGGGATTGCGCTCTTTGCCTTCGGGGCTTTCCTAGGTTTGAGGCTTTCCAGTAAACATCGGGCGGGAGGCACCACAGATAGCCCCCTGGCCCTGGCGGCCTACCGGTTTGGGAACCTGTCCGTAGTTATCGCCCTTGCCGCAGGGGCGGTCTTCGCAATTGCGAATTTCTTGAACGCTTTCGGGGGCAGAAATGCTGAATCCCTGGGTGACCGGATTATTGGTGTCTACCTGCCGATAGTGCTTGCCACCGCTCTCGTGGTTGTTCTTTTATTGTTCTCCTTCGTGTATCGGTCATTTTCGCCAGACTCGTCGGAAGCTGACCAAAAGAAAGCAACAATTCGCCAGAAAGCCCTTGGGTGGGGTTACGCTCTCCCGATTTTGGCCGCAGCCATCGCAATCATCCTTGGCCTGATTGTGTATGACGTCACCGGGACATCGTTGGAGACCTGGGTGTGGGTCATCATTCAAGTGCTCATTGCCTCAGGGATCATCCTGGGAACCCGGTTTGCAAGAAGAGCCAAGGCAGAGAAACCTCCTGCGCCCAAACCCAGGACCGCGGGGGCCAGCGGAGCGTGGAACCTGAACTTTGTGTTATCGATTGTTTTTGGTGGGGTCGTATCGGTTATGGCCTTCGTCTTTGGGATCGGAGCTTTTGAGCAATTGCGCGACTACAACTTCGACTACGCCGGCTGGGAAATCGAACCGGTCACGTTTTCCTGGGTTGTCGGTGACTTTGCCCCAGCGTTGGTCTTGATTGCGCTCGTCATCATCGGTCTCTATGCCACTATCACCGAGCGGCACCGGGTCGAGGGCTAAAGAATCTCGGGAATCCCGTCCCCGACGGGCATCCGCTTGCCTTTGCGATGAACCGCTTGCCTCTGCCTGCTCGCAAGATAACTCCCTAGCACCACAAGGGGGAATCCCACCAAGATTCCCGTGGTGATCGGTTCGGCGAGGAAAACTACCCCCAACACGGCAGCTACAGCCAAATTTACATAGGTGATGAGGCTCGCCCGGGCAGGTCCTATTTCGCGAATAAGTGCAAAGAAGATGACGAACGCTAAGGCAGAACAAATCACCCCGAGGACCAGCAGCGCTCCCCAAGACTGCCATGAAGGCCCCTCGCTGATATCCCGGGGTAGTGAAAAAGCGGCAAAGGGTGCATAGACCACGCTCACAATAGTGAGCGAGACAGCGATGACCCCCAGGGTGGGGACCTCGTGGGGCATTCTGTTGGCGATGATTGGTGCGACGGCATAACCGACGGCCGCGGCCAACATCATGAAAATTGGCGCCAGCGGGGTCGCACCCGAAAAAGCGTCGATTCCCACAAGGGAAATCACGCCCGCGAGGCCAATAAACAGGCCCAGTACGGTGAGGGGGTGCCAGGCTGATCGATCCCCCAACAAACCCACGGCAAAAGCAGCAATAAAAGGAACGGTCGTAATCAAGAGGCTTGCAAGGGAGGAAGAAATATCTTTCTGAGCCTCAGGGATTAAAAACCACGGGCCGACCATTTCAAAGCTGGCGAACGCAACCACGGCGGGCCAGGCTTTGAGGGTGGCCTTCACCATCCCCCGGTAGATCACAATGGGCATCAAAATGACCGCCCCCAGGAAGACCCGAGCAAACACTACACTCGTGGTGTCAAAGTATTCGAGCGCAATTTCGATGAAGAAATACGGCGTTCCCCAAACCACGCCGATGATGAGAAAGAGGCCGAAAGCTTTACGAGACACTCCGTCAGCGTAGTAGACAATATCGGCAGATTTTCTTCCCAAAAACCCGCTCGTCCCCCTGGTCTATTCAGCCGATGCCAAGAGGAAGGTCTTCGCGATCCCTGCCGTCAACATTGGGATGGAGTTGGGGGTGGGTGTGATTTTCCTGGGGGTAACGGCGGTCCTCATCACCCCGTGGTGGGGGAGCTAATGCTTCCTGCGCGCCACCAAAACCATAATGCCAGCGACCCCTATCGTCACAATTCCTAACAGGAGCGCCAAGGCTCCGAGGGCGCCCGCGGCGAATTCTTCCACCAGAAACCCCTCCGGAGTCAGGGATTGTCCAGCAAAGACATAAAAGGCGAAGAGGGCGCTTCCCAACACGATAAGCGCGACACCAGCGAGTGCGGTTATTCGTGCAAGTTTTCTCATTGTTCGATCTAGAGGAGGATTTCCCAAACTCAATCGTGAAGGCTGGTGTCGCTGGGGCCCCTGGACCACGATGTGAAAGTCACCCTCAGGCCAGCCCGTGTAGGGGCTGCGACAAATGGCCCTGCTTCACTGGCCACGCCCTCTGGCCAGTGGCAGAGCCGAACAAGTCGCCAAGGTTCATCATCAACCCGAGCCCGAATCGTAATGGCATTGCCGCTTCGACTGGCTCGAATGGTGATTAGTCGACCCGCCCACTCCGCAACCGGCGCCAAAGACCAATCCGAAAAACCTTGGGTCACCACCGCGCCTAATTGCAGGAGGCCATCCACGCTTTCGACCCCCGCCTTTATCCAAGTCTTCTGATCAATCCGCACGAAAAGCCCCGCTTGGTCGAACTGGGCATTGAACGAACCCTCAAACGCGACCTCCATCGCTTCCTCGACCGCTAAGTCGACCAGCAACGCGTGTTCGCTGTCACGGGTGAACCCGGAAGAGGTTTCCCGCCACGCATCACTCTGGTTGTGGGCCTCCACGACCAGGCCCCCCTCGGTTTCTTGGGAAGACACCGGCGGGTGTGACCAGGCGCCCTGTGACCAGACAATCTGTTGGGAATCCATGTCTTGAGACTAGCGAGTGACCGCTGTTGCTAGGTTTCTGGGATGGACCAGTTCGACTTCATCGCTGGTAGCTACAACGCCCATCAGAATTGAAAGAATGGCTGCTAGATCAGTGGGATAGTTTGTTTCTATGGGATCCAGAAGCTGGCGGGCTGCTAGCAAGGTTTTGAGCCACCGTGGCCTGAATCTCATGGCTCTTGCGTGCCTAGTCGGTAGCGCGGTGGCTTTGGGCCTCTATTTTGCGGACCCGCGCGAATTGCTCGGAGTGCCGCTGTGGGAAAAACCCCTGAAATTCCTGATTTCAGGAGGCCTCTACTCAGCAACATTTTCGTGGCTTTACTCCTTTGTCGATAAGGGTAAAAAGTTCGCCTATCTCATGGGAAACCTGATAGTGATGCTGTTGGTGGTTGAGATAGTCGTTATCGCGGGACTTGGAGCATCTGGCACGACAAGCCATTTCAATGTGTCGACACCCTTTCATATCGCTATCTGGTCCGTGATGGCCGCAGCCATCACGGGGGTGTGGGTATCTACCTTCTTGCTAGGGGCAACGCTGTGGAACGCTCCCAGAATGGCCTCGGAGCTTCGACTTGCTGTTCGCTGGGCTCTAGGGCTTGGCTTGGCTGGTATGGGAATCGCCTTCACCATGACGCCACCACAACCTCAGCAGGTCCTCCCCGAAAACTGGCAAGGAATCGCAGGGGCCCACACCGTGGGCGCGGCCGATGGTGGTCCTGGCATACCTTTTCTTGGCTGGTCAAGCGTGTCAGGCGATCTTCGTGTCTCTCACTTCTTCGGATTGCATGCCTTACAGGTTTTGCCGCTGCTGGCACTCGTCTTGTCAGCACTAATTGTCAACTACGCCGCAAGGGTTGCAATCCTCCGGGGCTTCGCCGTCGGCTATGGCATGCTCATCGTGATCACTTATGTTCAGGCTCTCTCTGGAGAGAGCCTGACGAACCCCTCAACACTCACTCTTGCGGCAACCGCAACGATGGTAGCCATTTCGCTTCTTATTGGTGGCTGGACCTTCATAAGGGTGAGGAAATCAGAAGGGGCAATAGCTCCTTGAGCGCAGTTCGATAGTGGTTGTGGAGCCGCCGCAGCTCACAACTTTTCTACATCGTCTTGTTTGAGACCCTGTTTTTCGAAATCACAACTATGAAACATTGTTGACATCCGGCTATTGCGCCATACCGTCTTTAATCAGAGGGGATGCTTTGTCCACCGACATACTGGACGCATGTTGTGGTGGATCGCAATGGTTGTAATCGGCGTGTGGATGGCCGTAAGTGGCTTCGCCAAATCAAGTGCGACACCGTTCATTTTTCTTGTGGCCAGAGCCCAATTGCTGTGGAAATCCCAAGCACACAGCTTCTTGGGTGTCTCAGGAGTAGGAGTTGCTTTAGTCGGAGCTTTTCTCCTGATTAGTAAATGAGTTCGTGGAGCGTAGATAGCTCACAACACCTCTACCTCCCCCTTTTTAGGGGGAGGTTTCACAGAATTACAAGTAAAAACCACGACTATTTTATACTTTTGCGAAAGTTGGACCTTTCCTATGCGGCGCCCAAAGGACATCCATACGCCTGCAATAGAACGAAATTCTCACCCAATGAACCCACTACCGAAGTTTGCAAAGGTCTGGCTGGGTCTAGTTGCGTGGACTATTCTTGTGGCCCTGACTTAATTGACCAAAAATCGAGAGCGTTCTTGAATGGTGTCTTCGGAGGATAGATCCATTCTGGCGCCCCTGCGGCAAGATCGTAACTCTTCATAAAACTCTCATACTCCCCGTAGAACTCATCCATGGTCATCCCAACGTGCTTCTTGAAGGACCCGTGCCATCCCAGGCGCCACGCATCCTCCAGGATGGAAACCATGGCAATCTCTGGCGAAGTGATGTGCATAAGATAGCGGGCCATAAGGTGCCAGTGCGCGACCCCGCACTTTTCGACGTATTCTTCGTGATAAGACTCCTGGCGCGCGTCTACCTCTGAGCAGAAACCACCAGCCTCCATCATCTTCACGTAGCTCAGAAATTCATCTTCAAACCACCCGCAACACGAACCGGCAATCGCACTCTTTAACTTAAATTTTGGCGACGGCCACACATCATCGCTCGCGACAATCTCGTCATAACTCAGACCATTATCTTTGGTCACCTCAAACTCGTCGAAATAATCACGCAGAATCCAGCCTGGGGTAAGTTGCGCAGTCCCCTCGATCCACCAGGTGGGACCGAACCCGTCGGGGGGAACCGGAGCCCCTGGACCATTCCCACCGGCGCCCTCCTTGCCGAGAAGGTGGGCCCTTTGAACATGATGATGGTATTCGTGAATTAGCCCGGTAAGCATAAGGTACTTTGTTCCCACCAAACCATAAAATTCCAGATTGTCGGAATTGGATATTGCCAAGCGGTCATTGCAGAATGAGTAAGCGTCACGAACAGGGTTCGGCCCACCGCTAAAGCCCCCGAGACAACCAGCCCGTTCATTTACAAGAGCAAAAGCTGGAGTAGCGCCATAATCAAAGTTATGTTCGAAATAGCCTAATTCGTCTAGGCCGTTCACAAGTGCCTGATTAGTGGCATTTCCGTCATCTTCATAAGCTGCGTGAACCCAACGGTCGTAGCCGCCGAGATTATCGATCAGAATCTCCGTCATGCTCATGACATCGCCTCGCCACTCAGAAGTGATGCTGTCTCCAAAAAAAACGTGAAACTCGGGTTTCCTCTGGGGTATGTTCCTTTCCGCTTTCGCCAGCCACAGACCGTTTTCGAGAAAGTCTTGTGGCAAATCGCCGGCTTCAACCGGACAATGTCGATATCTGTAGTTCGCTTCTGGAATCAAGGATTCGACCGGCTGCGCTTCGCATGGCGGGAGCGATTCCAGCGGTTTTTCAGAAGGTGTGGTCGGCGCGTCAGAGGACTCCGTGCCAATCGCGGGCGAGGAAGAATCACTAGAACAGCTAGCTAGCACGAGGTTTAAGGCGATAGCAACAGCCCCAATTCTTGACCCCACCCAAGAAGCCTATATGTCAATCTGATTTAAGGCCTCAGGAGGAGTGACAAGCACGATGTCATAGGCTTCCGGTGCCTTTAGGGCGACGGGTTTGAGGCATATGTGACCGAACTTGCGACCTTTTTTGCGACTAAGTGGCTTTAGAAAGAAGAAAAACCCCCATATTTACGAGGGTTCTCTCTATGTGGTGGAGCCTAGGAGAATCGAACTCCTGACCTCCTGCTTGCAAAGCAGGCGCTCTACCAATTGAGCTAAGGCCCCTCAGGGATTTTATTTAGTTGTGTGGGGCTACCAGGACTTGAACCTGGGACCTCTTCGTTATCAGCGAAGCGCTCTAACCACCTGAGCTATAGCCCCCTAGGCCGACTACGACTTTAGCGCACTCTGGGCACAAGCCACTACTCTACTGGTTCGTGAACCCGACCGTTAGACCCCCCGTTACGCGGGCGATCACGTTATACAAGATTGCGCTCAGTGACCCGAGGACCGTTAGGGCCACCATGTTGATAAGTGCGCCAACAGCTCCCAGTACGGCGACCTGCTCAAAGCTCAGTAAGGCAAGAATTGAGCCGCCGCCTTCCCCTAGAACGTCTCCGACAACTCCTTCAACAGCGCCGATTACCCCCACTGAACTCAGCAATACCCAGCTCAACAGCACGACCAAAAAAACGGAAATCGATATTGAGGCGGCCACGAGTGCAGACACCCTCACCGCGGCCCACAAGTCGATATAGACAAGGTTGAGTCGGACCTGCTTGGCGACCGGGGCAGAGGACCTCTGGGTTTTCATTCGTGAGGTGGGAGTATCAGTCATTCGTTGGTTTCTTTCTCTTCTTCTCCACTGGATACTTCCACGACACTACTCTCCTCATCGACGGTTTTCAGGTCCCGTTCAGAGTTCCGCGCAATGCCCAAAACCTTGTCTTCCTCGCCCATTCGCGCGAAGACAACTCCCATCGTGTCCCGGCCCTTTGCGGGGACCTCCTCGACGCTTGATCGCACCACTTTGCCGCTTTCAAGAACGACTAAGACTTCATCCTCGTCTCCCACAATCAATGCTCCAGCGAGGCCGCCTCGGGTTTCTGACAGCTTCGCTACCTTGATCCCGAGGCCGCCACGCTGTTGAGCACGGTATTGATCCACGGCGGTGCGCTTAGCGTAACCGCCCTCGGTCACCACAAAAACGTAGCCTTCATCAGTCACGACAGAGGCAGACAGCAACTGGTCTTCCCCGCGGAAGTGCATTCCAATCACGCCTGCGGTAGAACGGCCCATTGGTCGCAAAGACGAGTCTGTCGCGCTAAATCTCAGCGACATCCCCGCCTTCGACACCAACAACACATCGTCGCCCTCATTGGCGAGCATTGCAGCAACCAGCTGGTCTTCTTCTTTGAGATTGATGGCGATGATTCCACCGGACCGGTTGGTGTCGTACTGGGTCAGCTCCGTTTTCTTGACCATGCCGCCCTCGGTGGCAAGCACCAAATACCTGGCAGCTTCATAATCCGCAATATCCAGAATCTGGGCGATTTCTTCGCCGGGCTGCAACGCCAGAAGGTTTGCTACGTGCTGGCCCTTCGCATCTCGGCCCGCTTCTTGGACTTCATAGGCCTTTGCCCGGAAAACCCGCCCGGTGTTGGTGAAGAACAGGAGCCAACGATGAGTGGTGGTGACAAAGAAGTGCTCGACCACGTCATCCGCGCGCAACTGAGCGCCCTTAACGCCCTTTCCGCCTCGGTGCTGGCTGCGGTAATTATCACTCCGGGTGCGCTTGATGTAGCCACCCCGGGTAACCGACACGACCATTTCTTCCTCGGGAATCAGGTCTTCATTGGTCATTCCGCCATCAAAACCCATGACGATTTCTGTCCGCCGGTCATCACCAAACCGATCGGTGATGTCAGCAAGCTCCTCGGAGACAATGCTCCGCTGGCGTTCTTCGCTGGCCAAAATTGACTGGTAATCAGCAATGAGGCGTTCGAGCTCAGCCGCTTGATCCATGATCTTTTGGCGTTCGAGTGCCGCCAAGCGACGTAGCTGGAGATTCAGGATGGCGAGTGCTTGTTCCTCATCAACGTCAAGCAGTTTCTTCAGGCCTTCTTTGGCCTCTTCCACGGTGGGGGACTTGCGAATAAGGGCAATTACCGCATCGAGGGCGTCAAGCGCTTTGAGATATCCGCGCAGAATGTGGGCGTCAGCCTCCGCCTTATCGAGGCGGAACTGTGTCCGCCGCACAATAACCTGGATTTGGTGGGAAACCCAGAGAGTAATAAAGCCATCCAGAGTCAACGTTCGGGGGACCCCGTCGACGATGGCCAGCATATTGGCCCCGAAATTTTCCTGCAAAGACGTGTGCTTGTAGAGGTTGTTCAGGACCACCTTTGCCACAGCATCACGCTTTAATACGATGACAAGACGTTGTCCAGTCCTCCCAGAAGTCTCATCACGAATATCGGCAATACCCGTGATTTTTGCCTCTTTAACAAGATCAGCAATTTTGACCGCGAGGTTGTCCGGGTTGACCTGATACGGAAGCTCGGTAACGACAAGACACGTCCGATTATGAATTTCCTCCACGGTGACAACGGCCCGCATCGTGATGGAGCCGCGACCGGTGCGATACGCATCGGCAATACCGTTGTTGCCGAGAATTTGGGCCCCGGTCGGGAAATCTGGCCCCTTTACCATCGTGAGAGCTGCCATCAGCAACTCCTCCGTGGATGCCGTCGGGTTCGCTAAATGCCACTGGGCAGCCTGCGCCACCTCGCGCAGATTGTGCGGAGGAATGTTGGTCGCCATTCCCACAGCGATCCCCACTGAGCCGTTCACCAGCAAATTGGGGAAACGGCTCGGAAGAATGCTCGGTTCTCGGGTTCTTCCGTCGTAATTGTCTTGGAAGTCGACCGTGTCTTCTTCGATGTCCCGAACCATCTCCATGGCAAGGTTGGCCATCTTGGTCTCGGTATATCGAGGAGCGGCGGCACCATCATTACCGGGGCTACCAAAGTTTCCCTGGCCGGCGGCCAGCGGGTAGCGCAAGCTCCATGGCTGGACGAGACGCACAAGGGCGTCATAAATTGCGGAGTCGCCGTGAGGGTGGAACTTACCCATTACGTCGCCAACCACGCGAGAACATTTCGAGAACGCCTTATCCGGGCGATATCCGCCGTCATACATCGAGTAAATGACCCGGCGATGGACGGGTTTCAGGCCGTCTCTGACATCAGGTAAGGCGCGGCCCACAATGACGCTCATTGCGTAGTCGAGGTAGGAGCGCTGCATTTCTACCTGGATATCAACCTGGTTGATACGGTCCACGATGGGGCCGCTGGTATCTTCGTTAGCCACGATTCCGTCCTAAATATCTAAGAAACGCACGTCGTGCGCGTTGTGTTGGATGAAGCTCCGCCTGGCTTCTACGTCCTCGCCCATCAGGGTGCTGAAGACGGTGTCGGCGATAGCGGCATCATCGAGAGTCACCTGCAATAGGGTTCGGGTCTCTGGGTTCATGGTGGTGTCCCAGAGTTCCTGGTGGTTCATCTCTCCTAGACCCTTGTAACGCTGAATGGAATTATCCTTGGGAAGTCTCTTCCCATCTTTCTTGCCCGCCTCAGTCACCACGTCTCGCTCTCGGTCGCTAAAAACGTAGTCGTGATCAGCGTTAGACCACTTAATTCGATACAGCGGTGGTTGAGCGAGATAGATGTAGCCTCGCTCGATCAGCGGTCTCATATAACGGAACAGAAGGGTGAGGAGGAGGGTTGTGATGTGTTGACCGTCGACATCAGCATCGGCCATCAAGACAATTTTGTGATAGCGGACCTTATCAACATCGAAATCCTCACCGATTCCCGCGCCAAAGGCAGTAATCATCCCCTGAATTTCGTTGTTTCCTAGGGCACGGTCTAACCGCGCCTTTTCCACGTTCAGAATTTTTCCCCGCAAAGGCAAGATCGCCTGTGTTTCCGGGTTTCTTCCCGACACCGCGCTGCCGCCTGCGGAATCACCTTCCACCAGGAATATTTCACTAACCGCCGCGTCCTTGGACTGACAATCTTTGAGCTTCCCTGGCATTCCACCGGATTCCAGTAATCCTTTACGTCGCGTTTGCTCTCGCGCCTTCCGGGCTGCAATTCTTGCTTGAGACGCCTGAACCGCCTTACGAACAACATCTTTGCCCTGTGCTGGGTTACGTTCAAACCAGTCTCCGAGGTGTTCACCAGTAACTTTTTGGACAAAAGACTTAGCCTCTGTGTTCCCCAATTTGGTTTTCGTCTGACCCTCGAACTGTGGCTCGCCCAACTTAACCGAGACAACAGCGGTAAGGCCTTCTCGGACGTCATCGCCAGTGAGGTTCTCGTCCTTTTCTTTCAGTAGTCCACTCGAGCGAGCAAAACGATTGACTAAAGTGGTCAGCGCCGCGCGGAAACCCTCTTCGTGGGTTCCCCCCTCGTGGGTATTGATGGTGTTGGCATAGGTGTGGACGCTCTCGGAATAGGCGTTCGTCCACTGCATTGCTACTTCGAGAGCGATTTTGCGCCCGGTGTCCTCTGCTTCAAAAGAAATGATCTCCGGGTGAACGACATCGCTTTTCTTAGCGTGGTTGAGGTACTCGACGTAATCCACCAAGCCTTTTTCGTAGTTGTAGCTGTCCTGACGATCAGCCCCTGTAGACCTCTGGTCGTGCAAATCGATGCGAAGACCCTTATTGAGGAAGGCCATCTGCTGGAAGCGGGTCCGAAGCGTTTCATACTCGAAATCCACTGTTTCAAAGATTGTCGTGCTGGGCCAGAACGTAATGATTGTCCCGGTGTCACTCGCTTTTCCTGCTTCGGCGAGCGGGGCTTGTGGCACTCCGTCTCGATAGGACTGAGTCCAGGAGCCGCCTTGGCGACGAACCTCCACGTCGAGCTTCTCGGACAGCGCGTTCACCACACTGCTACCCACCCCGTGGAGACCGCCGGATACGGCATACCCACCGCCGCCAAACTTTCCTCCGGCGTGCAGGGTGGTAAGGACGACCTCCACCGTTGATCTTTTTTCCACGGGATGCTCGTCGACGGGAATGCCTCGGCCATTATCGGTGACCTTTACCGAACCGTCTACTTGGATGGCCACAGTGATGAGATCACAATGGCCGGCAAGCGCTTCATCTACGGAGTTGTCGACAATTTCATACACCAAGTGATGCAAACCTCGAGGACCGGTCGACCCGATATACATACCCGGGCGTTTACGCACCGCCTCAAGCCCCTCGAGTACCTGGATATCGCCCGCGCCGTAAGAGTCTTCTTTGGAAGGTTTCTTGCCCGCTGGTGTCATAGGTGTTGCTCCTGAAGAGAGGTTCAGCACGAGGGTGCTCCTGCTGATCAAGGCGCTCTTTCCGCCACCCCCCAGTCTACCGAGACCGACCCAGAAAAGACCTGATTTAGCCCTTCTGGGGAGGGATTTTTTTGATGTCGACCAATTACGGTTTGTTAGCCATAAGTATCGCGTGGGCCACGCCCTGGAACCGAGCGGGGGCCATGTTTCCACGAGGGGGCACCCGGCCCTTTAATCGACAGTGTGGTGATAGCCGCCTGGGGGAATCGCTCTAGGAGAGATTCCAGGAGCGTGGATTTCATTATTCGCAGCTGGGTAGCCCACGCACTGGAGTCACAACTGATCTCCAGCACACCCTCTTCCGCTCCGGTTGGCGAGGTGTGCAGCGCTACGTCATCCCCCACAATGTCTGCCCAAGCCCCGATCAGGTCAGCCTGGGCGAGAGGCATCTCCCATCCCATCGTGTGCTCCAGGGCCCCAAACGCTTCAGCCATCGAACCTGGGTCCCGATGGTCAGAAAAGGGAAGCGACCCCTCGCTAGATGTTTCACGTGAAACACGTCGATAACCACCAAATCGCTCTCTCAGTCTCCGATAGACGATTTTTGGTTCATCAAAAGTCATCGAGGCGTCACCGCCCCCGCGAGAACATCAAACACTCGCCCGGACAATTCTTGGGGAATGTCCTCTTCCACCGCGCTGGTGACAATGATTTGCTCGTAATGGCCCATCGCGCTCACCAACTGGGCCCTGCGGCGGGAGTCTAGTTCCGCAAAAACGTCGTCCAACATGATGATCGGGTCACCGCTGGGTTTATCAGCCTTTAACCAGGAGGCCGTTCCAAGCCGCAAAGAAAGAGCAAGGGACCACATTTCCCCTTGACTCGCATGAGTCCGCGCGGGCTGACCCTCGATCAGTAGTTCCATATCGTCTCGCTGGGGGCCCACTAAGGACATTCCCCGTTCCCGCTCCGCTGGAGCGGCCTGATCCAGTGCGACCGAGATCACAGACGCCAAGTCCTCCCGGGATGCCCCCTCATCCGCGACAAAACCTTTTGGCAGATAACGCGCCGTGATGTGCTGCCCTGTGGCGAGGTTTTCATAGGCTGCCGTAACATCGGGCAGAATTGCTGCCCATTGCTGAAGTCGATGGGAAACAATATCGGCAGCCAAAGAAACAAAGGAGGCGTTCCAAACCTCGAGAGTGGAGAGGTCCGCACCTCGCGATTGCGAACGCAATGACTTCAACAGGCTGTTTCGTTGTTTGAGAACCTTGTCGAAATCTGCATAGGTCGCAGCCATCGCGGGCGATGCACCGACGACCAGATCGTCAAGGAATTGCCGTCGAAAACCTGGTTCACCCCGAATAATTGCTGAGTCTTCCGGGGCGAACATGACCGCAGAAACCCACCGGGGTATTTCTGAAATCTTGACCGAATTACCGGACACCGTGGCGTCGCTCGTGCCGGTGCGTTTAAGAGTGATACCAACCGAAACATCACGGTCCCCGTGACGGAGATTGCCAAATATGGTGGCTCGATCGTGGCCGTCCCCGATCAACGCAGAGGAACCACCTACGCGATGAGATCCAAGCGTTGAGAGATATCGAACAGCCTCCACCACATTGGTTTTGCCTTGTCCATTGGGCCCAACCAAGATGTTGGTGCCCTGAGTGAAAGTGAGCGAGCTTTGGTCGTGATTACGCCATCCCACGAGGTCTAGCTGGCTAATCCACACGAGGCGGACTTAGCGCATCAGGAGATTTGGCTGCAACAAGTATCGGTATCCCTCAGAAGCGTCCCCATCTTGAGACTTTTGCGCCGTCAACAAAACCGGTCCTGGTTTGTTCGGGTTATCAGTGTGGGTGAAGGAGATTCGAACAAATTCGCTGTGCGTAGCGGCCAAGCCATCAATGAGGAACTGTGGCTTGAGTGATACCACGCACTCTTTTCCTACAAGATGCCCGTTGATTTCTTCTGACGCCTGTGCTTGGTCCGACCCAAGAGCCTCGAGAGCCACTCCATCAGCACTGAACGAATATCGCAGAGGCGCCTCCCGCTCCAGCACCAACGCCACTCGACGGGTAGCTTCTATCAAGTCTTGCGTGCTCACAACCGCATAGTCAGGAGTGGTCTCGGGGAACAGCTTCTGGACAGGAGGAAAGGAGCCCTTAATGAGCAACGTCGTTACCGTGCGTTGGTCAGAACTAAATGCGACCAGCTCACGTTCACCACCCACACTTAGCGTGATCGTTAAGTTAGGTGTGTGCGCAAAGGTTTTGCCAATTTCTGCCAGTGTTCGAGAGGGAATGAGCGCTTGAAGCCCATCGGCGGCGACCGAACCGCCCGACCATGAGAGTTCCTTCGCCGCAACCCGATAACGGTCGGTGGCCATCATTACTAAGGCGGAGGAAGAAACATCCAACAGCACCCCAGTTATTACCGGGGTCACGTCATCACGAGAGGCAGCGGGCGCTACTTGCCCCACAGCTTGAGAAAATTCCTCGCCTGATACTGAACCAGATAGGCCCTCAACCTCGGGAAGATTTGGATACTCTTCGACCGGCATCGTAGCCAAAGAGAATTTTGCTGAACCCGACACCACCGAGACAGAGGTCCCACTCAAAGAGAGACTCACACTGTCTTCCGGTAGTCGCTGAGCAATTTCAGACAGCAAGCGCCCGGAAACAAGGACTTGACCGGGGGAGTCTACTGAAGCGCCAACTTTGGTTTTGGCTGATACTTCGTAATCAAAAGAGGAGATCGTCGCTGCGTCATCCTCGACAGTGATCAAAACACCGCTCAGAATCGGCAACGTGGTCCGCTGAGGTAATAACTTCACAGCGAAAGAGACTGCTTCACTGAAGACATCTTTATTCACTTCGAACTTCACAGGACACCTACTCAATTGCTAGACGGAACGCGGTACTTGATTCTGTCACAAAGCCTTTGGCGCTGTAGTCGAGGGTTATTGGGAGCAAGAAATTGATTAGTTAAGTAAATACTCATAACGGCTGTGGAAAAGAGGATAACTGTCGCAATCCGTTGAAGAAGGTCGTGAACTACATCTGTGTCAGATGTGGAAATCCTCCGGAGAGGCCTGTGGATAATTCCTGTGAAATTACAGAAATTTTTTACAGCTGCACCAGCATGTGAACAAGTTCAGCGTGTCCTCCCCAGTAGGTGACATGTTTTCCACAACTTATCCACAGTGTGGGAAACCTTCAACTAGAAGTTGGGTTAATTTGTATAATTTGAATTTTGTTTGATACGGCTCGTGAGTTCAGTCACTTGGTTATAAATCGAGCGACGCTCTTTCATGAGCTCGCCGATTTTATTGTTCGCATACATCACCGTCGTATGGTCACGGTTACCAAAGAGCTGGCCGATTTTAGGGAGCGACAGGTTTGTCATTTCTCTCGAGAGATACATCGCAACCTGTCGGGCCAAGGCGATGGTTTGTGAACGCGAGGACCCATAGAGGTCATCAATGGTGAGTTGGTAAAAAGTTGCGGTGATGTTGATGATGTCCACTGGTGACACAACATTGGTGTCTTCAGTGAGGACCAGGTCCTTCAATACAGTGCGGGCCAGTTCCATGGAGATAGGTGCTTTATTAAGGTTTGAGAATGCGGTGACTCTGATAAGTGCACCCTCCAGCTCGCGAACGTTGGAAGACACCTTTGAAGCCATAAGCTCCACAACGTCATCGTTGATATCGATTCGCTCACTCGCTGCCTTCTTCCGGAGAATGGCGATGCGGGTTTCAAGATCAGGGGCTTGAACATCGGTAATAAGGCCCCATTCGAAGCGGGAGCGCATACGGTCCTCAAACCCAGTCAGTTGCTTTGGGGGCAAATCGCTGGTGACGACAACTTGCTTGTTGTGGTCGTGAAGCGTGTTGAAGGTATGAAAAAAAGCTTCCTGGGTGGAGTCTTTACCTTGAAGAAACTGGATGTCATCAATGAGCAGAATGTCGACCTCGCGGTATCGAGCCTGGAATTCTGGAGCTCGGTTATTCGCAATTGCGTTGATGAAATCGTTGGTGAACTCTTCGGAGCTGACATATCTGACGCGGCAGCCTTTAAAGAGGCTGATGGCGTAGTGGCCGATGGCGTGGAGAAGGTGTGTTTTGCCTAGGCCAGAGCCCCCATAGATGAACAGAGGGTTATACGCCTTAGCGGGGGCTTCCGCTACAGCGACAGCTGCGGCGTGAGAAAACCGGTTAGAGGATCCAATCACGAAATTGTCAAAGCTATATTTCGTGTTGAGGCGGGACTGATTCTCTCCCATGGCGACTGGACCAGGGTCGAAGGACTCGCTCAGTATCTCCGCGGCGACAGCTTCCCCCAGTGGGATTTGAAGGACATCGCTTTCGATATCCGGGTTAACAACAATGGCAAAACTACTAACACCAGATTCTTCGGTGCTCTCCAAGGCTTCTAAAAGCGGCAGACGCACTCTCTGTTCGAGCATTCCGCGGGTGAGCTCGTTAGGAACTTCGAGATAAAGAACTCCTGCCATCACGCCGCGAGGTTCGACGAGGTCGAGGAAGCCCCAGAGCTGAGGAGTGATTCGGGCGTCGGTGGTGAGATGAGACTTAACCCCTTGCCACAAGTCAGTAACCTGAGTCTCTGGCTCGCTCACACCTTCACCCCTTTGCGATGTTGTGGATAACAAGAAGCTCCACCCTACGACAGGCGGAAATACTGACCATAACAGTACAAGCTCCCTGTGGATAACTACAGCCCCGGGATGGCTTGACCACCGCCGCCTAGGGGCTTATCCTGTAGTGTTGCCCATTCGGGCTAAGTTTTGATCAGGAGAACACCTGATCGGTATCGAGGAGTTTCCATGAGTAAGCGCACGTTCCAACCCAACAACCGTCGCCGCGCCAAGGTTCACGGTTTCCGCTTGCGCATGCGTACCCGTGCCGGCCGTGCCATCCTCGCTGCGCGTCGCCGCAAGGGCCGCACGTCGCTTTCGGCCTAGGTAAGAAATCCCGTGCTACCACGGGTTCACCGGATTGTGTCGGGTGAGGATCTTCGCTCGACCCAACGCCGCGGCCGGCGCTCAGCTCACCGCCTCTTCGTAATGGTTTATCGCAAGACCGACAGAGAGTCTCCTTCGAGGTGGGGCTTTGTGGTGTCAAAAAAAGTTGGTAACGCTGTGGCCCGTAATCTCATCAAACGCAGGATGCGGGCACTCGCTTCGCATACCTTGCTCGCGAACCCTATGGGTTTCGACACCGTGGTGAGAGCCTTACCCGGGTCGGCAGCAGCGAGCTTTGATGAGTTGTCGGAAAGCTGGGCCCTTGCGATACGGGAGTGGCAGGAATGACACAGGCGGGGGGGTTTCTGATCCTCGCTCCTCGGAATCTCGCTTTGGCACTACTAATGGCCTACCGAAAACTTATTTCCCCTCTCTATGGACAGGTTTGTCGCTACTACCCCAGTTGCTCGCTTTACACGTTGAGGGCAATCCAACAAACCGGCGCCCTCGGGGGAATAGGCTTAGGGGCAATTCGCATTGTCCGATGCAACCCTTGGGCCCGCGGTGGTATCGATGATCCCCCGGAGCGATTAAGAGATTTGTACGAAATAACCCCGCGCGGCTTTGTGCGGGTTAAAGGAAGGTAAGCGGTTGGGAATTTTCGACACGATCCTGTGGCCTATTCGGTGGGTTATCGAGGCGGTACTTGCGGGAGCCCACTCCTCGCTGGAATTCCTTGGCATGGACCCCTCTTCGGGTGCGGCCTGGTTCTTATCAATCGCAACCCTGGTGTTGATTGTTCGCGCCGCTCTGATTCCGGTGTTCGTTCGCCAGATTAAGAGTCAGCGACGGATGATGGAAATCGCCCCGGAGCTTAAGAAGATCCAGGATAAGTACAAGGGCAAAAAGGACCAGTTCTCTCGCGAGGCGATGTCCCGCGAGACCATGGCTCTGTATAGCAAAGCGGGGACGAACCCGTTCTCGTCGTGTTTGCCACTTCTCTTGCAGATGCCCATCTTCTTTGGCCTCTTCCGGGTATTGAGCACCGCCGCCGAAGGACGTCCCGGCGTATCTTTCATGACCCAGCAGTTGGCCGACCAGTTCGGCGAAGCAAGGCTTTTTGGTCTCGCCCCATTGCAGTCGACGATGTCCTACGCCTTCAGTGAAGCTTCGACGTTGTCTTCTTCCGCAACGGTCGCCGTTATTGCGACCGCCGCGGTGATGGTTGTGGCCATGTCAGCTTCTCAGTTCGTTACCCAGCTGCAGATCATGTCAAAGAACCAGTCGCCTGCGATGAAAGAAAGCCCGATGTACCGCCAGCAGCGCATCCTGTTGTACATGCTGCCTCTGGTCTTCCTGTTTTCCGGGTTTTACTTCTCACTGGGAGTCATGACCTACTGGCTTGTTTCTAACTTCTGGACCATGGGTCAGCAATTTGTGGTAATTCGTAACATGCCAACACCGGGCAGTGATGCAGCGATAGCGCGTGACGCTCGGATGGCAAAAAAGCGTGAACGGAAAGGGATTGTCCTCATCGAGGACGAGGGAGACGAGAAAGCTCCTGAGGAGCCCAAACAACGTCAGCAGCCTGTCAGCAAAGACCGGGCGAAGAAGAAGAAAAAGAAGAGGAAGTAATGGCCACCACAGAAGACAAGATTGTCGTACCCGACGAGGGCGAACTCGCAGCGGATTACCTGGAAACCTTGCTTGATATTGCGGATCTTGACGGTGATATTGAGATTGAGGTGAAGACCGGAAGAACCTATGTCACGGTTGGCGCCCCCGATAACGACGACCTGCGAGTGCTTTCCAGCGCCGAGGTCGTTGGTGCGTTACAAGATCTCACCCGTCTAGCCGTCCAGCAAAAAACAGGCGAGTTCGCTCGGCTGGTTTTGGATGTTGCTGGGTCTCGGGATAATCGAGCGAAAGAGCTAGAGAAGCTTGTCGAGCACGCCGTTGAGAAGATCGAAGGCGGCGCGAAAACTGCAGCTCTCCCCCCCATGAGTAGCTATGAGCGAAAGCTCGTCCACGACATGGTCGGCGAAAAGGGCTACCAGTCAGGTTCGCAGGGCGAGGGTTCAGACCGCCACACGGTCATTTCGTCCGCCTCATAGGGAATGTTTCACGTGAAACATTCTGAGTGTGAGCCTGAGCCAGCATCCTCTGAGCGGGTATGTGGAGAGTCCCTAGACACTCTGCGGCAGCTGTCTGCCCACATGGTTCAGTGGGGCGAAGAGCTGGGACTTGTCGGTCCTAGGGAACTGGATCGTTTGTGGACACGACATATATTGAATTCCGCCCTGCTTGCCCGGAAGGTTCTCCAGGGAACGCTAGCCGACGTAGGGTCCGGTGCTGGGTTCCCGGGACTTATTGTGGCTGCGATGCGACCTGATGTTCACTGTACCCTCATTGAGCCCCTCGGGCGTCGGGCTACATGGTTAGAGGACGAAGCAGATCGCTTGGGCCTGACGAACGTCACCGTGTTCAATAAGCGGGCGGAAGAATTATGGGACACCGTTAAGGTGGACGCCGTCACAGCACGCGCGGTGAGTGCGCTGAAGACCCTGATTCCGCTCTGTGTCCCATTGCTCAAGCCCGGGGGCGAACTACTGCTCATGAAGGGGCAGAAGGTCGAGGATGAAATTCGGACGGCGGCTGGCGTGATGGTGGGTGTCGGACTTTTGCAGCCCCGGGTGGAAACGACGGGCCCCGAGTATGGAACGGAAGAGACCCGAATTTTTCGGGCTACAGTGGCATAGCGTGGCGAATGTTTCACGTGAAACATCGAAGGGAGCTTTTCTGTGAATCAGAGTTCTTTCGATGCCACCACACCACTCGCGGCCGAATTGGAAGACCTTACCCGGCGGAGAAAAGCCTTGCAGGACAGCAAGGCTCCTCTCCCTGCGACTGCTCGCGTCATCGCGGTTGCTAACCAAAAAGGGGGCGTGGGCAAGACGACTACCGCCGTGAATATCGCTTCGGCGTTGGCCCACCTTGGGGCAACGGTATTGGTCATTGACCTGGATCCACAAGGAAACGCTTCCACCGCGCTGGGAATCGACCACCATGGGGAGATTTCCAGCATTTATGACGTTGTGGTGGGCACCACAGACCTCGCGGACACTGTTGTGCCGAGCCCGGAGCACCCCAACCTTCTGTGTTCGCCATCTACCCTCGACCTTGCCGGGTCTGAGATCGAACTGGTGACAATGCCCGCGAGGGAGCATCGCCTGTCCCGGGCCCTGGAGCGCTATTTGGGATCAGAAGAGGGAGCACGGGTCAATTACGTCATCATTGACTGCCCGCCGTCTCTTGGGCTGCTGACGGTCAACGCCTTTGTCGCCGCAAAGGAGGTCATGATTCCGATCCAGTGTGAGTATTACGCGCTCGAAGGCGTCAGCCAACTCGTGCGGAACATTCAGCTGGTGACAGGCCACCTCAATCCAGATTTACGGCTATCGACCATTGTTTTGACGATGTTTGATGGCAGGACAAACCTCGCTCACCAGGTGGTGGCTGATGTGAGGGAGCACTTTCCCTCCGAAACACTCACGGCGGTGATTCCGCGGTCCGTTCGGGTGTCCGAGGCACCCAGTTATGGACAAACGGTGATTTCCTACGATAAGTCGTCACCAGGCGCAGTCGCCTACCAAGAAGCAGCGGTGGAAATCGCTCACAGAGGAGCAACGAAATAATGGCACAGAAAAGAACGGGTCTTGGGCGCGGAATTGGAGCGTTGATCCCCTCAGCACCCGAATCAGGTGACCGCCCGGTGGACGTCTTTTTTCCCGCTCCTGCGCCAGCTGAGAGCGGATTGGTCGCCGTTCCCGGTGCCACTCTCGCCCAGATCTCCCCCCAGGCCATCCGGCCCAACCCGCAACAGCCGCGTCGCGAATTTCGACAAGACGAGCTGGACGAGTTGATCCACTCCGTCACCGAGTTTGGGGTGTTGCAGCCGATTGTGGTGCGACCCCTAAATCCACCCGATGGCGATACGTCCTTCGAGCTCATCATGGGCGAGCGCCGGTTGCGCGCCTCCGTCGCGGCTGGCTTGGCGACCATTCCAGCTGTCGTGAGGGACACTGCGGATGAGTCAATGCTGCGGGACGCTCTCTTGGAAAATCTTCACCGAGCAAGCCTTAACCCCCTCGAAGAAGCCTCGGCGTATCAACAACTCCTCTCGGACTTTGGAATCACCCAGGATGAACTGGCCACTAAGCTGGGGCGCTCTCGCCCCCAGGTCACCAACACCTTGCGCCTCCTGCGTCTCTCGGAGTCCCTCCAGGTTAAGGTTGCAGCGGGCGTTTTGAGCGCCGGTCACGCCAGGGCACTCTTGTCAGTCAAGGACTCTGCTGCCCAAACAGCTCTGGCAAAGAAGATCATCGACCAGGCTCTCACGGTTCGTCAAGCAGAAGAGGCGGCGGGTGCCGCAAAGCCCGCAACGGGCCAGAAGAAGGTTCGTGCCGGCGGGCGCAGCGATCATCTCGGTGAAATAGCAGACCGCATGGGCGACCGACTCAACACGCGAGTGAACATTAATTTATCGAAGACCAAAGGGACATTGGCGATTGATTTCGCGACAGTGGCGGACCTCAACAGAATCTTGGCCGAACTGGGTGAACCCGGGTTTGGCGAATCTAGCTAGCTGCTGACTCGACGAGAGCGGCGTAAACACTGCCGATGTCATACCCAGCTGAATCAAGCGCCAAAACGGTGCTGGAAGTCTCGGTAAGGCCCGGCATGGTGCTCGCCTCCAGGAACCATGGCTTGCCGTCACCATCGACCATAAAGTCAACACGGGCGAGGTGGCGCAGGCCAAGTGCAGCGAATGCCTTCGTAGCCTGGGCATGAAGCGCCTCGAGAACGTGCTCGTCAAGGCGGGGCGGAGTGAAAAATCTCGTCGCGCCGGCGGTGTATCGCGCCTCGAAGTCATAGTGTCCCGACAGGGGTTCAATCTCTACCGGGGTGATCGCCCGTGGCCCATCACCGGTATCGATAATGGTGACGCACACTTCCACCCCCACGACCCGTCGTTCCACAAGGGCACTATCGGCATAGGTGAAAGCGTGAACCATCGCCTTGCGAAGATCCTCGGTCGAGTCCACCCAACTCACGCCCTGGGCGGAGCCACCGAAAGCAGGCTTTACAACGAGGGGTAGACCGAGGTGTTCTGCCACGGTGGAGAGCACACTCTCAGCACCGAGTTCTCGAAAGGCGTCGCGAGACAGCGTGATGGAGGGAGGCGTCGCGACCCCCGCGCGTTCGACCAGGGTCTTTGCCACCGGCTTGTTCCAGGCAAGCCGCGTGGCTTCACCGTCCGAGCCGACATACGCAAGACCCAGCATGTCAAGGAGGCCTCGGAGGGCCCCATCCTCCCCTGATGCGCCGTGGAGAACCGGCCAGACGACGTCGGGTTGCGTTTCCACTAAAGCGCTAAGCAAGGTTGCGTCGGGGTCGCGCAGGGTCACTTCTACACCGTGGGCCAAAAGCCCATCCGCCACCCGGCGACCGGATTTGAGAGAGATATCTCGCTCGTGGGAGATACCGCCGGAAAGAACGAGAACCTTGGTCGGTGACGTCACTTAGTAAACCTCCGGTGGGGGGGCATCGAGTGTCACGCCGAGAGGGATATCTGTCGCTGTGGGGCCGAACGTTTCGAGAAGCTCGAGCTCTTCGGTGATGACGCGAGAGAGACGCTTGATCCCTTCTTCAATGAAATCGGGTTCCGGGTAACAGAAAGCCAACCGCAGATTGCCCCGCCCCCCACCATCGGCATAAAAAGCGGTGCCGGGCGTGTAAGCCACCAGCTCTTTGATGGCCCGGGGAAGCATTTCTTTGGAGTCCAAACCCTCGGGCAGCGTGAGCCAAAGGTAAAACCCCCCGGTGGGCGCAGTATGCGAAACGTTGGGCAAGTGGGCCGCGAGCGCCGACACCATTGTGTCTCTTCGCTCTTGGTACAGGCCACGAAAGATAGTTATTTGACCCTTCCAATCATTGGTCTCGAAGTAGTCGGCAAGAATCATCTGCGAGAACGAGCTTGGCGAAAGAATCGCGGCCTCCGACGCTAATACGAGTTTTTCCCGTATCCCGTGGGGGGCAACCACCCAGCCCACACGAAGCCCGGGGGCGAAAGTTTTGGAGAAAGAACCCAAATAGATGACGCCCGCCTCGTCGGCGGATCGAATGGCGTGGGGAGGGGGCTGATCAAACCACAGAAGCCCGTAGGGGTTGTCCTCCAACACCAGAATTCCCTCAGCCTGGGCGATATCGAGAATTTCAAGACGCCTGCTGGCCGAGAGCGTCACCCCCGCAGGGTTGTGGAAGTTGGGAATGAGATACAGGAACTTGATGGGAACATTCTGCCTCCGCAAGTGCGCGATGCGTTCGCTCAGAGCCTGCGGAATCATGCCCTCATCGTCCATCGCCACGTGTTCGACCCTGGCCTGATACGAGCGGAACACACCCATGGCCCCCACATAGCTGGGAGATTCAGCTAAAACGGCATCACCGGGATTGATAAACAGCTTCGTGACGAGATCGAGCCCCTGTTGCGACCCGGTGGTAACGACGATGTCGTCGACACCGGCACGAATCCCTTCGAGGGCCATGATGGCCATGATGTGCTCACGAAGGGCTGGTAGGCCTTGACCCGAGCCGTATTGCAGAGCGGCAGCGCCGGAATTTTCGAGCACCCGCTGAATGGTGCGGGAGACGTTATCGAAAGGTAAGGCAGCGACAAACGGCATCCCGCCGGCGAGGGACACGACTTCGGGCCTGTTCGCCACTGCAAAAAGCGCTCGCACTTCGCTTGCCGCGAGACCGGAGGCCCGGTCGGCATAGTTCTCGAACCATGGGTCGAGCGAAATCCCCGAAGAGAGAGTCATCATGGCACCCCTTGGTTAGGCGGGAATTGTCTCCAGGCTACGCCCTAGAGGCTACTAGCAACAGAGCTTTAGGCGAGAAACTCTTGCAAATCTGCTTCCAGAGCAGGCTTGGGCTTCGCGCCGATAACGGTCTTCACCACTTCGCCTCCCTTGAACACCTTCATGGTGGGAATCGAGGTGATCTGGTACTTCATGGGAATCTCAGAGTTCTCATCCACGTTCATTTTGACGACATCGATCTTGTCCGAGTATTCGCTGGCAATCTGGTCCAGAATGGGCGAGACGGCGCGACACGGCCCACACCACTCGGCCCAAAAATCAACCATGACCGGCTTTTCGCTGGCGAGAACATCCGCAGCAAACGAGGCATCAGTAACGGCACGGGCTTCACTCATATTTATCTCCTTCGGGGGTAACTACTGGGCTAGTGCTTCGAGGTAGTGCTGCGCGTCTAAAGCGGCGACGCAGCCTGACCCTGCTGCGGTGATGGCTTGGCGATACGAGGAATCAACGACGTCTCCGGCGGCAAAAACTCCGTCAAGGTTGGTGTGGGAGGTTCGCCCCTCGACAGCGATAGTGCCCTCAGAGGTGAGGTCCAACTGACCGTGAACGACATGGGTGCGGGGATCAGAACCAATGGCGATGAAGAGGCCGCTCAGATCGACCGTGGTTTCTGCGCCGCTCTGTGTGTCAACAATCCCAATGCCGCTGACCAGGTCATCGCCATAGATGTGTTCCACGGTCGCATTCAGAACGAACTCGATTTTTAGGTCGTTCCTTGCGCGTTCCAACATTGCTGCGGAGGCTCGCAGGTTTTCTGACCGGTGAATCACATACACCTTGTCGGCAAATCTGGTGAGGAAAGTAGCCTCCTCCATGGCGGAGTCGCCACCACCAACAACCGCAACCGTCTTTTCACGGTAAAAAGCCCCATCACAGGTCGCGCACCAGGACACTCCGTAGCCACTGAGCCGATCCTCGTCGGGGATGCCGAGTTTCCGATAAGCAGAACCAGAGGCAACAATGACGGTTTTGGCTTCGACAACCTCTTTATTGCCCAGGGTAATTTTCTTGACAGGCCCCGCCAACTCCACGGACACGACATCGTCATACATAATTTCTGCACCAAAGCGCTCGGCCTGTTTTTGCATAGACATCATCAATTCCGGACCCATGATTCCCTCCGCGAATCCAGGGAAGTTATCCACGTCGGTGGTGTTCATCAAATCCCCACCAAACTCCACGGAGGAAGCCACCACCAGGGGATTTAGGCTCGCGCGTGCCGCATAAATGGCTGCGGTGTATCCGGCGGGGCCAGAGCCAATGATGACAAGTTCACGCATGACGGTCCACTCTCGGATTGATGTCATCCCAGTCTATGACGCAAGGCTATTTGCTTACTGAGACGCGCGCCTCGCGCGCAGGGTGGCGACAAAATTTCTGACCTCTCCCTCACGCAGGAGCATCAAGGTAAGGAAATACACCACCACCATGGCAACCGTAATCAGCGCACCCACGCCCACTGCTGCGGGCGCACTGGAGGTGACAGTGGCATCGATAGTGGCACCACCAAAGGCGATCAGGACCGAAACCCCGGCGAGTGCAGCGGGAAGTGCCGCCAGAGCGAATGTGAGGTAGGAGCGCAGCAGGGAGCGAAAAGAAAACCCACCAAGCTTTCGAGCCATCACGACCAGGGCGAGCACGGTCTGCACAAGGCCCGCGATGCTGGCTGAGAGAGCCAAGCCAAAGGCAATCGTTCCGGTGGAAAAGGTTGCAACAACAAGGGCTAGTGCCACAAAAACCAGGGATTGGGACACTTGCAGAAGAAAAGGGGTTCGAGTGTCCTCCAGGGCATAAAAGACGCGCTGGATCACAAAAAGCACACTAAAGGGCACCAATCCCACGGCGTAGAGCATGATGACGAGCGCCATATCGGTCACTGCGCTGTGGTTGGTTCCAAACTGGCGGGCAAAGGGCACGGCAACAGTAATCACACCCACGCAGGCCAACACCATAAACACCCCAATACGGGTGAGGGATGCTTCGATGTCTGAAGCCAGGGCTTCTCGTTTTCCATCCCTCGCGTGGGCGGACATCCGGGTGAAATAGGCGGTCGCGAGCGATACCGCCACGACGGAATGGGGGAGCATAAATACCAGCCAGGAAAAACGCAGGATAGCAAGGCTGGGGGAATCCGATCCGGCGGCTAAGGAGGCAACATTGGCCTGAACAATACCCGCGAGTTGGGCAACCACGATCATCCCAAACATCCAGGTGGCCGCTTTGCCCGTGCGGGCTAGTCCAACCCCGCGCCACCGAAAATCAGGGCGATAGGACAAACCAGCCTTCCGCCAGAACGCGAATAAAACAAAAGCCTGAGCGGCAACACCCAGGGTGGCCGAGCCTGCCAAAACCATAACCATGGTGGGTGTCCACTCCAGGGCATTGGACGTGTCTTGGGAGGGAAACACCCGGCTGAAAACAATCAATCCCGACATCGCCACCAGGTTGTTGAGTGCTGGGGCCCAGGTGAATGGACCAAAAATCTTTCTGGCATTGAGCACCTCTCCCAGAAGGCTGTAGAGGGCATAGAAGAGAACCTGGGGTAAGCACCAGTAGGCGAAAGCAGTTGCGAGCGCCAGTTCTTCTTCGGACAGACCGCGCGCTCCGTCGCCACCCTGCTGGGCATAGAGCGCGACCAGGGCGGGGGCAAGCAGTGTGGCAATGATGGCCACCATCAAGAAAAGGACAAATCCCAAGGTGACAATTTTGTTGATAAACCCTTGGCCACCATCTTTGTCGAGGCCCGCTTTCACGATGTGGGGGACAAGGATTGCGCTGAGGATCCCACCGGCGACCAGGGCATAGACGTTATTGGGTAGTTGGTTCGCTAACGCGAAGGTGTCGGCGCCGGCCCCGACAATTCCCAAGGTTCTCGCCAGAATGATGGCGCTGATGAAGCCCAAAATTCGAGATACGACGGTGCCCGATGCCAGCTTCATGCTGGCTCTCCCAATCCCGGAGCTTTCCGTTGTGGCGCTCACGAGAGAGCCTCAGGGGCTTGGCGCCGGCGCTGGATAGCCCGAATTACACCAAAGGTGAAAGTCCCCCCGACCAGGATGGCCAAGGTCAAAGAGATAAACCCTTCCCAGCCTGCGCGAATAGTGATCGGGATAGTGACAACTTCTCCGAGTGGTTCCTCACCTAGGGACAGCAAAGTGAACTCCACCGGTGTTGTTCCATTGGCGAGGGATTGAACAGGAACCAGCGTTCTCACCGCACTCGAGGCGGGAACCAATAAATCGATTCGAGGTGTCTCCACGGCGAGAATCCCGGTTGTGGGCCGAACCTGGAGGGTCACCCTGACTTCCGAGGGCAAATCATTGATCACGGTGACGGGCAAGGAAGTTTGGTCCGCGAGAACCGTGATTGAGCTGCCCTGCTCTACCCGAACAGAATTATGGAAAGCGGTCGAGCCGGCTTGTGCCTGTTCCCATTCACTCGCCAGACCATTCGGGTTTTCGCTCCACGTCGAAGACAGCAAGGCCTGATATCTCGTCCACCGTCCATACACAGCGCCCTCGGGGTCGGCAGCTATGGTCACAAACGCGACGTCAGATTCCCAGAGGGCTTTAATAGCTGCGACAAAATCGTTGCGGTCGCGACTTCGAGGGACGGTCACGATGCTAGAGAGTCTCTCGGTGGCTGGTTCGGCGAGCGGAACCGCAACGATCTCAGCAACGCTGAGCGCCTGAAAGCCTTGCAGGACGGACGCTATTCGGGGAGCAATCGCGGTGGCGGGGAGACGCCCCGTGCTGAAGACAAGAATGTCAGGGTTCCCCACAATGGCGCGGAAAGCAATGATCCCCGCCGCGCGCTGGAGGTCTGCTTGAGCCTCCAAGACGGTGGGTGCCTGTAATGCAGCGCGGGCAATGGCGGAGAGCTGTGCGTCAACCCGAATGATGCGGGCATCCCCCACCGACACCACAGCTCGGTCGCTCGGCAAGCTATTGCTCGAGAGCAGCACTGCAGAGGCTGATCGGGTAGCGAGAGTCCCCAGTTGTTCATCACTGATACTTTCCCCGTGAACCCAGGGGTACTCGCCTAGCCGGGCATACACGAGAGTGTCAATATCAAGGGAGGCGAGCGGATCAGCATCTGCCCAGGGCAGGCCGAACTGGGCGAGGCCCACAGAGCCCAATCCCTCGGCCCAGCGCACCGATTCGGCGGGAGCCTGCTCACCAAGTGCGGTAATCGAACTGGTGATTCGGGAATCTATGGCCAGCGTTGCGGGGTGGACCCCCACAGCATCGGTGACGACATTGAGGGCGCCACCGGAAATTGTGAGCGCTTGCAGTTCTTCGGGTCGGAGGGCGATTCCACCGGTTGCCTCGGTCGTGAGGGTCACAATCGGCGCAATCGGCGCGGTACCCAGAACAGTGTCAGCAGGTTTGATGACTAGCAACTGGCGGTTGGAAAGTCGGCGCAAACCGGGAGGGGGGTTCGCCGGTTGAGAGTAGGTGACTTCCAGCCCATACACCCCAGCAATCAAGGCTGGTTCGGGGGTTATCCCTGGTAAAACTTCTAACTCCTCCCCCTCGACTGCAGCGAGTGCTAGTTCCGGTAGGTCTTCGGGCCGGAGTGCAACGGTGAGCTCCCGAGACTCTAGTTGAGGAACTTCGGGGCTTGTGAGCGCGGCAAATTCGGTTGCCACAGGGTCACTGGCGCCATCAATAAAGCGTCTGATTTGTTCCTCGCTACTAAAGGCCGTGTCGGTCAAGGAGATCACAACGTCTCCTTCGGCGAGGGTTCCCGTTTCATCCGATCGCACGACCACACTGAGATTTGTTCCCACGAGCGGGTCAACAATTCCGCCGCCCTCCACACTGACGTCGATTCGGGCGGCAGAGCGATCGCCCACCGCTGTGGCGGGGGTCGAAATGGCTGCTACCAGACCGAAGGCAAGGCACAGGGAGACCGCGGCGCGCGCAAAGTGTCCACGCGTGGCCGAGGCAGAAGATTTATCCACGCCTGGAAGTCACCGTCCCCAGAGCTGGCATGCAATCGAGTCTAGACTCTGAACACTATGCCAAGCGTTGCCGAAGCGGTAGAAAAACTGCGCCAACTGGTGGCAACCGAACCTATTAAAAGCCTCGCGCGCGCTTTTGACAGCGCTGGTTTCGAATTGGCCCTGGTGGGCGGCCCCGTTCGAGACGCGTTTCTCGGTCGCGAGGTTCATGATTTGGACTTCGCCACCTCTGCTACGCCAGACCAGATCGAGAAGCTGGTGTCGCCCCTCGCTCAAGCGGTATGGGATGTGGGGCGGGAATTTGGGACCATTGCCTGTCAGATTGGCGAGGACACCTTTGAAATCACCACCTATCGGTCCGATCTCTATGACGGGGCCAGTAGGAAACCTTTGGTGGCTTTTGGGTCGTCCCTTGAGGCGGATTTAGAACGCCGCGACTTCACCATGAATGCGATGGCATTGACACTCCCCGGGTTGCAACTCGTTGACCCCTTCGGCGGACTAGAAGACCTCTTGGCACACACACTCCGCACCCCTATTTCCCCGGAAGTGTCCTTTGGTGACGATCCTTTACGAATGATGCGCGCGGCGCGGTTTTCGAGCCAATTGGGCGCTGAAATTGACCAGGTCACGGCGACAGCAATGGCAGATATGGCACCCCGAATTGCGGATATTTCTGCCGAGCGGGTCAGGGATGAACTGGTCAAAATTCTTTCATCCGACTCTCCTAGAGCAGGTTTGGAATTGTTGGTTGAGAGTGGAATTGCGGAGTTTGTGTTGCCAGAATTCCCAGCACTTCGCCTGGAGGCCGACGAACACGCGCACCACAAAGATGTCTACCAACACACCCTCACCGTTGTGGAACAGGCCATCGATGAGGAGCGTCGGAGATATCCGGGTGCAACACCCGACGTGATGTTGAGAATGGCGAGCTTGCTTCATGACATCGGCAAGCCGGCCACCCGAAGGTTCGAATCCGGGGCTGTCACGTTCTATCATCACGATGTTGTGGGGGCGAAACTGGCCAAGAAGCGCCTCAAAGCTCTGCGGTTCGACAACGAAACGATCAGCGCTGTCGCGAATTTGGTTGAGCTCCATTTGAGATTCTTTGGCTACGCCGATCAAGCGTGGTCCGATTCGGCGGTGCGGCGATACGTCCGCGATGCGGGTGACCAGTTGGCACGACTGCACATCCTGGTGCGAGCTGATGTGACAACCAGAAATCAGAGGAAGGCAGATCGGTTGTCGTTTGCCTATGACGACTTAGAGGCTCGCATCGCGCAGCTGTCTGAGCAAGAAGAGCTTGATCAGATGCGTCCCGACCTCGATGGTGAAGAAATCATGGCAATTTTGGGAATTCCCCCCGGGCGCGAGGTGGGCCAGGCTTATCGGTTCCTGTTGGAACTGCGTCTGGACGAGGGGGAGCTAGGAACCGAGGAAGCCACCAAGCGTCTCCGGGCCTGGTGGAAGGATCGATAAGGCCCTTGCTTGAGGGACGCGCTTGCACCTAGACTGTGGCAGTTGTCTGCTCGCAGACACAGCACAATCCCTCCTGTTGCAGAAATCCTGTAACCGCTAGTCCGAAGGAGGTGGGGTAACTGTGCACGATTACGAACTGATGGTCATTCTTGACCCAGACATCGATGAGCGAACTGTTGCTCCCAGTCTCGAAGGTTTCCTCGAGGTCATCCGGCAATCCGGTGGCACCGTCGAGAACCTTGATATCTGGGGCAAGCGTCGCCTGTCGTATGAAATCAACAAGAAGAGCGAAGGCATTTATGCCGTAGCAAACTTCACTTCGTCACCCGAGGCAACGACTGAGCTTGATCGCCAGTTGCGCCTGAGTGAAGCAGTGATGCGCACCAAGGTGATGCGTCAGGACGAGGCCGTTGTTCGCCTCGGTGCACCTGAAGAGTCTCCTTTGGCCCAGAAAGTTTCCCTCTCTGGCGGCCAGAAGCGCCGCAAGTCGGAGTAGCTCATGGCCGGCGATACAATCATCACCGTTGTGGGTAACCTCACCGCTGATCCCGAATTGCGGTACACGCAAAATGGCATCGCGGTTGCTAACTTCACTATTGCCTCGACCCCTCGTTCCTTTGACCGGGCAACGGGTGAATGGAAAGACGGCGAAGCACTGTTCATGCGGGCCAGTGTGTGGCGTGAATTTGCGGAGCACGTAGCTTCTTCCTTGACTAAGGGCTCTCGCGTTGTGGCCTCCGGCCGCCTTCGCCAGCGCTCCTATGAGACCAAAGAGGGCGAAAAGCGCACCTCTATTGAACTCGAGGTCGACGAGGTTGGCCCCAGCCTTCGTTATGCCACCGCCCAGGTTCAGCGTCAGTCCTCAGGCTCCAAGCCGCAGGGTGCCGTTGACTCTTCCTGGAGCGCCCCCGAAGCCGGTGGCGCAACCCAGGACCCTTGGGCAAATGCTGCGACCACGGACGCACCTCCCGTTGAGGACGCACCCTTCTAAAACCTTCGAGGCGATTTAGCCTTCACAACAAGAAAGAAAACACCATGGCAGGAAAATCGAGCGGCGACCGCCGCAAGCCCCGTATCGGTAAAGGCGGGAAGCCGCAGGCTCCCGTCAAGCCCATCACCGTGGGAGTCATTGACTACAAAGATGTCGCGACTCTTCGCCGCTTCATTTCCGAGCGCGGAAAGATCCGCGCTCGTCGTATTACCGGAGTCTCGGTGCAGGAGCAACGTCTTCTCGCTAAGGCAATCAAGAATGCACGCGAGATGGCTCTTTTGCCATACGCCGGTGCTGGACGCTAGGGGACATCATGGCAAAACTAATTTTGACCAATGAGGTCCAGGGCCTGGGAGCCGCAGGCGACGTCGTGGATGTCAAGAACGGGTACGCCCGAAACTTCTTGGTACCCCAGGGCTTCGCTGTCCCATGGAGCAACGGTGGACAAAAGCAGGTCGAGCAAATCAAGAATGCTCGGTTGGCAAAGGTTCAGGCCAGTGCTGAAGATGCCCTCGCCTTGAAGGCCTCTTTGGAGAAAAGCCCCATCACAATTTCCGTCAAGGCCGGTAAGACCGGCCGTCTCTTTGGCTCTGTTACCCGCACCAGCATCGTCGGTGCGATTGTGGCAGCAGGCATCACAGGGGTCGACAAGCGTGCCATCGAGATCCCTCAGGCCGTCAAGACCGTGGGTGAATCCGAAGCGCTCATCACCATTCATGAGGGCGTCATCGCTACGGTGAAGCTTGCGGTGGTCGCTGAAAAGTAAGACATTTCTGCACAATCGGGGGCCTTCCACTCAGGAGGGCCCCCGATTTTTTGTCACAGAGTTCTCCACATCACGTCTCAAAAGAGCAAAACCCTAAACCCCCGCTTCACACACATTCACCGTGACGTATTTGTTTATTTCCAAGCCCGATAAATCGTTGTTTTTATCTAATAATTTGGCTTCGAGGGCCTCGGTTATCCCCAGGCTATCCACATCGGCACACGATTTTCCGGCGAGTTGCGCACAGGGTTATCCACAGGCGATGTTGTCACGAGTGCCCCCGGTATCTAGTGTGGGGGAAGGCTTGAAAGTGTGGCCTTGGGAACGGGAAAAAGACCTTCCATTGTGTGTCAGTCGATGGTGATAGACCTGGTGGTAGGACAGAGAACAGTGCGCTAATTGTGGCGCGTCGGAGGAGGAGCCAGAATGTCGATCGCACAGCTAGGCATTGTTCCAGACTCCCCGAACACCCCCAGCTATGGCGGCGAACGCACCCCTCCCCATGACACCCTTGCTGAGCAGGGAACTCTCGGAGGAATGCTGCTGAGTAAAGATGCGGTCGCGGACGTCATTGAGGTCATCAAGGGTCGCGATTTTTACCTTCCCAAGCACGAAATTCTTTTCGATGCTCTTCTCAACCTCTATTCCCACGGTGAGCCCACCGATGTTATCTCTGTCACCGATGAGCTGACGAAAACCGGTTTGCTGTCCAGGGCTGGGGGTGTCGACTACCTTCACACGGTCGTCGGTCTGGTTCCCACGGCTGCCAGCGCCGGGCACTATGCCACGATCGTCGCTGACAAGGCAGTGCTTCGCCGCTTGGTGGATGCAGGAACGCGAATTGCCAATATGGGTTACGCCAGCGAAGGAGAAGTTTCCGAGCTGGTCAATGATGCCCAGACAGAGATCTATCAGGTTGCTGGCGGTGTGGAATCTGAGGATTATGTCCCACTAACCGATGCGGTGACCGCTGCGGTTGATGAAATCGAGGCGGCGAGAGGCCGAGATGGACAGATGGTGGGAGTGGCAACCGGGTTTGCCGAACTTGATTCGCTCACCAACGGTCTTCACCCCGGACAGCTCATCCTGATTGCCGCAAGGCCGGCTCTGGGTAAGTCGACTTTGGCTCTGGATCTGGCTCGATCTGCTGCCATTAAGCACAAAGAGCCCACGATTTTGTTCTCCCTCGAAATGGGCAAGTCTGAAATTGCGATGCGGCTGCTGGCCGCGGAGACATCCATCCCTTTGCAAAAAATGCGTAAGGGAATGATCGAGGCCAACGATTGGAAAACCATCGCCGCAACGCGTGGTCGAATCGAAGCCGCGCCGCTCTATATCGATGACAGCCCCAATATGACACTTGTTGAGATCCGGGCCAAGGCTCGTCGCTTGAAACAGCGGGTGGGTCTGAAAATGATCGTAATCGACTACTTGCAGTTAATGTCTTCGGGAAAGCGAGTCGAATCGCGACAGCAAGAAGTGAGTGAATTTTCGCGGGCTCTCAAGCTACTGGCCAAAGAGCTACAAGTTCCGGTTATCGCCCTTTCCCAGCTAAATCGTGGTCCTGAGCAGCGCGCAGACCGAAAGCCGCAGCTCAGTGACCTTCGGGAATCAGGTTCGCTGGAGCAGGACGCCGATATGGTGATTTTGCTGCACAGGGAAAGTGCTTATGAAAAAGACAACCCCCGCGCAGGAGAGGCCGACCTGATCGTGGCGAAACACCGAAACGGCCCGACAGACACCGTCGTTGTGGGTTTCCAAGGGCACTATTCGCGCTTCGCGGATATGCCCAGGGTGTAGCCAGCATCTCTCAGGCGCTCTCGGCATAAGCTATCTAGGCGATGACGGAGAATTCACGGAACCACACGCCTTATTGGGTTCTCGCGATGACGCGCGCAGGAGTACTTGTGATTCCGGGGCTCCTCATTACCTTCACCCCCGGACACACCGGAGCATTTGGATTGGTTGCCCTAGGGATTACCGCCCTCGTGCTTGCCGCACTCGTGGGATGGCTTTCCTTCGGTTTGCCTCGAGGTGATCCAGGCCGCGGTTTCCACCTCTTTCAGGCGGCGGTGTCGCTTGGTATTGGCGTTGTTGCAGTTGCGCTCAATGGTGTTGGAATCGGCTTGTTGCTCTGGTGCGTGGTGGTGTGGGCGCTCCTCATGGGTGGGGCAGAAATGTTTGCTGGCTTCCGCGCGCCTCGTCGGAACATTCTTCGCCGCGACTGGATCACCCAGGGACTCTTGACCGTGGGATTGGGATTGGTGGTGCTGACCCAGAGTGCAGACAGTGTCGCTGTGGTTGGTTTCCTAGGCGCCTGGGCTATCGTCATGGGTGTTTACCTCGCCATCGCTGCTATTACCCACAGAAGTATGGATAACGCCATGAAAGGTGCATCTACATGAGCCAGTCACGATCTTTCAACGCGCTGCGGCCGATGGAATATGTCGCGCTCTCGGGGGTAGTCGCCCTCTTTGCGGGCGCGATTTTCCTCATGGTCACCAGGGACCCGCTGATCGCCTCGGTTGTTGTGGGCGGCGTGTTCGTCATCGTCATCATTGGCTTGGCGATGATGGTTCTCGCGATGAGCCCCAATAAGAAGCCCGAGGGCGAGTGGGATAAGCCAGATACCGGAAACGACTAGGACTAGTCCAGATAATCCACGAGCTTCGACGCTAGACCCGTATATTTTTCCGTGGTCAGCGAAGCCAGGTGACTTTTCGCCTGATCAGAGATGTCCAATCCTTCGATAAATTCTCTGAGCATCTCTTGATTCACTTTTCGCCCTCGAGTGAGCTCTTTCACCACGGCATAGGGGTCGCTAATGCTCGAATTTCCGCGAGCGATTTCTGCTCGAATCACCGTTTGGATAGCTTCGGCGAGTACTTCCTGGTTTGCTGCCAGATCTGCCCCGAGTGCCTCGGGATTCAGGTCTATCTCGTTGAGACCCTTCGCCAGGTTTGCGAGAGCCACAAGAGAGTGACCCAGCGCAACACCAATATTGCGCTGGGTGGTGGAGTCGGTGAGGTCCCTTTGTAGTCGAGACGTCACCAGGGTGGCAGAAAGCGAATCGAGCAAGGCACTGGATATCTCGAGGTTCGCTTCCGCATTTTCAAAACGGATGGGGTTGATTTTGTGAGGCATCGTGGAGGATCCGGTGGCCCCGGGTTCAGGGATCTGGGTGAGATAGCCGAGCGAAATATAGGTCCACACATCGGTGCAGAGGTTGTGGAGCACACGGTTCACGTGTGACACCGACTGAAACAGGCTCGACATCCCATCGTGGGATTCAATTTGGGTGGTCAGCGGGTTCCATTCCAAGCCCAAGCCTTCAACGAAGGATCTGCTGATGCTCTCCCAGTCCGCACCGGGCTCAGCGGAAAGGTGGGCGGAGAAGGTGCCCGTTGCGCCAGAGAACTTCGCTGGCAACATCACCGCATCAATCGGGCGTGACACCCGGTCAAGCCGATGGACGAAAACAGCCAGCTCCTTGCCAAACGTTGTCGGCGTTGCCGGTTGCCCGTGGGTCCTGGAAAGGAGGGGTTCTTCCCGCCACAGAACCGCTAATTCCTTCAGACGGTTTCTGACGATGGCTAGAGCCGGCGACCAGACATCTTTCAAGCCCGCCTGGGTCACCAGTGCGTAGGAAACGTTATTGATGTCTTCGCTGGTGCAGCCAAAATGAACGAGCTCAGCCAACGAATCGAGCCCGTTGGCGCGGAGAACATCCCGGACGAAGTATTCAACGGCTTTCACGTCGTGCTTGGTGGTCGCTTCGTAGGTGGCGATCGCGTCGATTTCAGCGGGGCCAAACTTTGTGGCCACTAAGCGCAGGTCGGCAATTTTTTCCGCAGCCAGAGGGCTGGTATTCGCAACTCCGGCGGCACAGAGGGTGATCAGCCATTCGATTTCCACCCGCACGCGAGCTCGGTTGAGCGCTGCTTCAGAGAAGTACTCGGAGAGGCCCTTGGTGGCGTCGCGATAGCGACCATCAAGGGGACTGAGGGGTTGGTGGCCCAAAGCTGACATGGTCACCTTTCCTTCCGGGATGTTTCCCTTTCTCTATTCTCCCCTATCTCTGCTTGTCCACCAAGCATCGCTTCACACTCTTGCTTCCATCGCCGAGACCCATCGCTTCGAAACCCTCTCCCATAGGTAAAGATGCCCTCCGGAAGGGTGGCGATGAGTGCAGTGGGAATCGAGCAAGCTCTCGTCGAGGCCCGGGCGCTTCGGGAGCTAGCCGCAGGCATAAACCTTCACTCCACCGGGTCCGCCTGGCGCTCTCCCGCCCGAGATCGGTGTGATGCGAGGCTGGACGACCTGGAACGCCAGGCTCAGGTCATCGCGCGAAAGCTCGAGCTCTGGGCCGAGAATGAGGGCGCGGCATCGCTTCGGGCCGAACACTTGTGAGCAATGAACTCTGGGTGAGTCCACCAGGAGCTGTCTGGGTGTCCGAAGACCATGTGCTCGCCTTGGCTGCCTATCTCGGAGAGTGCGGACAGAGACTGGCCGCCACTCGAGAGTCTTTGGCGGGCATTCAGGTCGCCTCGCGAGACCCTTTCACAGAGGCCCTCAGCCATCTCCCCGCCCAGTCTTTGGCGCCGCTGGTGTTGGGGGTGGAGAAGCTGGCGAATGAGGCACGCAGCCTGGGGGACTCGCTGAGCCACTATGCCCACAACAGCGCCGAACAGGAAAGGGCGCGGGTAAGAGCGTGGGAGGTGCCACGCGATCGGGTGCTGGCTCTCCTTGCGGTGACACTCGCGAGGGTGGACCCTGTTGCACCTTTCGACCAGTGGGGCGTGAGTGAAGCCGCTCAGGCGGTGGTGGGGACTCCTGGCCCCCATCTCGTTGAGGTGACCGCCGCGGCAGACGGTGAGGGCGGTCCGCTCCCGAGGGCGACAGACATCGCTGGACGGGTCGGTCGAATACCTGCCGGAGAAACCCCGATTCGAATCGAGCGCTATGTCACTGCTTCGGGAGAGACGGAGATTGATGTCTACCTCGCAGGGACCCAAGAATGGGGCGTGGGGACCACGGTCGAACCCTTCGACATGGAAAGTAATCTCGCGCTCGTGGCGGGTGTATCCGCAGCCTCGATGGTGGCGGTAGAGGCAGCTATGAGGAAGGCCGGGGTGAAGCCCGGCGACCGAGTGAGCTTTGTTGGACACTCCCAGGGAGGATTGCTCGCTGCTCGACTGGCTGAATCCGGGCGCTATGCCACCTCGAGCTTGCTGACTGTGGGGGCTCCCTTGGGGACGTTCGCGCCGAGCGGGAACTACCCGGCGCTTGCCATCTCACACCGTGATGATCTTGTCCCGGAATTGGGCGGCGCCTCGAAACCCACGGGGATAACCCACGTGGAAACCCACAGTGATGCGAATGCTTTTGATCTTGCAGGTGCGCATGCGAGAGAGGCGTATTTCGATACGGCAGCGCGACTAGATGCCTCGCCCGCTAGAGAAAATTTTCCCCGCTGGGAGAGCGCCGGCGAAGGGAACTCTCAGGTTTTTTCAGCGAAACGGGTGATGAATTAGCGCCGTTTTTTGACCAGAGGCCGCAGCACCATGCCGATAATCCAGCTCGAGAGGCTGAGGACCAAAGCGCCAATTATTCCCCAATAGAAATCTTCCACGAGGAGACCGAAGCCCAGGGCTTCGGAGACCAAGTTGACCAAGAGAAGAAGGACCCCGTTGACGATGAGAGAAACCAAACCGAGGGTGAGGATATATATCGGGAATGCCACAATTCGAATGGCATTGCCCACAATTCCATTGATGAGACCGAAGATGAAGGCGAAGAGCACATAGCTCAAAACCAAGGGGAGACTGGGCCCACCGGCAAAGAGCTCGGCTCCTTCCCCATACGCCTTCATGGTCAGACCCGGAACCACCCAGACGGCGACGGCCAAAGCCGCAGAGTTGACAAACAAGCGCATAAAGAAGCGAAACATTCTCTAACTATGCCCCGCCGCGGAACTTTTTACCACCGGCTTGTTCGCCGGCCACGACGCACGCCGGTTGTACTTGTCCGGTTTGGTTGGTGTGGGCGGGAAAGCGCCGCCGCTAGATTAGATGCATGCCATACACGGATGCGACTCTGCGGCTGTTGGGTCAAGACGGTGTCCTGGTCCAGGACGATCGCGTAGAAAAGTACCACCACGCTATTGCGCACCTGGATGAAGCGGATTTTCGTGAGTTCTATCGCGTGATGAACGTGGTGCGCCGCTTTGACATCGAAGCCGGTAACCTCCAGCGCCAGGGACACATGGCTCTGTGGGTGCCCAGTATCGGGCAAGAGGCCGCTCAAGTCGGCTCTGGTTTTGCCAGCAGAGCGCAAGACCACATTTTCCCGGCGTATCGAGAACACTCCGTGGCCTACATCAAAGGCTTAGATCTCGTTGACATTATTCGAATGCTGCGCGGTGTCACCAACGGCGGGTGGGATCCCAAGAAGACCAATAATTTCCACTTGTACACCCTCGTCTTAGCAACTCAAACGTTGCATGCGACGGGATACGCCATGGGCATTGGATATGACGGTGCATGTTCGACCGGCGACCTGGAGAAGGACGAAGCTGTTCTGGTCTACTTCGGTGACGGTTCAACAAGCGAGGGCGACACGAACGAGGCGCTCATTTTTGCGCAGAGTTATCAAACCCCCCAAGTCTTTTTCTTGCAGAACAACCACTGGGCAATTTCCGTCCCGGTGCGAGTTCAGTCCAGGACGCCCCTGTTTGAAAGAGCGGCAGGCTTTGGGCTGCCCAGTATTCAGATTGACGGCAACGACGTACTGATGAGTTACGCCTCGACCAGGCTTGCTTTGGATGCTGCCCGGTCGGGTCAGGGCCCACACTTCATCGAAGCCTTGACATACCGAATTGGTGCTCACACCACCAGTGACGACCCCACCAAGTATCGCGATGAAGACGAGTTGAAGTTCTGGCAAGCACACGACCCCATCGATCGCTTCACGACGTTCCTGGAGGGACGCGGCGTGGAGAGTTCCTTCTTCGCCGCGGTGACCGAAGAAGCCGAGGACTACGCAGCGGATGTCCGGAAGCGGACTCTCGCGATTGAAGACCCACCCGTGGAAGAAATCTTCCAGCACGTCTATAGCGAAAACCATCCGGTGATGGCTGAAGAGCTCGCGTGGCTCAAGACCTACAACGCGTCGTTTGAGGCGGGTGCGTGATGGACGAGCTTCCGATGGCAAAAGCCATTAACGAGGGTTTGCGGGCCGCCATGGTCGAAAACAACAAAGTAATGATCATGGGCGAGGACATCGCCCAGCTGGGCGGGGTCTTCCGGGTGACCGAGGGGCTCCAGGAGCAATTTGGACCCAATCGCGTGGTTGATACCCCCTTGGCCGAGTCAGGAATTGTCGGCACTGCTATCGGGCTTGCCATGCGGGGATATCGCCCCATCTGTGAGATTCAGTTTGATGGCTTTATTTATCCGGCACTCGATCAGATCATCAGCCAATTGGCGAAACTGACGGCCAGGCACGCCGGAACCCAATCTTTTCCCGTGGTGATCCGGATTCCCTACGGCGGTCACATTGGTGCAATTGAGCACCACCAGGAAAGCCCCGAGGCGTACTTTGCCCACACCCCGGGACTCCGGGTTATTTCGCCGGCAACTCCCCATGATGCCTATTGGATGATTCGAGAAGCCATTGCGTGTGACGACCCAGTGATCTATCTCGAACCCAAGAGCCGGTATTGGTACAAAGGCCCCGTCGATGATGCATCACCCGGGGTCGACACTTACCGTGCCCGGGTTGCCCGGGAAGGGTCAGATGTGACGCTGGTCGGTCACGGTGCGATGGTCAGCATGTTGCACCAGGCCGCCGAAGTCGCCCAGGGTGAAGGCGTCAGCGCAGAAGTCATCGACCTTCGGTCGCTTTCCCCCATCGACTACGCCACAATCGAGACATCGGTGGCAAAAACTAAGCATTTGGTCGTCGCCCAGGAAGCACCCGGCAATGTCAGCGTCGGTAGTGAAATAGCAGCGACCATGACAGAAAAAGCTTTTTATGTAATGGAGGCCCCGGTGTTGCGGGTGAGCGCCTTTAACACCCCGTTCCCCCCCGCCCGCTTGGAGAGCCAGTATTTACCCGACGTGGACCGAATCTTGGACGCAGTAGATAGAAGCCTGGCCTACTAATGGCGAAGGCATAAGGAGCTAAAGTGGCGCAATTTACGTTCCCCCTGCCCGATGTGGGCGAAGGTTTAACCGAGGCAGAAATTGTTCAGTGGCGGGTGAAGCCAGGCGACCATGTTGCAGTGAACCAGATTGTTTGCGAAATCGAGACGGCAAAGTCTCTTGTCGAACTACCTTCTCCCTTTGTTGGTGTCGTTCATGAACTCCTTGCCCAAGAAGGCGACACGGTTCAGGTGGGCTCGCCGATCATTTCGGTGACCGGCGAGGGTGATGAGCCGGAACCCGACACGGGAGCAACTCAAGCGGTGGCGGATGTCGCGGGCAGTGTGAGCCAAGAAGAAACATCTCCGGTAAAAAACCTCGTCGGGTATGGAGCGGGAGCGACGGATGTTGCGTCACGCCGCCGCCGAACGCAGCCATCGCCGGCACCCCAGACCGTAGCCGAGGGGAGCCTGGTTACTCCTGGTGCAGGCGATGGAGGGTCAGTCCTTGCGAAGCCGCCCATCCGGAAGCTCGCTAAGGATCTCGGGGTCGAGCTCGCTGGAGTAACGCCTACGGGCCCCTCCGGTGAGGTCCTGAGAGAAGATGTTCTTCGGGAAGCGGGACAGGCCACAGTCTTTAAGAATCTGGAAACACCCGCCTGGCCGGAAAATCGTGAGGACCGAATTCCCGTCAAGGGCGTTCGCAAAGCAATCGCTCAAGCCATGGTGAAGTCCATGTTCACCGCGCCCCACGTGTCTGTTTTTGTGGATGTCGACGCCACCAGAACAATGGATTTCGTGAAACGCCTCAAATCCTCACCTGACTTCGCGGGCGTCAAAGTCTCGCCACTCCTTGTGATGGTGAAGGCCATGATTTGGGCTGTTCAAAGAAACCCAACCGTGAATTCGACCTGGACCGATGAGGAAATCATCGTGCACCACTATGTGAACCTTGGGGTCGCCGCTGCGACACCACGGGGTTTGATTGTGCCAAACGTCAAGGACGCTCAGAACCTGAGCCTTAAAAATCTAGCTTTGGCCCTGGAGCAACTGACAAACACAGCGCGCGAAGGCAGGACAACCCCGGAAGACATGAGTAACGGGACGATCACCATCACCAACCTGGGTTCGTTTGGTGTCGACACGGGGACTCCGATTTTGAACCCGGGCGAGGTCAGCATTGTGGCGCTGGGAACAATCAAGCCCAAGCCATGGATCGTCGAGGGCGAGGTTCGCTCTCGTATGGTGACAACCGTGGCAGCAAGTTTTGACCACCGAGTGGTGGATGGAGATGTAGCCAGTCGTTTTGTGGCCGATCTGGCCAGTGTCATGGAGGAGCCAGCACTTCTGCTTGATTGATGTTGACAATCATTATCATTAAGGCTAGCCTTGCGAAATGCAAAAACTAGCCGCTGGCTCTGCCCTTTCTCTCGCCACAGCTCTCGTCCTATCGGGATGCGTTGGTTTGGGCGGCGAGACTGATCTAGCCGCTCCACCTGCGGAGTCGCCGTCACCCGCTTTATCCATTGTGGTGAGCACAACGGTTCTGGGCGGTGTTGTCAGCGACATCGCTCGGTGCGCGGAGGGCGACGATCAAGCTGTCACCGTCGTGATGCCAGCAGGGGTCGACCCTCACGATTTCCAACCTTCTTCCGCGCACGTTGCGTCGATGGTCGCCGCGGACCTGGTAATCGTCAATGGTTTGGGCTTAGAGGAAGGTCTGTTGCCGGCTCTTGACTCCATCGGTTCAGACGGTGCCCGAGTTCTCGAGATGGGTGCACTAATCGACCCTCTGCCCTTTGGTGCTGAGGCCGAGGAGCACAGCGAGGACGAACATCACGATGACCACGCTGATGAGGATCACAGCGAGTCAGGTGCCGAGGAAGATGACCACGCTCATGGAGCTTATGACCCGCATTTCTGGATGGATATGGACAGGATGGCGGCCGCAGCACGGTTGATCGGTGAAGAAGTAGAGACATTCGGGGCCGAAGGCTACTCAGCGTGCGGGGAAGAGGTCGCTGCCTCGATTGAGGCAGCCGAGCAAGAGCTACTGGATACCCTTGCTGGGGTGCCTGATGCGCGTCGAATTCTTGTAACGGACCATGACGCACTGTCCTACTTTGCCGAAAGTTATGGGTTCCGCGTTATTGGCGTCGTTATTCCTGGTGGCTCAACACTGGGAGAGCCCAATTCGCAAGAGTTGGCCGCTCTTGTTTCTGTGATTCAAGATCAAGATGTCCCGGCGATATTTGGTGATGCGACCCTCTCTAACGAAATACTGGAGATTCTCGCCGCAGAAGCAGGTCGCGACGTGCAGGTGGTGTCACTCTTTATCGGAAGTCTTGGTGGCCCGGACTCGGGTGCGACAAGTTATGAAGAGATGATGATGACCAACGCTGACCGTATCGCGCAGGCACTGGCAAGATAAACACGTGGATTGGTTGCTGGAACCTTTTGAACTGGGCTTTCAACAACGAGCCCTGCTCGGTGGTGTGCTCGCAGCACTGATGGCTTCAACCGTTGGGACCTGGCTGGTTCTGCGAGGAATGAGCTTCTTTGGTGATGCCTTCGTTCACGGGGTTGTTCCCGGCGTTGCAGCAGCTGTTGTTCTTGATGTGAATCCCCTGCTCGGTGCAGCGGTCGCAGCAGCGGTAATGGTCGCTGCTATCGAATTGGTTCAACGCAAGACAGTCTTGGGAGAAGACACTTCCATTGGTTTGCTATTTGTAGGAATGCTTGCGCTGGGGGTGGTTATTATTTCCCGGATGGATTCCTACTCTGGGTCCCTGACAAGCATCCTTTTCGGTGATGCGCTTGGGGTGACGAGCGCTGACATTGTGGGCCAAACGATTGTGTTGGTGATCGTCTTGGCGACATCTCTGCTGTTGTATCGACCCTTGGTGGCCTTGAGCTTGAGCAAGGACAAAGCCGAGCTGTTGGGGATGAAGCCGGGCCTGGCGCACGCTGTCCTCTTGGTCCTTATTGCGCTTGCCGTCATTGGTTCTTATCAATCCGTGGGGACGTTGTTGGTGTTTGGATTGTTGGTCGGACCCCCAGCCACAGCGAGCCTAATGACCAAAACCATCCGTTCGATGATGGCGGTGGCGGGACTTATTGGGGTGGTTGCGGTCTGGTTTGGGCTAACGCTGAGCTACTATCTTGGCACTGCTGCTTCAGCCACGATGGCACTGGTGCCGATCGTGGCGTTCTTCCTGGTGTTGGCAACGAAGAGCCTGCTGAAGACTCTCAAGGTCGGTGTGGAGGCATGAACAACGTCATCACCGGAAGCGCCGTCGTCATCGAGCGGGATGGAAGAGTAGCGCTTCGCACGTCCGATTTCACGGTTCCCGAGGCAGCCATCACTGCCGTAATTGGGCCAAATGGCAGCGGTAAATCGACACTTCTTCATGCAATGACAGGTTTGTTGCCGCTTACTGAGGGGACCCTCGAGGTCAAGGGCCTTGAACCCGAGCAGGCACGCAACGATATTGCCTACGTATTGCAGCACATGAACGTATCGCCCGGGACGCCCATGACGGTGCAGGAAGTGGTTTCGATGGGCCGGTATTCGACCTTGGGGGTCTTCCGCAGAGCACGAAGCGCGGACAAAGAAGCTGTGCGCGATGCGATGGGGTTATTGCGCATCGATGATCTGGCTGATCGTCAGGTTTTCAGGCTTTCCGGCGGTCAACGGCAACGAGTTTTCGTTGCCCAAGCCCTCGCCCAGGAACACAGCCTTTTATTGATGGACGAACCCCTTACGGGGCTCGATATTCATTCGGCACAAACCATCGACCACATCATCCACGAGGAGCCGGCCCGAGGATGCTCTGTTGTCTTCACCACCCATGATTTAGAGGAAGCGAGAGCTGCTGATCATGTGATTTTGGTCAATGGCTATGTTGTGGCCAGTGGGCCACCGGCGGAAGCTTTGTCCGATCAGAACCTCGCGACGGCTTATGGGCTAGGTCTTTTGCACCCCGAAACCCGCTCTTCCCGCGGGGTTATTGATGATGCCCACGATACGTCTCATCTTCACGGTGGCGTATGAAGCGGAATACCAAGCAACGCGAAGAAGTGTGGGGCGCTCTCGAGCGCACCCCTAGTTTTGTGAGCGCCCAGGAGCTTCATCAGAGCTTGCGCGCTGCAGGATCCGGAATCGGACTGGCCACGGTGTATCGGACGCTGAATGCTCTGGCACAAGAAGGCAGCGCCGACGCGCTCACCCTGGAGGGGGAAAACCTCTTTAGGGCCTGTTCTCCAGGCCACCATCACCACGTAATTTGCCGAGACTGCGGGGTAACGAGGGAAATCGAGGCTAAGGCTGTTGAGGCCTGGGCTCGTGATGTCGCCGCTGAACACGGATTTCATGACCCACAGCACATTGTCGATATCTATGGCACCTGCACGGACTGCTACCGGGGCTTGCCAGGTTAGAAACAAGGGCGTAGTCTTGCCTACTGGTGCAAAAAAGTTTTTGCACCTTGTACACACATCAGCGCAGGTTCACAGAATCTGCTGCAGGTGTTTGTGTGCCGACAAGTGACCTTGGGTAGGGCTTTCGTCCTACGGTAACCACAACAGGAGGAAACATGGCAGCAGTCTGCCAAGTGACCGGCGCCATTCCCGGCTTCGGACATAACATTTCACACTCGCATCGACGCACCAAGCGCCGTTTTGATCCCAATATCCAAAAGAAGACTTACTTCGTGCCTTCCTTGAAGCGCAACGTCACTTTGACTCTTTCGGTGAAGGGCATCAAGACCATCGATGCCCGCGGTATTGAATCCGTTATCGCCGAGCTGAAGCGTAAAGGAGTGAAAATCTAATGGCTAAAGCACAAGATGTCCGACCCATTATCAAAATGCGCTCCACCGCAGGCACGGGATACACCTACGTCACGCGGAAGAACCGTCGTAACGACCCCGACCGTCTGGTCCTAAAGAAGTACGACCCCGTTGTGCGCAAGCACGTTGAGTTTCGCGAGGAGCGATAGAGCATGGCCAAGAAAAGCATGATTGCCAAGAATGAGCAACGCAAGATTATTGTCGAGCGCTACGCCGCAAAGCGTCTGGAATTGAAGAAAGCCCTTGTGGACCCAGCCGGCAGTGACGAGTCGCGCGAAGCAGCTCGCCTGGGCTTACAAAAACTCCCCCGTAACGCATCACCGATTCGTGTCCGCGGACGCGACTCTATTGATGGACGTCCTCGTGGATTCCTGAGCAAATACGGTGTTTCCCGTGTGCGATTCCGCGATATGGCACACCGGGGCGAGTTACCGGGCATTACGAAGTCCAGCTGGTAACTTTTTTTGTGGGCTCGGGACTGATTCTGGGCCGAGCCAGAAAAACAACCAAAAGTCCGAGGAGGACACAAGATGAATCGTTCAGAACTTGTAGCAGCAGTAGCGGAGCACACTGGTCATACTCAGGCCGCCGTTAACGGCGTCGTTGACGCCATCTTTGCCGTTGTGTCAAAGGAAGTTGCTCAGGGCAACAAGGTCACCATTCCAGGATGGGTTTCCTTCGACCGCACCAACCGCGCAGCTCGTCAGGGCCGCAACCCCCAGACCGGTGCCACGATTCAGATCGCAGCATCCAAGGGTGTCAAGGTTTCTGCCGGTTCCAAGCTGAAGGCTGCTGTTAAGCACTAAGTAGCCACACCAGACTTACCACTGAGGGGCGACCGGGTTCGGTTGCCCCTCAGTCATTTAATGCATCCCCCCTTTACCCAAGTTCGCTCGCCTAAGCTTTTCTCGTGACGAACCGTCTGATTCCTGCCTTCACCGCAGTAGGCGCGTTGTTTCTTTCCGGACTAGGCATTGCTCTGGTTTTCGGACTTCTCGCAGGAGGGGGCGCCGAGCCGCTTCTGATTGTGGACCCCGGCCCCGTGGTGAGATGGGGAATCCCCGTGGCCAAAGCCTTCGTCCATTTCGGTGCCGCCTTAGCGGTGGGTTCCCTGATGGTGGCAGCTTTCGTCCTTACCCGCAGATCTCGGGCGTTCTCCCTCTCTCTGACGGTAGCGGCGTGGGGTGCCGGGCTGATGACGGTGGCGGGGGCGGCGTCTGCTTTCCTGACCTTCATGGCTATCTATGTCGAGCCGGTCAGCATTGATCAGCGGTTTGGAGATTTACTGTGGCTCTACCTGCAATCGACTGAGATCGGTCGCTCGTGGCTCATCACTGTGGGACTTGGCGCTATCGTCACCGTTCTTAGCGTGGTGGTGCGGAGCTTCGGCGGAGTCTTTGCCGCAGGGGTTCTTTCTGTTGCAGCACTCTGGCCCCTTGCCGAACAGGGGCACGCGGCGGGGACAGCCAACCACGAAGCCGCAGTGAGCGCTTCGTATGCGCACAGCGTGTTTGCCGCGATGTGGATCGGTGGACTTGCGGTGATGGCCATCATTGCGTGGAGCGAAAAGCCTTCGACTTCGAGCCTCACCACCATGCTCCAGCGCTATTCCACGATCGCGTTGGTCAGCTTTATTGTGGTCGCGGTGTCGGGACTTACCAACGCCTGGCTTCGGGTGGGGACACTCGCCGACTTGGCCTCCGGCTACGGCGCGCTGGTAATTGCCAAAACCCTCTCGCTCGTGATTCTGGGGGTGATGGGCGCTCTTTACCGGGGCCGTCTGATCAGTTCTTTGGGACAGGGAAAACGCAAGAACTCGGCGGTGGTGTCGCGGATGATCGCGGCGGAACTAACGGTCATGGGCGTGGCATCGGGCCTTGCTAGCGCGTTGGCGCGAACCCCCACTCCCGTCCCGCAGGTTCCCGCAAGTGAGTTTGCTCAGGCGACACCGGCAGAAGTCCTCACGGGAGAGCAGCTACCCCCCGAGTTCACCTGGTCGAGAGTGTTCACCCTGTGGGAGCTCGATCTCCTGTGGGCCTTGATTGCTGTCTTCGCCATCGTCTACTACGTCTGGGGTCATTTTCGTTTGGCCAGGAGGGGGGACCACTGGCCGATTTCTCGAACCATTCTCTGGGTGTCGGGGATGTTGCTGTTGATTTTCGCAACCAACTCGGGGCTTGTCGTCTATGGCACCTATCTCTTTAGCATCCACATGCTCGCCCACATGTTGCTCAGCATGGCCGTGCCGCTGCTGCTCGTGCTCGGAGCACCGGTGACCCTTGCTTCGCGAGCGATTGCGGGGCGAAAGGATGGATCCCGAGGGACTCGAGAATGGATTCTTGTGGCGGTTCATTCGCGATATCTCGCCATCATCGGGCATCCGGTGGTGGCGGCCGCCATATTCGGGTTGTCCTTGATTGTCTTCTACTATTCCCCACTGTTTGAGTGGGCGCTTCGCGAACACCTGGGGCATCTGTGGATGACGGCCCATTTTGTGTTCTCGGGTTATCTTTTTGCCCAAGCACTCATCGGCATCGATCCAAGCCCCCACAATCCGCCCTATCCCCTGCGGCTGATTATTGTCTTGGCCACCATGGCATTCCATGCCTTCTTCGGGTTGAGCATCATTCTGGGAACCGGGCTTCTGGTTCCCGAATGGTTTGGGGCGATGGGTCGCACCTGGGGTGACTCACCCCTGGTGGATCAACAAAACGGTGGTGAATTGGCCTGGGGCTTGGGCGAGTTCCCCACCCTCGCGCTTGCCATCCTGGTCACCTGGGCGTGGAGCAAGAGTGATGACCGCATCAACAAACGTCGCGATCGCTCAGCAGATCGCGACGGAGACCTTGAGCTTGAGGCCTACAACGACATGTTAACGGCGCGAGCCGAGGCTGACAGGCGGCTCAGTAGAGGTTGAGCACCGGTTCGTCTGTTTGTGTCCCTCGAACTACTCCGTCAAGAAAGAAGGAGACAGTCTCGTTGTATTCGCTCAACGAGCCGTCAAAGAGCGACTGAACAGACACAGAGGCCTCCACGACTCCGCCCACGGCTACCATGCCCCACGAGGAGCGGTCAGATCCCAGACGCAATGACACCAGGGGATAATCCAGCACGGTCCACTGTGGCGACCCAATAACCCGGTCACTGATGCTCACCCCGAAAGGACACCCCACGGGCTGGAGAACCTCTTGAGCCATGCAGCCCTCGAGGTAGCTCTCCACTGCAGCAGTGACGGTATCGGTGAGTTCATTGGTTGTTTCGGACTGAATTCGGAGGGAATATTTTTCTCCCGGTCCCACCGCCAATACTTCGGTGGCAGGCGCCACCACCCAGGCGGTAGTGAGGGACGCTTCATACGCACCGGGCACAAAAACGGTGCTGGCGGTGGGAAACCCTAGGTCGGCAAGAGAGAGGCGAGACCCGTTGACATCGACACGGTTGTCACCGAGGACCTCATAGTTCAGTGTCGCTGTGGGGGCCTCGCTAAAGCGCCAGGTCGTAAAGAGCCACAACACGGGTTCCTCGGGTTCGAGGGTGAAAAAAGTAGTGGCTGTTTCACCATGAATCTCGTATTCCGCCAAGACAATCACTCCACCGGTGTCGAGGGTTCGTGTTCCGACAACGCGCGGGTCGGTCAGGGACCCCGAGGGTTCGGGAAGCACAGTAGGGACGCCGTCAATACCAGCTTTAGTGGCGGCGAGCCCAAAGTTGCCCTCCTCGAGGGCATCAAGATACGTCTGCACGCTCCTGGCGGGGGAACCCAGGCTCAGATTGATCACGAGCACGCTCAGAAGCCATAATGCGATAACTCCGAAGGCAATCACGCCAAACCTCCGCACAATTGGCCACATAGCTGACATCCTAGGTTGGTTGTCTTTGCCCGTGCCGGGCTTCCATCCATCGAAAGGAGGTCCTCGTGACCGAAGTCACCATGAGCCAACAGCAAAACGATGTCCTCGATCGGATGGAAAACTCCCTTGACCACGTGTTCATCACGGGACGAGCGGGCACAGGAAAAACAACACTCTTGCAGGCGTTTGTGGAAACCACGGCCAAGAGGGTGGCCGTGTGTGCTCCGACGGGGGTGGCGGCGCTTGCTGCCGGGGGGCAAACCATTCACTCGTTGCTGCGCCTACCGATCGGCATCATTGGGGAGCGAGAATTGGGTTTTATCCCCAAAGAGTCACTCGCCGTTCTTGCTTCTCTCGATGCCCTTGTGGTTGATGAAGTTTCCATGGTGTCCGCTGATGTGCTTGACGCGATAGACCGAAGGCTTCGCCAAGCAAAACGAAAGCGAAGCACGCCCTTTGGCGGGGTCCAGATGATTATGTTTGGCGACCCCTACCAACTTTCCCCGGTGGTGTCGGGACAGGCGGAAAAGGCGTACTACCAGGATCATTACCGCTCGGCATGGTTTTTCGATGCCAAGGTGTGGTCCGCGACGGACATCGATATCGAAGAACTCGACACCATCCACCGTCAAGCAGATTCTGAATTCCGATCTGTCCTCAACGCTCTCCGCGAAGGCCGCATGGATCCTGAGATGGGCCGGATGCTAAACGAGCACGGCATGCGCACCCCGGAAGACCCCGACCTCATCACACTGGCCACCACCAACAGCGCCGTGTCTCGGATAAACCAGGCCGCACTGGAGAGGTTGCCGGGAAAAAGCAAGATTGCCCATGCAGATATTGAAGGTGATTTCGGTTCTACTGCCGCCTACCCCGCTGATGACCAATTGGTGCTGAAGCCTGGCGCTCGCGTGATGTTTCTGCGTAACGACTTGGCCGGACCCGATGGTCCCCGCTATGTGAACGGCACCCTGGGGGTTGTCGAGAAGATCACTGACACGGTGCTGGTCGACGTGGATGGTGAAGGGGTGTTGGTTGAGCCGGTGACTTGGGAAAAAGTGAAGTATGACTATTCCCCGGCCACGAAGACCTTAACCCAGGACGTGGTGGCGGAATTTACCCAGTTCCCCCTGCGCTTAGCCTGGGCTGTCACGATTCACAAGGCACAGGGAAAGACTTTGGAAGCAGCCGTTATCGATTTAGGCCCCAGGGCTTTTGCTCCCGGACAGACGTATGTGGCCTTTAGCAGGCTCACGTCTTTGGAGGGGCTGTATCTCAGACGCCCCTTGTCACCCTCGGACATCATCGTGGATGAAGACGTCGTGCGGTTTATGAATCAAGAGCGGGGCACAAACCGGCTGATTTAGCCACTTGCTCTGGAGCATGCGGAGACGTTTTCAGGAGAGCGAGTGACGGGAATCGAACCCGCGCTATCAGCTTGGGAAGCTGAAGTTCTGCCACTGAACTACACTCGCGAACCCTCACTTTTGAGGGCATAGCCAGTCTACTAGTCTGGTGATGTGCTGCTTTCAGATGGCGATGTCAGACAAGAACTCGAATCAGGCCGTGTGGGCCTTGACCCGCTGGATCTCTCGATGGTTCAACCCTCGAGCGTCGACGTTCGTTTAGACCGTTTTTTTCGCCTTTTCGATAACCACAAATATCAACACATCGATCCATCGCTCGACCAGCCTGATTTGACCAGGCTGGTCGAAGTCGACGCTTCTGAGTCTTTCGTTCTTCATCCCGGGGAGTTCGTCCTCGGTGCCACCTTCGAAGTGGTGACGTTGCCTGATGACATTGCGGCCCGTTTGGAGGGCAAGAGCTCGCTAGGGCGGCTGGGCCTTTTGACCCACTCGACCGCGGGGTTTATTGACCCTGGCTTCTCCGGCCACGTCACACTAGAGCTCAGTAACGTGGCAACCCTGCCCATTACGTTGTGGCCGGGAATGAAAATCGGCCAGTTGTGCTTCTTCCGCTTAAGCTCGCCCGCGGAGCACCCCTATGGGTCAGAAAAGTATGGAAGCCGCTACCAAGGTCAGAGAGGCCCGACCGCGTCGCGGTCGTTCCAGAATTTTCACCGCACTGACGTCTCAGAAGCGTAAGGGCCTACCCAGGCGGCCATCTGGTCCACAAGCCAGGGGCTAAAGACAAACGGAGTGTCAGCCACGGCGTTCTTGACGTGGGAGGGCTCCACCCACTGCCATTCACAGACTTCGCTGGCGGCTGGTTGGGGGTCACCCTCGGCGACTGCGATAAAGACTGGGCACACTTCGTTTTCAACGATTCCCGATGCGTCCACCGCACGGTAGCGAAAGTCGGGCAGAACTTCGGTGATGACTCCAAGTTCAAGCCCCAACTCGTGGCGAGCGCGACGCCGGATCGCATCTTCCATCGACTCCCCGGGCGCGGGGTGGCCGCAGGCTGAATTGGTCCAGACTCCCGGCCACGTTTTCTTCGACAACGCGCGCCTTGTGATGAGGACCTGCCCTTGCGCGTTGAAGACGTGGCAGGAAAAAGCCAAGTGCAGGGCGGTGTCGGTGGTGTGAACAGTGGCTTTGTCCGCAGTGCCAATCGGGTGACCCTCAAGGTCTAAGAGGACTACTAGTTCGGAGGTTGTCATCTGATTCGCGCGCTACTCTGCAAGGGTAAAGTGTGGGTTTGGTCGCTGCCGAAGCAGTCGCCCATAGTGTAGCCAACAGAATCGATACCTGGGGAGGGAACAACCGTGGCGGTTGACTTAGACACCCGGATCGATTTGTATACCCGCGTTGCTGAAGAAACATCGGCGGGCGTCATCAAGCGATATTCGACGTCTTTCGGGTTGGCTTCGACCCTGCTGGATGCCCGGATGCGCACCCACATTGGGAACTTTTATGCCCTGGTTCGTTTGGCGGACGAAGTGGTCGATGGTGTTGCTACCGAAGCCGGTGTGAGTACTGCCGAGGCGCGCGTCATGCTGGATGCCCTTGAGGCGGACACCCATCGAGCTCTGGAGGTGGGATACAGCACGAACCTGATTGTGCATGCTTTTGCCCACTCCGCCAGAAAAGTGGGTGTTGGGCCCGAACTCACCACACCATTTTTCCACTCCATGCGGATGGACCTGAGCGAAACGACCCACACGCCAGAATCTTTCGCCGAATATGTCTATGGCTCAGCAGAGGTCATTGGCCTGATGTGCCTCCAGGCCTTTGTGGAAGGCCACGATGTCTCACCCCGGGATAAAGACACCATGGTCCTCGGGGCACGAGCATTGGGCGCAGCTTTTCAAAAAGTGAACTTCTTGCGTGATTTGGGCGCCGATGCCCAAGCGTTGGGTCGCAGTTACTTCCCCGATGTGGTGGTGGCCGAATTGGACGATGTCACGAAGGACCGGCTCTTGGATGACATTGACGCAGACTTGGCCCTGTCCGCGGCAGCACTCCCCCTTCTGCCACCGGGACCAAGACGAGCTGTGAGCTTGGCCCATACGTTGTTTGAGGCACTCGCCAGGCGTATCAGGGCGACGCCTGCAGGAGTTTTGCAGACCACCCGTATTAGTGTTCCCACGTCGCTCAAATTGTTTTTGGCTGTGCGGGCGATGTTGGGCTATGTGCCCCGCAGTTCTCTCAGCGTAAGAAAGGTTTCCCATGTCTAAATCCGTGATTGTTGTCGGTGGCGGCATTGGCGGTATTGCCACCGCTGGTTTGATGGCTCGCGACGGTTATGACGTGACACTGGTGGAGGCTCACGCCCGTCTGGGTGGGAGAGCCGGGTTATGGGTGAAAGACGGATTCCGTTTTGACACGGGGCCTTCGTGGTATTTGATGCCAGAAGTTTTTGATCACTGGTATCGGTTGATGGGGACTTCGGCGGACGAGCACCTGAAACTGACCAAACTCGACCCTGGCTATCGGGTGTATTTCGAGCCTTCGGGAGATGAGCGCGCAGAATTTGTCGACGTCCGCGCCACTCGTGAAGATAATCTGACGCTGCTGGAAGAGATGGAACCTGGCTCGCGAGCGAGCATGGAAAAGTATCTCGATTCCGCCAAGGAAACATATGAAATTGCTAAAGAGCACTTTCTTTACACTTCCTTCCAGGATCTTCGGCCTCTGCTGGTGAAGCAGGTCCTCAAGCGCACTGGCACCCTTGTGCGGCTGTTGACGACACCCATCATGACCTTTGTTAAACGACACACCTCAAACCCTAGAATCCAGCAGCTGCTGGGTTATCCCGCGGTATTCCTTGGCTCGAGTCCCTACCTTGCTCCCAGCATGTTCCACTTGATGTCCTATCTGGACCTGGAAGATGGCGTCTTGTATGCCGAGGGCGGTTTTACCCGTGTGATCGACTCCATGAGGGAGGTGATCGAAGCCCACGGGGTGACGATCATGACCAGCACCAAGGTCAACGCCATCGCCACGGAGCGTGTGCGGGGTAAAGCCCGCGCCACGGGTGTGACCTATAAGAATCCCGATGGCCATACCCATACCCTGTCGGCTGACATAGTGGTTTCCACCACCGATCTTCACCACAGCGAAACCAAGCTTCTTCCGGAAGAGCTGCAGACTTATCCCCAAAAGTGGTGGGACAAGAAGGTCGCTGGCCCCAGTGCTGTTCTGCTGTATTTGGGCGTGAAGGGGGAAGTTCCCGAGCTGCTTCACCACAGCCTGTTCTTCACAGAAGACTGGGACGACAACTTCTCCCAAATCTTTGCTGACAAGCCCACGGTGCCCTCTCCGGCATCGCTCTATGTATGCAAGCCCAGCGCCACAGATTCCAGTGTTGCCCCGAAGGGCCACACCAACTTGTTTGTGTTGGTTCCCATGCCAGCAGACGTCACCCTCGGGCACGGCGGCCTCAACGGGTCGGGAGACCCCGCCGTGGAAGGAATCGCCGACCGCGCGATCCAGCAGATCATCACGTGGAGTGGGGCAAGCGATTTAGCTGAGCGGATTGTCCTCCGCCGCAGCGTGGGACCGGCCGATTTTGCCGGGGACTTGAACGCGTGGAAGGGCACGGCTCTTGGCCCAGCACACATTTTGACCCAAAGCGCACTCTTTCGCGCAGGAAATGTCAGTAAGAAAGTCGAAGGGCTCTTTTACGCGGGTTCCTCGACCATTCCAGGAATCGGATTGCCCATGTGTTTGATTAGCGCCGAGGTATTGCTCAAAAGGGTCCGCGGCGACGTGTCGACGGGGCCGCTCCCTACGCCCTTGATGCCGGTGGCCTAAGAGGGCATGTCCTTTCTCTACGGGGCAGCTCTGCTCTTCGCGATTGCGGGAACAGGGTTGTTGGATTTCCGTCATTCTCTGGCACTGTTCGGCGGAGCCGCAGGAAGAACCACGGTAATTGTGGGAGTCGCGGTCGCCTTTTTTCTTGCTTGGGATGTGGCCGGGATTGCCACGGGAGTATTTTTCCGAGGCGGTGGCCCGTGGATGACTGGCATTCTTCTCGGTCCAGAACTCCCCCTGGAAGAGCTCTTTTTTCTTGTCTTGCTGAGCTATTCCACCCTGGTGTCCTATCTTTTGGCCACCCGCGCACTGTCACGGAGGTCAGCACCGTGACCTACTGGCTTATTAACGCCCCTTTTTTGGCGGTTGCACTCGCCGTGTTAGTACTCGCGCTCTGGCGGCGCGCGCAACCTGCGGCGTTGCCCTGGGCGATTGCTTTTTTCGTGATGATGATCCTGACCGCCATTTTTGACAACGCGATCATCGGCTCCGGTCTAGTGGACTACAACGACGCACTGATCAGTGGAATCCGGGTCGGTTTTGCCCCCTTAGAAGACTTTGCATATACGCTTGCGGCTTTGCTGCTAATTCCCGCCCTGTGGCATCTCTTGGCGCCCAAGAAATAGGCTCGGAGCATGAGATTGTTCAAGACTTTGGTGTTGAGCTCTCGACCGCTCAGCTGGGTCAACACAGCGATCCCTTTTGGGCTGGGCTATTTCTTGGTGAAGGAAGAGTTCACCCTTCCCATGGTGGTCGGAATGGCGTTCTTCCTGATTCCCTACAACTTTCTGATGTACGGGATCAACGATGTCTTTGATTACGAATCAGACCTTCGCAATCCCCGCAAGGGAGGTGTCGAGGGCGCTCTGCTGCCGCCGGCACTTCACCGCACGACTCTGTGGGCAAGCGCGCTCCTCTCGGCTCCTTTTGTCTTCTTCTTAGCCACTCAGGGAACTGGGCGAGCGAATCTGGTCCTAGGCCTCACCCTCTTCTTTGTCATCGCTTACTCGGTGAAAGGTCTGCGCTTTAAAGAAAAGCCATTCCTCGATTCCATGACCTCTGCGCTTCATTTTGTGCTGCCGGCGGTGTACGGACTCTTCTTGGCGGAGGGCAGCCTTTCCCCTCTCTCCATCACTCTGTTTGCGGCCTTTTTCACCTGGGGGATGGCGTCGCATGCCTTCGGTGCCGTTCAAGACGTGATTGCTGACCGTGAGGCAGGGCTGGGTTCGATTGCCACCGCAATCGGCGCTGCCGGCGCTGTGCGGTTTGCCCTTGCCCTGTATGTGCTTGCGGGGCTGGTGATGCTCAGCACTCCCGGCCCGTTGCCCTTGATAGCGCCTGCCGCCCTGCTCTATATCGCTGCGGTGATTCCGTGGTGGCGAGTGGAAGATGTTATGGCAGAAGCAGCGAATAAGGGTTGGAAATGGTTCCTTTTGCTCAATTTTGTTACCGGAGCGGTGATCTTTCTGGTCTTGTTTGAATGGTGGACTCTCAGGGGCTAAGCGCCATGGCGTCACATTTCGTAGCGGGGCGTAATACTGGGGCCCTCTTTCGTCTCTAGTCCCTAGGCTCATTGTGAAATCGACCCCGATGAAAGAGGAACCATGTCTGTCACTGACCAGCTATTGAGCAACAACGCAGCCTATGCGGCAAGCTTTAACGGACCGCTCCCGTTGCCACCGGCAAAGCATATTGCGGTTGTCGCCTGCATGGACGCCAGGCTAAACGTGTATGGCGCGCTGGGACTCGAAGAGGGTGACGCCCATGTCATTCGCAATGCTGGCGGCGTGATTACGGAAGACGAAATTCGCTCGTTAGCGATCAGCCAGAGACTTCTTGGCACCAAAGAAATCATTCTCATCCACCACACGGACTGCGGAATGTTGACGTTTACCGATGATGACTTCAAGAAAGGCATCGTCGAAGAAACCGGGCTGCGCCCTGCCTGGGCCGCAGAAGCTTTCGCGAATGAGTATGACGATGTGGCACAGTCGATCAAGCGGGTGACATCATCACCGTTTATTCCCCACACCGACCAGGTGCGCGGCTTCGTGTTTAACGTAGCGACCGGTGTCCTCGAAGAGGTTACCGGCTAAAACAGGGTCTTCTTCCTTGGCATCTTGACGAACAGCATGAGCACCAGATCGATTGCGAGGACCGTCATGATGCCAAGGATGCCCCAGTACTGAGCTCCACCTATAGAGATAAACAAAGCCCAGAGTGCCGGGGTGAGGAAGCTCACAGCCCGACCAGTGGGGGCGTAGAGCCCGAAGATGTGGCGGCAGGTTAGCGGCTAGTCCGCGGCGGTGCTTTCACAAAGAGGAGCATGATGCCGCCCACCAGCAGAACCAGCGAGATGCCGAGAAGGCCAAACAATGTTTGGTTGGCAGCCAGAGCGATGAAAAGACCCCAGGCCAAGGAGGCCATCCAGCCAGCGGCGCGACCCGTTGTGGCATAGAGCCCAAAGACCTCTCCCTCTTTCCCTGCCGGTGTTACCCGCGCAAGGAAGGACCGCGATGCGGCTTGCGCGGGTCCCACAAATGCCGCCAGAACCAGACCTGCCGCCCAGAACATGGGAGTTCCTAGGTCGACCAAGAAAAAAACAGAAAGCGTGCAGGCAACGAGGCCGAAGACGGACACGACGATGACCTTCTTAGGACCAAAGCGGTCATCGAGTCTCCCCGCCAGGATGGTCGCAACGCCTGCCACAATATTGAGCGCAATTCCAAAAATGACAAGGTCAGTGAAGGTAAACCCAAAAACAATGCTTGCAATCACAGATCCGAAGACGAAGACTGCGGAGAGCCCGTCTCGATAAACAGCGCTGGCCAGCAGGAACCAGAAGGTAGGCCGGCTCTCCTTCCAGAGCCGCACGACACTCGTGCGTAACTCCACGTAGCTGCGGAAAAAGCCCACTTTCTCCGCAGCAGTGAGTTTGGGGGGCTCGGGAACATTGATGAAAATCGGAATCGCAAAAATGATGGTCCAGATCGTGGCCCCGAACGCAATCAGCTGGAACGTGGATGCAAGCTCCCCATCCAAGACACCACCCAGGATGAGCCCCACCACGGCAGCCAAGGCGATGATTCCTCCGAGATAGCCGAAGCCCCAGCCCAAACCGGAGACTTTCCCGACGGTCTTTGGTGTGGAGATAGAGACCAGAAGGGCGTTGTAGCTGACCCCGGCAATTTCAGAAAAGATGCTGCCCACCGCAATCAGGGCGACACCCATCCAGAACCATTCAGCACCGGGCTGAACAAACACCATCCCCACTTGAGCGGCGACGAGCAGAGCCGTAAACAATAAAAGCTGGGTCTTCTGCTGGCCGGCTCGATCGGCACGTTGGCCGAGAACTGGGGCGAGGAGCGCAATCAGGAGACCGGCTACGGTGATGCCGTATCCCAAGTTGCTGGCGAGCTGACCGAGAGCAGCAGCCTCACCGGCTGTTCCGACGACATCAGGGTCAACAAAGAACACACTGGTCAAGTAGCTCGGAACCCAGACGAAGGTGATGAGCACAGTATTGAAAGGCTGTGTAGCCCAATCCCAGAAAGCCCACGACCACACCCGCTTGCGAGGGATAGTCTTCCCCTCGTTTTTTGCGAGACCCACTACGGGCAGGGCGTCAGTGTCGGTAAAGAAGGAGGGAGTGCCTTGCTCGGGTGAACCGTCTTTGGTCATGAGAAAACCGTAGCCCTTTTTGGCAAAATTTGGGTCAAGAGAGACCCACAATTGTGACGGAGAAGAATATGAGCCCTCTTGACTCATATTTTTCCTACCGAACTTGACAAAGGTCAACTCATATTGCAAACTTGAGTCTTATCGGCTCATATAAGAGCATCGAAACAACGTAAGGAGCAGGCCAGATGGCACGCGCAGTAGGAATTGACCTCGGAACCACCAACTCGGTGGTGGCCGTACTCGAAGGTGGAGAACCCACCGTAATCGCCAACGCAGAAGGTTTGAGGACCACTCCCTCTGTCGTGGCATACACCAAAGATGGCGAAATCCTCGTGGGAGAAACCGCGAAGCGCCAAGCAGTGACCAACGTCGACCGCACCATTTCTTCCGTCAAGCGCCACATGGGCACCGACTGGAAGCAGGAAATCGACGACAAGAAGTACACTCCCCAGGAAATTTCCTCGAGGATTCTTGCAAAGCTCAAGCGCGATGCAGAGCAGTACCTGGGTGAACCCGTCACGGACGCCGTCATTACGGTTCCTGCATACTTCAATGACGCAGAGCGTCAAGCAACCAAGGAGGCCGGAGAGATCTCCGGCCTCACCGTGTTGCGCATCATCAACGAGCCCACCGCCGCAGCACTGGCCTATGGCTTGGACAAGGGTAAAGAAGACGAACTCATCTTGGTCTTTGACCTTGGCGGGGGAACCTTTGACGTATCCCTGCTCGAAGTGGGTAAGGATGAAGACTTCTCGACCATCCAAGTTCGCTCCACCTCGGGTGATAACCGACTCGGTGGCGATGACTGGGACGAGCGGGTCGTGGATTACTTGGCCACCCGGTTCAAAGAGACCACCGGAGTGGATGTCTCAAAAGACAAAATCGCCAAGCAGCGTTTGAAAGAAGCTGCTGAGCAGGCGAAGAAAGAGCTTTCGACCGCCACCAGCACCCAGATTGCGCTGCCCTACCTGTCCTTGACAGAGAGTGGACCAGCCAACCTGGACGAGACCCTTACCCGTGCGAAGTTCGAAGAGCTCACCAAAGACCTTCTCGAGCGCACGAAGAAGCCCTTCACTGATGTCATCAAAGAAGCAGGTGTCAAGCTCGCCGAGATTTCTCACGTCGTCATGGTGGGTGGCTCGACGAGGATGCCTGCGGTCACCGCTTTGGTGACCGAGCTGACCGGCGGTCGCGAACCCAACAAGGGTGTCAACCCCGATGAGGTTGTCGCGGTGGGAGCTGCTTTGCAAGCTGGTGTGTTGGTGGGCGAGCGTAAAGACGTTCTGCTGATTGATGTCACTCCCCTGAGCCTCGGTATCGAGACCAAGGGTGGGATCATGACCAAGCTGATCGAGCGCAACACCGCGATCCCGACCAAGCGCAGCGAAACGTTCACGACTGCTGATGACAATCAGCCCTCCGTGTCGATCCAGGTGTTCCAGGGTGAGCGCGACTTCACCAAGGACAACAAACCGCTCGGGAACTTCGAGCTGACTGATATCGCTCCTGCCCCCCGGGGAATTCCCCAGGTGGAGGTGACCTTCGACATCGATGCCAACGGTATCGTCCACGTTTCTGCCAAAGATAAGGGCACCAACAAGGAACAGTCGATGACCATCACCGGAGGTTCCTCGCTTCCCAAGGAAGACATCGAACGGATGGTTCAGGAAGCAGAAGAGCACGCTGCAGAAGACAAGAAGCGTCGCGAAACGGCAGAAGAGCGAAACTCCTCTGAGCAGCTCGCCTACTCGGTAGAGAAGCTTCTGAAGGACAACGACGAGAAGCTGCCCGAGGACGTCAAGTCCGAAGTCCAGGCTGACCTCGATGCCCTTAAGACAGCGCTTGCGGGAGAGGACGATGCTGCCGTGAAGGCGGCAGCGGAAACTCTCAGCCAGAGCCAGACGAAACTGGGTGAGGCGCTGTATAGCCAAGAAGGCGAAGAGGCCACGGAGTCCACCCAGGCACCTGCCGAGGAGGACGAAGACATTGTCGACGCGGAGGTTGTGGAAGACGAGACCGACGACACAACCGATAAGAAGTAGCCACCATGGCCGACTCGCAGAAGCCGAACCCGGAGGAAGAGGAGCAAGAAACCCCTCTTTTCACCGATAAGCGCAGGGTGGATCCAGAAACGGGAGATGTTCGACCTGAGGCAGCGCAAGCTGCCTCAGGCGAGGACGTCACCGAGGAGGATATTGAACTTCTTGCCGAAGCTGAGCGCGACCTCGTAGCGGAATACCGTGATCGGGCAGCTCGCGCAGAAGCAGAGCTTCAAAACTTCCGCATGAGGGTGGAACGCGACCGTCAGGCGAACCGAGAGGCCGTTATTGCTGAGGTTATTCGGGGGCTTTTGCCCGTGCTGGATGACCTTGACCGCGCCGAGGTACACGGTGACCTTACCGGTGGCCCCATGGAAATGGTGGCCCAGAAGCTTCGCTCGGCTTTTGAACGTTACGGGCTCGCACCCGTGGGAGAAGTCGGCGAAGATTTTGATCCAGCCAAGCACGAAGCGATGGTGCGGCTTCCGGAAGCGGGAGCAGAAGGCGAGACCGTCGCCGACGTGATTGAGGGCGGCTACATTTTGGGCGAGAGACTGATTCGACCCGCCAAAGTGGCGGTCAAAGTTCCTGCAGACGACTAGACAACAAGGAGGTGAGCCATGGCTAGCCAAGATTGGTTAGAAAAAGATTTTTACAAGATCCTCGGTGTGTCCAAAAACGCTTCAGATGCTGAAATCAAAAAGTCCTATCGCTCACTTTCTAGGAAATATCACCCCGATGTGAATCGGGACGACACCACCGCCGAAGCCCGCTTCAAAGAGGTTTCTGAGGCCTATTCGGTGTTGTCGGATAAAGACGAACGTGGCGAATACGACCAGATTCGCGCGATGCAATCCGGCGGTCCCCGGTTTAGCTCCGGCGGTTCTCAGGGTGGCTTCGAGGATGTTTTTGGCGGACGATTCGGCGGTGGAATGCCACGAAATGCCCCCTCCGGAGAGTACGGGGATTTGTTCTCGGGTCTCTTTGGCGGAGGTGGTGGCTTTGGCGGCTATCGCGAGCCGACTAAAGGACGCGATGTTGTCTCTCGGGTGACCATCGATCTCAAGACTGCCATTGCCGGAACAGATGTGACCCTTGAGGGGCCTGGCGGTAAGAAACTGACCGCCCGGGTGCCAGCGGGAGTAAAGGACGGGCAAAAAATCCGGCTGCGTGGCAAAGGTCACCCAAGCCCCGATGGCGGCAAGCCTGGTGATGTCATCATCACCGTAGGCGTTCCGAAACATCAGATTTATGGCCGCGATGGTGACCACCTTCGCATTGAGGTCCCGATTACTTTTGGGGAAGCAACACTGGGCGCCACGATCGAGGTGCCAACCATCGATGGTGATGTGGTGAAGGTCAAAGTCCCACCAGGAACACCGGGTGGAAAAGTCCTTCGCGTCAAGGGCAGAGGAGTCCGTGGTGGGGCCGCGTTGGGAGATTTGCTTGTAGAACTCCAGGTTGCTGTCCCCTCCCATCTCTCCGGCGCTGCGAAAGCGCACTTGGAAAAACTCATGTCATCTCTGCCGAAAGAAAATCCCCGTGAGGACCTGCTCAAGCGAGCCAAAGGTTAGGTGAATGATGGATGAGCTAACGCCTCTTTTCTCGATCACTGCTGCCGCAGAGCTCGCGGGAATGCACCCGCAAACCCTTCGGCAATATGACCGGCTCGGTCTGGTGTCCCCCACGAGGACTGCGGGCCGCACCAGGCGCTATTCGATGAAAGACGTCGTCCAGCTCCGGGAAGTTCAGCGCCTGAGTTCTGAGGGCCTCAATCTTGAAGGAATCAAGCGGATTGTGGAGCTTGAGGAACACGTCACCACATTAACTCAGCGCGTGCGTGATTTGGAAGGTGCACTCGCCGACGAAATGCTTGCCCGTTCGGGACGCCGCGTCTTCGCCGCGGGCTCCGAAGGCGATGTCATCCCGCTTCGACCGGGCGAAAGAGCAAAGAGAGCAACCCAAGTCGTGGTCTGGAACCCCTTGCGGGGGATACTTCCCCCGACACGCAGTGATGATTCATAAAGGAGGCGACAATGCCCAACGGTAATCCTCAACAAGAAGAGCAGAAAAGCGCTTTAGAGCAGTATGGAATGAACCTGACCGATATCGCGCGGGAAGGCAAGCTGGACCCCGTTATTGGCCGCGATGCCGAAATCCGCAGGGTCTCACAGGTGTTGACCAGACGCACCAAAAACAACCCCGTGTTGATTGGAGAACCAGGTGTGGGTAAAACCGCTGTTGTGGAGGGGCTTGCCCAGCGAATTGTCGCCGGCGATGTTGCCGATTCCCTCAAGGGGAAACAACTCATTTCCCTGGACATGTCCGCTTTGGTCGCGGGGGCAAAATATCGTGGCGAATTTGAAGAGCGCCTCAAGGCCGTGCTGAAAGAAATCAACGATGCCGAAGGGGAGATCATTACGTTTGTTGATGAGCTCCATACCCTGATGGGCGCGGGAGGTGGCGAAGGATCTGTAGCAGCTGCAAACATGCTCAAACCTATGCTTGCCCGAGGGGAGCTGCGCCTGATTGGCGCAACGACTCTCAACGAATACCGGGAATACATCGAAAAGGACGCAGCACTTGAGCGTCGTCTCCAGCAAGTCTTTGTCGGTGAGCCCAGCGTCGAAGACACCGTGGCCATCTTGCGCGGACTTAAAGAGCGCTACGAGGCACACCACAAAGTGGTGATCGCCGATAGTGCCTTGGTGTCAGCCGCCATGCTGTCCAATCGCTACATCACCTCGCGTCAGTTGCCCGATAAGGCGATTGACCTGATCGACGAAGCTGCGAGTCGATTGAAGATGGAAATCGAGTCCTCACCTGTCGAAATTGATGAGCTTCGGCGAAGTGTCGACCGGTTGAAGATTGAAGAATTAGCGTTGAAGAAAGAAAAGGATGACGCTTCCAAAGAGCGTCTGGGAAAGCTTCGCGAAGACCTGTCGGAGAAAGAAAAAGCACTCGCCGCGTTGCAGGAGCGGTGGGCGAAAGAAAAAGCTTCACTTCAAGGCGTGGGTGAGCTGAAGACCAAACTTTCCGAAGCCCGTATTGATCTGGATCGCGCGATGCGCGAAGGGCAGTACCAGGAAGCATCCAAGCTGAATTACGAAATCATTCCCGGAATCGAAGAAGCGATTAGCGCTGCAGAATCTGGGGAACGCAGTGACGACCGCATGGTCAATGACCAGGTAACCGATGACGACATCGCTGCCGTTGTTGCGGCCTGGACGGGTATCCCCGTGGACAAACTCACCCAGGGTGAAACTGAGCGCCTGCTCCACCTCGAGGCGGAGCTGGCCAAACGATTGGTGGGACAAAAAGAAGCCGTGACTGCGGTCAGCGACGCGGTTCGCCGCACCAGAGCCGGCCTCAGCGACCCCGGTCGCCCCACCGGTTCATTCCTTTTCCTCGGTCCCACCGGGGTGGGAAAGACGGAGCTCGCCAAAGCACTCGCGGATTATCTCTTTGATGATGAGAAAGCGTTGGTGCGTATCGATATGAGCGAGTACGGCGAGAAATTCTCTGTCTCGCGCCTCATTGGTGCGCCTCCCGGATACGTGGGATATGAGCAGGGTGGTCAGCTGACCGAAGCTGTGCGCCGCAGGCCCTATTCCGTGATCCTTCTGGACGAAGTGGAGAAGGCCCACCCAGAGGTGTTTGATTTGCTCCTCCAGGTGCTTGATGATGGTCGACTAACGGATGGTCAAGGTCGAACCGTTGACTTCCGGAACACGATATTGATACTCACCTCAAACCTCGGCTCCAGCTACCTGACGGATCAGTCCTTGGCCTGGGAAGACAAATTATCTGCGGTCAACCAGGAGGTTCGGAAAGCATTCAAGCCTGAGTTTGTGAACCGACTCGATGACATCGTGGTGTTTTCCACCTTGACCAGCTCTGACCTGGGGCAGATCGTGGAAATCACCGTCGATCGGTTGCAGAAACGCTTGAGTGAGCGCCGATTGGAGCTTGCCGTGACCCCCGCCGCCCGATTGTGGCTGGCAGAGAATGGCTATGACCCGATTTATGGCGCACGACCGCTGCGCCGGCTGATGCAAAAAGAAATCGATGACAAGTTGGCACAAGCCCTCTTGGGTGGCGCCATTCATGATGGAGACACTGTTCGTGTCGATTTGCTCGAGGACAAATCCGGTCTGGTTGTGGAACCCTTCAGCTTGGACTGAGACGATAGAGAGTTCTCGCGAAAGGCACCCTTAGACATGACCGAACAAAACTCTGACCACAGTTTCCCCCTCAGCGATGTTGTGGCAAAGAGATGGAGCCCTCGAGCCTATTCGAGCACGCATGTCTTGAGCGCCAAAGATTTAGGCCCCTGCTTTGAGGCAGCCAGGTGGTCGCCCTCCTCCGGGAACTCACAACCGTGGAGCTTCGTCGTGGGGTTTCGAGGAGACGAACTTTTCTCCGCCATGGTCGCTTCAATGGCAGAGGGAAATGCCATCTGGGCCACCCGCGCGAGCGCTGTTGTCGCAAACATCACCATGACCCATTCGGCAGAGGGAAAAGCGTTGTCTCACGCCCTGTATGACTTAGGGCAGGCAGTCTCACATTTCAGCATTCAGGCCACCGCGGAAGATCTGCTCGTCCACCAAATGGGTGGATTCAACTCTCCCGAGCTTGGCGAGACCCTGGGCCTGGCGGACAATTTCACCGTAGTCACCTTGATGACGGTCGGTGTTCTCGGCGATATCGCTGATCTGTCCGAGAAACTGCAAGACCGTGAGAGGGCTCCGCGAGTGCGCAAACCGCTCTCAGAGATTGTCATCCAAGGAGCCAGTTACTGAAGTTCCTTCTCGATGAGGTCAGCGAAAGACACGATGTCTTCCTCTGTCGTGTCAAAGGAACACATCCAGCGGACTTCACCCCGGGCGTGATCCCAGTCATAAAAGCGCACCTTCTGTCGAAGTCGCTCAGCGACAGCCAGGTCAATCATGGCGAAAACACCGTTTGACTCCGTGGGATAACTAAATTCCAGTCCGCTGATGCGGCCAGCGCTGATTCGCTCTTCGAGAGTGGAGCGCAAGAGTCGAGCCATGGCGTTTGCGTGTGTTGCCGAGCGCAGACCCACTGAGTCTTCCAGGAGCGCCAAGATTTGCGAGCTCACGAACCGCATTTTGCTGGGGAGCTGCATACTCATCTTCCGCAGGTACTTGATTCCCTCCACCGCTTCGGGGTTCAGCACCACGAGGGCTTCCGCACCCATGGCCCCATTCTTGGTGGCGCCCAGACTGAGGACATCGACACCCGCACGAGTGGTGAAGTCGGCGAAGGGAAGTCCCAGGCTGGCAGCGGCGTTGAAAAGTCGCGCGCCGTCCATGTGGACGAGCATCCCCTGCTCGTGTGCATAACTCGACACAGCGGCCACCTCCTCGGGGGTATAGACGGTCCCAACCTCGGTGCTTTGGGTAATCGACACCACGAGGGGCTGGGCGCGGTGTTCGTCACCGAAGCCAAAAGCCTGGGTCGCGATAAGTTCTGGTGTGAGCTTCCCTTCCTGAGGGGCAACGGGGTAGAGCTTCAACCCGCTCACTCTTTCTGGTGCACCACCTTCGTCGGTGTGGATGTGCGCCGATGTGCTGCAGATCACAGCACCCCACCGAGGCATCATCGAGGTCAACGCGACAACATTCGCCCCGGTGCCGTTGAAGAGCGGAAACACTTCGGCCCGGGGACCGAAGGCTTCTTGGATTTTGGTCCCCAACGCGGCGGTGTAATCGTCACCGCCGTAGGCGACCTGGTGGCCACTGTTGGCCCTTTGGATGGCCGCCAATACCTCAGGCAGGATCCCGGAATAATTGTCGCTGGCGAAACCTCGCCAAGGGGATGAGGGAATAGTCACAGGGACATCTTCCCACTTTGGGTAAACCTTCTGCCAATGGACCAGACTGTGCGTTGTGAGCAACGTGGTCCTCGGGTTTGGAATTGTGGCCCTGGTCGTCGCCGCAGGTTATGTTGTTGGGCGCCTTAAGATTCTTGGCGAATCAGCTCTGGACGTATTGAGCAAGGCCGCCTTCTTCGTGTTTTCCCCCGCCTTGTTGTTCATTGTCTTGGGGGATGCCGACATTGGTCAGCTCTTTTCGAATCTGCTTCCTGTGTCAGCGCTAGCTGTCGCGGGCAGTTTGCTGGTGTATGTGGTGATTGCCAGGGCATTGTGGAAGCGAAACATCTCACAGCTGACGGTAGGAGCCCTAGCTTCCTCCTATGTCAATGCCAACAACATTGGCCTTCCCTTAGCGGTCTACATTCTCGGAGACCCTGCGGCGGCGGCACCGGTTCTGCTGCTCCAGCTCATCGTCTTGACGCCCATTGCGTTGACCATTCTCGACATCACCTCCAGCGGGAAGGTGTCTCTCAGGCGGATTCTCTCCCAACCCATCCGGAACCCACTGATTATTGCTTCGGCTATGGGTGTGGTGATTTCCGCCCTGGACCTGAGAATTCCCGACATCGTTCACGAACCACTGGAACTTTTAGGGCAAGCCGCGGTGCCAACCCTGTTGTTTGCTTTGGGCTTATCTCTGGCGACCCAACGGTTGTGGGACGCAAAAGACCAGAGACCCGATATCGCCCTGGCAACAGGGATCAAGCTCGTGGTGATGCCCCTCATCGCGTGGGCCGCAGGAGCTTTTGTGTTTGAACTTGAACCTGCCGCCCTGTTCACAGTTGTCATCCTTGCCGCACTTCCCAGCGCGCAAAATGTCTTTAACTATGCTCAGCGTTATTCGGTCGCCATTGCGCTTGCCAGGGACTCTGTCGTCATCACCACCGTGTTGTCGCTCCCGGTCATGATGGTGATTGCACTGCTGCTCGCTCCGGTTTAGAACACCATCGGACGGTCATCGTCACCGCCGAGATTGTCGATTTCCACCGATACGGGAACGTGATCACTGGGGCTCTCTTTGGTTCGTTCTTCTCGGTGGATGTTCACCTCCACCACTCGGTCCGTGATCTCAGAGGATCCGTAAAGAAAATCGATTCTCAGGCCGTGGTCTTTCGCGAACTTCCCCTGCTTGTAATCCCAGAAGGTGTAACCCTCGGGAATGCTGGGGCGGACGACGTCTGAGACCTTCGCGCGGCTCTGGAAAAATTCGAGCGCTTCCCGCTCAGGCGGTGAAGTGTGGGTTACTCCTGGTTCCCAGAAGATCGGATCCCCGACGTCTGAATCGAATGGCGCAACATTGAAATCACCGCCAATCACAAAAGGTAGGGCGCCTTCTCTCTCGCCGTAGTTCCCGTAGGCAGCGCCCAACGCCTTCAACCAGGAAACTTTGTAGGTCATGTGGGGGTCATCGAGACTCCGGCCGTTTGGCACATAGACCGAGCACAACCGAACACCTTCCACCGTTGCCGAGATGGCGCGGGCTTCTGCTGGTTGGTCTGCGGCGGGGTCTTTAGCAAACCCGGGCATACCGGCAAAGCCTTGCTCACTGTCGGAGAGGGGAAGGCGAGACGCAATGCCCACGCCATTCCACTGATTCAGGCCGTAATGGGCGAGGTCGTATCCGGCATCCGTAAAGGCCTCGAAGGGAAACTGGTCGTCGCGGCATTTGGTTTCTTGCATCAGCAGGACATCGATATCCTCGCGATGCAAAAAATCTACGACTAAGGGAAATCTGGTTCGGATGGAGTTCACGTTCCAGGTGGCAATCTTCACCCATTCAGTTTAAGGCGCCCAGATAGACTAAAGACGTGTCCAGGGTGAAACAGGAACTTATTGACCACATTTCCCGTGATGCCGTTCACCACGGTGATTTCACTCTGACCAGCGGCCAGAAAGCAACGTATTACGTTGACCTCCGCCAGGTCAGCCTGGACCACCGGGTTGCGCCGCTGATTGGTGACGTGATGTTGCCTTTGATTGCAGAATTTGACCCCATCGATGCCGTGGGGGGTTTGACGATGGGGGCAGACCCCATCGCCTCGGCCATCATGCACCGCGGTCTTTCCCAGGGGCGCACCTACGATTCGTTCGTGGTGCGCAAAGAACCTAAGGACCATGGTCGCGGACGCCAGATTGAAGGACCTGACTTGGCTGGCAAACGCGTGATCATTGTCGAAGACACTTCTACCACGGGTGGGTCACCTCTGACAGCTGCCCGGGCAGCTGAAGCCGCCGGAGCTGAGGTGGTAGCCGTGTGTGTTGTGGTCGATAGAGACACAGGGGCTTCCGCTGTGATTGAAGCCGCAGGCTACCCGTATCGTGCGGCACTCCACCTGTCCGACTTGGGTTTGTAGTGGACGATGAGCGATCACCGGAGGAGAAAGTTCCTCTGCGGGCGACAGCCCGCGGTCAAACCATCATCGTGGGGCTCTCGGTAGCGGCTACTTTTCTTTTTCTCGCGGCTGTCGTGGGTGCTTTTTTCGTGGGCCAATCGCTCGCCCCCACTGCTGAAGTCGAACTGGCGGAGCCCCAAGCGCTCTCGTTCGAGCAAGCGCCCATTACTTTTCCTTCTCTCACCGGTGGACCTCAAAGCCCTGGTGCCTATGACTGGGATGAACTTCGCGGTGGGGAATGCTTGGCATCCTTTGATACTGCGTTTGCGGAGGAATTTATGGTCGTGGGGTGTGACACCCCACATCCCGCTCAACTGGTGAGGACGGAGCTTCTCTCCCGCGATCGCACCGAGCTCTTCCCGGGTGAAAGCGCGCTTGTTACTGAGGCAGAGGCCGTGTGTGAACTGGCGGAGATTATTGACCCGGTGGTGGTGTCAAAGTTTTCCCAGCTGGTCATAAACATGGCCTACCCCGTGAGCGCGGAGCAGTGGGATGCTGGCCAACGTGTTGTGTATTGCTTTATCCACAGCTCCAGCGGGGAAGTGTTCGAAGAGAGCCTGCTTGCTCAGAAGTAGGGGGTAAGGCGGGGGATCATGATGTCCAGGGCTGGTTGATGGGAGTCCATCAGCACAAACTTTCGACCTAGTTCTGCGGCTGCATGCCCGGTTGAGCCGCTCCCGCCAAAGGGATCCAGCACCCAATCACCAGGGTTGCTAGAGGCCTGAATGATTCGACGCAGGATCCCCAGCGGTTTCTGGGTGGCGTATCCCGTTTTCTCTTTTCCGGTGGGGCTGACAATCGTGTGCCACCAGACATCGGTGGGCAGCTTGCCACGGGCTGCTTTTTCAGGACCCACCAGACCGGGAGCCATATAGGGCTCGCGGTCAATCGCTTCGGAGTTGAAAATATAGCGGGCAGGGTCCTTCACATAAACCAGGATGGTGTCGTGCTTGGTGGGCCACCGGGTTTTTGTTTTCCCGCCATAGTCATACGCCCAAATAATTTCATTCAAGAAATGGTCGCGACCGAAGATGATGTCCAAGGCAACCTTCGCATAGTGGACCTCGCGCCAATCGAGGTGGACGTAGAGGGTCCCCTCTGGTTTCAACAACCGCCAGGCCTGTTCCAGTCGGGGGGCGAGGAAAGACCAGTAGTCGCCAAAGGAATCGTCGTAGCTGATCAGCTTTTCCACGGTCACGTCGTAGCGCTTGCCGCCAAATCCACCCCGAGTGCCTTCGCTAGCCTTCTGCACCTTGGTAGTCGTGCGGGTTTGGGTGCGACCGGTATTGAAGGGCGGATCCATGTAGCAGAGAGCGAAGGACTCATCGGGAAGACTTCTCATCAGCGGAAGGTTGTCTCCATGGAGGACGCGGTTGGGGCCCTCGGGAGACCACGATTTATGCGCCACCCCCACAGGGTACCGCTGGTGCCTAGGCTAGGGAGGTGACCTCTCCCACCCAACATCCCGAGACTTCTACCCATGGGGTCGGACCGTGGGTCGGGGACCTCCCTACTGATGCCCGGTATGACCCAGAGCTTCTTGTCGAGGGAGATTCCAGGAATGTGGTGGATGCATACCGCTATTGGACGATGGAAGCCATCGTCGCTGACTTAGACACTAAGAGGCACTCGTTTCATGTGGCAATCGAAAATTGGCAGCATGACATGAACATCGGCTCAATCGTTCGCACGGCAAACGCCTTCCTGGCCCAAACCGTTCATATTGTCGGGCGGCGTCGGTGGAATAAGCGTGGTGCGATGGTGACCGATCGTTATCAGCACGTGCTTCATCATGAAACGATCGACGATTTACTGGCCTATGCCACAGAGCACGCATTGCCCATTGTTGCCATCGATAACGTTGAACGGTCCGTGGCCATTGAAAAGACCGTCCTGCCCACGCACTGCATCCTCCTGTTCGGGCAAGAAGGACCGGGGCTTTCCCCCGAAGCCCTCGGCGCAGCAGATGAGGTCGTTGAAATCACGCAGTATGGGTCAACTCGATCCCTCAATGCCAGCGCAGCGGCCGCGATTGTCATGCACCAGTGGGTAGTCCATCACGCTCCTCAAGGGTGAACGCGACAGGGCGGTGCACCCCTGCTGCCGGCGGATTTCGCTAGACTTCTCGGGTAAGGACGGCTTAACAAAGGACTCTTCATGCCCGCCGTTGTAATTGTCGGCGCCCAATGGGGCGATGAAGGCAAAGGCAAAGCGACAGACCTCATCTCGGACCGAATCGACTATGTCGTGAAGTTCAATGGCGGAAATAACGCTGGCCACACCGTTGTCATCGGCGACGAAAAATATGCGTTGCACCTGCTTCCTTCGGGAATCCTCACCAAGGGTGTTACCCCTGTCATTTCCAACGGGGTGGTTATCGACCCCGAGGTCCTCATGGAGGAGCTCGATGGACTCACCGCCCGAGGAATCGATGTGTCAAAGCTTGTGGTGAGCTCTCACGCGCACATCATCACGGCATACCACCGCACGCTGGATCGCGTCACGGAGAGGTTCTTGGGCAAACGCCAAATCGGAACCACGGGCCGCGGCATCGGTCCCACCTACGCCGACAAAATCAACCGTGTGGGGATCCGCGTTCAGGACCTTTTTGATGAGGGGATTCTTCGTCAAAAAGTTGAAGGGGCGCTGGAGTCCAAGAATCACTTACTGGTCAAGATTTATAACCGTCGCGCCATTGGTGTTGACGAAGTTGTAGAAGAACTTCTCTCGTATGCCGACCGGTTGCGTCCCATGGTTCAGGACACGGCGCTGCTCCTTCACCGCGCACTCGAAGAAGGTAAGACTGTTTTGTGTGAGGGCGGCCAGGCCACCATGTTGGACGTCGATCACGGCACGTACCCCTTCGTGACATCCTCCAACGCCACCTCCGGTGGAGCGAGCACCGGGACCGGTATTGCGCCGTGGCGTCTAGATAAAATTATTGGAATCGTGAAGGCCTACACAACGCGTGTGGGGTCAGGTCCGTTTCCGACCGAGCTTGATGATGAATTCGGGGAGTTTCTGCGCAATAACGGCCATGAATTTGGCACTACTACCGGCCGCCCACGACGATGTGGCTGGTATGACGCCCCGATTGCCAGGTATTCCGCCCGAATTAACGGCGTCACTGATTTTGTGTTGACGAAACTCGATGTGTTGACGGGGCTCGAAAAGATACCCGTCTGTGTGGCCTATGACGTGGAGGGAACTCGGGTGGAAGAAATCCCGTGGTCCCAGTCAGATTTCCACCACGCTAAACCCGTCTATGAATACTTCCCGGGCTGGAGTGAAGACATCACCGGTGTGCGGAAATTCGAAGACCTTCCCCAGAACGCTCAAGATTACGTTCTCGCCCTAGAGGCAATCAGCGGGTCCAGGATTTCTGCCATCGGTGTCGGACCCGGGCGCGACGCGATCGTCGCCCGCCATGATCTTCTGGGCTAGTCAGCACCTTCGCTTGCTCGATAGGGTCGGAGTATGAACACTTCCCTTCCTGCTGAGCTGGTGACCCTGCGCAAGAGCATAGACAACATTGATGCAGCACTGGTTCATCTCTTAGCCGAGCGCTTTAAGACCACCCAGCAGGTGGGGCACCTGAAAGCTGAGCTGTCGATGCCGTCCTCTGATCCTGCGCGGGAGGCCGCTCAGCTCGCCCGTTTGCGTGAGCTTGCTCAGGGAGCCGACTTAGACCCAGCTTTTGCCGAAAAATTCTTGAGCTTCATTTTGGCCGAGGTAATTCAGCACCATGAAGAGTTAGCTGCTGGCGAGGGGTAGTTCCCGATAGAGATCGTGAGCGACTTCAACGAGTCGCTCAATCAGGGCTTCGTCCCGCTCCACCACGACAAATTTGGGTCCCGGCCAGCCAGGCACCATCTGCCCGCCCATGTTTTCCCGCAGCATCCAGCCAAAAACGCACGAGGTTGCACCGGTCACATGGAGCTGCCATTGGACCTGGCGTTGGTAGTGGCCTGGCACAAAACGCCACTCACCCCAGTCCTTGCCCGTGGTTTTCACTTCAGCAATCATCTCGTGGGTGCTGGAAAGGCCATCGGGTGTTGCCATCTGCCATTTAGCGTCGCCATCGTCCTTGGCGATGAGCCAGTCGTTTCCCTGCAAATCAAACTGGGTGGCTAGTTTCTCGATCAGCGACTCTTCTTGTTCCCGACCAAAGCGCATGTAGTCGTTGTCGGGAATGGAGCGCGGGTTTTTCATTTGCCCGACCTGTTCGCGAAATCCCGCCGGTGTTACCGCCTTGGAAACAGCGGTAGCGGTGACGCCACTTGCGCGAACCTGGAGCCAACGTTGGTAGTCGGATGAGGGAACAAGAAAACGTGAAGAATCAATCATGGGTTTTTCTACCGTACCCCTTGCCAGTGACCATCAAGCCGCGTTACCGAGACGGCTGGTAGCCCACTACAGGACCCAGGGCGTCAGGAATTGTCGAGCGGGTGATGCGGGAGAGCTCTTCTAGGGAGAAGGATCCCACCTCTGCAATTTCTAGCGCGCCAGAGGGCATCTCGGTTACGCCAATCCGGGTGACCGGGACTCCCCGTCCACGGCAGAGACCCTGGAACTTGACGTCGTCTTCGCGCGCAACAGAGACCACCATGCGCGCCACACTTTCCGAGAAGAGGATCTGGGTGAGGTCGAGTCCGGTGGTGTCCATCATCTCGCCTACCCACACCCTGGCTCCCACTCCGCGGCGGAGTGCTCCTTCGGCGAGAGTAACCAGGAGCCCACCCGTCGAAACATCGTGGGCGCTCGTCACAATTCCATCGCGAGCGGCTGCGACCATCAGGCCAGCGAGGGCCTTCTCTGCGGGCAAATCAGGAATCGGGGGCATCCCACCGAGGTGGTCGTGGAGGGTTTGAGCCCACAGAGACCCATCGAGCTCTGCGCGTGTGTCACCCAGGAGATAGAGATTTTCGCCATCGTCTTGCCACCCGCTGGGAAGCCGGCGTTCGACCGTGTCAATAACCCCCATGACCGCGACAACGGGGGTGGGGAAGATCGCAGTGGTACCCGTTTGGTTATAGAGACTTACGTTCCCGCCAGTGACCGGAACTTCAAGCTCTAAACACCCATCAGCAAGGCCGCCGACAGATTCCACAAATTGCCACATCACCTCGGGGTCTTCCGGGCTTCCAAAGTTTAGACAGTCACTGACTGCGACTGGGTTTGCCCCGGTTGCCGCGACGTTTCGATACGCCTCCGAAAGAGCTAGCTGCGCACCGCGATAGGGGTCCAGGTAGCTAAAGCGGGCGTTCGCGTCAGTGGCCAGCGCCACACCGAGCCCGGACTCCTCGTCCACCCGGATCATGCCACCATCATCGGGGAAGGATAAAGCGGTGTTTCCTAAGACGTATCGGTCGTACTGGTTTGTGATCCACTCCATGTTCGCGACGGAAGGCGAGGCAAGCACGCGAAGGATCTCTCCGCGAACCTTTTCGCGGTTCGTTGAGCGCGGAAGATCATCGGTGGTGTTCGCCTGGAGCGCGTCTAACCATGAGGGCCGGTGGTAGGGGCGTTCATACACCGGAGAGTCAATAGCGACGGTGGCGGGGTCAACATCGACGATGGTCTCGCCCCTCCAGTGAATGATCAGGCGGCCAGTGTCGGTTACGGTTCCCAAGACGCTGGCCTCCACCTCCCACTTTTCGATGATGGCCATGAAGCGCTCGAGCTTCTCGGGCGCCACAATCGCCATCATGCGCTCTTGACTCTCCGACATAAGAATTTCTTCCGCCGTGAGTGTCTCGTCACGAAGCAAAACCTTGTCGAGGGAAATTTCCATGCCCGAACCGCCATTTGCGGCAAGCTCCGAAGTTGCGCAGCTGATTCCTGCAGCGCCCAAATCTTGGATCCCTTCGACGACTTTGTCGGCGAAGAGCTCCAAACAGCATTCGATGAGCACTTTTTCTGCGAACGGATCACCGACTTGAACGGCCGGGCGCTTGGTGGGCCCACCCTCGTCAAAGGTTTCACTGGCCAGGATCGATGCACCACCGATGCCGTCTCCGCCGGTTCGGGCGCCGAACAAGACAACTTTGTTCCCGGCGCCTGTGGCGCTGGCCAGATGGAGATCTTCGTGGCGCAATACGCCGACCGCGAGAGCATTCACCAGCGGGTTCGCCTGATAAATCGGGTCAAACCAGGTTTCGCCGCCGATATTGGGCAGCCCGAGGCAATTTCCATAAAAACTAATCCCACTCACAACGCCCGGTGCGACCCGAGCGGTGTCGGGATGGTGGAGATCACCAAAACGCAGGGCATCCATCACGGCAACAGGCCGCGCCCCCATCGAAATAATGTCGCGGACAATCCCCCCGACTCCGGTTGCGGCTCCCTGGAAGGGCTCAATGAAACTGGGGTGGTTGTGGCTTTCAATCTTGAAGGTGACTGCCCAGCCTTCCCCCACATCGACCACACCGGCGTTTTCGCCCATGCCCACGAGGAGGTTTTTGGTCATCTCGGGGGTGACTTTTGCGCCAAATTGACGAAGGTGGATCTTGGAGGATTTATAGGAGCAGTGCTCGCTCCACATCACCGAATACATTGCCAATTCGCCGGAAGTGGGACGACGGCCGAGTATTTCTTTGATGAGGGCGTATTCGTTGTCCTTGAGGCCTAGCGCCTCATAGGGCTGGTCCTTTTCTGGTGTTGCCGCGGCATGGCTGACGCTGTCGAGGCTCACCCATTACCCCATTCCGTGGGCGAACCGAGGGTGAGCAATACCGTGAGCAAAGCCCCCATACCCACGACAATCAGCGCAAAAAACCATCCGGGGTGACCCACCCAGAAGCGCACCAGGCGATCAAGGAAACCCGCCGGCGCAGGCTCGGTGGTGGCCATCGTTGCCCATTCACCCTCCAGCTTGTTGTTGCGCAGCAACCACTGGTCCAGGGGAACGGTGGCAAAGGGAACGATCGCCATCACCACAGCAACCACAGTGAGGCCTAGACCCCAGCGGAGGTTGATTCCAATGACCAAAGCGGTCAGGCCATAGGCGAGGAAGACGATTCCGTGGGAGAGTCCCGCGACAAAAAACATCTCGCCTTCGTAGCCAAACCCATATCGGGCAATCATGGCGGTGATGAGTCCTGCCCACGTCACCATCTCTGCGGTGGCGAGCACCTGATAAAAACGCGCCGGGGTTTTCGTCATGCTGCGATCACCTCCTGGAGGAGCGATTCGAACATGACCAGACCGTCGGTACCTGATTTCATTGCGTGCGCGGTGTCGGGACCAAAACCCGATTCAACAGCGTGTTCCGGGTGCGGCATCAGCCCCACTACTTTGCCGGTGTCGCTGCGGAGCCCCGCGATGTCGTGGAGAGATCCGTTGGGGTTCACGCCCACGTAGCGGAAGGTGACTAGGTTTTCTCCCTCAATCCGCTTCAACGTTTCGTCATCGGCGATGAAGCCGCCTTCACCGTTTTTCAGCGGGATTGTGATTTCCTGTCCTTCGCGGTAGCCACTAGTCCAGGGGGTGTCCGTGTTTTCCACCCGAAGCTTTTGGTCGCGGCAAATGAAGCCCCCATGGTCGTTGCGAATCAGACCACCCGGCAGCAACCCGGTTTCGACGAGCATCTGAAAACCGTTGCAGATACCCAGCACGGGCATCCCCTTGTGGGCGGCCTCAATAACTTCGGCCATGATCGGCGAGTGTGCGGCGATTGCCCCACAACGGAGGTAGTCCCCGTAGCTGAAGCCACCGGGCAACACGAGAGCGTCGACGCCGTGAAGGTCATGTTCCCCGTGCCACAGCGCTACGGGATCGCCACCGGCGAGACGGATGGCCCGGAGAGCATCACGGTCATCGAGCGAACCGGGAAAAGTGACGACCCCGACCTTCATGCCGGGGAGTCCTCCACTCGAATATCGACAATGTCCTCAATCACGCCGTTGGAGAGCAAATCCTCAGCCACCGTCTTGGCTTTTTCACGATGAGCGGCAGTGGCGTCACCCTCTACGTGGAGTTCGAATCTTTTCCCAATGCGAACTTCATGGAAGTCGCTCATTCCTTGGCGGTGGAATGCACCGAGCACTGCTTTCCCCGCGGGGTCAAGCAATTCCTTCTTCGGCATCACCTCGATGACAATGATGGCCATTTCTCACGCTCCCGGGATGGAATTTTCTCAGTATTAGACCAGTCTATCGCCGGGCCAGATGAGCGAGCGCTCCACGCTGGAGAGCGTCCGTCAGTGCAAATCGAGCCCAGTCTCGATAGCCGGTAATGCTGGGGTGGAATCCGTCGGGGGCAAAAAACCCATCACTATATTTCGACGGTGGAGGCGACATGAGGGCGAAGGGCCTGGCTTCAATGAGTGGACGAAGCGAGCGCTCGATTGCTTGGGCATGGGCATAGAGCAAACCACGCAGGGGTTGCGGAAGAGTGGGGAACTGGTTGAATGCCGGTAACGAAGAAAACAACATTGTTGCCTCCGGGTGGGCAGCATGTAAAGCGTCAGTGAGTCGTTCGAACCTCGAAATCGTCGCTCTAAGGGGTTTGAGGTCCTTGGCATCATTGGCACCAAGAGAGACGAAGACGACGCTGGCACTTGCCCCCGGCGCTTCGGCCAAAAACTGGGCGAGGATATCTTTCGACGTCGCGCCGGATTCGCCCACCGATCGCCAGGACACCCCCCGACCACAGTGTTCATGGAGCGCCTGGGAAAACTGCGGTATCAAACCCAGTGCTGCGTCGTTAACTCCAACCCCTACCACCGTGGAGTCACCCACACCGAGCACATGAATCGGGTCGGGCCCTTTGAGCGAACCATCCGAGGGCCCAGGAGCCGGGGGCATTTTGGGAAAGAGCCTTCGAACCTGCCGGCCTTGACGCAACAGGAGTGGAGCGAGGGCGACGGCCGCCGGCCACGCGAGCCGCTGGGCAAGGGTGGGC
>OJDY01000009.1_pt1 | contig 49904 bp, 44 predicted proteins | sample 1592931 | NCBI WGS metagenome assembly OJDY01 (sample SAMN05416734, study PRJEB24817) | seawater metagenome | isolation source: Sea water | place: Canada:Atlantic | collected 2013-07
AGCGTCAGATGTGTATAAGAGACAGGGGCTAGGGACCATTCACGGGCGTCAGGTGGCCGTTTTCTCTCAAGACTTCACCGTCTTTGGTGGATCCCTGGGAGAGGTGGCGGGGGACAAAATCATCAAAGTAATGGACTTCGCCCTCTCCACGAAGGTGCCGCTCATTGGCATCTTGGATTCGGGGGGAGCCAGAATCCAAGAGGGCGTTATTGCGCTCGGAAAATATGGTGAAATCTTCAAACGCAATACCCAAGCTTCCGGTGTGATTCCCCAAATTTCGATTATTTGTGGGCCCGCAGCAGGGGGCGCGGTCTACTCTCCAGCTCTGACCGATTTCGTCATCATGGTCGACAAAACCAGTCAAATGTTTGTCACCGGACCCGACGTCATCAAAGCCGTCACCGGTGAAGACGTGGGAATGGAAGAGCTTGGCGGAGCACTGACCCACAACAAAACCTCGGGCGTCTCGCACTACCTCGCCAGTGACGAAACTGATGCTTTCGACTACACCCGGGTTTTGCTCTCCTACCTGCCCGATAACTTCGAATCAGGGTCGCCAACTTATGCCTCCGACACCAAAGTGGAAATCACCGATCGCGACCGTCGTCTCAATGACGTCATCCCGGACAGCCCCTCGGTTCCCTACGACGTCACAAAGGTGATTGAGGGGGTTGTCGACTATGGTTCGTTCCTCGAGGTTCAACCCCTTTTTGCGCCCAATATTGTCATTGGCTTTGCCCGGGTAGAGGGCAACTCCGTCGGAATTATCGCGAATCAGCCCAACCACATGGCTGGGACGCTCAACATCGACGCCGGCGAAAAGGCGGCCCGATTTGTTCGATTCTGTGATGCGTTTGGCATTCCGATCTTGACGATTGTCGATGTTCCTGGCTACCTGCCCGGCACCGATCAAGAATGGACTGGGGTTATTCGCAGGGGGGCAAAGCTTCTGTACGCATACGCTGAAGCGAGTGTCCCGCTCATTACCGTCATCACTCGCAAAGCCTACGGAGGCGCCTACATCGTGATGGGCTCGAAGCAGCTTGGCGCAGATTTGAATTTTGCCTGGCCTACGGCCGAAATCGCAGTCATGGGCGGTCAAGGTGCGGTCAACATTTTGTACCGCGGCGAGATCAAAGAAGCCGAAGCGGCAGGCGAAGACGTAACTGCGGTGCGAGCCCGCCTTGCCAGCGAATACACCTACAACGTGGCGAGCCCTTTCTTGGCGGCAGAGCGAGGCGAGATTGACAGTGTCATTGAGCCCGCAGCCACCAGAAGCGTGATTGCTAAAGGTTTGCGCGCACTCAAATCGAAAGCACCGCGCCCACCATCGGGTAAGCACGGAAACATCCCCCTCTAGCCCGGGCTTAGCGGGGGCGAAGGTCTTTGTCCCCACAGGATTGACCTAAAGCCCTAAACTCTCGATGTGGTAGCGATATCGAAGGTGCTGATTGCCAACCGTGGCGAAATCGCGGTTCGGGTTATTCGGGCGGCTCAAGACGCGGGAATCAACACCGTTGCCGTCTACGCCGATCAGGATCGCAACGCTAGATTTGCTCGTCTTGCTCACGAGGCATATGCACTCAACGGCAATAGCTCTGCAGAGACCTACTTAGTGCCCGAAAAAATACTCTCGATTGCCAAGCGGTCCGGCGCGAACGCTATCCACCCTGGCTACGGGTTTCTCTCTGAAAACGCCGACTTTGCTCAAATGGTGATCGATGCCGGTCTCATCTGGATTGGCCCGCCCCCTGCGGCCATCAGATCTCTCGGCGACAAGGTTTCTGCACGCCACATCGCCCAGAAAGTGAAGGCTCCTCTGGCGCCGGGGACTTCTGACCCCGCATCCAGCGCTGATGAAATACTCGCTTTCGCCAAGGAGCACGGTGTTCCCGTTGCTATTAAGGCAGCCCACGGTGGTGGTGGTCGAGGCCTCAAAGTTGCCTACACGATGGAAGAAATTCCTGAACAGTTCGAGTCCGCCACGAGAGAGGCGCTAGCCGCGTTCGGCCGCGGCGAATGCTTCGTGGAAAAGTATCTCGAACAGCCTCGGCACGTGGAAACCCAGTGTCTGGCTGATTCAGCAGGAAACGTGGTCGTCATCTCAACGCGAGATTGCTCACTTCAGCGGCGCCACCAAAAACTCGTTGAAGAAGCGCCCGCGCCGTTTTTGACCAAGGAGCAGGAAACTCTGCTCTATGAATCCTCGAAAGCGATCCTGAAGGAAGCCGGATACATCGGGGCTGGAACCTGCGAGTTTTTGATTGGTAAAGATGGCACCGTTTCCTTTTTAGAGGTCAACACCCGTTTACAGGTCGAACACCCCGTTTCGGAAGAAATCACTGGAATCGACTTGGTTCGCGAACAGTTCCGTATCGCGGAGGGCGGCCTGATCGAATACGGCGACCCCACCCATCATGGTCACTCCATTGAATTCCGGATCAATGGTGAGGATCCCGGTCGAGGTTTCCTTCCCACCCCCGGGCCTATTCACTCGGTGCGGTTCCCCGGAGGTCCTGGAGTGAGGGTTGACTCTGGCATCACGACCGGTGATGTGATCACGGGTGCTTTTGATTCGCTTCTTGCAAAGCTGATCGTGACCGGGGCAACCAGGGAGGATGCCATCGAAAAGGCGCGTCGCGCCCTTTCCGAGTTTGAAATCACCGGACTCCCCACCGTGATTCCTTTCCACCGCGCCATCGTGGAAGACCCCGCCTTCACTGCCTCCGGAAAAGACGGCTTCTCCGTTCACACGCGGTGGATTGAAACCGAATTCGCCACAGAAATTGAACCATGGGAAGGTGCTATCGAGGAAGGCTTCGACGCGGAAGACCTTTACCGAACCGTGGTTGTCGAAGTGGAAGGGCGCCGCCTCAAAGTTGGTGTGCCCTCAGGAATTTTCGCTGCTGGCCAGAGCGCAAGTTTGGGGAAAGCCCCCAAACGCGCTGCCTCTCACCTTGCGGGTGGATCAACTGAAGGAACCATCACCTCGCCGATGCAGGCCACCGTCGTGAAGGTTATGGTCGAGGTTGGTGCACGTGTTGTTGCGGGAGATATTTTGTGTGTTCTCGAGGCGATGAAGATGGAACAACCGATTATGGCCCCCAAGGATGGGGTTGTTGAGGCCGTAAACATCAGCGTGGGCGACTCGATCTCGGGGGGCCACCTCCTGGTAGTGCTGAACTAGCCACCCGCCTGCTTTCTCCTGGATAGGCTGAAGGGATGAGCTCATCTATAGATCACACCCCTTTTGCCCTCGCCACTGATGCAGCAAAGGTCATCGCTGATCAAACGAGCATCTCCCGCCACGACATTGCCCTCACCTTAGGCAGCGGCTGGGCGAAAGCGGCAGACCTCATCGGTGAAACCATTGCGGAGATCCCCGCGGGGGATGTCCCCGGTTTTGCCTCATCAGGAGTCCCCGGTCACACCGGCACGATTCGCTCCATCAAGATGGCAAACGGGAAGCATGCCCTGGTCATTGGGGCGCGAACTCACTTTTATGAAGACAAAGGAGTTCGCGCTGTTGTTCACTCCGTAAGAACTGCCGCGGCGTGTGGAGCAAAGGTGATGGTGCTGACCAATGGCGCCGGTGGGATCAAAGATCACTGGACCCCCGGCACACCGGTGTTGATTTCTGACCACCTCAACTTGACCGCTAGCTCCCCACTGGAGGGAGCGACGTTCATCGATCTCACCGACCTTTACTCGAGCCGTCTCCGCGATATCGCCAGGACGATTGACCCCACTCTTGATGAGGGTGTCTATGTTCAATTCCGTGGTCCCCACTACGAAACCCCTGCCGAGGTCCAAATGGCCAAAACCATGGGTGGCCACATTGTGGGCATGTCCACAGCTCTGGAGGCTATTGCTGCCAGAGAAGCGGGCATGGAAGTGTTGGGCTTATCTCTCATCACTAACCTCGCAGCTGGAATTTCACCAGAACCTCTCAGCCACAAAGAAGTGATTGAGGCTGGGCAGATGGCAGAGCCGGTGATTTCGGCTCTGTTGGCAAAGATTGTTGCCGCGCTGTGACCAGCCACATGGAGACCACAGTGGCGGCAGCCACCCAATGGCATGACCAGGACCCTGACGCGCAAACACAAGCTGAACTAGGGGCTCTGCTTGAGAGTCATGCTGCGGGCAACCTCGAAGCAGCTGCGACCCTGTCTGAACTCTTTGGTGGCCGCCTCGCTTTTGGGACGGCAGGAATTCGGGGACCCTTGCAACCAGGACCTCGGGGAATGAATCGCGTGGTCATTGGACAAACCACCGCCGGGCTAGCCCAGTATTTGCTGGAGCATCGCTCCACAGAATCCGGGAAAACTCTGAGGGTTGTGGTGGGGTGTGATGCGAGAACCAATTCCGACATCTTCGCAGCAGACACCGCGGCCATCATGGCCGGCTACGGCCTGGAAGCTATCGCGCTCCCCGAAAAGCTCCCCACACCTGTCTTGGCCTTTGCCGTGCGCTATCTGAATGCTGACGCGGGTGTGATGGTGACGGCAAGTCACAACCCGCCACAGGACAATGGCTACAAGGTCTATCTCGGTGGAGCCGACGAGGGTTCACAAATCATCCCCCCGGTTGACAGTGACATTGAGAAACTTATCGCCGGCGTTGCCCACTCGATAAGTTGGGCAGACATCCCGCGCTCCCCTGAGGCGGTTATTCCAGCCCCAGAGGACATTGTTGCCCAGTATGTGGCGGCAACGGTTGCTTCTGTGGCACCAGAAGCCCCACAAGATCCGCCTTTATCTGTTGTCTATACCGCCATGCATGGAGTGGGGGCTGGCACTTTTTTCGAAACGGTAGAAGCCGCCGGATTTCCGAGCGTCCATCCCGTCACAGAGCAAACAGAGCCTGATGCGGCATTTCCTACGGTGGCCTTCCCTAACCCGGAAGAGGATGGAGCGCTAGATCTCAGTATCGCCACCGCCAAAAAGCATGATGCTGCCCTCATCATCGCCCACGACCCCGACGCAGATCGTCTCGCCCTGGCGTTGCCTCGCGGCGGGGACTACATCCCCCTGACGGGGAACCAGGTCGGCGCCATTCTCGGTTGGCATTGCGCGAAGCGGGCACACAAAACTGGAGTCACCGGGATGCTGGCGAATTCTTTGGTGAGCTCCCCTGTGTTGGGCAAGATTGCGAAACACTTTGGACTGGAGCATGAAGAAACCCTGACGGGCTTCAAATACGTCTCCCGTGTCCCTGACCTCATCTTCGGTTTCGAAGAGGCCCTCGGTTATCTCGTGACCCCTGATGTTGTTCGCGATAAAGACGGGGTATCTGCAGGCCTTATGGCGCTGGAGATCGCCTACTCGCTGGCAGCCGAGAAAAGAACGCTCTGGGATTACTTGGCGACCATAGAAGAGTCCGTAGGAGGATTCGCGTCCAGCCAAATCACAATCAAGCTCGGCGACCAAGGAAACAACACCCCTCTCGCGGAACAGCTTCGCAGCACCCAGCCGGGCGCCTTCGGGACGCGTGCCATCACTCAGGTGGATGATTTCTTGCAGGGCGTCGGAAAATTCCCCCGGGAAGACATCCTTCGCTACTACTTAGACGATGGCTCCCGCGTGATTATTAGACCCAGCGGCACCGAACCTAAGCTCAAGATCTACTTGGACACCCAAGGAGACACGCGACGTGAGGCAGAAACATCACTCACGGACTTAGAGAGCGCCCTGCGCTCTCTCGTTGATGATCTGCCCTAGCTTGTGTAAGCGCTGACGAGGGCGTCTACCAGTGCCTCGCGGTCTTCAAAGCGAGCGAATGCGCCACCGGCAGCGTTGAGCTGAAAGAGGAGCAAATCTTCTCTCCCGTAGCCAAAGGCCTCGACCAGGAGAAGCAGTTCCTTGGTGAGCGTTGTGGAGCTCATCAAACGGTTGTCGGTGTTGACCGTGACCGCAAAGCCGAGTCGATAGAGTGCGCCAAACGGGTGCTGGGCCATCTCGGTTCCCCATTGCGCAACGGCACCGGTCTGAAGATTAGAGGACGGGCTCAGCTCCAGAGGAATTCCCCGCTCAAGTACCCACCGAGCCACGCCGCCAAGCCCTGCAACATCAGCATCCCCCGCATCGAGCGCAGCAATGTCTTCGGCAATACGCACTCCGTGACCAAGACGTAGCGTTCTCCCGTCAACCAGGGCACTACGAATACTCTCAACACCATCGGCCTCACCGGCATGAACGGTGATGGGGAACATGTGATTCGCCAGGTGAGTGAAGGCATCAGCAAACTTACTGGCGGGGAAACCCGCCTCCGCTCCTGCGATATCGAAGCCCACCGCACCCTTATCGCGGTATTTCAGCGCAAGCTCAGCAATCTCCATCCCGCGATCGTTGTGGCGCATGGCGGTGATGAGTTGTCCGACCTGGATGTTCTTACCCGAGGCTTCTGCCGCGGCGACAGCTGCATCCAAGCCAGCTTGGACTGCCTCAACAGCCTGCTCAAGGCTGAGGCCCTGTTCGAGGTGTTGTTCCGGGGCCCAGCGGATTTCACCATAGATCACACCGTCGCTGACAAGGTCTTCCACAAATTCCTTGGCGACCCGGTGAAGCCCTTCCACGCTTTGCATCACACTCAAGGTCACATCAAAAGTTTTGAGATATTCCACCAGTGAACCCGAGTCAGCTTGTGTGGCAAACCACTGACCCAACGCTTCGGCAGAGTCGGTGGGAGCCCCGCCAGGGAGCTCGATTCCAGCCTGTTGTGCCAAATCAAGAATCGTCACCGGGCGCAGCCCGCCATCCAAATGGTCATGCAAAGAGACTTTGGGGAGTTCTCGAATCTGTTCCTCCGTCAGCGCTGTGGTGTTCATGATGCATACTCCTCAAGTTGTCGTGGCCCAAAAGCATCGGGCAATACTTCGTCAATTGTTTTCATTCCACTCACCGTTTCGAGCAGCATGCCCGGGCTCGAGTGTTCATACAAGAGCTGACGGCATCTCCCACACGGCATCAACACGTCTCCATGGCCATCCACACAGGTGAAGGCAACCAATTTCCCACCACCGGTCATCGTGAGCTCAGATACCAGCGAACACTCTGCACAAAGCCCCACTCCGTATGAAGCATTTTCGACGTTGCAGCCAGAAACTATTCGACCGTCATCCACCAGCGCGGCAGCGCCGACCGGAAAATTCGAATAGGGCGCATACGCGCGCGCCATCGCGACGTTTGCCGCATCACGGAGTGCTGGCCAGTTGATTTCGATGAGTTACTCCTTGATGTAGGGCTTGCCAACAGAGGCCGGTGGTCGAACTCGGCCCACAAACCCCACCACAGCAATGATGGTGACCAAGTAGGGAACCATGATGATGAAGTCGGTGGGGATGCCCGGGCTCACCTGGTTTGCCCACACCCGAAGGATGATGGAAAAACCAAACAACAGGGCCGCAGCGGACATATAGAAGGGGTGCCAACGACCAAGGATCACCACTGCGAGCGCAATAAAGCCTTGCCCGTTAGACATCTCTTGCCCAAAAGCACCCACGTTACCGATGGTGAAGGCAGCGCCACCCAAACCAGCAAGCGCGCCGCCCGTGGTGACCCACCAGAACCTGGTGCGAGCGACATTGACACCCATCGTGTCGGCCGCCATCGGGTACTCACCAACTGCTCGTGCCCGAAGGCCCAGGCGGGTGCGAAACAGCACAAACCACAGCAAAGGAATACACAGGAACGCAAGGTACACAGTCAGGCGGTTTTCAAATACCACAGGGCCGAGGATGGGGATCTCACTGAGAAAGGGAATCTTAACAATCGGAAAGGTTCCTGGGTTATTAGCCCCAGCGCTGTCTTGCGTCAACCATTGCGAATAGAGAAAGTTTGTCACCCCAATAATTAGCACGTTGAGGACAACACCCACGATGATTTGATCAACGAGGTACCGCACAGCGAACACAGCAAGGATTGTTGACACCAGGGCAGAGGCCACCATCGCGGCGACAAGGCCAGCATAAAGATTCCCGGTGAGCGTGCCCACCACAGCGGCCACGAAAGCCCCCGTGAGGAGCTGGCCCTCAATAGCAATATTCACCACGCCAACACGCTCTGACATCACGCCGGCCATGCCCCCGAAAATGATCGGGATCGCGAGCACAATGGCGTTAGCCAAGAGGAACGCAAACGGAACTCTGTCTCCCGCCGCAAGCCAGCCAAGCAATGCCACCACCGCGATAAACCCAAACACCATCGACCACCACAGGGGCACCGGGCGTTTCGAGATGACGCGGAAAAAAGCGAGAGCCGAAATCAGCATCATAACGATGCCAAGAACTATTCCCACAGTGCTGGAAAGAGCGGTAATGGAGGGCAACGAAATCGCTGCATCATCAGCCGTCACCGTGTATTCCACCGGTTCCCGTCGGCCTAAAATACCAAACGCCACAAAGACGAGGACAGAGAAAACGGCCATCAGTGACGGCGCCTTCCAGCTCACCTTGGCTTCGGCAATGGAGAACATTCCTGGTTTCACCTCGAGGCTCATGAAGTAGTCTCCTTCCGCTGGAGCTTGGCTCTCAGCCGGTCAAGGGCGGGGGTTGACGCCAAGGAAGGCAGCCGGAAGATTGCCCGCACCAACGGCGGCGCGGCAATAAAGAGGACGATGGCCCCTTGGACGATGCCCAGCACTTCAGGGGAGACACCAATCACCTGCATCTGCGGTCCACCCGCCTTGAAAGCGCCGAACAGTAGGCCTGCAAAAAGAATGCCGACGGCGTTTCCACCACCCAGCAACGCAACCGTGATGCCGTCAAACCCGATACCGGCGTGGACCGTCTCGGTGTAGCCAACCTGGGTTCCGAGTGCTTGATTGGCTCCGGCAACCCCGACAAAAGCCGCAGATGCGGCCATGGCCCAAACATATGTTCGCTCGACCGAGATTCCCGCAGTCCTGGCGGCATGAGGGTTATGCCCGACCATCCGGAAGCGGTACCCAATCGCAGAACGCTCCATGAGCCACCAATACACCGCAACCGCGATCAGAGCGAAAATAAACCCTAAGTGGAGTGAATACGTCCCGGGGAAAAGTTGCGGTAGTTGGGCCGTAAAAGCAGGGGCTTCAGCCTTCGGTGTCCCTCCCGCTTGCTCAGCCTGTAGAAGGTTGGGCGAGCGAATGAACCAGGTGAACAAGCTAATCGCCACATAATTCAACATGATGGTCAAGATGACCTCGTGGGCGCCGGTTTGTGCCTTGAGGAAACCAACCAGAGCGCCCCACAAGGCAGCGCCCAAAATGGCAACTATCACGGCGACAACCATGTGGAGAATCACGGGCAATTCCATGCGGGTACTGATCCAGGTGGCCCACAAGATGCCAAAAATCATTTGACCGTTTCCACCAATGTTGAAAAGGCCTACCCTGAAACCCAGCGAGATACCCAGGCCTGCTGCAATCAGCGGTCCGGCAAGGCGCAAAGTCTCTGTCAGCGGACGCAAAGCGGTAGCTAGGTCATCGGCACGAGTATTAAAGATAGAGCCACGAAACAGTGCGGCATACCCATCGGCAACAGTTCGCAGTGCGGCTTGAATTGCATCTATCAGTCCGCCAGATTCAAACGCCTTACCGACATCCTCGCTGGAAACCATCATGAAAATTGCTCCCACAAGGAAGCCCATCACGATCGAGAGAAACGCTCGCGTCGCACTGGTGGAGAACACTTCTTTGAGAAGACTCATGCGGATACTCCCTCCGGCATAATTCCCGCCATCATTTGCCCCATGTCTTCACGAGAAATTGACGGTGGAACGATTCCTACGACTTTGCCCCGATACATCACGGCAATACGGTCTGCGAGGTTGAACACTTCATCCAATTCCGTGGAGATAATCACCACGGGGATTCCCGAATCACGCGTTTTGATGATGCTTTCGTGAATGAACTCAATGGATCCCACATCAACACCCCTTGTCGGTTGAGCGGCCACAAAAAATTTCAGTTCGCGGGAAAGTTCCCTCGCCACCACTACTTTCTGCTGATTTCCACCCGAAAGTTTTTTAACCAGGGTCTGGCCTGAGGGTGTCCTCACGTCAAAGCGCTTGATGAGATCTTCGCTGTGCGCATGACGCGACGCAAAATCGATCGATAAGCCTTTAGTGAAGGGCTTGGAGTATGAACCATCCAACATAAAGTTCTCTTCAATCGTGAAGTCCGCGACCAAACCGTCTTTTTTGCGGTCCTCGGGAACGTATCCGACACCCGCTTCCAGCACTTCCTTCACGCTCGCGTGAGTGATGTCCTCGCCCGCGAGAGAAATAGTTCCCTCACTCACGTTGCGCAAACCTAGGAGAGTTTCCGCTAAAGCGGTTTGACCATTCCCCTCGACCCCCGCAATACAGAACACTTCACCAGCGCGAACATCAAGGCTCACGCCATCGATGACCCGTTGCTGGCGCTCATCCACCACTACCAAATCTCGGATCTCTAGGACTGTGGCGCCCGCAGTGGCCTCCACCTTATCGACGGAGAGGTCAACTTCACGGCCCACCATCAACGACGCAAGCTCACCCACCTCTGTCGAGGGCGAAACCGAATCAATAACCTTTCCACCGCGAATCACGGTGACAACATCGGCTACGGCCTTCACCTCCCGCAATTTGTGCGTAATGAAGACGATTGATGTTCCCTCTTGCGCGAGCTGCCGCATGATCTCCATCAACTCATCAGTCTCTTGCGGGGTGAGGACGGCGGTCGGTTCATCCAGAATCAGAATTTTTGCGTCCCTCGCAAGTGCCTTAACGATTTCCACTCGCTGTTGAATCCCGACCGGCAAGTCTTCGATGAGCGCGTCAGGGTCAATATCAAATCCAAATCGGGCAGAAATGTCGCGCACCCGCTCGCGCGCTGTTGCAAGATCCAACGCACCGATCGCGTTGATTGGTTCGTTGCCCAAAACAACGTTTTCTGCCACGGAGAAAACGGGAACCAACATGAAGTGTTGGTGGACCATCCCTATACCAGCGGCCATCGCATCACCGGGGCCAGAAAACTTTACTTCTGTATCGTCCAAAAGAATGCGGCCCTCATCGGGCTGGTAGAGACCGTAGAGGAGGTTCATCAGCGTGGACTTGCCGGCGCCATTCTCCCCGAGCAGCGAGTGGATTTCGCCGGGCTGCACGATAAGAGAAATTTTGTCGTTCGCGACAACGGGGCCAAATCGCTTCGACATTCCCTGCAGTTCAAGCTTCATTGCTTAGTTCTCCTCTGGTTTTTGGCGCTCTCCATTGTGCGGAAAGCAGGAGGGGCCCCGGACGCAGGTCCAGGGCCCCTCCGCTACTTCACGTCAGAACGTCGTGCCGCTGTCTAGGACAGAGGGTCGATCGTTCCATCGATGATGCCCTGCTTGATTTCGGCAAGACGATCCTTGATCTCCTGGGACACCTTGTCATCGAAGGCGTAGAACGGAGAGATGTCCGTTCCTGCATTCGCAAGGTCACCCATGTAGTAGTCACCGCTGAAGTTACCGTTGACTGCATAGTCTTCGATGATGTCGAAGGTTGCTGCACCCATACGCTTTTCCGCAGAGGTCAGGATGTAGTCGGCATATTCAGGCGACGTGGCGGCGATGTCCTTGTCGACACCGATCATCACAGCATCCACACCGGACTCCTTGATAGCTTCTGAACCTGCACCGAACTGGTCTCCACCCACGGGGAAGAGAACGTCAGCGCCCTGCTCGAGCTGAGAAGCGGTGATGCTTTTACCAGTGGGGTCATTCGGAGCGAATGAGCCCCAGAAGTCACCGGTTGCTGCCATGGGGTCCCAACCGAGAACGGTCACAGAGGTGCCGGTTTCGGTTTCGTATGCCTTGGCGCCGAAGTAGAAACCAGACATGAAGTCGGTCACAGCGTCAATCTGGAGACCACCGTAGGTACCCACAACCTTAGAGGTCGAGTAGGCAGCTGCAAGGTAGCCAGCCATGTAGCTGGACTGGTTCATCTTGTAACCAACAGGCTTGAGGTTTTCGTTTCCTTCGCTCCAACCATCGACGGTCACCATGGAAACATCAGGGTTGGCCGCGGCGGCGAGGTTGACATCAGCAACCAGGTTGAATCCGACGGCAAAGATGACATCGCAGCTTGCGTCGACCATGGCCTGGAGGTTAGGAGCGAAGTCCTCGGCGCTGTTGGACTCTGCCTCAGCAACCTGAACACCCAACTCTGATTCTGCCTGCTCGAGTCCGTCATATACAGCTTCGTTGAAAGAGTTGTCATTCCAACTTCCTTCGTCAGAAACGGCACAGGCGAGGAAGTCAAGGGACTCTTCGGGCGCGGCTGCTTCTTCAACAGCTACTTCTTCGGTGACGGCTTCCTCTGTTGTATCAGCAGCACAACCTGCCAAAACCAGAGCAGCCGCACCCAGTGCGGCGATACCTGCGAAGGTACGCTTTGCGGTGATTGCTTTCACTTGTGTGGTCCTCTCATTGCTTTTCGATGCCAGACACTTACCGATTCGCGACTGTCGCCTCAACAGAGTGCTACGCGAAAGAGTGCCTGACGCTTTGGATTCATTCTAGGGCGCGAAAATCACTGCCTTGCGAGATAGAGCACAGTCCGCGCAGATGAGCCTCAAGCGAACGTTGAAAGTGTTGGTAACTACCTTTTCAGCCCGAGAATTTCGCGCGAGGGAGTCGTCGGAGTCGCCATGCTTTCTTTGATGTACTCAAAAAAGGCGGCGGCATCCACAGCCTCAATCACGCGGGCGTTAGCCTTCAGTCCATGAATACCCCAGGACATCGCAGAATATCCCCTCGTCAGTTCAGAATCTGCCTCAACATCCACGGCGTAGAGGGCACTCTTGGTGATGAGCTCCGGGTGCAGCAAGAGCGCCACCGTCAAGGAGTCAGGGTGCGATGATCCTGGGATGCCGACACTTTCATCGAAGTCCAGGGTCGCTTCACACACCTGGGCAAAAAAAGACGCCACCGGCGATCCGCCAGCACCAATTTCTGCCATGTGTTGCCTGGAGAACAGAGCATCCTGAATAGTCAGGGGCTCCCAAGGGATGACGGTGATGTCAAAGCCAGCATCAAAAACAACCTTCGCCGCATCCGGGTCAACATAGAAGTTGAATTCAGCGGCAGCCGTAATGTTTCCGCGAGCGTTGTTGGATCCACCCATGATGTAGAGGGATTTCACCCTGTCGGGGAAAGTGGGATCTTTGATCACCGCCATGGCAATGTTGGTGAGCGGGCCAATCGCCACAACGTTTATTTCGCCCGGTGACTCTTTCGTCAACCTCAGCAGCGCGTCTACCGCGTGTTCGGCTTCAGGTTCAATTCCGGAGTTGTCCATGGTGAGTCCGCCCGCCCCATCTCCATGAACGTTCTCTGCAGAGACCCAGGCTCGAACCATGGGTCGGCGGCAGCCCAGAAACACCGGGCATTCGCCGAGAGCGCCGGCGACACTCAGTGTCATGAACGCATTCTTTGTTTGTTGCTCAAATCCCACGTTGCCCGCCACCATCGTGATGGCACGCAAATCCGCCACGGGATCCAGTAGCCCGAGCAAGATTGCGACGCAATCATCTTGAGCAGTGTCGGTATCGATGATTAGAGGGATCTTCACGGGCGTTAGTTCTTAGCCTGCGAGATGGTGGCGGAAATACGCAATGGTTTTTTCCAGTCCTTCGCTCAGCGGAATGTGTGGCTCCCAATTCATTGTCTTCTTCGCGAGGCTGATATCGGGCTGGCGCTGTCTCGGGTCATCGGCGGGCAGGTCTCGGTGCTCGATTTCCGAGGAAGACCCCGTCAGCTCCAACACCTGCGAAGCCAATTCCAACATGGTGAATTCGCCCGGGTTTCCGATATTTACTGGGCCGGTTTCTTGATGGGTGTTCTCCATCAGCCCAACCAGTCCTGACACGAGGTCATCGACGTAACAGAATGACCTGGTCTGGGATCCATCTCCATAAATAGTGAGCGGCTCACCGCGCAGGGCTTGAACAATAAAGTTGCTCACCACACGACCATCATCGGCCGCCATCCGGGGGCCATAGGTATTGAAGATGCGAGCAACACGAATTTCCAACCCATGTTGCCGGTGGTAATCAAAAAATAGGGTCTCGGCTACTCGCTTGGCCTCGTCATAACAGGCTCTCGGACCGATCGGGTTGACTTTGCCCCAATAATCCTCTGTCTGTGGGTGAACCTCGGGGTCGCCATAGACCTCCGATGTTGACGCCTGAAGAATGGGAACCCCTAGGCGTTTGGCGAGACCCAACATGTTGATGGCACCCATGACGTTGGTCTTCGTGGTTTGAACGGGATCGTGTTGGTAGTGAATGGGCGAGGCAGGAGATGCCAGGTTATAAATGGCGTCCACCTCGACATAGAGCGGGAACGTCACATCGTGTCGGATTGCTTCAAAGCCTGGGTTCCCCTGAAGGTGGGCGATGTTGGTTTTTGAACCGGTGAAATAGTTGTCCACGACGACGACTTCATGGCCAGCACCCAAAAGTCGCTCGGAAAGGTGAGACCCGACAAACCCGGCGCCGCCGGTTATCAAAATACGCATGGTCACGATGTTATCGGTGGCAGAGCCTCAATCGGCTAGAGCACGTCCTCAAGACCTTGCGCTTTCATGTGTTCGACGATCTGTTTCACATCTTGCGCGTGCTCTTTTGTCGTCACCAACAGTGCATCAGGTGTGTCCACCACCACGATGTTTTCCACTCCCAGCAGAGTGATGATCCGCCCTGATGACCCCACCACGATTCCACTGGAATCGTGGGGATGCACCTTCGACGCATCCCCCACCACCACGACATCGGAGGTTGTAGAGGATTGCTGGGCCTGGGCTAGCGAATCAAAGTCACCCACATCCCGCCACCCGAAACTGCCGGGGACCACCAAGAACTGCCCGGCCTTTGCCGCGGGTTCGGCGACGGCGTAGTCAAAAGCGATGGAGGGAAGCGCTTCCCACAACTGCGCAACATCAAGACCTTCAGCCATCAACGCAGCAATTTCGCGGAGAGGGACACCTAGCTCGGGGGAGAAGTCGTCAAAGGCTTTGACAACACTCGCCACAGAGCCCACAAAGATGCCGGCGTTCCACAGATACTGGCCGCTCTTGACAAAGCGCTGAGCATCAAGAAAGGACGGCTTCTCCACGAATTCCCCGACGTGATGGACTGCCTCCGTGTCAGCAAAGTCCCTCGATTTCTTGATGTAGCCGAAAGCACTGGATGGCTCTGTCGGCGTGATACCGATGGTTACCATCAGGCCACTTTTAGCCGCATCCAGAGCAGTCGCTAACACCGATTGGAAAGCTTCGGCTTCGGCTACCACGTGGTCGGCGGCAAAGAAGCCGACAATGGCGTCTGGGTGGGTGCGCTCGAGAACGAAGGCCGCCAGCCCCACTGCCGCTGCAGAGTTCTTTGCCGAAGGTTCCACCAGAACATTTCCCGCCGGCAAATCCGGAACCTGCGCGCGAACAGCGTCGTGATGCGCTCCACCCGTGACAACAAACACTCGGTCAACAGGCGCAAATGGCTTCAGGCGGTCAACGGTTTCGACCAGCAGTGAACGCCCTGTTCCCAGAAGGTCAAGAAGAAATTTGGGCTCTCCAGAACGGGAGAGAGGCCACAACCTGGTGCCCGAACCACCGGCTGGAATTACCGCAAAAAATTCACCTGACATAGGCACAGGGTACCGGGAAGCTGAGAATCTCCCCATACCCAACACCGTATGATGAGAGGGCTAGGCAGTAATACGAAAGGGTCCCCGCTCCGTGTCGATAAATAGTGCCTCCGGTTCCCCCACGGTGACCATCAGCCCACCCGCCCCGCGGAAGAAAAGCGTGATCCCCGGTGGCACCCTGTATCGCGGTCGTGAAGGCATGTGGTCCTGGGTTCTTCACCGCATCACCGGGATTGGGATTTACTTCTTCTTACTCGTCCACGTTCTCGATACCGCACTCGTCCGGGTAAGCCCCGAGGCTTACAACGCGGTTATCGGTGCCTACCAAACCCCCCTCATGGGTGTTGCAGAAATCGCTCTCGTAGCCGTCATCGTCTTTCACGCGCTCAACGGGATACGCATCATCTTGGTGGACTTCTGGAATATCGGAACAAAGCACCACGTGGCCCTGTTCTATGTGGTTCTCGGCCTCTGGTTGGCCCTGATGATTGCCTTCACGCCCCGTCATCTCATGAACGTTTTTGGGTGGTAGAAAAATGAGCGTCACAATCGAAATGCCCAAATCCCCCATTCGCCGCGACAAGCGCGGGATCAACTGGGAAAAATGGGGCTGGATTTATATGCGTGCTTCGGGCATCGTGCTGGTCGTCCTGATCTTCGGGCACCTCTTCGTGAACTTGATGGTGGGCGAAGGCGTCAAAGCCATTGACTTTGCCTTCGTGGCAGGGAAGTTCACAGATCCGTTCTGGATCGTATGGGACACGGCCATGCTGTGGCTTGCCCTCATCCACGGAGCAAATGGCATGCGCACCATCGTTAACGACTATGCGACGAACCCCAAGTTCCGCACCGTGATGCAATGGTCCTTGTTTATCTCCACCGCAGCCTTGATCATTCTTGGCACCCTCACGATTTATGCCTTTGACCCTTGTCCCGCAGGAGGCCCGGCTGATTTGTTGCCTTCCTTCTGCGCGGCCGTGAAGTAGGAGAAATGTCACCAACGTCCACCATTCCCGAAGCGTCCTCCGACACCACAACCCACCACCATCAATTTGATGTTGTGATTGTGGGCGCCGGAGGCGCCGGTATGCGGGCCGCCATTGAGGCAGGCCCGCACGCCAAAACCGCCGTTATCTCCAAGCTCTATCCCACCCGCTCCCACACCGGAGCTGCTCAGGGCGGTATGGCTGCGGCTCTTGCCAACATTGAGGAAGACAGCTGGGAATGGCACACCTTTGACACGGTCAAAGGTGGCGACTACTTGGTCGACCAGGACGCGGCAGAAATTCTTGCCAAAGAAGCAATCGATGCGGTAATCGACCTAGAAAATATGGGCCTCCCCTTCAACAGAACGCCCGATGGAAAAATCGACCAACGCCGGTTCGGTGGTCACACCAGAGATCACGGTAAAGCTCCCGTGCGCCGGTCGTGCTACGCCGCAGACCGCACCGGTCACATGATCTTGCAGACTCTTTTTCAGAACTGCGTGAAACTCGGTATCGAGTTCTACAACGAGTTCTATGTGCTGGACCTGATCATGGTCGATGACCCGGATGGGAAAGGGCGCAAAGGCAAGCCAAAGCCCCAGAAAGCAGCCGGGGTTGTTGCCTACGAATTGGCCACGGGAGATATCCACGTGTTCCACGCGAAGTCTGTGGTGTTTGCGACGGGCGGCTTTGGGAAGATTTACAAGACCACTTCCAATGCCCACACCCTCACCGGTGATGGCGTGGGGATTATTTGGCGCAAGGGCATCCCCCTGGAAGACATGGAGTTCTTCCAATTCCATCCCACCGGACTTGCGGGCTTGGGCATTTTGCTCACCGAAGGGGCTCGTGGCGAAGGCGCAATCTTGCGCAATGCCGCGGGTGAACGATTTATGGAGCGATACGCGCCCACCATCAAAGACCTTGCCCCCCGGGACATCATTGCCCGGTGCATGGTCCAAGAAGTTCAAGAAGGCCGCGGCGGGGGACCTGACAAAGATTATGTATTCCTTGACTGCACCCACCTGGGTGCCGAGGTTTTGGAAACAAAACTTCCCGATATCACGGAGTTTGCCCGGACGTATTTGGGGGTTGACCCCGTAGTGGAGCCGGTTCCCGTCATGCCGACCGCCCACTACGCCATGGGCGGTATTCCCACGAACATTAAGGCGGAAGTACTCTCCGACAACGACACCGTCGTCAAGGGTCTCTACGCCGCGGGCGAATGCGCGTGTGTTTCTGTCCACGGCTCCAACCGCCTGGGTACCAACTCGCTTCTGGATATCAACGTCTTCGGTAAGCGGGCCGGTCGCTATTCGGTTGAATATGCCAATGGGGCAGAATTTTCTCCGCTACCCGACGACCCCGCCAAGGCTGTTCGGGACATGATCGAAAGCGCACGCTCTGCTGATGGCGACGAACGTTTGGCGAAGTTGCGGAAAGAGTTGCAAGAAGAGATGGACAAGAACGCCCAGGTGTTCCGAACCGATGACTCTCTACGGAGTGTTGCAAAAACAATTCACACTCTGCGCGAGCGCTACAAGAACATCGGTATTCACGACCGAGGCAAACGCTTCAACACCGACTTGCTGGAAGCCATTGAATTGGGCTTCCTCCTGGATATTGCTGAAGTGGTGGTGGCTTCTGCTCTCAACCGCAAGGAAAGCCGCGGCGGCCACATGCGGGATGACTATCCTGATCGAAACGACGAGGACTACCTCGTTCACACCATGGCTTACTTGACCGGTGATGCAACCTCCGCAAACGTGGAAGACCACATCACCATGGACTGGAAACCTGTGGTTATTACTAACTACCCACCGATGGAGAGGAAGTACTGATGGCTTCGTCAGCTGCAGCCGTTGTCACCGAAGTACCGGAGATTCCCTCCTTCACCGTGACCTTCATCGTGAGGCGTTTCGACCCCGAGAATGACGCCGAGCCATTCTGGCAAGACTTTGATGTCGAAATGTATCCCACCGACCGCGTTCTGGATGGTCTCCACAAAATAAAGTGGGATCAAGATGGAACACTTAGCTTCCGGCGCAGCTGTGCCCACGGTATTTGTGGCTCCGATGCCATGCGCATCAACGGCCGTAACCGTCTGGCTTGCAAGACGCTAATCAAAGACCTCGATATCTCTCAACCCGTCTACGTCGAAGCAATCAAGGGTCTCCCCCTAGAAAAAGACCTCATCGTCGATATGGAGCCCTTTTTCGAGTCTTACCGCCAGGTGCAGCCCTTCCTGATTGCCTCTTCCAAGCCGGACAAGGAACGCCTGCAATCCCCAGAGGAACGCGCTCGCTTCGATGACACCACCAAGTGCATTTTGTGTGCCGCGTGCACGTCCAGCTGTCCTGTTTTCTGGACCGATGGTCAGTACTTTGGACCCGCCGCTATCGTGAATGCCCACCGCTTCATCTTCGATTCGCGGGACGAGGGAGCACAAGTGCGCCTCGACATTTTGAATGACAAAGAAGGCGTGTGGCGTTGCCGCACCACCTTCAATTGCACAGAAGCCTGCCCACGAGGAATTGAAGTCACCAAGGCAATTTCTGAAGTGAAGCAAGCGGTGCTCCGCGGTCGTTCCTAAGTCCCCCATGCGTATCGCGAGCGTCAACGTTAACGGCGTTCGCGCTGCTTTTCGCAAAGGGATGGGTCCCTGGCTGGATGCCCGCGAGGTGGATGTTTTAGCCCTGCAGGAAGTCCGCGCCGAACGCGAAGATCTTGAGGCACTGTTGGGTGATGACTGGGTGATTGCCCACGACGCTGCCACGGCCAAGGGCCGAGCGGGAGTCGCGATTGCAACGCGAGTGCCGCACGTCAGTGTCAGCACGAAGCTCGGACCAGCATCACTGGATACCGCCGGTCGTTGGATTGAAACAGACATCACGACTCCCTTGGGAAATCCACTCACCATTGTGAGCTGTTATGTCCACTCGGGTGAAGTCGATACTCCCAAACAGGCTGCAAAATATGAATTCCTCACGGTGATGACCAAACGCATGAAGCAACTGGGCGCATCTGACCAAGCAGCAGTGGTGGTGGGAGATTTGAACGTGGGACACCGGACCCTCGATATTCGCAACTGGAAAGGCAACAAGAAGAACTCTGGCTTCCTTCCCGAAGAACGTGCCTACTTTGACCAGTGGATGGGTCATGAAGAGGACGACGATTACAACACCGGAACCAAAGGTCGATTTGTTGACATTGGGCGCTCGACCCAGGGCGAAGTAGATGGCCCCTACAGCTGGTGGAGTTGGCGAGGAAAAGCTTTCGATAACGACACGGGCTGGCGCATCGATTACCAGCTAGCCAACGCTGTTCTTGCCCGTACTGTGACGAAGTATCACATTGATCGGGCTCCCAGTTATGACACCCGTTGGTCAGACCACGCCCCCGTGGTCGCTGACTACAACATCTAACCCGTTACGCTAAAAACCATGACGACTCCCCGGCTGTTTTCTGGCATGCAGCCTTCTGCTGATTCACTTCACTTTGGCAATTACGCGGGTGCTCTCCTGCAGTGGATCGAGATGCAAAAAACCCACGAAGCGGTTTTTTGCGTCGTTGATCTTCACGCGCTGACAATCCCCCAAGACCCCGCAAAGCTTGCAGAAAATACTCGGAAGACTGCTGCTCAATACATTGCCAGCGGAATCGATCCAGAACAGTCCACCCTTTTCATCCAGTCCCACGTCCCCGCACACAGCGAGCTAGCCTGGATTCTTAACACTGTTACGGCCTTTGGTGAAGCCAGCAGGATGACGCAGTTCAAAGACAAGTCACAAAAACAGGGCTCCGATAACGCCACCGTTGGGCTCTTCACCTACCCGGTGCTGCAGGCTGCAGACATCCTTGCCCACGACGCCAACATGGTTCCCGTGGGGGAAGACCAACGCCAACACATTGAACTCACCAGGGACATCGCCACCCGGTTCAACCAGCGTTTTGGCGAGGTCTTCACTGTCCCCGAGGTGACCATCATGAAGGGCGCTGCAAAGATTTATGACTTGCAGAACCCGACCTCCAAAATGTCAAAGTCAGGCGAATCCCCCGCGGGTATTCTCTGGCTCTTGGATGAGCCCGCCGCTCTGACGAAGAAAATCAAGTCCGCTGTTACGGACACGGATAACTCAATCCACTTTGACCCCGATACAAAACCGGGGGTTTCTAACTTGCTCAGTTTGCTCGCCCTGGCCACTCATCGTTCGGTGGAGGATGTTGTCTCTGGCCTTTCCGGCTCGGGCTATGGGGCACTTAAGGCTGAGGTTGCCGAAGCCGTCGTTGAACTGGTGTCACCGATTCGAGAAAAAACTCACCAGCTCCTTTCTGACCCGGCAGAGCTTGATCGCCTGCTTGCTGTGGGGGCGGAGAAAGCAGAGGCCACCGCGCAGGCGACCCTTCATCGTGCCCACCAGGCACTCGGTCTGCTACCTCGTCTCTCCTAGCGCCTAAGGTTGTCTGCGTGAAGATTTCTGTTATCGGTTGTGGCTACCTCGGAGCAGTCCATGCTGCCTCGATGGCAGAGCTTGGCCACGAGGTGACTGGTATCGACGTCGACGAAATCCGTATCGGTTCTCTGTCCCAGGGAATCGCCCCGTTTCACGAGCCAGGGTTTAATGACCTGCTGGGCGCTAACGCCACACGCCTTACTTTCTCCACCGACATGTCAGCAGCCCACGGAAGCCGCGTTCACTTTTTGGCGGTGGGTACGCCCCAAAGGACGAATGGGTCCGTTGATTTGACCTATGTGGACCAAGCGGTGTCCGATCTTCTGCCTCATCTTCAACCAGGTGATCTTGTGGTGGGGAAATCCACCGTCCCCGTGGGTACCGCTGCCCGTCTCGCCGGGTTGGTTGAGCCCACCGGTGCGTTGCTGATGTGGAATCCAGAGTTCCTTCGCGAGGGATTTGCCGTCTTAGACACTCTCTCCCCCGACCGCTTGGTCTACGGGGTGAGCGACGACGACGCAGGAGCACAAGCAACTGCACTCCTGGACGATGTTTACGCCACGATTCTTGCCAAGGAAACCCCCCGGCTGATCATGAATTTCGCCACCGCGGAGCTGGTCAAGGTGGCCGCAAACTCTTTCCTTGCCACCAAGATTTCTTTCATCAATGCGATGGCAGAAATAGCCGATGTCACCGGAGCAAACGTCACCCAGCTCGCTGATGCCATCGGCCACGATGCTCGGATTGGTCGCAGATTTTTGAACGCCGGGATTGGCTTTGGTGGCGGTTGCCTGCCTAAAGACATCCGCGGTTTCGTAGCAAGAGCCGATGAACTTGGTGTCGGCGAGGCGCTCGCTTTCCTGACCGATGTTGATGAGATCAATATGAGGCGACGCGGGCGGGTTACGGAAATCCTCGAAGAAGAGCTCGGCGATCTCAAAGGTAAAAAGATTGCGGTCTGGGGTCTTGCCTTCAAGCCAGACTCTGACGACATTAGAGATTCACCCGCTCTGGACATTGTCGAATCCCTAGCACGTGCGGGGGCCACCGTCATCGGTAGTGACCCCGAAGCAACGGGCCCCGCGACCCGTCGCATCGATGCTGCGGGGCTGGGTGATCTGGTGACACTTGACGCGGACCACCGATCAGCAGCGCGCGGTGTTGACGCAATCGTGGTTGCTACCGAATGGATGGACTACCAGAACGAAGACCCCGCAGCAATGCGAAGCTTGGTGGGGAATCCCCTCGTAATCGATGGCCGTAACTGCCTGCCCGATGATGCCTGGAAAGCTGCTGGTTTCCACTACCGGGGTATGGGTCGCTCCTAAACCCAGTCAAACGTCCTGGTGACGGCTTTCTTCCAGGCGGCAAGTGCTTCTTCTCGGTCTTCCACACTCATCTGAGGAACATAGCGCTTCGCTTCGCCCCAGTTCGCGCGAAGCTCGTCAAGGTCAGACCAATAGCCCACCGCTAAGCCCGCTGCATAGGCAGCACCGAGCGCTGTTGTTTCCGCAATCAGAGGTTGCACCACGGGAATTCCCAAGATGTCTGCCTGGAACTGCATCAGGGTTTCATTTCCCACCATGCCGCCATCAACTTTCAACTCCACCACCGGGACAGCGGTGTCAGCATTGACGGCATCCAGAACTTCCCTGGTTTGAAAAGCTGTTGCCTCGAGTGCTGCCCTCGCGATATGGCCCTTATTGATGAAGCGAGTAAGCCCCACAATGACCCCCCGGGCATCGGAGCGCCAGTAGGGGGCGAAGAGGCCGCTAAAGGCTGGGACCACATAACACCCGCCATTGTCGGGGACACTGGCGGCAAGCGCCTCGACTTCTTTCGCATCGTTGATGATGCCCAGATTGTCTCGTAACCACTGGATCAAGGAGCCTGTCACAGCAATTGAGCCTTCTAAGGCATAGTGCGGGGGGTGGTCTCCCAGTTGGTAGGCAACGGTGGTGAGGAGTCCGTGTTCGGAGAACACGATTTCTTCCCCCGTATTGACAATGAGAAAGTTCCCAGTGCCATAGGTGTTTTTTGACTGACCCTTGTCAAAGGCCACCTGCCCGAAGGTGGCGGCCTGTTGGTCTCCCAGGATTCCCGCAATCGGTGTTTCTCGCATCAGGCTTGATTCATAGACATGACCAAAGATTGCTGAAGACGATCGAATCTCCGGAAGCAAAGAAGAAGGGATCCCCCAGGCTTCAAGTAATCCGTCGTCCCACTGACAGGTGGCAATATCCATCAAGAGTGTGCGGCTGGCATTGGTCACATCTGTCGCATGAACCCCTCCCCCGACCCCTCCGGTGAGGTTCCACAGCAGCCAGGTGTCGGGGGTTCCGAACAGGAGATCTCCGGCTTCGGCCGCCTTCCTGGCGCCCTCGACGTTATCAAGAATCCAAACAATTTTGCTGGCGGCGAAGTAGGTGGCCAGCGGCAGTCCGGTCTTTTTGCGAAAGTAATCGCTGCCGTGAGCGGCCTCCATGCGGTCGATAACGTCCTGTGTTCGCGTGTCTTGCCAAACAATCGCGTTATAGACGAGTTCTCCCGTGGACTTATTCCACATCATTGCTGTCTCGCGCTGGTTCGTGATCCCCAGCCCCGCGATGTCGTGGCGGGTGAGGGTGGCCCTGGAAAGCGCTTCCCCCATCACTTCCCGGGTGTTGTCCCAAATTTCCTGAGGATTATGCTCCACCCATCCGGCCTGGGGCAAAATCTGTTCGTGCTCGCGCTGGCTTTTTGAAACAATCCGCCCCGAATGGTCAAAAATGATGGCCCTCGTGCTGGTTGTTCCCTGATCGAGAGACATCATGTAGGCATTCATCTCGGGGCTCCTTTGCCAAACACACACTGGTTTTCTCTGCTGACCACCGTATAGTGAAGCTTAGTAACGTGCTCCGGGGTCAGTGAAACTCTGAGCCGGCGGTGATAGTCCGCGACCCGACTGCAAAGAAATTTGTTGGCGGTTGATGGGGTGAAATTCCCTAACCGACGGTTAAAGTCCGGATGATAGGAGACGTGCAACTGCAATTTTGATATTGCAGTGCTGTTCGAACCCCGGAGTGCCCTGAAACAGGAAGCACACCGATGACAGCCAAAGCTCTCTTTGCCCCCGCCATGGTGCGGGCGCTGGAGCTTGCGCAGAACGGACCTGACTGGGGGATTAACCCACGGGTGGGCTGTGTATTAGTCGATTCCTCCGGCACCATCGTCGCTGAGGGTTGGCATCAAGGCTCTGGCACCCCGCACGCGGAAGTGACGGCCCTGAAAGCTCTGGCTGACACGGGGCTAGACGCGACTGGCCTTACCGCGGTGGTCACCCTTGAACCGTGTGCTCACACTGGCAAGACAGGACCCTGCGCAACAGCTTTGATTGACGCCGGCATCGCCCGGGTTGTTTACTCCGTGTCCGACCCCGGTGTTGGCTCTGGCGGCGGGGCTGACATCTTGCGGTCCGCCGGTATCGAAGTGGTGTCCGGGGTGGAAACGACTGCGGGTCGCGAACTTATTGAGCGTTGGCTACTCTCCGCCACCAAGGGCAGGCCGTGGATTACGATCAAATGGGCGATGTCGCTGGATGGCCGTGCTGCCGCAGCAGATGGCACGAGCCAGTGGATCACAGGCCCCGAAACCAGACACCGGGTGCATCTGGATCGCTCACGTCATGACGCGATTGTGGTGGGCACGGGAACAGTTCTTGCCGATGACCCCACCCTGACATCGCGAAACAGGGATGGATCACTGATGGACCACCAGCCCCACGCTGTTGTCGTGGGGCAGCGAGCTGTGCCAGACACCGCTCTCAGCCGGACTCATCCCGGTGGTTTCACCCACCACGACAGCCATGATCTCGATCACCTGATGGAGAGTCTTTTTCACCAGGGCATCCGAAGTGCATACGTTGAAGGCGGCCCCACCCTTGCGAGCGCATTCCTTGCGCAGCGGCTCTGTGACGAAGTCCACATTTCTCTGGGGCCGATGCTTTTGGGTGGGCCAAAGCTAGCCCTGACTGATCTGGGTGTCTCAACCATGGCCGAGGCCCTTCCCCTTGATATTCACGAAGTTCTGCGTTTCGAGAGTGATGTGTTCATCATTGCCAAGCCCCGAAAGGATGATGCATAGCCATGTTTACCGGTTTGATTGAAGAAATGGGAACCATTACGGCCCTTGACCCCAGTGGCGAGGGCGCCCTGGTAACAGTGGCGGCTTCGCTAGTCGTTGAAGATGTGAGTCACGGTGATTCCATTTCTGTCAACGGGGTGTGTCTGACCGTCACTGAATCCACGACCTCGCATTTCGTGGCCGAAGTGATGAAAGAAACACTCCAGCACTCCACTGCCAGCGCCTGGGTTTCTGGCACCGGGGTAAACCTCGAGCGCGCCGCAAGGGTGGGAGACCGCCTGGGGGGCCACATCGTTCAGGGCCATGTCGATGCAGAGTCCACCATTCTTTCTGTGACACCGGGAGAGCGCTGGAGTGTGATTCGTTTTTCTTTAGCCCCAGACATAGCCCCCCTGGTTGCCCACAAAGGTTCCATCACTTTGGATGGTGTTTCTTTGACCATCTCAGCAATTGGCCGAGACTGGGCCGAGGTGTCCTTGATCCCTGAAACATTGACAGCAACAACACTGGGGTCAAAAAAACCAGGGGATGTCATGAATCTTGAAACCGACATGATTGCGCGCCATGTTCTGAGACTCCAAGAGTTTGCCCCGGAAGGGAGTTCTGCATGAGTATTGGCACCATCCAAGAGGCCCTCGAGCACCTTCGCGAAGGTCGCCCCATCATTGTGGTGGATGACGAAGCGCGCGAGAACGAGGGTGACATCATCCTCAGCGCCCAACTGGCCACCCCGCAGTGGGTCGGCTGGACGATCAGGCACTCTTCTGGCTACCTCTGCGCCCCTATGCCGGCAGAACGCGCCGTAGCTCTCGAGCTTCCCCCCATGGTGGAGAACAACGAAGATCCTCGCAAAACCGCGTACACCGTCAGTGTGGACGCTTCTACCGGTATCACCACCGGTATTAGTGCCTCGGATCGAACCAGAACACTCCGTGCTCTGGCTGATCCGAGCTCTTCACCTGCCTCATTGATTCGCCCTGGTCACATTGTGCCGCTCAAAGCTGCACCAGGAGGGGTTCGCGAACGCGCTGGGCACACCGAGGCCGCTGTGGAATTGATGAAGCTGGCAGGCCTCGAGCCCGTGGCAATGATCGGCGAAGTGGTGGGTGATGACGGTGAACTTTTGCGCCTGCCCGAACTCTTGGAAATGGGAATAACCCACAACGTCCCTGTTGTGACCATTGCCCAACTGATTCTTGAGTTAGACGAAAACGGGCTTACCCCCGATCATTTGGCGCCCCGCGTGGGACCCGTGGCTGATCAGCGGGTGATTTTTGAAGTCGAGACGCGCGTCCCCACCGAACACGGTGTGTTTGACCTCCGCGCTTATCGTGACCGAGCGACCGGGGCAGATCACATCGCCATTGTCTCTGGGACCCCCCGCGAGGGAATGCTCGTGAGGCTGCACTCAGAATGCCTCACCGGTGAAGCAATGGGTTCCCTCAAGTGTGAGTGTGGCCCCCAACTCGATACAGCAATGGACCGCATCGCCGAAGAAGGTGGTGTCGTGATCTATCTGCGCGGGCACGAGGGGAGAGGTATTGGCCTCATCAACAAACTTCGCGCTTATCGCTTGCAAGAGGTGGGGCTGGACACACTGGATGCGAACTTAGCCTTGGGGTTACCCGCCGACGCCAGAGACTATGGTGCTGCAGCGGCCATTCTTACGGACATGGGCATCAGTAGTGTCCGACTTCTCAGCAACAATCCTGAGAAGCGTCGCCAACTAGAAGAGCACTCCATCACCGTTACCGAACTTGCACCATTGGTGGTGGGTGTGGGGGCCGTCAACACCGCCTACCTGGAAGCAAAACGTGACCGCATGGGTCACTACCTGCCAGGCGAGCTCAACACCGGAGTCATCACACTTCCCACCGAAGGAGAAACCCCATGAGTGGTCACGGAGCACCCCGTATCGACCTCGCCAATGCTCAAGGCCTCAGCGTCACGATCGTTGCCGGGATGTGGCACGAAGAGATATCTGAAGCACTTATTGCTGGAGCGCTTCGAGTGCTCGAGCGCGCGGGTGTGAAGATTCAGGTCATTCGGGTGCCGGGTTCTTTCGAATTGCCCGTGGTGACCCAGGCTGCACTGCGCTCCGGTGCCGATGCCGCAGTGGCACTCGGCGTCATTATTCGGGGCGGAACACCCCACTTTGACTATGTGTCTTCCGCAGCGACCCAAGGTCTCACCGATGTCGCTCTGTCTACCGGAAAACCTGTGGGATTTGGCCTTCTCACTTTGGATGATGAAGCCCAAGGGATAGCCCGGGCGGGTTTGCCAGGCTCAGAAGAAGACAAGGGCGCAGAGGCTGCAGAGGCTGCCCTGCACACAGCACTTCTCCTGCGCGCACTCTAGATTCCTGGGAACTCCCGGACAAAAAAAGTCATCTTGCCCTTGCGAATCTGAGCAAGCATGGATCGGTCTGGGATGAGATCAGATCCCAGAATGCAGACAAAGCGTGCTTCCGGGATCCCCGCATTCACTAAAGCACTGACCCGCTCTCGATTCCCGTCGTAGTTGCCCACCACAATGCAGTCGCAGCTTTCCGCGAGCGCCAGCAGGTCTGCTTGCCCAGCAACGGTGTCCGCCTCTGCAGGATCCAGCGAGTCTGGGCTTCGAAGCCTCGCGGGCAACACCTTGGTGTAACCAAAACCCCGCCCATAGAGGCGATGCGTGTTGCCAGAGAAATCATCGAGCAAGTAGTCGACCTCGAATGCCGGGATGATGGTCTCTCCCAACAACTGCCGCAATCCAATGAGCGTAAAAGCACTCAGGTAATCTGTCCGCGCAGCAAGTCCATGGTCCAGGTACATGATGCGGGAACCGCGAATACCCGCTGCCTCGACCACATAGGACGCCATGGCCCGGGAAGACAAGCTCTGCGACGCAAAGTCCGCAAAAAAAGCCCTGGTGTGGTCATCGGGGATCGCCGGTCCTTCGGCAAGGAGTTGTTCCATCACCGTCATCAGCGCGCGCTTAGGGAAATGAGCCAGTGAAAAAGCGTTGGCTTTGGCTAAACGCGGGATAAGTGGGATGGTTCCAGAAAAAAGAATCTCCAGGTGGCGAAAAGTGTCCCAACCACCCTTTTTGGTCGATAGGGCGAAGTAGGAGCTCTGGTATTCCAAGAGATAGTCATCCCACGAAACAAAAGAAAAAGGTTCCCCAGGAATTGTGCTGGAGAGAAAATGGGGCCGGTTTGCCAAGGAGGAGGGCATCATTTCTGGCTGGGGAAAAGAAAAATTCAGCGGATATACGCCGTAGGTCGAGAAACACTCTCGCCCGAGATCTACGGCGGCTGGTTCGCGATGATCCGCCGCCAAAAAGGTCCTCTGGGGAAGAATCGCTGCGTCTCGAACAAAAAGAGTCGGAGAAAGTTCCTGTGAATAGTAATCGGGCCTGCCCACCGGTGCTGGTTCTGGACTCCCCCGACGCAGTTGCCCCCACTTCATCCGCAGGATTCGCAGGGCGCCCACAGCTTTGGAGCGCCGAGGGGCGCGGAAGGATGAACCGGGGGCTGCCATCCTGCGAGTTTATCGGCGAGCGAACATCAGCCATGTCTAAGTCGAGGTAGGGCACACTCTAAGAGTCCCTGGGTAAGGAGTGCTCATGAGTATGGGTTTTGGATCACGTCGACGCGGAACGAACTACCGCGATACCGATGACGGTTCGCCGCGTGCTACCTTCCGCCAACTTTTGCCGTTCCTGATGGAACACAAACGAGTTCTCTCCATCGTCATTGGTTTAAGCGTTGCCGGTGCGTTGACGAGCCTTGCCCAACCACTCGTAGTGAGCCGAGTAATCACGCTTGTGGGGGAGTCGGAGCCTCTAGGGATTTTGGTGTGGGCTCTCGTCGGGCTGGTCGTGATTTCTGCTGCCCTGTCTGGTTTCCGCCACTACCTTTTGCAGCGCACCGGTGAAGGGGTGGTCCTCTCAAGCCGAAAAGCTCTCGTCGCGAAAATGCTCAACCTTCCCGTAGCGGAATTTGATCAACGTCGGACCGGTGACCTGGTGTCTCGCGTGGGAAGCGACACGACCCTGCTGCGAGCAGTGCTCACTCAGGGGTTGGTGGAGGCCGTCGGTGGCACCCTCACCTTTGTCGGCGCAGTCATCGCGATGCTCTACCTCGACCCCATTCTTTTCCTTCTCACTGCCCTGGTGGTCAGCATCGCGGTCACCGCGGTGGTGACCCTCTCTCGTCGCATCCGAGTTGCCAGCCGTAAAGCCCAAGATAAGGTCGGGGACCTCACCTCGAGCGTGGAGCGCGCGATTAGCTCGGTTCGCACGGTCCGCGCCGCCAACGCCACCGAGCGCGAAATAGAGAGTGTCGGCAAAGATGCCGAAGGTGCCTGGCGTTTAGGTATCGCCGTTGCCAAAATTTCTGCCCTCGTCGTGCCCATTTCAGGTATCGCCTTACAAATCGCCTTCCTCGTCGTGCTCGGCGTCGGCGGTTACCGGGTGGCGAGTGGCGCACTGCCGATTGCTGATCTCGTCGCGTTCATCCTCTTTTTGTTCATGATGATCATGCCCTTGGGGCAAGCCTTTGGCGCCATCACCTCTGTCAACCAAGCGCTCGGCGCGCTGGGTCGGATCCAAGAAATTATCACTCTTCCCTCAGAAACGGACAACGATACTGTCGCCCCGGGGAAAGACAGCGACCACTCCGCAGCTCTTGCCATCGAATTTTCTCAGGTGACCTTTAGCTACCCCGAAAAAGCCCACAAGACGGAAGCGGAAAAGCTCGTCGCAGAAACGTTGGGCGAGGAATCTCTCGCCACCGGGAAAATTACGATGACGCCTCATACCAAGGGCCCAGTCCTCGAGGACGTATCCTTCTCGGTCCCTACAGGCAGCAAAACAGCAATTGTTGGCCCCAGCGGTGCCGGGAAGAGCAGTGTTCTGTCTCTCATGGAGCGCTTCTATGACCCCACCAGTGGGGTCATCCGCGTGTTTGGGAAAGATGCCCACACCATTCCCCGGGCTGAACTGCGAAGCCACTTTGGCTACGTCGAGCAGGACGCGCCCGTGCTCGCCGGAACTATTCGAGACAACCTCCTTATCGGTTCCCCCGATGCCACCGACAGTGAACTCGAAGCAGTGCTCGCAGAAGTCAATCTTTCCGAGATTCTTTCCCGCGACCCTGAGGGACTCGATGCCGAGGTGGGCGAGGGTGGCGTTTTGCTCTCCGGGGGAGAGCGGCAACGCCTTGCCATTGCCCGGGCGCTGTTGCAAGCACCCGCTATCTTGCTTCTGGATGAGTCAACATCGTCCCTCGATGGACCCAATGAGCTGTTGATGAAGCACGCCATCGACAAAGTGTCCAAGGAACGCACCCTGGTTGTGATTGCCCACCGTCTTGCCACCGTGGTCGATAGCGATCAAATCGTGGTGCTGAAAGACGGGCGCATTGATGCCCGAGGAACCCACGAGGAGTTGCTAGAGAGCTCAGACCTCTATCGAAACCTCGCGGAACACCAACTACTGGTCTAGCTACTGAGGTTTTGCCGCTGGCCCCAGCACGGCCATGCGAATGCGATTAGCAAACCTCCGCCACACATAGCGAATGAACAATCCTGCGATATCCAGTGGGCTGAGGGTGAAATGCCCACTCTGGATTCTTCTGCGATAAAGCTTCTCGCTGGCTTGAGAAACAAACCCTTTGTACTGGTCGTGATCACCCGCCATAAATGACCCGTGACCGTGGTGATACACGGTGGCATCGAGGTAAAACGACCCACGGTAACCATTGAAGGCAGCGGTGTGCTCGAGAAGGGTGACGTGTCGTCCTGCCCCCTTCAATTGCACTCCCACCCGACGCCCGGTGTCGGGTGCGCCCTTGCGGCTCGCGCGCTCCAGATATCCCTCGGAAAAGCTCACCAAGGGAATATCGGCAACGGGGAACACCATGAAGCAGGGATGAGTGTTTTTGTTGCTCCCGGGCACGAGAGCCAAAGAAATATCATCCAAGGCATCCAGCCAGCCAGCACTGACAGGAAAGGCATCCGAATCCATCACGATGACGTGTGATGTGGTGAAAACTGTTTCCTGAATCGCCCGATCTAGGGCGTAAGGATGATCGTGGCCTTCAACAGCCATTTGTTGCGCATCGGGTTCAAAGGTCAACACTTCTCGAACCAGGGGCATGGCAGAAATTTCTTTCGCGCTCCCGCGCGATTGGTCCACAATGACCGCTTCTTTCACTCTTTCATCGGAATGCCGTGCCACCTCACCGAGGAGATGCCTCATCCAAAAAAGGTCACCATAGTGACAGGACACCACCGTGTAGGTAGGGGTTGAAGGCTTAGCCAAAGGTGACCCCCACATTGCTCATTTCTTCGAGTGCGCTTTCCTCTGTCACCGGCGACACTGCTGCGACCAGGTCTCGCAGCACCCGCACCGATACGCCCGCTTTTCGGGCGTCTAAAGCACTTGCCCGCACGCAATGATCCGTGGCGAGCCCCACCACATCCACTTCAGAAATGGAATGGGAGAAAATTAGTCCCTCTACCGTGTGACCCTCATCGGTCGTTCCCTCAAACATGGAGTAGCTGGGGACCCCCTGTCCCTTTTTCACGTGAAAAGCCACCGCATCGGTGGCAAGATCAGGATGATATTTCGCTCCATCAGTGCCCGCAACGCAGTGAACTGGCCATGTTGATATGAAGTCTGGATGAGTACCCTTCGGGGCAAAGTGGCCACCGTTGTCATTATCCGCGTCATGCCAGTCTCTCGAGGCAATAATGAGGGCGTATTCGCCGGCATGATCTTTGAGATAGTCACTAATTCCCCGGGCCACGGCGCCGCCGCCAGCGACGCCGAGAGCACCGCCTTCGCAAAAGTCATTTTGCACATCGACAATGAGCAGGCCCCGCTTAGTCTCCGTGTTGTTCGTCATCATTTAGAAGTCTGCCAGGTTCGCGCCACACGAATACACCCCTGCCACCACGGTTTCCAGGGCCGTGCGGGCGTCATCATCGACGGCGCCAGTAGCGAAAAAGGCAAAGACACGATCGGAATCATCGACGCCTTTAATAAATCCTGCTAACGAGCGGGTCCCCGAAATACTGCCCGTCTTTGCCTGCACACGGGAGGTAACGACCGCATTTTCTCCACCAAAACGGTCATCGAGAGACCCATCCACACCAGCGATGGGGAGTGCCTCTGCTAATAACCCGATACTGCCCTCGCTTCGAAAGACCTCCATCAAGATCCCCGCGATGTATTCGGGGGTGACCTGATTCATTGCAGACAGTCCCGACCCGTCCCTGATGGTGATGCCTTCTGCGCTCACGCCATACTGCTCGAGTGCTTGGTGGAGTGCTTCGCCCACGCTGGACTGGGATCCATCCAAGCCTTCGGCCAAGGACACCTGCCGGGCGAGGAATTCCGCCAGCGTGTTATCGCTTTCTTTCAGCATGTAGGTGACCAACTCCTGCACGGGCCTCGATTCCACCCGCGCCAGCACGGCGCCTTCCGAGTCGGGGTTTTCGTAGCGAATCGTGACGGAACGGGCGGTGTTCCCTGCCGCCTTCAAAGCATCAACAAAAGTGTTGGCAGCCCGGGTAACGGGGTCGTTGCCCCGCGGGCTCATCGCCGCTGCGGGGTTCGAGCGATCGCCATCGACCTGGAGAGCGGTGACGCGGGATAAAAATCCTTTCACCCGAGCACTCTCTGCCCACGAATCATCCCAGTTGTCCCCTGAATCCCAAAGGGTGGCATCCACGATCAGCTCCGTGATGGACACTTTTGTGCCCTCCTCCAACCCCGCAGAAACCGCGGCGATGGTTTGTTCTGCAAGCTCCGTCAAAGACGGTGCTTGCACGTAAACGCTTTCACTCTCGCCGCTGCGGGAGCGAAGTGTGGGGTCTCCCCCTCCCACGAGAACCACTGACTGGGACGTCTCCCCCGCCCGAACTGTAGTGGCAAAGGTGGCATCGGGGCCAAGAGCACTCAGTGCAGCCGCCGCGGTCACTGTCTTGAGCACACTCGCCGGTGCGAGTAAATCCTCAGACGCCCTGGCAAACAGCACCTCGCCACTCCAGGGATCCATCACCACACCGGAGAAAACATCCAGTCGAGGGTCATCAAGCAGAGAGGAAATGGAACACGTGGGGAAGCGGACACTGGCCTGAGGAGTCTGCGGATTCAACCGCCCAGTGACCTGCATTGCTGTCTCTTCTGCTTCCACAACAGCGGGGATGAGAGCATCCACACTGGGGTTTGCAAACCCCAGAAAACCGGCACCCGCGATGGCGCCAAGGCCCACCGCAGCGCCGAGTGCGATAGCTAGCACTCGCACAACCCACGATGCTCGCGTGCGCCCCACCAGGTTTTCGTCGGTCTCCATAACTCAGGCTTTCCGCGCCTGGGAAAGGTCCCCCAGGATGGTGGTTGCCCACTCCGCAACATCGTGAATCGCTACGTCGGCTCGAAGCTGCTTCATGCGCCGCGCTGTTTCACCTTTTTCCATGATGAGCGCCTCCTGCATGACTTTGGTGATGTCGCTCACCACAAAGGAATCCACCAGCAATGCCTCTGGCATCTGCTCGGCAGCGCCTGCGTGAGTGCTGAGAATGAGCACGCCCGTGTCGTTGTGGCGGGCGGCCACAAATTCTTTGGCCACCAGATTCATGCCATCAGCCAGTGAGCTAACCACCATGACATCTGCCACGACAAAAAGCGCCAACATGTCTGTGCGGGGAAGATTTTCCCGCAGATACACGATTGCAGGGCGGCCGGTGACGGAGGGGAAGGTGGTGTTGACCCGCTCGATGATGGCATCGATTTCAGCGCTCAATTGTTGATAGCGTGCAACATTTTCTCGACTGGGGCTCCCTGCCTGAACAAAAACAGCGGTGTCTGCACTCACCGCTCCAGAAGCCAACAACTCCTCAAACGCCAGAAGGCGCTGAGTAATACCTTTGGTGTAGTCGAGGCGGTCGACCCCGAGAAATACCCACTCCGGATTGCCCCAACTCGTTGCATACTCCTGCGCTTTAGCAAGAACCATCGGCTGCGAAGCCGCGGTGGATACCGCAGCGCTGTCAATGGAAATGGGATAGGCGGCGCTGTGGGGAAGCGAAGTTCCCTCCACCGAAGGATTCAGCTCCTGCAGGCAGGCGCGAAAGTGATCCACATCACTCTGGCGCTGGAAACCCACAACATCGCAGGCTCCGAGGCCTTCCAGAAGCTCTGCGGCGTGCTCAAACCCTGCCACGTGTGTGGCATCGGGAAAGGGAATGTGATGGAAATACCCAATGGCCACGTCAGGTCGGAGGCTTCGGACAAACTCCGGCACCAGCATCAGTTGATAGTCCTGGACGAAAACGGTCCCATCTTCGGCTACAACATTGCAGACTCGCTGGGCAAAAAGTCGGTTGACCTGAAGATAGTCTGCCCACCACGCCTCTGAGTATTCGGGATTCACCCCGACGTTGTGAAAAAGTGGCCACAGGGTTGAATTACTCAAACCTTCGTAATGATTTGTTATTTGAGCTTGGGTAAGAGAGACCGGCTGAAGGGAAAACCCTTCCAGGTCCAAGGGTTCTTCACTTCCAGAGAATGTCCCATCCCAGCCCACCCACGCCGCACCGCTTCCGGCGAGCGCTGGGGCAAGAGCAGCGACCAGTCCGCCAGGCGACAGGCGGGGGATTGTGGCGCCGGTGGAATCTTCGCGGTAGGCAATCGGTAAACGATTCGACACCACCACCAGCTTCGGCAACGGTGGTGATGGCGTGAGGGACACGTGAGTGAGATTATCAGCCCGGCATTGGCACTTTTCCTAGACGGGCCGCCAAGCGCCGTTTAGAATGGGGGTATGCGTCAGTTCTTGTTCAGTAGTGCTCTACTGAGTTCTCTGGCAACCGGAATCGGTTTGTTACGCAGAACATTGAGGTCACCGCTGTCGTGGCAGGTCTGGCTCTTGTGGGCCAGCTGGGCCATCTCTTTGGTCTTGGCGATTGCTTCGGTCATCGATCGCAAGAAACTATAAATTTTCGTGGGGCCGGCTACGGGACTTGAACCCGTAACCTTCCGATTACAAGTCGGATGCGCTACCAATTGCGCCAAGCCGGCGTTACCTGCATGAGCAGGCCTCTAAGAGTACCGAACGAGTGGGTTACTCGCTCTCCTCGAGAGAAGCAACAAAGTTCGCTAAGTCACCATGAACCTCAGGCTGGAATTCTTTTCCGTTGACGAGAACGGTGGGTGTCCCCTTAATCAGCGCGACTTCACTATCCTTCACCGGAACCGGGCCCGAGCTCATCGCGCGGGCCGTAGCCTGACCGACCCAGTTGGAAAACGTCTCCTCCTCAATACAGCTAGCCACTGCTTCAATGTTTTCCACACCACTAGCGCCTGCTATTTCCACCATCTGAGCATCGGTGAGCTCATAACTGGCAGGGGCTTGAGGCTGATTCTCGAACATCAACTGGGTGAAATCGAAGAAAGAATCCGGGGCTTCGTCCGCCACACAGGCGGCGGCATTTGCTGCCCTCGTAGCAAAGCGCGTTCCTCCGGTTTGTGAATCACGGAAAGACAGCGGGTGGTAGGCGACCGTGGCGGTGCCATTTTCCAACCAGGTGCGAAGAATCGGACCATAGTAGCCCTCAAACTGCGCGCACGCGGGGCAGGTGTAGTCAAGAAACACACTGATCGCTGGAACACCATCGGCGTTTGGCTCGGAGGGGATAGGAAGCTCATCGGGCAACAGTGCGGGGGTTTGCGCCGCGGTTAGCCCCGCGCCGATTTTGATGCCATCGCTTTGCATGTTGGCTGGTCCAGGCCCTGGAGGACGCAGTGAGGTCACAATGAGAAGAGTGACAACAGTGACGACGCCCAGCACACCGATGGCCCAGCTCGCCTGGGTCAAGACCTTATTGCGCTTAGAGCGCTTGATTTGTGCTTCGCGCATGGAGCGCGCCTTCTCGCGAGCGTCTTGACGTTTCTCGTTCTTGGTGGGGCGATTATCTGGAGCGTTCATGACCGTTTTCTTCCTGAGGGACCGTAGTTGCCATACCATGCTGACAGAGGAAATCTCGGAGCAAGCTTGGAGCGTGCGCCAACCCGCTATCTTACCCTGGCCTGGCACGAGGCTTTACTGGGAAAAACTGGTGCCGGCTCGGGCGGTGCTGGCATACTAGTTACAACACCAAGCCAACGTGGGCGGGGTGGGTTCCATTCACAAAGGATCGTCCGGCACGTACCTGCCGGTGAAGGAGAAAATCATGGCGTCAGTGACGTTTGACAAAGCAAGTCGTATCTATCCCGGAACAACCACCCCCGCGGTGGACGCTCTCGACCTCAGGGTCGAAGATGGCGAGTTCCTTGTTCTCGTGGGCCCTTCTGGCTGCGGAAAGTCCACGTCGTTGCGCATGCTCGCAGGACTCGAAGAAATCGATGATGGTCGCATCCTCATCGGTGACAGGGATGTCACCGATGTCGCGCCGAAAGACCGTGACATCGCGATGGTCTTCCAAAACTACGCCCTTTACCCCCACATGACCGTGGCAGAAAACATGGGTTTTGCGCTCAAGATCGCAGGTGTCAACAAAGAGGACCGCGCCGCCCGCGTTCAGGACGCAGCCAAGCTGCTGGACCTTGAGCCCTACCTCGACCGCAAGCCCAAAGCTCTCTCTGGTGGGCAACGCCAGCGGGTCGCCATGGGACGCGCCATCGTTCGCGAGCCTCAGGTCTTCCTCATGGATGAGCCTCTCTCAAACTTGGATGCGAAGCTTCGCGTCCAAACGAGAACCCAAATTGCCTCTCTCCAACGTCGCCTGGGTGTCACCACCGTATACGTCACCCACGACCAGACCGAAGCCCTCACCATGGGGGACCGAATCGCCGTACTGAAGGATGGTGTCCTGCAGCAGGTGGGAACACCGCGGGATCTCTACGAGTCCCCTACCAATGCCTTTGTTGCAGGATTCATTGGCTCACCGGCCATGAACCTCTTCGACGCTGATGTTGTCGACGGCGGCGTCCAATTCGGCACTGCCACCGCCAAGGTGGACCGCAAGACTCTCGATGGCGCCACCGGGTCACAGGTCACCGTGGGAATCCGTCCCGAGGACCTCACGGTATCGGCCACCGGCAAAGGAATCCAGGCCACCGTCGATCTCGTGGAAGAACTCGGCGCTGATGGTTACCTTTACGCCAACACCGAGGTTAACGGCGAGTCCATCGAAATGGTCGTCCGCGTGGACGGTCGCAACCACCCTGTTGCCGGTGACAAGATTGCGCTGCTCCCCGTGGAGCATCACATGCACGTGTTCGACGCTGCCAGTGGCGCTCGCCTCACTAAAGAGGCCATCTCTTCAGGCTCTTAGTCGTCGTGCGGGTAGGGCTGCAACGAGAATATGCAGCCCCACCCGCATGGTTAAGGAATAGTCGATGAGCGCCTCGCTCTCCATCACTGCATCGATGGGCAGTGCTGAGCTTTTGGAGCTACCGTGGGATAGTCCTTTGGAGAAATGGCCCAAGGCTGCGGTGGCAGCGCTTCCCAAGGGAATCTCCCGCCACATTGTTCGGTTTGTCCACTTAGGCCCCCACATCGTCGCTATCAAAGAAACGACCCAGGCGCTGGCGGTCCGAGAATATGACATGCTGCGAAAACTCGACCGCCTCGATGTTCCCTGCGTGGAACCCGTGGCAATTGTGTCCGGGAGAACCGACCATACAGGTGACCCTCTTCCCACCGCTCTGGTGACCAGACACCTGAGGTTTTCTCTCCCCTATCGCGCGCTCTATTCCCAAAGTCTTCGCCCCGATACGGCCAGAAGGCTTGCTGACGCCTTAGCGGCGCTTTTGGTGCGTCTCCACATCGTGGGGTTCTTCTGGGGCGACGTCTCCCTGTCCAACACCCTGTTTCGCCGGGACGCGGGGGCTTTTGCTGCCTACCTGGTGGATGCCGAGACGGGTGAATTGATGCCCGGATCGCTCTCGGATGGTCAGCGCGAAAACGATCTGGAAATCGCTCGTGTCAATGTGGCCGGGGAGCTACTCGACCTGCAGGCAGGTGGCCGGCTCGATGAGGACATTGATCCACTAGAAATTTCGGAATCGATCCTGTTGTCGTATCGCTCCCTGTGGGATGAATTGACCGGCTGGGAAAGCTTTGACCAGTCCGAGCGTTGGCGGATCGCACAAAGGGTTCAGCGACTCAATGACTTGGGTTTCGATATTGAGAACCTCAGCATTTCCACCGACGAATCAGGTTCCAATCTCACGATTCAGCCCAAGGTGGTGGATGCGGGTCACCACACCAGGCGGCTTCTTCGTTTGACAGGAATTGACGCCGGTGAAAACCAGGCCAGGCGCTTATTGAATGACCTCGATGCTTTTCGAGCGTTTCACTACCCCCAGGAAGAGGTGGATGAAGAAGTCGTCGCCCACGAATGGCTCTCCCAGGTCTATGACAAAGTCATGAAGGCAATCCCCAAAGAGTTCCGGGGGAAACTTGAACCCGCGGAAATATTTCACCAGTGGCTCGAGCACCGAGGTATGAAGTCACGGGAAGAAGACCGAGACGTGGGGTTCAAGGAAAGTGTTGCCGCCTATATGGAAAACGTGCTCGCCCACAGAAGGGATGAGGCCATGGTGACGGGTCCCCCGACCGAGGCCTTCACATTGCCCAACCCCACCATTGACGTCAACTGGCGGGATCGAATCTAGGCTTTGCGACCCAGGAACCTGGCTCTGGCCACTTCGTAAAGGACCACGCTCGCAGCGATTCCCGCGTTCAGCGACTCCGTCTTGGCAGAAATGGGGATACCCAAGATCTGATCACAGGTCTCCGTGACGAGGCGAGACAATCCCTTTCCTTCGCTACCCACAACAACCACTAACGGGGCTGCGGCAATATCGGCGTTGGGGACAAAATCAGTTGCTCCACCATCGAGGCCCACCACAAAAAACCCGCGGTCTTTCAAAGCTTTCAGGGTTTGCGTCATATTGGCAGCCATCGCCACAGGGGTCCTGGCGATAGCACCGGCGGAGGTCTTCCAGGATGTGGCATTGACTCCTGCGGAACGGCGCTGAGGAACAATCACACCGGCGCCGCCAAAGGCTGCGACAGAGCGAACGATCGCACCAAGGTTCCTGGGATCCATCACACCGTCAAGGGCGACGATAATCGGGGCTGCAGTGCGTTTGAGGGCAGCATCTGCCATCTCGATGGGGTGGGGATAGTCATAGGCCGGGATGGTGAGCGCAATTCCCTGGTGGACCGTGTCCGGTCCTGTGACGCGATCAAGCTCAGGCCGTGGCACCTCGAGCAGCGGGACACCGTGCCGGTTCGCGAGCGTGAGAGACTCTCGCACCCGGTCATCCATTTCGATGCGGGTGGCGAGGGTCAGCGAGAGTGCGGGGATTCGGGCCCGAAGAGCTTCGAGAACAGCGTTGCGACCCGTGACCATTTCGGCATCTTTACCGAGTGCTCGGGCGGTGCGCTTGGGTGCGCCGGAGCCACCCTTGCGCGCCCTGGCAACGTCGAGTCGCTCTTTGGCAGCCTTGCGTTTCCCTGCGGGGTGCCACCCACGATCTTCGGCTTTAGGCGTGGGGCCTCTACCTTCGAGGGCCTTTCGACCGTGCCCGCCCGTCCCCACCGTTGCCGGTTTTTTGGCTTTTCTGGGGGTGGGGTGTCCTTTTTTAGCCACGAATACTCCAGGTGCTGGTTGTTGGTTCGTCTTGAACGTCGATCCCTGATCGGTCGAGCGCCGCTCGCAAAGCATCAGAAAGGGCAAAGTCCTTTTCTGACTTTGCTTTCCCCCTCAGTGCGAGAACATTTTCTACCAGTGCTTCCAGCACATCGTCTGAGCCCGGGTCCTTGTCCCACTGGGAGTCGAGGGGGTCTAGCCCCAGCACAGCGAGCATCGCTCGCACCTGTTGAGCGGCTGTTGCAAAAGCATCGGATGCACTTTCATCAGCGGCGTGATTCCCCTGTCTCACCGTGTCGTGAAGCACAGCCAGCGCCGCGGGTATGCCAAGGTCATCGTCCATGGCCTGGGCAAAAGCCTCCGGGATCTCGCCACCAGCCGTCGTGATTCCCTGGGTTTCAGCCCGGGCGAGGAAAGATTCAATGCGGCCAAAAGCTGTGCCAGCTTCCGCAAGAAACCCTTCGTGAAGATCAAGCTCTGATCGATAATGAGCACTCGCGAGGGCATACCGAATAACCAGCGGTCGCGCGTGGGCGAGCATCTCTGCTGCCAAGACACCATTGCCGAGGGATTTAGACATCTTGTTGCCCTGAACCGTCACAAGGGCGTTATGAAGCCAATGGTTGGCGTATCCATCACCGGCAGCGCGCGCCTGGGCAAGTTCGTTTTCGTGGTGGGGGAACCGAAGATCCATACCGCCACCATGAATATCAAAACTGCTTCCCAGATATTTGGTGGCCATGGCCGTGCACTCAAGGTGCCAACCCGGGCGCCCAGCACCCCAGGGGGCAGACCACGAAGCCGTGTCTGGTTCGCTTGCCTTATGCCCTTTCCAGAGCGCAAAGTCCTCCGGGTTGCGTTTAGCACCCGCTTCCATTGAGCCGTGGCCTGAGCCGCTGCGTAAATCCTCGACCTTCTGGTGGGTCAATTCGCCATAGTCGCTCCACTGCGAGACATCAAAGTAGACGTCGCCTGAGCCATCTTTGGCTGAATAGGCATGACCCGAAGACATCAATGTGGAAATAAGTTCCAGCATGCTGGGGATGTCACCCGTGGCTCGCGGTTGCTTTGTGGGCCGTGAAATCCCCAACGCATCGGCGGCATCCTGGAACTCCGCCTCGACGCGTTCGGCAAGCGCCCACCACTGCTCAGCTGAACCACTCGATGCTTCCAAAATCTTGTCGTCGATATCAGTGACGTTGCGCACAACCGTGACCTGAAACCCGCGATATTCCAACCACCTCGCCCACAGGTCATAGACCAGGGCGCTTCGCAAGTGCCCAACATGGGGCGAGGACTGAACGGTTGGCCCACAGACATAGACCGAAACGTGTCCAGGAACTAAGGGCGTGAACTCAACGAGTTCATGGGCCTGGGAATCGAACAGTTTGACGGGCACTGCCCCATGGTAGCGAGGATAGAGGGTCCTAAGGCAGTGCCAGACCGACTAGTGATGGGTGGCTCTGCGAAGTACCACGTTTGCGACGGCAGCGATTCCTTCGCCGCGACCGGTGAATCCCAGCCCATCCGTGGTGGTGGCAGACAGTGATACGGGTGCTCCCACGAGTGCGGTCAAGTGTTGTTCCGCTTCGAGGCGACGAGAGGAGAGTTTGGGTGAATTGCCCACAACCTGGACTCCCACCGAAGAAATAACCAATCCGGCTTCCAGCAGAAGCCCCCGCGTGTGTTCTACAAAAACGGAGCTGGGGGCCCCCGCAAATTCCGCGCGATCACTACCGAAATGGTGACCCAAATCCCCCAGCGACGCGGCTTGGAGAACAGCATCGACAATGGCGTGGATGACGACATCTCCGTCACTGTGCCCCGAGAGTCCTTTTTCCCCCGGCCACACCAGTCCCGCGAGATACAGGGGGCTTTCGTCATCGAAAGCGTGCACATCCATTGCGAACCCCACCAGAGGGGTGTGACTGTGGCCAAGAAGGCTCGCAGCGCGCTCCAGATCCTGCGGGTAGGTGATTTTGAACCCTGCGCTTTCGCCCTCCACCGAATCCACTCTGTGTCCGGCTGAGCGCATCACTTCAGCGTCATCGGTGAACTCACCGGTCACTGATTCGTAGGCCGCCAACAAGAGTCCTGCGTCAAAACCCTGCGGAGTCTGAACCCCCACAAGAGCGTCCCGATCGACGCCGCCTTCTGTTGCCCCGGTTGTGCTGTCCCTGGTCACCAGGGTGTCGACCACGGGAACCACTGGAATGACGGCTGCAGATCCAGCCTCGAGAGCGCTATGGACCCGATCAAATACTGAGGGGGTCATCAATGGTCGTGCAGCATCGTGAATCAACACTCGGGTGACGCCCTCAGGCAGGGCCTGCAGACCTTGGCGAACAGAGGCCGTCCTGGTGTCTCCCCCCACCACCACAGTGACGGGAAGGACCAGACCCTGTGCCAGCGCTCGTGCCGGTTCGACCCATCCTTCAGGCACAACGACCACCACCGAGTGCGGGATGTGCCAGCTCACTGCCTGCTCTAAGGCGTGCCGCAAGAGCGGTTTACCGGCAAGCCCAACAAAAGCTTTGGGAAAAGAAGAGCCCAGCCGCTGTCCGCTGCCAGCGGCAACAATGACGAGTGCCGTGTTCAACGCTCTCGCCCACTGGCCTTAGGAGGCGAGGACTTCGTCGAGAGCGTCGGAGGCTTTTTCCTCATCCGTCTTCTTCGCCAACGCCAGCTCAGAAATCAGAATCTGACGGGCTTTGGCGAGCATTCGCTTTTCCCCCGCACTCAAACCGCGGTCCTGATCCCTGCGCCACAGGTCACGGACAACCTCAGAAACCTTGATGACATCACCTGAAGCAAGCTTTTCGAGGTTTGCCTTGTATCGACGCGACCAGTTGGTGGGCTCCTCCGTGAAAGGCGCGCGAAGAACTTCGAAAACCTGGTCCAAACCTTCTTGCCCAATAACATCGCGAACACCCACAAGATCAACGTTTTCAGCAGGGACTTCGATTGTCAGATCTCCCTGCTTCACATTGAGCTTGAGGTACATTTTCTTCTCACCGCGGACGGTGCGGTTCTTTACTTCGGTAATGGTCGCCGCTCCATGATGGGGGTAAACCACTGTCTCGCCAACTTCAAAAAGCATTCGCTGTGTCCTTTCGCAACTTTCTATTTTACCACAGCCCTTCCCCCTATTTTCCGGGCCAAAAAGCCCCCCGCAGCGGCGGCTCTGGCGAGAGCGAGAAAGGTAATCCCTAGTAAGCTGAGAACCGCTGTCACACCGTGACTATGGCTCCTAATCGATCAGCCCCCGGAGGAACATCCCGTGCGACGCGGTTTTTTTGCCCCCCTGGTTCTCGCCTCGGCGTTGATTTTGGGAGTCACAGGATGCACCTTCACGGCTGAAATTGCGACCCAAAAGGATTACGACCCCTCTGACGGTGTTGGAGCCACCATGGGAAAAATTGCAATCAGAAACGTCCTCCTGGTCACCAACGATCAGGGTGAAGCAAACCTGGTGATGAGTGTGGTGAACACCAGCGGAGCGGACGTTTCCTTGTTGGTTCAATACGACTCTGGCTCAGAGAGAGTCGACTCATTGCTTGACATTTCATCGCTGCCCGCTCTCACCAGGTTCGGGGATGACCCCGCAGCAGGAATCATCATCGAAGACGACGAGGTCTTAGCAGGCTCACTATTCCCGGTGTATTTCCAGTACGCCGATGTTCCTGGCGAACTATTATTTGTGCCCGTGCTCGATGGCACCATGGCTGAATACGAACTACTCGTTCCCTAAGCTTCGAATCGGTATCCCAAACCCCGCACCGTCACAATCAGCGTGGGGTCCGAGGGCGATAGTTCTACTTTTGATCGCAACCGCTTGATGTGGACGTCCAGCGTTTTGGTATCACCAAAGTAGTCAGAGCCCCACACCCGGTCGATAATTTGGCCCCGCGTCAAGACGCGGCCAGCATTGGACATCAGTAACTCCAGCAGCTCAAACTCCTTGAGGGGAAGAGAGACCGCTGCACCTCGAACGAAGAGTTGATGGCGGTCGGTGTCGAGGGAGATCTCGTGATACCCCAGCACGCCACCCTCGGGCTCAGGTTCTTGGGCTGGCCTGCGAAGCACTGCTTTGATACGCGCGAGAAGCTCGCGCGAGGAATATGGCTTGGTCACGTAGTCATCTGCTCCCAGCTCCAAACCCACGACAATGTCCACTTCGGCGTCTTTCGCGCTCAACATGATGATCGGAAGGGAAGAGGTGAGCCTCACCTGGCGGCAGACCTCCGTTCCCGAAAGCCCCGGCAACATCAAATCCAGCAACATGAGATCCGGTGGGTCTTCTGTGAAGGCTTCCACGGCGGAAAGACCGTTGTCCACCACCGCAACGTCGTAGCCCTCTCGGCGCAACAAATACGCCAGGGGTTCACTAAGAGACTTTTCATCCTCGACAACCAGGATTGACGTCACGGCCTTCTGCCCTCTCCCGGTGCGGAGCTTTTCTCCACACTCACCACAGGAATTTCATCAGTGGCGAGGTATTCGGCCGGCCGAGGAATGACCTTCTTGCCCACGGGTGCTGGCAGAACCTCCCCTTCATCGCCTAACTCAGAGCCCACGGGGGCCTGGCGCAAACGGATGGTGAAGGTGGAACCTTTGCCCCATTGCGACCACACCCGAACTTCCCCCTGGTGGTTATTGATGACGTGTTTGACGATGGCAAGACCCAATCCGGTTCCTCCCGTGTCGCGCGATCGAGCGGGGTCACTGCGATAAAAACGCTCAAAAATCCTTTCGAGGTCCCCTTCGGCGATCCCCTGGCCTTGGTCGGTGACAGAGACTTCAATCACCCCGCCTTTAATGCTGGTTCCCACTCCCACCCGCGACTGGGATGGGGAATACATAATTGCGTTGCGCACCAGGTTATGCAGCGCACTCGTCAAGGAGCCAGGATCTCCCAAGACCAAACCACCGCTTGTCGCCGACATGGCCACGGTGATGCCAGATTTCTTCGCCAGAACCGAATTGGTAGCAATGGCTTGTTCGACCACTCGATCGATCGAGACGACCTCGGGGTCTCGAATCGTGCCCAGGGATTGCAGTTTGGTCAACTCAATGATGTCGCTGGTCATTTCCGCAAGACGGTGGCCCTCTTTTTCCAGTGTCGCGGCAAATGCCCGCACCTGATCGGGGTCATCCGCGGAATACTGGAGGGCTTCGGCGAGCAGCGAGACAGCGCCAATGGGGGTTTTGAGTTCGTGCGAAATGTTGGCGACAAAATCACGTCGAACAGAGTCCAGAAGGTACATTTCTGACCGATCATCGGCCACCACCAACATCAAACGAAGTCCCAGTGGCGCGACCCTCACCAAAAGGTGCACCGGCGGTGCCGATGAGGTTTCTCCGGGCAGCTCAAACTCTTCAGAGAGAGGAATACCCTCTTCGCGGGATTCCCGCACTAAGTCGAGGATTGGTTGGTAGACCACGTCGCGGTCAGTGACAAGGCCCAAAGAGATGGCCGACTTAGCCGCCCGGAGCACGCGGTTGTCTGCATCTAAGACCACCCCGGTCGCACCGATCACTTCCAGCGCTGTGTCCACGCCGTGTGGCACCGGCTGTTCCAGGACGGTTTCACCCCGACGGCTCCAGCCCACTGCGGCCCAGACCAGCGCGGCCAAAAGAAGACCGATGGCAACGCCCAGTCCCACACTCCAGCCCGATGACCAGACCCATTCCATCGCTCAAGCCTAGGGTGTTGCCACCGGCCGTTTGGGAGCCTTAGGCGCTAAAGTAGGGTTCAAGCGGAGAGTTAACCCCCGCATCACCCCGCGTTAACGTTGGTGCGAGAGCGTAGTACGAAGGGGTTTGAGGTCAACAAGGAGCAACATGCGCGAGCTTTTTCAACAAGAACTGCACGAAGTCCAGGATCGGCTCGTCGCCATCGCCGGTCTCGTGGTCACTTCTATTACGGACGCGGTCGAAGCCTTCAACAAATCTGATGTCACGCTGGCCGAATCGGTCATTGCCCGGGACAGCATCATCGATGAAGCGGTAAACGAGTTAGACGAGCACGCCATCGCTATTCTTGCAAGGCAATCCCCGGTGGCGAGAGATCTTCGCATCGTGGTCAGCGCCTTACGCATCAGCTCGTCGCTGGAGCGGATGGGTGACATGTCGGAGCACCTCGCCCAGCTCGCGCGGTACCGTTTCCCCGACAAAGTGGTGCCCAAGTCCATTCGACCCACCTTCCAAGAGATGGGTTCACTCGATGTCCAGTTGGCGACAATGCTCGTGGAGCTGCTGAAAACTCAAGACACCGCGCTGGCCGAGAAAATCCGCGACGAGGACGACAAGGTCGACAAGTTGCACTTATCCGTCTTCGAAACCGTGTTGAGCGAAGGATGGGTTCAGGGGGCTGAAACTACTGTCGACGCCACCCTCGCATCACGTTATCTCGAGCGGTTCGCCGACCACGCTGTCTCCATCGCGAAGAAGATGATGTATCTCTCGTCGGGAGAATGGAACCCGAGCGAGTCCTAGCGGTTTTTTGCTCCCTGCTTGGCGACAGAAGCAGCACCAGCGGCCGCCGCTGTGGGGTCAAGATATTTTCCAGGGCCCTTGACCTTCATGCCCTTTGTGAATTCATAGACCAAAGGCATGCCCGTGGGAATATTGAGCTCTGCGATGTCGTCATCGCCAATTCCCTCTAAGTGCTTCACCAAGCCACGAAGGCTGTTCCCGTGCGCGACTAACAGTGTCACTTTGCCGACGGCAACATCAGGAAAAATGTCAGAATTCCAATAGGGAAGCATTCGGTTAATCACCATTTTTAGCGATTCGGTCTTCGGAACAAACCCCTCCACGTCGGCATAACGCGGATCCCCCTGCTGCGCATAGGTATTGGTGGGGTCAATAGGCGGTGGCGGAACATCAAAGCTTCGTCGCCAGAGTTGAAACTGTTCTTCGCCAAACTCGGCAAGCGTTTCCGCTTTGTCCTTTCCCTGCAGCGCGCCGTAGTGACGCTCGTTCAAGCGCCAGGTGCGGTGAACAGGAATCCAAAGACGGTCGGCTGTTTCTAGAGCGCGGTTAGCGGTCTGGATGGCCCTCGAGAGCAAGGAAGTGTGAACAACATCCGGGAGCAAACCGTGCTCTTTCATCAACGTGCCGGCTCGGAATGCTTCCTCCTGGCCTTGAGCGGTGAGGCGAACGTCCACCCAACCGGTGAAAAGGTTCTTTTCGTTCCATTCAGATTGACCATGCCGCAAAAGAATCAGTGTGTGTGCCATTCCTCCAGCTTATCCAGCGACTCCTAGCCCAGGCGCTGCCGGGGCATCGCTCGTCCGGCATCTTCCGGGACCAACACTTCTTGAGCGGCAGCAATCGTGCCCTCTTTCGTCACCACGCTCACGTCTGCCGCAGATGCTTTTCGCTTGAGCAGTGCCAGAGCGATAGGTCCCAGTTCGTAGTGCCATGCTGCCCGGGTGATACGTCCTACGTTCACACCCTCGCTTTCCACCGCGTCGCCTGGATCGGGCAGGAGCGAGGGGGTGCCATCGAGATGCAGAAGAGTGAGGCGCCGAGGTGGGTGTCCCAAGTTATGGACTTTTGCCACCGATTCTTGTCCCCGATAGCACCCCTTATTCATGTGCACTGCGGTGCGCAGCCAATCCAATTCGTGGGGAAGGGATTTCTCATCCACTTCTGTGGCGGAGGGCCTGGCGGCTGCAATCGATAAGCCCTCCCACGCTTGATCGCTGATGGGTGCTTGGTTCTCGAGTAAACCGGAGGAATCGCTTCCCCACAGAACATAGGTCATGTCCCAGCCAGACCCGGGGTGGTCCCCCTGGTGGTACCCCACAGATCCAACGCCCACCTGTGGCCAGGGGTCTCTGAAGGTGATGGGAAAGTGCGCTTCTGAAGCAACCGTCTGGGTTCCCCAGAGTCCTGCAATCACAAAATCTTCGGGGGTGTCAATGACGACGTCCATTCGAAACTTCATCGACTGCAGCCAAGCGGCTGCGGCATCCCGGTGTCCAGGCTCTGTCAACAGCCACGACACCGTGCCATCGTCAGTGACGAGGAAGGAGTGTTCTATCTTCCCCTGGGGGCTGAGGATGAGTGATTCGGTTGTGATTCCTGGCCGAAGGCCCAGAAGGTCTTGACTGGTCAAAGAGTGCAGCCAGGTCAGACGATCTGGTCCCGCGACAGTAACGATGCCGCGAGCGCTGGCATCCCACCACGTTTTCCCCTGGAGAAACGCCCTTTGCGAAGCAAATACATCTCCCCCGCGGGGCTTATCGGGTGCGTGCTCGTGGGGAGCGGGAGCCACGTCTCTAGCGCTGGCCCTTGTAAAGATTGAGCAAAACAATCCCCGACAACCACGCGATTGCTACTCCTGCAAGCACGAGGAGACCGAGGAAGAAGATTTCAATGGCAAGGAGCATGCCCCTATTGTATCTGAGCGAGAACCTGGAAAACGATGGCAAACGCTGCCGTGATCACCACGTTGCCCGTCAACGCTAGCGACAACCTGGAAACCAGACCCTCGGCGCGATAAAAGGCGATCTGTAGGACAAAGGCAACCACAATCGCCGCAGCCAACACCGCCACCAGCCCTTGAAACAACGACCCCTCTGGCGCGAAAACAGTGACCGCCAACGCCCCGGCGAGCATGACGACCCACGCAGGAAGAACGTTGGTGAGGATAGGTGCCATACCCCCATGCTAGAGCCCGGTTAGAATGGGGTCACTGCACAAGCAAGAATCGAGGTGAGCGGTTATGGCAAGCATTCTCGCGCTCAGTTCCGAGGAAGCCTCTGTAGTGCTCCCTGCTCTCAACCTTCTCGGTCACCGTGTTCGCACCATTCCCGCCCAACCCGCTTCGCTGGTGAGCGCACCAGAATCTGACGTTGTGCTGGTTGATGCCCGGAACGATCTCTCTGCCGCAAAAGCGCTGTGTCGAATACTCACCACCACCGGTCTTTCCGCAGCCCTCCTTGTCGTGGTCAGCGAGTCGGGAATGCCGGCACTGAATGCGGAGTGGGGTTTTGACGATGTCGTCCTCGCCACTGCTGGGCCGGGGGAAGTAGACGCGAGAATCCGGTTGCTCACCACCAAGGGGACCGCGGCAGCGGGTGACAACATGATTTCAGCCAGCGGGGTCACCATTGATGAAGTGAGCTACCAGGCGAAAGCAAACGGTCGGGCACTCGATCTGACCTATAAAGAGTTTGAGTTATTGAGGTTTTTAGCAGGCCACCCGCAACGGGTGTTCACCAGGGAACAGTTGCTCAGTGAAGTGTGGGGGTATGACTACTTTGGTGGCACAAGAACGGTGGATGTTCACGTCCGTCGTCTACGCGCGAAGCTTGGTGAGATGGAGTCCCTCATCGGAACGGTCAGAAACGTCGGCTACCGATTCACCATTGCCGAAGCCTCGGAAGAAGTAAAGAACATGAACCAGCCCTCACCCACCAGCCAGCACCCCACTGGCCTCTAGCGACGGTTTCTTCATTCTTTCGCCATCCTGGCGGCGGAGGTGACACAATGACGCCCATGGATGAGATTCGCCCCGAGTATGACGTCGCCGCGGGGGTAGGCGGCGACTTCGCCGAGGACTTCGATGAAATCACACCGCCTCACTCCGACGATCTCCCCCATGACCGTTTTCTCGATCGCGAACTGAGTTGGCTGGCTTTCAACCAACGAGTGCTCGAACTCGCCGAAGACGTGGAAGTCCCCCTGCTGGAGCGAGTGAATTTCTTGGCGATTTTTGCCAGTAACCTCGATGAGTTCTTCATGGTGCGAGTGGCCGGTTTGAAACGGCGTATGGTCACCGGTATTGCTGTCCCCACCAACACGGGTCGGTCTCCCCAGCAGGTTTTGGAAGATATTTCCCACACGGCTCACGCTTTGCAAGACCGCCACGCACGGGCCTTCTCTGACCTCGTGAAACCGGCTCTGGATGAGGCGGATATCCATATCGAATCTTGGAGTGACCTCGGGGATGCCGACCGTGAGCGCCTGGATGAGCTCTTTAGCGAGCAAATCTATCCCTGTCTCTTATACACATCTCCGAGCC
>OJDY01000014.1_pt1 | contig 33655 bp, 30 predicted proteins | sample 1592931 | NCBI WGS metagenome assembly OJDY01 (sample SAMN05416734, study PRJEB24817) | seawater metagenome | isolation source: Sea water | place: Canada:Atlantic | collected 2013-07
GTTTATCAACCGCACAAAACCGGGCATTTTGTGATGTTGCGCGTGAGCGCCTCTGGTTAGCGGTGACCCCGCTGGGCATTTGCGTTTCCGGGGTTTTTGCCCCGGGCCCTCGTAGCTCACCGGATAGAGCAAGAGACTCTCCGACTCCAGGCCCCGCCCCCACATCGCAGAACGTAGAGATTTTGGGGTTGGAAGGTGTCGCATAGTTATCTGGCTTTTCCTTTCGCGAGGCGCACACTAGCCGGGCGCTGCTGGGTGCCCTTCGCGGACCGGCCTGGGGATAACTTCCCCCGGGTGGTATCTGTCTTTCTTACGCTGTGGTCAACAGGTGAGGAAGGGACAAGCCATGAACACATTCGAGAACCATCCCGGAGAAAAAGGTGACGTCCCTGGCTGGGTACTGATCACCCTGATGACAGCGGGGCTCGTTGTCGTGATTTGGTCGGCTGCGGGACCTGCGCTTTCTGGTGTCTTCGAACAAGCCATTACGCGGGTCACCGGGTTTTGACCATGGGTGAGCGCGGGAACGCCCCGGCAGAGTTCGTTCTGGTCAGCGCGCTCCTGGTCAGCCTTGTGTTGGGGCTTCTCCAGGTCCTCTTTGTCGGTTATGCCCGCCACGCCCTGACTGCTGCCGCCAGTGAAGGTGCTCGTCAGGCGAGCCTGCCTGATGTGAGTGGGGAGCAAGCCCTCGCCCTCACTCGAGCGCTCATCACCCAGTCGCTGTCCGAGACGTATGCCTCGGAGGTGTCACTTGCGCGCTCGACCCGATTGGGAATTCCGACAAGCGAGATGATCATCACTGCCCCCATTCCCGTTTTGGGACTATGGACTACCGGCGGCACCTTTCAGGTCAGCGCTCATGCACCCAGAGAAGTTCTTCCCTAAGGAATTCGAGAGCGGTCGAGCCTCTCTCGAATTCCTTGTTCTCTCAATTTCGTTGTTTGTCCCCGTCCTCTATCTCGGGCTCAGCCTTTCTTCTCTCCAGGGAGCGAGTTTGGCGACAGAGGCTGCCGCCCGCAACGCTGTCCGCGTGTATGTCCTCGGTGCCGCCGAGGCCAATCCCAAGGGCCCTGTGGCGGCAGCCGTGACTTTTGCTCTGAGCAATCACGGCTTCCATAGCGTCGACGTTTTGGAAACAGAATGCTCCGCTCATCCCTGTCGCAGCCCTGGAGGGCGGGTTCTCGTCCGGGTGGGAGTACACGCACCACTCTTTTCCACCAGTCTGATCCCTGGGGACTGGGGTGAAGCCACCACGTTGGTGGTTTCTGAAGCCTCTGGTGTGGTGTCGGCGTATGGCGGCGTGGGGTGAGGGAGAGGGGAAGCATGCTCCCGCTTTTCGGTGGAGCGGTGATACTCGGGCTTGTCATCATTTTTGGGATAAGCGCTGCCACGTCGTTATTGATTGAACGCCAAAGACTCTTCGCGCTTGCCGATAGCGCAGCTCTGGCGGGGGCGGAAAGTTTTGACCCAGCAAAACTATCCCTCACTCCCTCCGGCATTCAGGCAGCCCTAGAATCTCCACGGGTGGCGTCTGCGGCAGAAAGTTTCCTCTCCAGGGCAGACAGCGCGGGACTGGAGTCCTTAGTGCTAGAAGCTGCCCACACACCAGATGGTCGCCACACCGAGGTCCGATTGTCCTCGATGTGGGCTCCACCGGTGGTCTCGGATTTCTTTCCGGCCTCCCTCAGAATTAGCGCCACCGCTCGGTCGCAGGTCTTCATCCATTGAGTTCGGTAAGCGTGGAGGTTTGTCTGGCACTATCACTCTCATGACACTTAGCGGATCATCCATATTGATAATCGGATCAACGGGCGGGCTCGGGAGCGAATTTGCCCGACAATTGAGCTCTCAAGGCGCCAAATTGACCTTGGGCTCTACCAGCGCTGACAAGCTCAGTAATCTCGGGGTTTCTGGAGCGAGCGCAATCGGAGACATCACCCAGCCGGGGATAGCGGAGAGCTTTGTCAACACCGCACTCAACGCTTATGGTCGTCTCGACGGAGTTATTTACGCCGCCGGGGCGGTTGCCTTTGGGTCACTGGGCGAGTATTCCGATGAGGTTCTTGATGCGCTCTGGCAGGTCAACACCCGTGGGTGGATGAGTACCCTGAGGGCAGCTACACCCTCCCTCGCCGCCTCCGCAGCAGAGGGGGGCTCACCGTTTGCGCTGAGCCTGAGTGGGGTGGTGGCCGAGGCCCCCACCGCAGGGATGGCGCCCTATTCCGCCGTCAAGTCAGCCCTCCATTCCTTTGGTGTGGCAGCTGGCCGAGAACTGCGCAGGCAAGGGATTCGATTAGTGGACGCTCGACCCGGTCACACCGAAACGGAACTCTCACTCCATCCCCTAGCTGGTTCTGCTCCCGCCTTTCCCGCGGGCTTAAGCCCTCAGAAAGTGGTGGAGCGAATACTTCAGGGCTTGGAAGCGGGAGAAAAGGATTTGCCAAGCAGCAGCTTCGCCGGCCTCAGCTAGTCTGAGGGGGATATGAGTGAGCTTGAAGTCCCCGCGAGAATCGCTGCGCTTCGCGCCACCTTCCACACCATCGAAGTCGTTTTAGACCCTGAAGCGTTGGCCAAGGAGATAGCCCGCCTTTCTGAACTCGCTTCCGAACCCGATTTGTGGGGGGATACCGAGCGGGCACAATCCATCACAAGTGCGTTGAGCCATCGCCAAAGTGAACTTTCTCGCATCGTGGATGTTCGCTCCCGCCTTGACGATCTTGATGTCCTGATCGATATGGCCAACGAGGAAAACGATGAGGCTTCGGCGGAGGAGGTCAGACAAGAGCTCGATCAGCTCGAAACTCTGCTGGGTGCGATGGAAATCCAAACTCTCTTGGATGGCGAGTTTGATGCGTCCCCTGCCATCATCACCATTCGTGCGGGTGCTGGCGGTGTTGACGCCGCAGATTTCGCGGAAATGTTGCTGCGGATGTATACGAGGTGGGCAGAAGCCCATCAGTATTCTGTCGCCGTTCTTGACACCAGCTATGCCGAGGAAGCGGGCATCAAGAGTGCCACAATCGAAATCGATGGCCCCTACGCTTTTGGAACCCTCAGCGTGGAGGCGGGAACCCACCGCTTGGTGCGGATGAGTCCGTTTAATTCAGCGGGGAAGCGCCAAACCTCTTTTGCGGCGGTGGAAGTGGTTCCCCTGATGGAAGAATCCACTGAAATCGAGATTCCCGAATCAGATATGCGTGTTGATGTTTTCCGGTCATCTGGCCCTGGCGGCCAGTCGGTGAACACAACAGACTCTGCGGTGCGTATTACCCATTTACCGACCGGAACCGTGGTCAGCTGTCAGAACGAAAAAAGCCAGATTCAAAACAGAGCGGCAGCACTCCGAGTGCTGAAAAGCCGACTCCTCCTGATTGCCAAAGAAGAGGAAGCGGCAAAGAAGAAAGAAATTGCCGGAAACATTACCGCCAGCTGGGGAGATCAAATGCGCAGCTATGTGTTGGCCCCCTATCAAATGGTGAAAGACCTTCGGTCGGAGCATGAGGTGAACAACCCCAGCGCTGTTTTTGATGGCGATTTGGACGGGTTCTTGCAAGCGGGTATCCGCTGGCGCAAGAGTGCCGATCGGGTGTCGTAGAAGGGTTTCTGGAGCCCTGGAATCTAGGCTGAAGTCGCCATGATTCTCTTCGAAGATGTCTCCAAAATGTATCGGGGCGCCCCGAAACCCGCCCTGAACAATGTGAGCATCAATATTGCTGCGGGAGAGTTTGTTTTCCTTGTGGGGGCTTCGGGGTCTGGTAAATCAAGCTTCTTACGTCTCATTCTTAAAGAGGAGAGACCTAGTGCTGGAGAAATCCACGTTCTCGGTCAAGATTTGCGCAGAATACCGAGCCGGAAGGTCCCACTTTTTCGTCGGAGCCTGGGAGTTGTCTTCCAAGATTTCCGTCTGTTGCCCCAGAAAACCGTGTTCGACAATGTCGCCTACACCCTTCGGGTAATTGGCAAGAGTGCGGGATTTATTCACGAAGCGGTGCCGGATATTCTTCAAACCGTAGGACTTGCCCAGAAAGCAAAAAACTACCCTCACGAGCTTTCTGGTGGTGAGCAACAGAGGGTAGCGATTGCCCGAGCGGCCGTGAATAAGCCGGCCATCATGTTGGCGGATGAGCCCACCGGAAACCTCGATCCAGCCACCAGCGCTGGAATTATGAATGTGCTCTCGCGAATAAACGCTTCGGGCACCACAGTCATTATGGCGACCCACGATTCGGGAATCGTTGATCAGATGCAGCGTCGTGTCATAGAAATTGCCGGCGGTCGAGTTGTTCGTGATGAACATGAGGGCGGTTACCAAACCAGTGCGATACCGCTGGGTGAACTGGATACCGCGCCAATTCCGATCATCACCGATTCGGATGCGCTGGCAGAGCCAGCCCAGCTTCCGGTGAAGAGCGTAAGTGATCCTGACACGGTGGCATCTCCCTTCCCCTGGGAGCTTCGGGCGTGAGACTAGGTTTTGTTCTTCGTGAAGTGTTCGCGGGGCTTTCAAGAAACCTGTCCATGGTGGTCTCGATTGTTCTTGTCACTTTTATTTCGCTGACTTTCGTGGGAACCGCGATTTTGCTTCAGGCCCAAATCAACCAAATGAAAAGTTACTGGTTTGACCGTGCCCAAGTCGCGGTCTATATGTGTACTGACTTCTCCACACTCGGTGACTGCGACCAGCAAGCAGCAAGTGCGGACCAAAAGGTGGTGATTGAGCAGCGTCTACAGTCCACGACCCTTGCCCCCTACATCGACCGCTACTACTTCGAAGATCGGGACCAAGCTTTTGCGAACTTTCAGGAGCAATTCGCCGATAGTGCGGTGGTGGATCTGGTATCACCGGAGCTGCTGCCAGAAACCTTCTGGATCAACCTGGTGGATCCCCAACAAAGTGAGCTCATTTTTGAAGCTCTCTCAGGGCTCCCCGGGGTAGAAAGCGTGGTTGATCAGCGCAGCTACCTCGATCAGATTTTTGCGGTGCTGAACGCAGGAAGTTTGACGGCGGTTTCGGTCGCCGCTCTGATGCTTGTTGCCGCAGCGTTGTTGATTGCCACCACCATTCGGTTGAGTGCGTTCTCTCGCAGGAGGGAACTTGCAATTATGAGGCTCGTGGGGGCCTCGAACAGATTTATCCAGACTCCTTTCGTGCTGGAGGGCATCGTTGCCGCCGCGCTCGGGGCGGGACTTGCGTCGCTTGCGCTCTGGGGAATTGTGCGGGTTTTTGTCCAGGGGTATCTTGCGGATGCTTTGCCAGCAACGGTGTTCATTCAAACCTCTGATGCAATCGCCACCATGCCCTTACTTTTTGCCACGGGTATCGGCTTGGCTGTTATTGCCTCCTACATCTCTATCACTCGTTATCTCCGGGCCTAGAGCCTGACGGGCGCAAAACCGCTGGCGCTAGACTGTGGGGCTGGCGGGAGGAGTAGCCTCTGGCGCAGATCTTTGTTGAGTAAAAGGTGGTGAAACCATGCCGAAAGAGTCAGGCGAAAAAGTGGTCGCCACCAACCGTAAAGCGCGTTATGACTACCACATTGAAGACACCATAGAAGCAGGGATTGTCCTGAGCGGCACAGAAGTTAAGTCTCTTCGAGCTGGTCGCGCATCCTTGGTAGATGCGTATGCCACGATCGAGGGCGGGGAAGCCTGGCTTGAGGCCGTGCATATTCCCGAATACACCGAGGCCACATGGACGAACCATCCCCCTCGGCGCAAGAGAAAACTGTTGCTGCACAAACAAGAAATCGCGAAGCTTGCTCACCGCATTACGGCCGGTGGTTACACCCTGGTTCCTTTGAAGCTTTATTTCCTTAATGGCCGAGCGAAAGTGGAACTCGCTGTGGCAAAAGGCAAGAAGGAATACGACAAACGCCACTCGTTGCGCAAAAAACAAGATGATCGCGAAGCCCAGCGGGCCATGTCCACGAGGCGTTCCCTCGGCGACTAAGGACACGCAGGGGATTGGATACCCGGGGCTTTCCCAGCGCTCTGTCGTTGCAGGGTTCTATAGTGGGGATGTGCGAACGCACACGTACCCTGTCAATTCCATAGCGCACCAATCGCTTCCACTTCGGTGGGACTCCATGGGGATGATCGGTTTCGACATTACTTGTGTGTCCATAGGGAAGCGGGCCGAGAATGCAGAGTTATCTCGTAAACGTCCTCTGCAAACTATAGGTGCCAATACAAAGCGCACCGACTTCGCTCTCGCTGCCTAAGCAGCGGACAAGTCCGTCAGACTGAGAGGGCCTCTGGCTCAGATACTGGCGTCGATTAAGAGGCTTGCTGATGACCTGTGTATCAGGGGTTATCGGGACTTTTTCTGATGCTGGGCCTGTCGTTCTAGGTGCTTGTGACAAAGAACGGGGCCGAGCAGAACGCTTTCACAAGATACGCCCGTAGAAGACTGTGGTTCGAAGTAGTGGACCCGGGTTCGATTCCCGGCATCTCCACCATTGGTGCGTTATGGATGTTTCTTCCCTTCAATTTGAGGGATTTTATGCCCGAGCCATCAGGAAAATTCCTCGTTTTAGGAAGACATTCTTGAGGATAAAACCGGCGCCAAACAGCAGGTTTAGGCACTCCGGTGCGGTGGAAGCACCTCCTCGCTCTTCTCCCGCATCAACAGTTACCAGTTCTGTCCTCTTGAGGACCTCCCCAGCACCCTCCAGTACCTCCGGTTCAAAACCTTCCGCTTCGATTTTTAGTATGGCGATGTTTCCGTCCGGAAAAAACGAATTCACCAGTACATCTAAAGTTTCAACTTTGACTTCAATTGGTTTACGCCGCTCTGCAATTTCGAACGAGCTATCTCCGGTTGATGTTGCCAAATAAAAAGGCAAATGCCCTTCCTGTTTTCCGGCGGCACAATTCACCTTGCTTGCTTGCTTGCTTGCGGCAGGTTGCGCGACAGCGCTCCAAACGCCGCGGGGTCGGGTTCAATTGCAAGGCACTGTGATCCAAATTTCTCCGCCCATAAGCCCAATTCGCCTGAATGTGCTCCGACATCGACGATGACATCAGACGGCACGAGCTCAAGTCCCTCGATGCAATACTCCCTAGCAAGATTATTGAGCCGCTGGGTTACACCGTGGGCGTAATAGCCGAGACGTCTTTGATGGGAGACATGCACTACGCGCCCCGAATCGACATCGTGAACATAATAATAACCGTCGGCATCTACCCCGTCGAACGTGGCGGCAGAGGGTCTTTTCACCTCGAGCCACTTGCGGTAAAGATCGTCCCTAGTTTTTTCCCAAAACATGACCTCATGGTACCGCTTTGCAGAACGCCCCCACAAAATACCCCCGCAGAAGACTGTGGTTCGAAGTAGTGGACCCGGGTTCGATTCCCGGCATCTCCACCATTGGTGCGTTATGGAATTCCCTTTTCAGTGCTGTGCTGGCCTGTCGGGGTAAAAGGACTGAGCACCCAGCCTCGTCACGCTGTCACTTGCCGCGCCAACAGCGCGAGTAATAGATTCTTGCCATCTCAGGTCTGCGTCAAGACCAGCGGCAAAAAATCCTACAAAACAATCCCCTGCGCCTATGGTGTTCAGGGCCTTCACTGTTGGTGCCTCGACGCGGAACACGACACCTTCATGGCACGCAATTGCTCCTTTTCTCCGAGCCTGACAATAAGGCTGCACTCGAGTTGTTTGAACCAGGCTGCGAAGGTGTGAGCGGTCATCGTCTGGCTCCCAACAGCGACCCAGTGATTTGAAGCCCGGGGTCAACGGCCAGGCAATAGATGCTTCTATCGCCATCCACCCAACTACTGGGGGTGGGGTAGTAGTAGGTGAAGTCAAGAACCGACTCGGTGAACTCAACCCCGATGAAGTCGCCAAATGCCCCTTGGCACCGCGACCCACCCTCGCTGATCAGGTAATCAGTTCCTGGGTACGAGTCCTCGGTCAGTGCCAATTTCGCAAACAACTCCGCATCGTGGGGTTGCTGGCACGCCACCACCTCCACAGCATCCATGTCGGCGCCTTCCGGGGTGTTTTGGTCGTTCACACATGCCCCTAATTCGAGCTCGAAAACGCTCACCAGGTTCTTCTCTTCGCCAGCGACACCCTCGGCAGAGTCTCCACCCTGGTCCACTTGGCTCACCGCGGCTGGGACACAGCCGCTGAGGAGCAACCCCAGCGCTAGGAAAAATCCCCAAAGTATGAGGGGGCGTGCTCGCCCGTTCAGGGCGCACTCCTTCGCGAGAGCTCGAGGGCATCGTCATGCAGAAGGCCGTTGGTGGCAAGGGCGGTGTGGTGCCAAATGTCGTCATCGCCATCCAGGGAACTGAATCGACCGCCGGCTTCACGGATAATGGGGACCAGTGCAGCCATGTCATAGGGCTGAAGGTCAGCCTCCCCGCACACGTCCATCGATCCTTCCGCAACCATCATGTAGGGCCAAAAATCACCAATGGCTCGGGCACGCCAAGCCGAAGTCGCCCATGCCCTCACGTTGCTCTCTCGCCCATCCTCAATCCATCCGGGGAGAGAGTTGTAGTTGACGATGGCATCCTCGAGCAACGTCACTGAGCTCACGGCCAGTGACGTTGCTTCGGTGTGGCCGGTCTTTTTGGTCCAGGCTCCGTGACCTGTGGCCGCCCACCACTGTTGGCCCAGAGCGGGAGCACTGACCACGCTCACCACAGGGTTCCCATCGATGGCCAGCGCAATCAGTGTCGCCCAGATGGGAACGCCCCGAAGAAAATTCGCCGTGCCATCAATCGGGTCGATAATCCATTGGCGACCCGGTTGCTGGCCCGTGCTTTTCGTGCTGGATCCCCGTTCCTCACCGAGGATGGCGTCATGGGGGCGGGAAGCAAGGATTGTCGAGGTGATGATGTCCTCCACGGCCACATCAGCATCCGTAACCGGGGTGCGATCGGGTTTGGTGGTGACCACCAGGTCCTGGGCTCGAAAGCGACTGAGGGAAATCAAGTCAGCATTAGCTGCTGCCGCTCGGGCCAGCGCTAAATCGTCGCTCATCGTGAAAGTTGTCACCCTCTCGAGGGTAGTAGAGCCGTGAAAGATCGCCTGCTTTGTCAGTCGGTATGTGCGCCCTGATGCAAGGTCCCCATGAGGCGCTGGAGGGAGTGCGCGCGTGAATGAAGCGTTGGTTCTAATGTGTTCCCGGTAAGTGCCTGCTCCAGTGCGCATTCGCTCGAGCCTGACTCGTGTGAACAAGCCTTCGGGCAGGTGAGAGTCAGATACTCGAGGTCAGGGAACCCTGACACCAGCGATGCGGGAGAAACATGGCCCAGTCCAAAAGACCGAACGCCTGGGGTGTCAATAATCCATCCACCACTTGCCAGGGGAAGAGCAACGCTCGAAGACGAGGTGTGGCGCCCGCGCCCGGTGACCTCGTTGACGTGCCCCACCGCACGGTTACCGCTGGGGACCAGGTCGTTCACGAGGGTTGATTTCCCCACTCCCGAATGCCCAACAAACACAGTCGTGTGGCCCTTAAGCAGGGCGTTTAGCGCTTTCACAGCCGGATTCGAGGGGGATCTCTGAACCACACCAATCTCGAGAGCACCTGCGTAGTCGAGTAGCTCTGTGCCCGAGGCCAAGTCTGTTTTTGTCACACACATCAGGGGAGTCAGCCCAGCATCCAGCGCTGCCACCACATAGCGATCGATCAATCTCAATCGAGGCTCCGGGGAGGCCGCCGCCACGACCATCAAGAGCTGGTCAGCGTTTGCCACGATGACGCGCTCCATCGTGTCGGTGTCATCGCCGCTGCGACGAAGGACTGTTTTCCTGGGGTGGATGCGGACAATTCGCGCAAGGCTGCCCTCTTCGCCAGTGGTGTCACCCACGCAATCCACAACGTCACCAATCACAATCGCTTGGCGACGAAGCTCTCTGGCCCTTGTGCAAGTGACTGCGCGTTGATGGGGGCCACCATCATCAAGAACCACGCGATAGCGGCCTCGATCGACCCCGATGACAAAGCCCGGTTCCGCATCATCGTGGGCGGGGCGTTCTTTGGTGCGGGGTCTGCTGCCCCGCCGATCAGGGCGAACCCGAGGAACGTAGTCCTCGTACTTGTCGTCGTCTGGCTCGTTCATCGCTCTGGCGAGCTGAGGAGCTCGTCCCACAGGGCAGGGAACTCAGGCAAAGTCTTGGAGGTGCAGGCGATGTCGTCCACTTCCACACCCGGGATAGCAAGACCCAGGAGCGCACCGGAGGTGGCCATTCGGTGGTCATCGAATGCTTTCCAGAGACCTGGGTGAAGCTTTGCTGGAGCCACCACGATTCCATCACTGGTCTCGCTCGCGCTTCCCCAGAGGGCCTTGATGTTGGAGACCAGGGCCTTGAGGCGGTCTGTTTCGTGTCCGCGGAGATGCCCGATGCCGCGAAACTGGCTACTGGCGGGGGACAATGCCGCCAAGGCCACGAGGGTGGGCGCAAGTTCGCCCGCATGGCTGAGGTCAAGATCTACTCCGGGAAGCTCGCGTCCTCCCGCGATTCCGTCGCCTCCTTCAACGGTGACGACCCCGGGCGCGCGGGTGATTGATGCTCCCCAGTTCTCGAGAAGCTCAGGGACGAGACCTCCCACCTGGGTGGTGGTTTCTGGCCAACCGGAAATGCTCACACTTCCCCCGGTAATTAATGCAGCGCTCAGGAAGGGTGCCGCGTTAGAGAGGTCGGGTTCAATCGCTACCTCCACCCCGGCGATGGCTCCAGCAGCAACTTCCCAGATGCCTGGGCTGACCATCTCAGCCGCCACCCCCCTGCCCCGAAGGCAGTGAAGTGTCATGTCAATGTGGGGGAGAGAGGGGAGCGAGTCACCCTGGTGTTCAATGCGAAGCCCCCCGGGTAGCCTCGCGCCCACCAGCAATAGACCGGACACAAACTGGCTCGATGCCGAGGCATCGATTGAGACCACACGCCCATGGATTGACCCCGTATTCGTGAGCGTGAAGGGTAAGAACCCGTCCAAGGTGGCGTCAACTTCGACGCCTAACTGGCCCAAAGCATCGAGTGTGGTGGCCATGGGTCGAAGCCTGGCGCCCGCGTCGCCATCGAAGGACAGCGACCCGGGAATCACGAGTGACAGTGGAGGCACAAAGCGCATGACCGTGCCCGCCAACCCGCAGTCAAGGGTTGGCGGGTTGGGACAATTTTCGGGAATGGGGGTGATGTGAAGGTCCGGGCCGAAGGGACCGGGGTTGCCCTCGGTAATGGTGGCCCCTAACGCCCGAAGCGCTTCCACCATCAAATGGGTATCTCTGGCGTGAAGAGGTGAGCGCAGGATAGAGGGGCCTGTGGCGAGGGCGGAGAGCACAAGCTCTCGATTGGTCAGTGATTTAGATCCGGGGAGCGAGAGCTGATGGTGAAGAGGAGCAGAGCGGTAACCCGCCCGCCATGTGCCATCTCCCAGTGTTTTACTCATCCCTTCCTAGAGTACTCGGCAGGGTTCCTCCAAGCGGTCCGTCCGGGCGCAGTCTAGGAACCGAGAGCTCTATCGAGGATGAGCTGTGCTTCTCCTTGGCTGCGTTTGGAGGAGCCGGTGGCAGGGGAGGCAGAACGAGGCCTCGACACCACCGTCATCGGGGGCAAACCAGCTGAGGCTGCCTCCACCATTACGAAAGGCCAGGCACCCTGGTTCTCTGGTTCGTCCTGGACCCACACGAATTTCGCGCCGGGATACCGGGAGGCAACCTGCTGGAGGTCAACTGCGGGGAAGGGGTAATACTGCTCGAGTCGCACCACAGCGATGTTGGTGAGTCCCCGCTTGGAAATTTCTGACTGCAGGTCGTAGTAAATCTTTCCGGCCACCATCAACACGGTGCCGATGCTGGAAGCATCCGCAACACCGGGGTCATCGAGGACGGGCTGGAACCTGCCGGTGGTGAAGTCATCGACAGAACTTGTTGCCCCTCGAAGGCGCAACATCGCTTTCGGGGTAAACACGATCAGGGGTTTTCGAGGCCTTGCATAGGCCTGGCGGCGCAGGAGGTGGAAGTAGGACGCCGGAGTGGAAGGTCTCGAAATAATCATGTTGTCTTCCGCCGCGAGCTGAAGGAACCGCTCGATCCGGGCAGAGGAATGGTCGGGGCCTTGGCCTTCAAAACCGTGGGGGAGAAGAAGAACAACGCTCGAGCGTTGGCCCCATTTTTGCTCGGCAGAAGAAATGAATTCATCGATCACGGTTTGCGCACCGTTCACGAAGTCACCAAACTGCGCTTCCCACATGACCAGTGCGTCAGGTCGCTCCACGGAGTAGCCATACTCAAATCCAAGCGCTGCATACTCGCTCAGCAGGGAGTCATAAATCCACAGCCGTGCTTGGGTTTCTGACATGTTCATCAGCGGTAGCCATTCTTGGCCGTTGATGCGGTCATGGAGAACAGCGTGACGCTGGACGAAGGTGCCCCGGCGCGAATCCTGTCCCACCAATCGAACGGGTGTCCCTTCAAGGAGCAGAGACCCTAATGCAGCAAGCTCACCGAAGCTCCAGTCGATATCGCCACTTCGCGACATTTCCCGACGCTTATCCAAGAGCGGCTGGAGCTTCGGGTGAGTGGTGAATCCGGGGGGCTGGTTGGCGTGAGCATCGCCGATCAGAGCAAGCACAGAAGAGTCGATGCCGGTGGTCTCTGGTTCTCCTGCAACGTCGTTGTCTCGCTGCGAGCCTGGGCGTTCCACACCGGCGATGGCGCCATCATCGTTGGGGATGACGGTAATCGCACCCGTTTGTGCAGCATGGGTTTCCTGGAAGGCCTCCTCGAGGCGGCCTTGGAAGTCTTTTTGCGCTGCGTCTAGTTCTTCCTCTGTCAGGTCCCCGCGGCCCATCAGCGCTTCGGTGTAAAGGGTACGGACGCTGCGTTTGGCTTCGATCAAGTTATACATCAGGGGCTGAGTCATCGAAGGGTCATCGCCTTCGTTGTGTCCACGCCGGCGGTAACACACGATGTCGATCACGACGTCGGCTTTGAATGCTTGCCGGTAGGCGAAAGCAATTTCTGCTATCCGCAAGACTGCCTCGGGGTCATCGCCGTTGACGTGGAAAATCGGAGCTTGAATGGTCTTTGCCACATCGGTCGAGTAGACCGATGTGCGACCGTCATGAGGGAGCGTGGTGAAGCCCACCTGGTTGTTCACCACGACGTGGACGGTTCCCCCGGTGCGGTAAGCCCGCAGCTGAGACATCTGGAGTGTTTCCAGCACCACACCCTGGGCGGCCATGGCTGCATCGCCGTGAATCACGACGGGCAACACACCAAACCGGCCAATTTCCTTGCGGTCCTGTTTGGCTCTAACGATTCCTTCGAGGACCCCGTTGACCGCTTCTAAGTGAGACGGGTTAGCGGCCAGGTACACCGGGATGCTCGCGCCGCTGGGAGAGGTGTAGGTGCCCTCGGTTCCCAAGTGGTACTTCACATCGCCCGAGCCTTGAACACTCTTGGTGTCGTGGGTCCCTTCGAACTCTCGGAAGATTTGCCCATACGTTTTACCCGCAATATTGGCCAGCACGTTCAAACGACCGCGGTGAGCCATCGCCATTGCTACTTCGTCGAGGCCTGCCTCCGTGGCAGCTTGGAGGATTTCGTCGACCAGGCTGACGGTGGATTCTGCGCCCTCCATGCTGAAGCGTTTTTGGCCCACATATTTGGTCTGCAGAAAGGTCTCAAAGGCTTCTGCCTGATTGAGCTTGGACAAGATTCTCAGCTGAGCGTCGTGGTCGGGCTTTTGGTAGGGCTTTTCGAGCTTTTCCTGGAACCAAGACCGCTGAGCAGGGTCTTGAATATGCATGTATTCAATACCGATGGTGCGGCAATAGGTGTCTCTGAGAACTCCCAGGATTTCGCGCAACAACATGGTGGATCTGTTTCCAAATCCGCCGGTGACAAATTCCCTATCAAGGTCCCAGAAGGTGAGGCCGTGGCTTTCGATTTCCAAATCCGGGTGGGAGCGTTGCCGGTATTCCAGTGGGTCAATATCCGCCATCAAGTGCCCGCGCACACGGAAAGAGTTGATGAGTTCTTGGACCCGGGAGGTTTTATTGACCATCTCCGCCTGGTTGATGGCAATATCTTCCGCCCAGTGGATGGGCATATACGGGATGCGAAGCGAGGCAAAGATTTCCTCGTAAAAGCCTTCCTCGCCGATCAGGTATCCATGGACTTTGCCCAGATATTCCCCCGAGCCTGCGCCCTGAATCACCCGGTGGTCGTAGGTAGAGGTGAGGGTGATGGTTTTACCAATCCCCAAATCAGCCAGTGTTCGTTTGGAAGAGCCCTGGAATTCTGCCGGATAGTCCAGTGCACCGGCACCGATGATGCAGGCTTGACCCTTCATCAGGCGGGGGACGGAGTGAACCGTTCCGATGCCACCGGGGTTAGTCAGTGAAATAGTGTTTCCGGCGTAGTCGTCGGCAACGAGTTTGCCCTCCCGGGCCCTGGAGACAACATCTTCGTAGGCGAGAAGGAAGTCGGCAAAACCCATGTTTTGGGTGCGCTTGATTCCTGGAACCACGAGTCCGCGGGTGCCATCGGGTTTGGGCATGTCAATAGCGATACCCAGGTTGATGTTGGCGGGGTGAACGGCGACGGGTTTGCCCTCAACCTCTTCGTAAAAAACATTCTGACTGGGAAGCTCCCGCAGCGCCTTGATCATGGCCCAGGCGATGAGGTGGGTGAAGGAAACTTTGCCGCCGCGAGTGCGGCGCAAATGGTTGTTCACGACTATTCGGTTATCGATCATCAACTTGGCCGGCACGGTTCGAACGCTGGTAGCGGTCGGGACCTGAAGGCTTTGGTCCATGTTCGCAGCGAGAGCCTTTGCCATGCCCTTCAGCGGAGAAACTTCATCGCTGGGTTCCGAAGCATCCTCAATCGGTGTTTCAGAGATCACGAGATTGGGGGAGGTGGGGGCCTCGGCAGGAATGGGTTGTTCTTGGGGACCAGCGGAGGTGGTTTTGGCAATGGGGGCCGTTATGGGCGAGGGGTCACTACCCGGTGACACCGCGGGTGCAACCGTCGCAGCCCCAGCATGGCCGGAGGAACGCGACTCGAAGAGCGGCCACCAACTCTTTTCAACGAGCTCGGGATCTTTTTGATACAAAGACCACAGTTCATCCACGAGCCATTCGTTCGCCCCGAATTCGACGGAATCCTTAACGGTGTCGCTTTCTGACACGCTTTTGTCGCTCACTCTCACGTTGCCGGCCTATAGCTAAAACTCTATCGGCTTTGCTGTGAGAAACCTTTCAGTCCGGGCGGCGAGGTGCGCCCCGATGCTAGTGTTAGCGGTGATGAGTGACTCCTCCTCCGGTAGTTCTGAGCCCGGCCATAAACCCTGGGGCGCCCGCAGGGTGGGTGCCCGTTGAGCACAGATCTCCTCCTTTTCACGATCGGTGTGTGTCTCGCACTCGGCACCGGCGTCTTCGTGGGCAGCGAGTTCGCGCTTCTCAACCTTGACCGTTCAGATTTGGAAGCCAGGCGAGCAAAAGGTGAAAAAGGGCACCGGATTACCATTTCAGCTCTCAAGCAAACCTCGACGCATCTCTCCAGTGCTCAATTAGGTATTACTCTCACCACCATTTTGACCGGCTACACCATGGAGCCCGCAATTTCTTCGATGCTGGAGGGGCCGCTTCGCGCGCTGGGTCTACCCGAAGACTTTCTCCGGCCTGTGGGTGGGGTTTTAGGAATTCTCCTGGCCACCTTGATTTCGATGATTTTTGGGGAATTAGTTCCGAAGAACTACGCACTGTCCGTCCCCCGCGCGACAGCGCGGCTGTTGGTCCCCTTGCAGGTCGCGTTCACGTGGACGTTTAGACCCTTCATCGCCGTATTGAACGGAAGCGCCAACAGGATACTCCGGGCCATGGGTATCGAACCCAAAGAGGAGCTCTCTGCCGCCAGGACAGCTGATGAGCTCTCCAGCCTCGTGCAGCGCTCGGCGCTGCAAGGGCTCTTGGAAGATGACACCGCCACCTTGCTCTCGCGAACCATTGAGTTCTCCAGCCACAATGCCGTGGATGTGATGACGCCTCGAACCAAGGTGGAGAGCCTCCACCGCAGTGATACTGCCGAAGATGTCATTGCCTTGGCGAAGAAGACGGGATTCTCCCGGTTCCCCGTCATCGATGAATCTTTGGATGACATTCGCGGTGTTGTCCATGTAAAACAAGCCATTGCTGTTCCCTTTGATAAGCGTTCGGAGGTTCCCGCCTCCGCCCTACAATCCGATGTCATCCGGGTTCCAGAAACCATGACCTTGGATGTGTTGCTCACCGAGCTTCGGGGCCGTGGGTACCAGGTGGCAATCGTGGTGGATGAATATGGCGGAACCTCTGGCATCGCCACCCTCGAAGACCTCGTGGAGGAACTCATTGGCGAAGTCGCTGATGAACACGACCGAGCATCGCTGGATGTGGTGAGAGCTAGAGACTGGTTCACCTTCCCTGCCGATTTGCGACCCGACGAACTTGAAGAGCGCACCGGGGTTCCTGTTCCAGAAAATGGCCACTACGAAACCATTGCCGGGTTTATTTTGGAATCCCTGGGTCGCATGGCTGAGGTGGGGGACACCGTGGAGATTCCGCTGGGAGAATTTCGCGTGGAGCGCATGGATAACCGGCGTATCGATCGACTTCGTTTTACCCCACAGGTCAACAGTCAGGAGGTGACACTGCTGTGAGTGATTGGGCAGGATTGGCGTGGTTAGTGGTGTTGCTGGCGGCTAACGCTTTCTTTGTGGGGGCAGAATTTGCGGTGATTGCTGCCAAGCGTTCCCGGATTGAACCGCTGGCAGATGGGGGCAGCAAGCGCGCTAAGACGTCCCTCTACGCCATGGAAAACGCGACCTTGATGCTGGCGACCTGCCAGCTAGGGATCACGGTGTGTTCGCTGATGATTTTGTTGGTGTCTGAACCTGCCCTCCACCACCTGTTAGAGGGCCCGCTAGGTTTCGTGGGGCTTCCCGCAGCTGCTGTGTCGGGAGTATCGTTTGCCATCGCACTCCTGGTGGTCACTTATCTTCACGTTGTGCTTGGCGAAATGGTTCCCAAGAACATTTCTTTTTCTCTCCCGGATAAAGCAGTCCTTCTCTTGGCCCCACCCCTGGTATTTATCTCCAAGGTCATCTCCCCCATCATCCGAGGGATGAACGCGATTGCCAACGGGATTCTGCGCTTGACCGGGGTGGAACCGAAAGCTGAGGCCACCAGCGCCTATACCTTGGATGAGGTCGCCACGATCGTGGCGGAATCAACGAAGACCGGAATGCTCTCTGACCATTCCGGGGCGCTCAGTGCGGCGTTTGATTTCACAACGAAGACAGTGGCAGACGTCACCATCTCTCTCGAAAACCTGGTCACACTTCCCGAGGATGCCACCCCCAGGGATGTGCAACAAGCCGTCACGCAACGCGGATTTAGCCGCTATGTCTTGGTCAACGAGACTGGTGACCCCACCGGCTATGTCCATATCAAGGACCTACTGGACGCTGATGATGGCGAAGGGGATTACCCCGTTCCACCGCGTCGCATTAGGAGCCTGGTCGCCCTCACCGACACCGTCGATTTAGAGGATGCTCTCGCCACGTTGCGAGCAACAGGAACACACCTCGCCAAGGTCACCAACACAGTGGGCGACACCACGGGGGTGCTGTTCTTGGAGGACATTATTGAAGAGCTCGTGGGTGAAGTGAGGGATGCGACCACCCGCCACTAACCAGGCCGAATGAAGGGGTAAACGATGGAAAAGTTTTTGGTTCTGGGTGAAGCACTCACCGATTGTGTCATTACCGGCGAGGTGGTGACGGAAACGCCCGGCGGGTCACCGATGAATGTGGCAATTGGTTTGGCCCGGCTAGATCACGAAGTAACCATGGCTACGCGATATGGCTCCGATTCCCGAGGAGTCGCTCTCGCGAACCATCTGAGCGAAAGCGGGGTGGCGCTGATTGCTGAGGGAAATCAGGCGGCGAGGACGTCGAGTGCCCAGGCAACGATTGCCGCCGATGGTTCTGCGGATTACGTTTTCGACCTGAATTGGGACCTCACCACGGCCATGGTCCCCTCTGGTGACGTGACCCATGTTCACACCGGCTCTATCGGTGCCACCTTGCAACCAGGAGCAGTGTCGGTGGAAGAAGTTCTTCGGCGGGAAAAAGAAGCCGGCGCCAGCGTGAGTTATGACCCCAATGCTCGCCCCATCATTATGGGTAAACCCGAGGATGTGTTGCCCCTGGTGGAGCGACTGGTAGGGCTTAGTGATGTGGTTAAGGCAAGCGATGAAGATATTGCCTGGCTTTATCCCGACACTCCTCGCGAGCAGGTTGTGTCCCAGTGGCGGGAGAGGGGCGTTTCTCTTGTTGTGGTCACCCTCGGCGAAGAGGGTGTGGAGGCGTGGAGCGCGTCGGACCACGTCAGCCTTCCCGCCCAGGTCACCACAGTGTCGGACACTATCGGGGCAGGGGATTCGTTTATGTCGGGCCTGCTCTCCGCGCTGTCACAGCGATCCCTTCTCGGTAAACGGTCGGCCGATGCGCTCCGGAGGATTTCTCGGGAAGACCTGGCAGAAGTCCTTCGATTTGCTCTCACGTGTGCGGGCATAACGGTCTCGCGGACCGGCGCAAACCCGCCTCGATTAGCCGAGCTGGCGTCGTGACTTTCCTGTCGGGAACGCTCTCGCACCCTTGATGAGAGCCCCAGGGGTGCCGGTCGTGTCTAGCGAGCAGGCGCAGCCAGTAAGGCTGAGATCGCCGCTCCCACAGCGTCTGACTCAATCAGGAAGCCATCGTGGCCATAGGGGGATTCGACCACCTGGGCTCGGTTCCCGGAGAGCGAGTGAGGGATGTGGTGAGCCAACTCGTGCTGCTGTTCTATGGGGAACAACCGATCGCTATCGATCCCCAACACCAACGTGGGCGTGGAAATGGCTCCGAGCACCTCACTGAGACCTCCTCGGTCTCTGGTGACATCGTGGGAGTTCATTGCTTCGGCGAGGGCGATGTAGGAATTAGCATCAAAACGCCTCGTGAATTTGTTGCCGTGAAAATCGAGGTAACTCTCCACGGCGAATCGACCTTTGTCTCCCAGTGGTGATTTAGCGCTCTGCCACGTTCGTTCGAACCGCTCATTGAGCTCGCTGGGAGAGCGGTAGTTGATCAGCGCCATGCGTCTGGCGAGAGCAAGGCCCCGGTAGGGGCCCTCCGCCTGGTCATAAAAATCTCCGCCGGCAAAGAGGGAATCGACACGGATGGCCTCAGTTTGGAGCGAATTTCCTCCGAGCTGGTCGGCGCTGGTGATGGCGCATGTCGCAATCAGGGCCAATCGGGAATAAGTGCCGGGGAATTGCAGTGCCCATTCCAGCGCGTGCATTCCCCCCATGGAGCCGCCAATAACACTGTGAAAAAGAGAGATTCCCAGCTCGTCACCCAATGCCTTCGCGGCACGGACTTGATCCCGAATGGTGAGATAGGGAAACGAGCTGCCCCATTCCCGCCCCAGAGGAGAGTAGCTCGAGGGGCCGGTGGATCCTTGGCAACCACCGAGGACATTCGGCACAATGACGCAGTATTGGGTGGTGTCCAGGGCTAAGCCTGGACCAACGAGCGGAGACCACCAGCCCGCGGTGGGGTGTCCGGGACCAGAGGCACCGGTGACGTGAGAATCACCGGTGAGGGCGTGGAACACCAGAATGGCGTTTGAGCCGTCTTCGTTGAGTTCACCAAAGGTTTCATAGGCCAGACGGACGTGGGCGAAAGTCTCGCCGTGTTCGGTCTCGAAAGCCCCGAGCCCTGCGAAAAGTCGATTACCGGGGCGGTCCCCGTCTCGCCATGCCCCAGTGACCGGGGGTGTCCCGCGGAGGGTCGCCTGCTGAGCTTCGGAGATGAAGGCCGAAGGCACTGACTCTGCCGGTGATTGCCAATCCATGGTGGCCCTATTCTCCCCTACCCCTGGTGTTTAGGCGATTCCGCCGGAACACCAGGGAGGGTGAGTCGAAACAATTACGCTTTCGCTGAGACCTTCTTGGCTGCGCGGAAACCGATTTCAAGATCAGCGAGGATGTCATCGATGTGCTCAAGGCCCACGGACAAGCGAACGAGTCCCGGGGTCACACCACTGGTGAGTTGCTGTTCTGGGGTGAGCTGAGAGTGGGTAGTGGAGGCAGGGTGGATGACGAGGCTTCGGACGTCACCGATGTTGGCAACGTGGCTAAAAAGTTCCACATTGTCGACAAACGCGCGTCCCGCATCCACGCCACCTTTGATTTCGAAAGACAGCACCGCTCCGACGCCGTGCGGGGCGTATCTGTTGGCAGCTTCCTTCCAAGGGCTTGAATCCAGCGCGGCATAGTTCACACTGGCAACCTGGTCGTGTGATTCAAGTGACTGGGCGACGGTCAAAGCGTTCTCACAGTGGCGTTCCATCCGCAAGCTGAGCGTCTCGATTCCCTGAATCAGACCGAAGGCGTTATCGGGAGAGACCGCTGCGCCGATATCGCGCAACAACTGAACGCGGGCCTTGATGATGTAAGCAATCGGGTCACCAAGAACGCCGGTGTAGCTGGCGCCGTGATACGAGGGGTCTGGTTCTGTGAGCCCTGGGAACTTGTCCACGTGTTGTGACCAGGGGAATCTTCCGCCATCGACAATTGCTCCCGCGATTACGGTGCCGTGACCGCCCAGGAACTTGGTAGCGGAGTGGACGACGATATCTGCTCCGTGCTCCAGTGGGCGAAGCAGGTAGGGGCTTGCAACCGTGTTGTCGACAATCAGCGGGAGCCCGTTCGAGTGAGCAACCCCAGAGACACCCTCGATGTCAAGGATGTTGATCCGAGGGTTGGCAATGGTTTCCCCGAAAAAAGCTTTGGTGTTGGGCTGAACTGCCGCCTGCCAAGCTTCGAGGTCGTCTTGGTCGTTCACGAAGGTGACATTAATCCCAAGCTTCGGCAACGTGTATTTGAAAAGGTTGTAGGTTCCGCCATACACGGAAGACGAGCTCACAATGTGGTCACCGGAGTGTGCGATATTCAAAATCGCGTTGGTCGTTGCTGCCTGACCCGAAGCGAGTAAGAGGGCTGCGGTTCCGCCCTCGAGGGCGGCGATGCGCTTCTCGGCAACATCTTGTGTGGGGTTCATGATGCGGGTGTAGATGTTGCCAAACTCCGCAAGAGCGAAAAGATTGGCGGCGTGCTCGGCGCTATCAAACACATACGCGGTGGTGCGATAAATCGGTGTTGCCCGCGAATTGGTTGTGGGGTCAGCGGCGGCGCCCGCGTGGATCTGTTGGGTTTCAAACTTCCAGTCGTCAGCCATGGTCGTGTCTTTCGGAGAGGGGGGACGTTCCCGGATGGGTGACGTGAGAGAAAGAATATGTCCGAGTTACCCCGCCCCGCACGGGGCGAGGTAACCGGGAGTAACACAAAGAATTCAATCCAAAGACTTTTGCATCATGATGATGCCGAGCCACCGGTCAAATTTGTAGCCCACTTTCCCCATTCGGCCTGTTTCCTTAAAGCCAAACCGGGTGTGTAATGCGAGGGAGGCCTCTGCTCCCTGGTCAGCAATTACCGCAATCATTTCCTTGAGCCCTGCTTTTTCGCAGTGTTCGATGAGGTCACCCAGCAGTGTTCGGCCGAGCCCGCGACCGATCGCTGCTGGGCCCAAATAGAGGGAGCTCTCGACAGTTTTGCGAAAAGCAGATTTCTCTCGAAAGGGGAAAACATAGGCAAAACCTAGGAGGGTGCCCGCCGGGGAGAGCGCCAAGCGAAAGGGGTAACCCAGTTTCTGGAGGTGGAGGAAACGGGACTTGTAGGCAGCCAGTGTGGGAGCCTTTTCATCAAAAGTCACAACGGAATTGCGGACATAGTGCCGATACAGCGCCAAGACGGCGGGCATGTCCTGAAGTGTTGCCTCCCGGAGTGTGTAGGTGAACTCGGCGGGAAGAGGTGCGGGTGGCGCACCAGCGCGGGGACGTTTGCGTCGTGGTTGGTATTCGTGCTCAAGCATCAGTCCCCCTCTTCGAGAGTCCAATCTAGGGGAGCGAGCCCAGCTTTTTCCAGAATGTGATTCGTCCTAGAAAACGGCCGCGAGCCGAAAAAGCCTCTCCGGGCGGACAGGGGACTCGGGTGAGCGGAAGTGACGACGGGCAGGTCCCCGCAGTCCTCTGCAAGTTTCTGCGCTTCGCGCCCCCACAAGATGACCACACAGGGGCGCCCGGAATGTGCGATGCTGCGCACCACAGCACTGGTGAAAGCACCCCATCCCACGTCCTGGTGGGCGCCTGTTGTCCCGCTCAGCGTGGTGAGGGTGCGGTTGAGTAGCAGCACCCCTCTCGAGCACCACGCCGAAAGATCGCCATGTGGGGGCAGATTCAACCCGAGGTCGCTCCGCAGTTCCCAGCGAATGTTTTTCAGGCTTGCCGGCAACGGCGACACATCTCGATTCACCGAGAACGCCAATCCCGATGCCATGCCGGCACCGGGATATGGGTCCTGACCGATGATGATGACTCGGACCTGGTCTGGTTCGATCTCAAACGCCCGCATCACCAGGTGGGGTGGGGGTGCGATCGTTTCTCGGGGATAGTCAGAATCGAGCCGTGCGCCAATCAATGTCAGCTCTGCCAACGCGTTTGGGCCAAGCGTTCTTTTCCAGGCAGCGGAGAGTTGGGAGAGCAGGAAAGATTCCATACTCTGGGCCACGGGGAACAACTACTGCGTGGTCGAGCTGCGCATGGCCGCTACGAGAGCCACGCCCTGGTCATACGCGGGGCGACCACCGGGTTGTATGAGCGCCGAATACCATGCATCCTGAAACAGCTCGTTATGCAGAGCAGAGACCGTTTCGTTATCGCCCCAGATCCAGTAGGTCAAGCCTGTGCCGTCAATTGTTTGGCCCACGTTCAGGTTCTGTGTAACTAAATCTTCTATCACTTTAGGCCGAATTGCCGGGTCTATGGGTGCAGCGCTCAGCAGGATACTGAGGCCAGATTCTTCATCGTTGGGGAGCCCGAAAAGACAGGAGAGGCCGCCCGCAAGCTCCTCTGGGGTTTGGCCATCGGTATAAATGGGTTCTGTGCTGGGGCTTCCGGGACCCTTCACAAGCTCGATGCCATCAGCCGCAAGTTCTTTGACAAAACCCTCGGGGAGGAGGTTGACGCAGCTGGTAGGGGGAGAGAAGACGAGGGCCACTGGCGCTTCGGGTGCGGGCGGAAGCTCTTCGACGACGACGGAGGAGGTGTCGGTTTCGAGGCTGAGTTCACCGGCTACGGCGCACCCTGCAACGGACATCAGCAACAGGCCTACTGTGGAACTCACAAGCGGGCTTTGCAACCGTATAGCCATGAGGTTCTCCTTGCTCCAAAGTATAGGGGCGTGCGCTTAGAAAGCTCGCCTGGCATGCTGGAAAAGTCGGTGGAATCTAGGGCGCAACAACTCCCAAGTGCGAGGCGGCGTCAAGAGTCAGAATTCGGGCTGCTCCGAAGGTGTAGTTCGTGCTGATCCAGATCGCGCACGTCTCTTCAGCAAGGGTGGTGGGGCAAGGCGCGTCAACCACAAAATGCGACTCGGTTGCGATGAAGTCTGGCGATTCCCCTGAGGTTGCCTGAGCAATGTCCCAGAGTGTTCCGCCTCCAGTGCTGGAGCGCGTGGTGTCGAGGCCGTTGAGCAGGCCGGATACACTCTTTGCTGCGTTGCTACCCAGGATCGCAATGGAAGTGACGGACACGGTCTCGCTGGCTGGGAGATACCAGGTGCAAGAGGTACGCACATCACCCCGCACCGCGCTCAGGATGGCGACCAATTCTGGATTAGTTGTCCCGAAACCCACTACTCCTTCGCTGGTGTCGCCCATATTGACTCGGAGCTCACCAAGCAGGGCTTCTGTTTGTGCGGGGGAGTAGAGAGATTCACAGGGCGGGACCTTGGGGCCATCGGCCTCCTCTGCACTCACATTTTCAGGCGCTTCGGCTACACCCTCTGGCGTGGGAGTTTCGACTGGAACCTCTTCTGTTGCGACCGGGCCAGACGGGGTCCCAAGTCCAAGGGAATCGAGAACCGAGCAGCCTCCAAGCCCCACCACGAGGCTGCCAAGAAAAGTGAGGGTTAAAACTGATCGAGCACGTAACGCCATCGGGTGTCCTTTTATGTCGCCTGTTGGTGCTCAACCGGGGTTCCCGTGAGCTGGGCTATCTTCCGCCAGTATGCCGTAATCAGCTTGCTATCCCAGGCAGCGGGGTGGGTAGGCCCATTGGGTGTCAACCCATCGAAATACGTTCCGTTTGGCACACCCAGCTCGGGAGTATCCACCGCGTGAACCAGGGATGATGCCCCGGCTTCGGAGGAAATCTGCATCCATCCCGAGAGGCTCAAAATCAACCGACCGCTGCGAGACTCTGCCCCAAAACCGCTGCGCACGTAACCGGGGTGCACCGGGTAACTTTCCAAGCCCGTGCGCTCTGCGAGCGAGCGCGCATAGAGAATGACCCCAAGTTTGGCGGAGGCGTAGGGCCACCACCCTGCCCCATATCGGCGCTTGGCATACCCGACATCGTTGATGGCGATCCGCCCAAATCGGGAAACGAGCGATGAGGTGTGAATAACCCGACCGCGAGTCTGCATCAGTTTGGGGACAAGTCGCTCGGTCAAAACCACTGCACCCAACACGTTGCGCTGGAGCGTTAGCTCGTGGCCGTCCGCGCTGTCTTGTCGCTGAGCAACGATGCCGCCTGCGTTATTGACAATCGCATCAATGCGTTCGTATCGGGTGTCCAGGGTCTCGGCTAGTTCGCGAACATCATCGAGGCGATCAAAGTCGCAGACAAAAGGAACACCATCGACCATTCGGGCGACTTCTTCCGTTCGAGAGGTATTGCGCCCCACGACAGCAATTCGCCAACCCCTGCGAGCAAGCTCGCGCGCCACCTCAGAACCAATTCCACCACTGGCGCCGGTAATTACTGCGGTGCGAGCCATAAATCCTTACCCTTGTCCACGAATAGCCTGAAGAGCTCAGTTGCCCTCAAAAGTCGCCGGTTGTTTCGTCATGAAAGCCTCTAAACCCCGTTGCATATCGGCGGTTGCCATGAGTCGTCCGAGGCGATGGGCGAGCTCTCCGTGTTCCCGCTCACGCCCGCTGAGGGCTGCTCGAGCAGAGGCCAGGGTTTCTTGCACGGCAAGCGGCGCCTGCTGGGCAATGCGTCCAGCGATTTCTTGTGCTCGATCCATAGGGTCTTCGCCAACTACTTCGGTGACGATATTCATAGCTTGCGCCTGATGCGCACTAAATGATTCGGCGGTGAGAAGCCAACGCATTGCCTGTGACCAACCCGCGGCCAGCGGCATCCGGGTGGTTGCGCCACCAAAAGGCAAAATTCCCCGAGCCACTTCTAGTTGGGCAAAAACCGTGTCTTGGTGCGCGATGACGACGTCAGCAGCTAGGGCGAGTTCCACCCCGAGGGTGAAACAGGTTCCCTTCACCGCCACAACCACGGGTTTTGACACCTGGTGGGTGGAGATTCCCCAGGGGTCGAGACCGCCGTCAGGTATGGGCAGCCCGGCGCCCGATTGAAGCGCTGGGCCGACGTCCACGAGGTCAAGACCGGCTGTGAAGTGGTCGCCGTGAGCAAACACAACCCCCACTCGAAGATCAGGATTTTTCTCGAGCTCGCCGTAGGCGAGCGCTAACTGGGACAGCATCTCGGTGTCGGCGGCATTGCGCTTCTCGGGACGGTTGAGTCCGATGAGAAGGAGGTTCCCCTTTTGGTCGAGTGTGACCTTGCGCCCGCTATGGTCTGCCATATATTGAGCCTATCCAGTCACTGGCGAAGCCGCACTCGGGTTGATTCGAGCTCGGCGCTGATGCCGGCGGGGAGCCTGGAGCCAAAGGTGGAAAGAAAGGTCGCGGCCTCTTTGAGTTCTCGCTCGTGTTCCAGCGGGTCCACGTGTAGTAGCACCTCCAGCTCTTCTGCGCTCAGGGCGAGTCCGTCGATATTGAGCGCTGTGGGGAGCCAGCCCAGGGGGCTGGCGGTCGCTGACACACGCCCCTCCAAGCGGTTCACCATCCATTCGAGAACGCGCGAGTTCTCGCCAAACCCTGGCCACATAAAGCGGCCTGCTTCGTCTTTTCTGAACCAGTTCACCTGAAAGATGCGAGGGAGTCGACCCGTTTTGCGCAAAGTGTTTCCCATTTCAAGCCAGTGACCCATGTAGTCACCCATGTTGTAGCCGCAAAATGGCAACATGGCAAAGGGATCTCGGCGGACTTTGCCGACCTCTCCTTCCGCAGCGGCAGTTTGTTCCGAGGCAATCGTGGCTCCGAGAAACACCCCGTGGTTCCAGTCTCTGGCCTCCAGAACGAGGGGAACGGTGCTGGAGCGCCGCCCCCCAAAAATGATGGCATCCACCACGACCCCTTCGGGGTCCATCCACTCTGGCGCCAGGGTGGAGCACTGTTCCAAGCCGACCGTGAAACGAGAGTTCGGGTGGGCGGCGTGCCCGCCAAGCGCGGGGTTGAAGGGGTCACCCTTCCAGTCGGTGAGTCCTTCAGGAGCTTCGGGGGACTGGCCCTCCCACCACACATCACCCTCAGCAGTTGTCGCGACATTGGTGAATATCGCATTTCCCCAGAGCATGTCCATGGCAACAGGGTTGGTCCCTGGACCCGTTCCTGGCGCAACACCGAAGAAACCGGCTTCGGGATTAATGGCTCGGAGTCTGCCGTCCTTACCCGGCGCCAACCAGGCAATGTCGTCCCCAAGGGTTTCCACCTTCCAGCCGGGAAGGGAAGGCTGCATCATGGCAAAGTTTGTTTTCCCGCAAGCGCTGGGGAAGGCGGCGACCATGTTGTAGGACTTTCGTTCGGGGCTCGTCACCTTAACGAGAAGCATGTGCTCGGCAAGCCAGCCCTCCTCTTTGGCCAAAACAGAGGCGATGCGCAGGGCAAAAGCTTTTTTGGGAAGGAGCGCGTTGCCGCCATAGGCCGATCCGTAGGACCAAATTTCTCTACCTTCCGGGAAGTGAGAGATGTATTTCGTGTCGTTACACGGCCACGCGACATCCACTTGGTGGGGAGCGAGCGGTGCGCCCACCGTGTGGACACATTTGACCCAGTTGGCGCCGGAGTCGATGCGCCCCCACACTTCCTCGGTCACTCGCACCATAATGTGCAGGTTGAGCGCGACATAGGCAGAATCGGTCACCTGAACACCCATTCGCGCTAGCGGTGAGCCGAGGGGCCCCAGGGAAAAGGGCACGACATACAGTGTTCGCCCCGCCATGCTTCCCCGGGCGAGCTCCCGCAGCTTTTCTCGCATCAGCTCCGGGTCTTCCCAGTTGTTGGTGGGGCCTGCATCTGCTTCCTCACGGGAGCAGATGTAGGTGCGAGCTTCGACTCGCGCAACGTCGCTGGGTTCGCTCCGTGCCACATAAGAATTGGGGCGAAGATCAGGGTTCAACGGGTGAAGTGTCCCCTGCTCCACCAGCACGCGAGTGAGGTGCGCTGCCTCTTCCGCTGATCCATCGCACCAGTGGATAGAGTCCGGTTCCATCAGCTCCACCAGAGCGTTTACCCAATCCTGGACGCAATCGTGAATGATGGGCGAGCCTGACAGGGGCGACAGAAGGGTTGGGTTCTCTTGTGTGATGGACATCGTTGGCTCCTAGGGAAGGTATTTCTCCCACTCTCGTCAACAAAAGGGTTAACCCATGACCAAATTGTCTGTCAAAAATCCGCGTTTTTGTTGTATTGTCGAATTTATGGTGGAAATCATGGCTTTAGGCCAAAGAATGAGGCATGTTCGACAGGGTGCGGGACTCACGTTGGAAGAACTCAGTGGTCGGTTAGGGATAACCCCCAGCCACCTTTCTTTGCTCGAGACCGGCAAGCGAGAAGCCAAAGTGGGCGTGCTGACAGCGTTGTGCCAGGAACTCGGAGTCGAGATGGCACAGCTATTGGATGACTCTGCCCCGAGCGAGCGAGCTCAACTGGAGCGAGATTGGCGAGCCGCGCAACAGGGTCCGCTGTTTGCTTCCCTCGGGGTGCCGCCGCTCAAAATCACCAAATCTCTCAACGATGAGCAACTGAAGACCCTCTTGGCGCTGCACGCAGAGCTTGTTCGGCGGGAGAAACGCGCGCTGGCGACGCCTGAGGAAGCAAGGCGAGCCCATACTGCTTTGCGTCGGGGGATGCGGGAGATTGACAACTACCGACCGGACCTAGAAACTCTCGCCTCTGAGCTCGTTGCCTCCATCGGTCACGACTCCATGGGAGCGCTGACCCACCGAGAAGTGGCGATGATGGCTCAACGATTCGGGCTAGAGATTGTGCACGTCGGGGACCTGCCGCGCAGCGCTCGCAGCGTGACCGACCTGGCGAATGGTCGAATCTATTTACCCCCCGCATCAATTCCCGGCGGTCACGGGTTGCGGTCCCTCGCCCTTCAGGCAATCGCCCATCAGGTGCTTCGACACCGTGTCCCTGAAACGTATGAAGAGTTTTTGCAACAGCGTCTGGACATTAACTACTTTGCCGCCGCCTGTCTAATGCCAGAGACCCAAGCAGTGGATTTTCTCACCCAGGCAAAAAAAGAAAAAAACCTTGCTGTGGAAGATTTCCGCGACGCCTTTGGTGTGACACACGAGGCAGCGGGGCTGCGATTGATGAATCTGGCGACGACCCATTTGGGTCTACCCATTCACTTCTTGCGCGTCGGCGATGACGGAGTGGTTTACAAGGCCTATGAAAACGATGGCTTGGTGCTCCCAGTGGATGTTTTCGGATCGCCCGAGGGTCAAATTGTGTGTCGCCACTGGAGCGCTCGCGAAGCCTTCGCTCGCACAAATCGCACGACCGAGTATTACCAATTCACCGACACCCCGGAAGGAACTTTTTGGGAATCTACCCAAATAGGTACCTCCGCCACGGATGAATTTTCGATCACCGTTGGAGTCACGTTTGAAGATGCCAAATGGTTCCGGGGCCGCGATACCCAGGCCAGACAAGCTTCGAGGTGCCCTGATCGTGGTTGCTGTCGAAACGCGCCGGAGGACATGCGCTCAAAATGGGCCGGGAAGGCGTGGACTAGCGCCAGGCTGCACGCGCACGTGCTCTCGCCGTTGCGCGGTGGCATGTTTCCAGGCGTGGACGATGTGGAACTCTTTGAATTCCTGCAAAACCACGAAAGTCCTGACCACATCACGCCCGGGGAATGACACTTTCGCGTGAACAAAGAAGGGGCCTTGCCTGACAGGTGGTGAGGTGCCCGCGAGCAGGAAGCGCCCCCAGCAGGATTCGAACCTGCGGCCTTCTGCTCCGGAGGCAGACGCTCTATCCCCTGAGCTATGGGGGCCCAGGAACCCCCTTAGGTTACAACCTCGAGGGCTGGTAATACACCCGAGGGTAGGCTTAGCGCTTGTGAATCCTCAGGCGCTTGCAGAACGCATCGCTGAACTAGCGATTTCTCGACTGAAAGCGCTGGACAGTGCTGATGTCCCCGAATCTGTTGACGTTGCACTGGAGCGGCCCCGCAACAAAGACCATGGGGATTGGGCCACCTCGATTGCTTTGAAATTGGCCAAAGGCGCCGGGATGAACCCCCGGGATTTTGCCCAGGACCTAGCCCGCGACATCGATGGGTTGGAGGGTGTTGCCTCCACCGACGTGGCGGGACCAGGCTTCATCAACATCACCCTTGAAGCGGGCGCAGCGGGTGAGCTGGTATCGATTATTCTCGCTAGCGGCGAAAGCTATGGCTCCGGCAGTGCACTAGCTGGCGACACCATCAACGTTGAGTTTGTTTCCGCCAATCCCACCGGCCCACTCCATATTGGGCACACGAGGTGGGCGGCACTGGGGGATTCTTTGGTGCGGGTGTTGCGATACGCCGGCGCTTCCGTGACCAGCGAGTTTTATATCAATGACGCCGGTTTACAGATGGACACCTTTGGTGAATCTATCCTCGCCAGCATCCTGGGGGAAGAGCCGCCAGAGTCGGGATACAAGGGTTTATATATCCAGGAGCTTGCGGCGAGGGTGGTTGCTTGCGAAGCAGGCATTGCTGAGCTCCCGCGAGACGAGGCGGTTGCCCGCGCCCGTGATACCGGGTATGGACTTCAGCTTTCTGACATCAAAAAATCCTTGGAGTCTTTCGGCGTCGAATTCGGTGTGTGGTTCTCGGAGCGCACCCTCCACGAAAAAGGAGCAGATGGCGTCAGTCTGATTGACGGGTCCGTGGAGCGCCTGCGCGAAGGCGGTCATGTCTTTGATGAAGAGGGCGCAATCTGGGTGCGCACTACTGACTTTGGTGACGACAAGGACCGGGTGATCCGTCGTGCCAATGGCGTCTATACCTATTTCGCGGCGGATGCCGCGTATTACCTTTCCAAATCGGATCGTGGGTTCGCCAAAAAGATTTACCTGTTGGGCGCGGATCACCACGGTTATATTCATCGCCTGAAAGCCCTTGCGGGGGCTGCCGGAGATGATCCGGATACAAATGTGGAAATTCTTATCGGGCAGCTGGTGAGCATCAACGGTGCCAAGCTTTCCAAGCGCGCGGGCAACATTATCGAACTCGATGACCTAAGGGAATGGTTGGGCGTGGATGCGCTTCGCTATTCGCTTGCCCGATACCCCGCAGACTCACCGCTGAGTTTGGACCCAGAAATCCTGACCAAACGCAGCAACGACAACCCCGTTTTCTATGTTCAATACGCGCACGCCAGGACCCACCAGGTCGCGAGAAATGCCGAAGGCTCTGGAGTGACTACCGCCACCTTTGACCCTGCACTGCTGGGTCAACCCACCGAGGCGGCTTTGATTTCATCACTTGCGGACTTCCCCCGCATTGTTGTGCAAGCAGCGCAACTGCGGGAACCTCACAGGGTTGCCCGCTACCTCGAAGAAGTCGCTGCGGTGTATCACCGGTGGTATGACTCTGCCCGGGTCACCCCGCAGGGGGATAACCCCATCGAGCCGGTGCACCACACCAGGTTGTCCCTGAATAATGCCACCGGACAGGTGTTGCGAAACGGGTTGGGCCTCCTCGGCGTCAGTGCCCCCACAAGAATGTGAGCTCGGAGACATACTTCGCTATCCTGGGGGTGGCTTCAGGAACCAATCCAGGTTCGCTCGCCTCACACTCAACTCCCCACCCGTGAGGTTCGTGCGAATCCATGTCTAACCCGCTTTCCCCGTCCTGGCTCAGTAAGCCAGACGATGCCAACGCCCTCCGCGAGGGTGTGTGGCCGGGGAGTGCCGTGCGCAACACCGAGGGTGAACTGGTCTTTGGCGGTGTCCCAGCTTCTGAGCTGATTAGCGCCTATGGATCACCGCTCTATGTTGTTGACCAGGAAGAGCTCGAATTACGAGCGAAACATTTTCATAACATCGTCACACGGGCGTGTGAGCGAAACGCAACCGTGGGTCACGTTTATTACGCCTCCAAAGCCCTCATCACGGGACACGTCGTGCAGTGGGTGAGCGGGCAGGGCTTGGGCTTTGACGTTGCCAGTGGCGGCGAAATGGCAATCGCGCTTGCCGGCGGAGCCCCAGCGAGCTCACTGGAATTCCAGGGGAACAATAAATCTGAGTCAGAAATCACCGCGGCGTTGGAAGCGGGGGTGGGATGCATCGTGATTGATGCGCCGATCGAAGCAGAGCGAATCGATAGCATCGCGGGTTCGATGGGGATGGTCGCTCCCGTCATGGTGCGCGTCAACACCGGCGTCCACGCTGACACGCACGAATATCTCGCGACGGCGCGGGAAGACCAGAAGTTTGGCCTCTCTCCCGCAGAAACCGCGAAGCTCGTAGCGGGCATTCGTGGCAGTAAAAACCTGCACTTTGAGGGTCTCCACTCCCACATTGGGTCACAGATTTTCCAGGTCGAGGGATTCCTGGAAGCGGGAACCCGGCTGATTGCGCTCTATCGAGAGCTGTTGGAGGATGGCCCGGTAGCGACGATCAACCTGGGCGGCGGTTTTGGAATTGCCTATACCGAAGCTGATGACCCGATGGAGCTTGGAGCGATGGTGGACCAGATTGTGGATCACGTTGCTTTCGAAGCTTCGAAATATGGCATTCCTTTGCCTGCCCTGGCTTTTGAGCCAGGGAGAGTAATCGCTGGTCCTGCAGGAGTCACGCTGTATTCCGTGGGTGTCACGAAGCCGGTCGTGGTTCACGATGACCAGGGGAGCGAAGCCACCCGGTTGTATGTGAGTGTCGATGGCGGAATGAGCGATAACGCGCGACCAGCGCTGTACTACGCCAGCTACAGTGCTCGGATTGCTTCTCGCGAATCTGAGGCGGAACCGGCCCTCGTGCGGGTGGTGGGCAAACACTGCGAAAGCGGTGACATCGTTGTTTCGGAGGAGTATCTCCCCGGAGATGTTGCCCCCGGTGATGTGCTGGCCGTCCCAACGACGGGGGCGTATTGCTATTCACTTTCGAGTAATTACAACGCCCTGGGACGGCCCCCCATGATTGGGGTTCGGGACGGGCGCCATTTCTTGATGGTCGCGGGGGAAAGCATTGATGATGTGTTGGCAAGGGATCAAGGATTCTCTGTGAAGGCTGGGAGCTAAAGAATGAAAGATAACTATCGTGACCTCCGCGTCGCCGTGCTGGGTGGAGGAACGGTGGGAGCCCAAGTGGCCCACCGACTTCTTGAGGGAGCCGCCGAACTAGGTTCGCGCTCTGGCGCAGGCCTTTCCCTCATCGGGGTTGCCGTTCGTGATCTCACTGCCGAGCGAAGCGCGCCCCTTCCCTCTGAATTACTGACCACCGATGCCCACTCGTTGATTCTCCAAGCCGACATTGTGGTGGAACTCATGGGGGGCATTGAACCGGCCCGCACCCTGATTCTGGAGGCGCTGGGTTCGGGAGCGGATGTGGTCACAGCGAACAAGGCTCTCCTTGCTGAGCACGGACCGGAGCTGTTTGATGCTGCAGCCCGGGTAGGCGCGCAGCTTTATTACGAGGCAGCGGTTGCCGCCGCTATTCCCATCATTCGCCCGCTTCGAGATTCCTTGGCAGGGGACCGTGTGACAAAAATCATGGGCATCGTGAACGGGACGACAAACTTTATTTTGGATCAAATGGACTCCAAAGGCTTGAGCTTTGACGCAGCCCTCGCCGAGGCCACCGCGCTGGGCTACGCCGAGGCGGATCCCACGGCCGATATCGAGGGGTTTGATGCCGCCCAAAAAGCGTGCATACTTTCCTCCCTCGCTTTTCATACGGCAGTCCCGCTCGAGGACGTCTATCGCGAAGGCATCACGGCGGTCAGTGCGGAACAAATAGAGGCAGCAAAGAAATCCGGTCACGTCATCAAGCTGCTAGCAATTTGTGAACGACGCTTCGACACTGCCACGGGCCGCGAAGGGGTCAGCACTAGGGTTCACCCCACCTTGATCCCCAGGTCTCACCCCCTTGCTGCCGCTCATGGCGCCAATAACGCGGTCTATGTGGAAGCAGAAGCAGCCGGCCCTCTCATGTTTTATGGGGCAGGTGCCGGTGGTGCGGAAACGGCATCTGCCGTCTTGGGAGATGTCGTCTCTGCCGCGAGGCGCCACGTTGCCGGGGGTCCTGGTGTAGGGGAGAGCACTCACGCAGACCTTCCCAGCATTCCCCTGGACCACGTCGCAAGCAGGCTGAATATTAGCTTGGTGGTGAAGGACCAGC
>OJDY01000015.1_pt1 | contig 33047 bp, 17 predicted proteins | sample 1592931 | NCBI WGS metagenome assembly OJDY01 (sample SAMN05416734, study PRJEB24817) | seawater metagenome | isolation source: Sea water | place: Canada:Atlantic | collected 2013-07
AGATGCTCAGGAGTCTCGTGGGCTCGGAGATGTGTATAAGAGACAGGTAATGAAAAATACAGGGATGGTTCCTTTATTTTTTCATAATAATATAGAAGTAAGTAAAAAAGTTTTAAAAGCATGTTATGATGGTGGAGCTCGTTTAATGGAGTTTACTGCTAGAGGAGATTTCGCTCACGAAGTTTTTGGAGAATTAACAAAATATGCAATTGCTGAATTACCAGGAATGGTAATGGGAGTAGGATCTGTAACAGATGCAGCAGCAGCATCTTTATATATGGCTTTAGGAGCAAACTTTATTGTTACGCCAGTTTTAAGAGAAGATATTGCAATTGCATGTAATCGTAAAAAAGTATTATGGTCTCCTGGATGCGGAACCTTAACAGAAATAGCTAAAGCAGAAGAATTAGGGTGTGAAATTGTTAAACTATTTCCTGGTGACATTTATGGTCCTCAATTTGTAAAAGGAATTAAAGGACCTCAACCTTGGACAAGTATCATGCCAACAGGTGGTGTTTCACCAACAAAAGAAAATTTAGAAGCTTGGTTTAAAGCTGGTGTAACTTGTGTTGGTATGGGGTCCAAATTAATGGCTAAAGATGCTGATGGCAACTTTGACTATAAAAAAATTGAAAGCATGACTAGGAATGCTTTAAAGATTATTAAAGATTTAAAGAACTAGTTATTTATTTGATTAATTAAAACGAGTAAATTTCTCACTCTTTGCACTGGTCAATCTTTCACTTTCATCATATAATATTCTAAACGTTTTTAGGATATCATGGATATCAGCAACCCAAACCTTGCCAAAAGTATTTATAGATATCCCGTAAATTTTAGTTTTTTTTTGTTAAAAGTTTGTAGTAAGACATTTGTGTTAATAATTGTGATTTAGTGACATATTCAATAATTGATGTTTTTAATACTTTTAATTAATAAAAATATTATTATGAAAAAAATTAATTTAATAGTCGCTTTTTTGGTAGCAGCATTTTCTTATGGTCAAACTTCTAGTGGTTTTGTTGTAAACCCTAGTTTTGAGGATGGCTCAGTTGGAAATATAGCTGGAGGTGCTACGTTTAATGATTGGAAATTAGGAGGGGGACGTAGAAACGCCGACGGAGTTTCAGCAAGCATACAAACAACTAATGTTCATGCCGGAGATGGTTCTAATGCTCTAGAAGTTACTTCAAATAGTAGTAGTGGAACTGGTAATGAATGGGATATAAGACTTATAAACACAACATATCCATTTGCTGGAGATGGCATAAATCCTATTGAGGTAACAGTTGAATTTTGGGCAAAAACAACTGACGTTGCTCCAGGGAGTGAGGTTGCAAGTGGAGATATGAGATTATTAGTAAAGGATACTGGTTCATCAAATCTTGGGGATAAAACACAACGTGTTCTTCTTACTACTGATACTTGGACTTATATAACTGAAACTTTTACATTTGATGAAGCAGCCGATTATAGTCTTTCTCTGTATTTTGAATTTGGGAAATTGGATGGGGTTACACAAATAGACGGTATAACAGCATCGGTTACTGGGGGTGCTTCTTTAGCAACACAAGACATTGTAAAAGATGATTCAAGTGTCTTTATATATCCAAATCCGGCAATGAATGTCTTAAACTATAGAGCTGAAGGAGTTAAAAATATTGAAGTTTATAATTTGTTAGGTCAAAAATTAAAAGCAGAAAAGGCTGTTGGAAGTGTAAATACTTCAACTTTTCCTAAAGGATCTTATATTTTAAAACTAATAAGAAAAAACGGAGCAGTTTCAACTAAAAGATTTATTAAAGAATAAGATAAAAAATTAATTACATTTCAAGTATTTAATAATTCCAAATAAAGATCAAAACATCATATTGGTGTTTATTTTTTAATTTTAGCCATTTAACTTTATGTTGATTATGAATAAAAAAAAGTTGTTGTCTTTGGGGCTGCTTTTAAGTGTTTTTAGTGTGTTTGCTCAGTCTAATTATTACGTATCTAAAGCAGGAAGTGATTTAAATATAGGAAGTGAATCTTTACCTTTTAAAACGCTCTCCAAAGCATTGAATTCATTCGACGCTTCTGGTGGAAACTGCTTTATAAAGCAAGGCACTTATCACGAAAGTATTATAATTGATGGAAAAAATAATATTATAATTCAGCCTTATAATAGTGATATAGTTATTTTAGATGGTACTGTTGAAATTTCAACAAGTTGGACTCAAAGTTCTGCAAATTCTTCCATTTATGAAACTACATTAAGTCAAGATATTTGGCAATTATTTATTGATAATGAACAACAGGTAATGGCCCGTTGGCCTAATGCTCAATTTATTGACGATAGTGTATATAACCAAGATTTTTGGGTTGAGAGTGATGCTAGTTTGGACACTAATGGGACAATGAATACTGTTAGCTCTCCTGAAGATCTTGCTTCAAGTGGAATTAATGCTCAAGGTGCACTAGCCATTGCAAATGTTGGGTCTTGGAAATCCTGGGTAGTGCCAATAACTTCCCATACAACTGGAAATAATATTTTCACCTATGAGCCTGCTACAACATTTCTTACTAAAGACCACTATTATTACTTAGAGGGTAAAATTGATTTGCTCAACACTCAAAATGAGTGGTTTTATGATGCAACCACTAAAAAATTATCTGTGTGGGGTGATCCAACAGGAAAAGAAATTAAAGGAAAAGTACAGTCTTATGTGTTTACAATGAATGATTGTACAAATATTACATTAGAAAATTTAAATTTCTTTGCTACAACTATTTCTGCAACTGATTCAACTGATATTACAGTAAATAATTGCTTGTTTTCATTTCCTAGTTGTTCAAAAAGAATGTTGGGTGTTACTTCTCATCCATTAACTACAGAATTATCAAATGCTCCTACATCTTCTATATGGCCTGGCTATAGTAATCAACCAGGAAGATTTAAATTTTTTCAATGTTTATTTGAACATACCGATGGAGATGCGATTTTATTATATGGACAGGATAATATTATTGAAGATTGTTATTTTCATCATATAGACTATTCTTGTGGTTCACTTAGATATTTACAAAATTCTATTATAAACAGAGGATCAAATTGTACATTTAAAAATAATACTGTACATACTACTAGTGCTTCTTCAGTATTAGATTTGGGAGATGCTCCAGAAATTTCATATAATGATATTTCTGTTACTGGTATGTTACAAGGCGATGGGGCATTGGTTCAGATTCCAGGGCAATCTGGTGTTCCTAATTCAGCAATACACCACAATTGGTTGCATGATTCAGTAAAAACTGGACTGCGTTATGATGCGCCAGTGGCCAATCCAGAAGTAGCAGGCATAGGCGGATTGGTCCATCACAATGTATTATGGAATTTGCCAAAGGGTATGATGATTAAAGGAGATGAACATCAGATATATAACAATACCTCTTTTAATATTAGTGGAGTTGATTTAATAATTTTGGATGAAGTTTATGAAGTGCCATCGGCTAATGGAGCGTCAAGTTCAAATACTTCTACAATTTTAAGAAACAATCTAGCCGGAAAAATATCTGGGCATCGTCAGAATCCTCAAACTCCACCAGGAACGTTAGATCATAATGTGTATTCAGATACAAGTAGTAGTTATAATAGCAGCGCTTTGTTAACAGATCCAGAAAATAAAAATTTCACTCCCAACAGTTCAGCTGTAGAATTGATAGATGCAGGAGTTATTATTACTGGAATAACAGATGGGTATTCAGGTAGTGCTCCAGATATAGGTGCCTATGAAGTTGGAGATTCTTGGACAGCTGGAGCCACTTGGACTCCAAATTTTTATCCATGGTCTTTTGGACAAACTCTTAGTGGTTTTGTTCTAAACCCTAGTTTTGAAGATGGGTCAGCTGCAGCTATGGAAAGAAATACTACGCTTAATGATTGGAAATTAGAAGGGAACAATTCTGATGACACAGGAGTTTCAGCAAGCATACAAACAAATGATATTTATGCCGGAGACGGTTCTAATGCTTTAGAAGTTACAAATGGAGCAAATGTTGGCGAATGGAATATAAAAGTTACTAGCACAACATATCCATTTGATGGAAATAGCACAGATGATATTGAGGTAACAGTTGGGTTTTGGGCAAAAACAACTGATGCTAATCCAGTTTCGAATCTAAATGGGGATTTAAAATTAATAGTAAGGGATGCAGTTACTGCAACAGATAGATCAACTCGTGCTATTCTTACTACTGATACTTGGGTTTATATAAATAAAACTTTTAATGTATTTCCAGCTGCAGCAAATTATAGTCTTTCTCTGTCTTTTCAATTTGGAAGACTTGAAGGGGATACACAAATAGACGGTATAACATCATCTGTTACTGGTGGTGCAACTTTAGCAACAGAAGACATTGTAAAAGATAATTTAAGTGTCTTTATATATCCAAATCCGGCAATGAATGTCTTAAACTATAGAGCTGAAGGAGTTAAAAATATTGAAGTTTATAATTTGTTAGGTCAAAAATTAAAAGCAGAAAAGGCTGTTGGAAGTGTAAATACTTCAACTTTTCCTAAAGGATCTTATATTTTAAAACTAATAAGAAAAAACGGAGCAGTTTCAACTAAAAGATTTATTAAAGAATAAGATAAAAAATTAATTACATTTCAAGTATTTAATAATTCCAAATAAAGATCAAAACATCATATTGGTGTTTATTTTTTAATTTTAGCCATTTAACTTTATGTTGATTATGAATAAAAAAAAGTTGTTGTCTTTGGGGCTGCTTTTAAGTGTTTTTAGTGTGTTTGCTCAGTCTAATTATTACGTATCTAAAGCAGGAAGTGATTTAAATATAGGAAGTGAATCTTTACCTTTTAAAACGCTCTCCAAAGCATTGAATTCATTCGACGCTTCTGGTGGAAACTGCTTTATAAAGCAAGGCACTTATCACGAAAGTATTATAATTGATGGAAAAAATAATATTATAATTCAGCCTTATAATAGTGATATAGTTATTTTAGATGGTACTGTTGAAATAATAAAACATGCATTTTAAACCGTGTTATTTATAAATAAATCTGAGTAGGGATTATCTAAGAAAAATTAATTATTATGGACAACTATTTTATTACTTTCGTATTTACTAGTTTGTATAATATATACAGTATCAAAAAATGAGTGACATAATTTCGATAATCAATTTACTGAAGTTGAAAAGAAGGTTTTTAATCATTCCTTTTTTGCTTATGTTTTTTTTAGAAACTTCATTTGCCCAGCAAAATAAGTTTCAGATAAGTAATACTAAATTTGAGCATATAACTAACAGTGATGGTTTAATGCATAATTCTATTAGATTTTCTTTTCAAGATTCAAGAGGATATATGTGGTTTGGAACCAATAATGGCTTGTATAAATATAATGGTTATGAATTCAAAATATACAATAACGAGTTAGGAAATAAATATTCTCTAATTGGAAATAGAATAACCTCAATTTCTGAGGACAGTAGCGGGAAAGTTTGGATAGGAACTAATAAAGGTTTGTGTACTTATAACCGAGATTCAGATTCGTTTGTTAGAGATTTATATAATTCTGAAATTTCATCGTATTTTAATTTTCATAATTTTATTAATACAATTTTTATTGATACTCTTGACAATATTTGGTTAGGGACACCACAAGGTTTATACAATTTAAAGAAATCTTCTAAAGGTTTCAAGTTAAGTGTTTTTAAGACAAGTAATCAAGTTGATGGATTGGCAAGTAATTATATTTCGTGTATTACACAATACAAGGAAGGCTTATTAATAGGCACTCCAAATGGACTCAATAAATTAGAGTTCTCTGATGATGACCAAGTAAAAATTACTAGAATTAAAAACAATGTTATAGGGAGTGTTAACATAAAAAGTTTGTTTGTTGATAGTGATTTATCTATTTGGGTTGGTACTCTAAATGGGCTTCATAAAATTGAAACTAGCATTGATAATACTTTTAATGTTTATACAAATTATTTGGCTGAAATTGAAAATTCGTTTGCTAATAATTCAATTAATACTATACATCAAGTAGATAGTTCAACCATTTGGATTGGAACACTAAATTCAGGGATTTTTGAATTGAATAAAGATGAAAATGTTGTCAAAATCTATCAACAGAATCCTAGAAACATCTATAATTTAAAAAGCAACGATATAAATAACATTTTTAAAGATGATTTCGGGGTAGTTTGGGTAAGTACCAATAGAGGAGGTGTGAGTAAGTTAAATTTAAATAAAAATAAAATAGATCATTTTAAAAACAATGATTTTAATTCTAACAGTTTAAGTGGAAATCTAATAAATACTATTTTTGAAGATTCAAATCAAAATGTGTGGATTGGAACTTTTAAAACAGGCCTTAATTTATTAATGAACAATTCAAAAGAAAAAGAATTTATTCATTTTAATAAGGCTGATGTTGGAAGTAATAATATTCATGCTATTTGCGAAGATAATTACGGAAATATTTGGTTAGGATCTAAGTCAGATGGTATCACACAAGTTCAAGTCCAAAAAGGGAAAATTTCAAAAACAGCCAGATTTACTAAAGAAAACACTAACAATGCACTAATGGTTAATAATGTTACCATTATGTATAAAGATAAAAGAGGAGACATTTGGATGGGAGGCGGTCCAAATAGTGGTCTGATACGATTAACACCAAATAAAGAATTTGGAAAACTTCCACAAATTACTCAATTTCAAAAATTAAAAGAAAACACAAATAGTTTAACAAGTAATTATGTTTTTTCTATTTATGAAGATTCTCAAAATGTTTTGTGGGTGGGACTAAACGGCTCTGGCTTAGTCAAAATAATTAGAGACGAGAATAACAATCCCATCCATTATACTCGGATTATGGGTAGAGAAGAATATCCATCAGGTTTAAATAACAATCAAATTTTTGCTATCCATGAAGATAATTATCAAAATATTTGGATTGCAACATTTGGAGGAGGATTAAATAAAATTTTGAAAGAAGAAATTAATAAAAAACACCCAAAAATTATTAAATACAAGCAAGAAAATGGTTTACCAAGTAATGAAATATATGGAATTTTAGAGGATAAAAATCAAAATCTTTGGATAAGTTCAAACAGTGGAATCTCTAAATATGATATAGAAAATAAGACATTTACAAACCTTGGACTAAAAGACGGTTTGCAAGCATTAAACTTTAGAAAAGGTGCCTATTTCAAAGGGAGAAATGGAATGATGTATTTTGGAGGAATTAATGGTTTTAATAGTTTTAACCCTAATAGCTTTGTGAAAAATGAAGTCCCTCCTAAAGTTGAGCTTACAGGATTCAAATTATTTAATAATGAAGTTGGAGTTGGAGAAAAAATCCTAGGTAAAGCAGTTTTAAATAAAAATATTTCTGAAACAAATGAAATAGTTCTAAAACATGGACATAATTCTTTTTCTTTTGAGTTTTCAGCGATGCATTATGCTTCACCAAATCAAAACAACTATATGTATATGTTGGATGGATTTGACAAAGATTGGATTTCTACAAGTTCTAAAAGACGATTTGTAACATATGCAAACCTTGATTCTAAAGATTATGTTTTTAAAGTGATTGCGTCGAACAGTGATAATGTTTGGAATTCAAACGCGAGGGAATTAAAATTAAAAGTATTACCAGCCTTATGGAAAACCTGGTGGGCTTACACAATATTCATTTTATTTACAATATTTTTAATGTGGTTATTTAGAAGAAATATTTTAGTAAGGGCCGAATACAGAAACAGTTTAAAAATTGAAAAGCTCGAAAAAAATAAAATTAAAGTGTTAAATAAAATGAAATTAGAATTTTTCACCAATATTTCTCATGAATTTAAAACTCCGCTGACTTTAATTTTAGGGCCATTACAAAACTTGCTTAAAATGGAAATAGTCGATTCAAAATTGAAAGAATCTCTTTTAATTATGGACCGAAATGCTAATTATTTATTTAGGTTGATTAATCAGTTGATGGATTTTAGAAAAGCCGAAACTAATCAACTTAAAGTGATTACTTCTAAAGGTAATCTGGTTGATTTTTGTGAAGAAGTGGTATTATCATTTAATGTGTTGGCAAATGAAAAACACTTAAACTTGAGCTTTGAAAGTTCTGAGTCAGAATTAATAGTATATTTTGATTGGGATAAAATGGATAAAATTTTGAATAATTTAATTTCAAATTCTATTAAATACACTCCAGACTCGGGAAATATTAAAGTGTCACTTTCTTTTATTAATAATGGAATATCAAAAAGATCTAACGTTCTGGATGTAAGATCTGAAATAGAAATTATAGTTGAAGATACAGGGGTTGGAATACCTAAAAATCAAATATCAAAAGTTTTTAAAAGATTTTATCAGGTCGAAGATTCAAATAAATCCAATTCATTTGGTTCTGGAGTTGGTTTGGCTTTAACAAAAAAATTAATTGATTTATTACAAGGGCATATTAAAGTAAAAAGCAATCACAACGAAGGAAGCCAATTTATAGTTAGGTTTCCTGTAATTACCTCTAAGAATGATCTAATGCGTGAGGCTGAAATAAGTTCAGAAGAAGTGATTTTTTCTGAATCAGGATTGGTTATTAATGAAAATATACACAAGGAAATTGGTGATAGTATTAAAACATTACCATCACTTTTAATTGTGGAAGATAATCCTGATATGCAAACTTTTTTAAAGTCATCACTTGAAGAAAGTTATAAAATATTACAGGCTTATGATGGTGTACAAGGATTAAAAATTGCTCTTGAAAATATTCCAAATATTATAATTAGTGATGTAATGATGCCGAATATGGATGGAATTCAATTTTGTAATGAAATAAAACAAAATGAAATTACCAATCATATTCCATTTATATTACTAAGTGCTAGAGCTTCTATAGATCATAAAATTGAAGGTCTTAAAGTAGGAGCTGATGTCTATATTCCAAAACCTTTTGATATGCGTTTATTAAAAATAAAAACTCAGAAATTGTTAGAGGAACGCGAGTTTTTGATAGAAAAGTTTGCTTCAAAACGGATCACCTTGGATTCTCAAAAAATTGGAATCAATCACACTGAAAAGGCCTTTTTAGAAAAGGCAGAGAAAGTAATTGAAGATAATTTAACGAACTCAGAATTTGTTGTGGAAGATCTTGGAAGAGCATTATCTTTCAGTCGAATGCAACTATATAGAAAGTTTAAATCGGTTAGAGGCTTATCAGCCAATGAATTTATTCGAGAATATAGAATAAAAAAGGCAGCATTATTACTGCGTGAAACAGATTTAAACGTTTCAGAAATTTTATACACTATAGGTTTTACAAATAGATCGTATTTTTCAAAATGTTTTAAAAAAACTTTCGACATGTCCCCTAAAGAGTATTCAAATAAATATAGAGAAAAATTAAAGAAGGAACGTGATTCTGAAATAGAATAGTATTCTATTTCTTGGTAATTACAGTAATTTAGTTTGATGCTAGCTCTTATTATATCTTAATGTTCTTATAACAATGTTGATATATAATTATATAACTTTAAGTCAACTCTTAATAACATCTTTACCCCACATAATTTAGATAGAAAAAATTGATTTAGATTAAGTTTTTATAGATTCAATCAAAGCGCAATGGTTCTAACTTCACATGAATCTGTTTGTTAGTAATTTATATTAATTTTTGTGATATTAGTGTATAAATGTAGGCTTCCCTTAATTAGAACTGTATTATATAATGAATATTTACAAAAAGCAATATTTTTTTATTGGAAAGCAAGAAATGGGAAGTTAAAAAAGAAAATATATAATAGTACGTTTTAAAAGCACACTTATTGGTGTTTTGATAATTGCTATTTTTCTAGTCATTATTATTTTTCTTTTTCAAAAGTATATTCAAACTATCTGTATTTTAATTACTGGCAGAAGCTTATTTTTTTAGGGTCTTAAGCTAAATTTAAGACTAGCTCGAAACGTTTAAGCACAAAGACCGGGCTTTCTTTTATTTATGCTTAAATAATGAAAAGTTTTGTGTTCTTAACCAATATCAAATAGAAACAATAAATGGGAAAATGTAAAATCTGTGTTAATAAATATCTTTTTTGGTGTTACTGATTTTCCTTTTGATAGCTAATTTTGTAATATAATGTTATTAGAGTTGCAATTAATTCATTGATAAACTACTCACAAAAACTAAATTAAATATGAAACAACAAAAAAAAATTGAAAGCAACTATAGAAGTTTAACTCTTTTACTGTTCTCATTGTTCTGTTTTTTTAATTTGTTGCATGCACAAGAAATTGAAATTAAAGGATCAGTTATTGATGAAGTAGGCATTCCTATCCCTGGTGTAACGATCTTGCTAATAGGGACAACAGACCAATCTAAAACTGGAAATAATTTAAAAGGAACAACAACTGATTTTGATGGAAATTACACCATAAAAATTGATAACAGAAATAATAGTTTGGTCTTCTCCTACACTGGTTTTAAAAAACAGATTATTCCTATTGGTTTAAAAAACTCAATAAATGTTACGTTAGTAACAGATATAAGTCAGTTAGACGAGGTAGTTGTAGTAGGGTATGGTACACAAGCTAGAAAAGACGTTACTGGTGCTATTACTAAGATAGATAGAGAAACTATTGATCGAACTAACAATGCAACTATAGAGCAAGCTTTAACAGGAAAAATTGCAGGAGTAAATACGATTACGTCTGATGGTACACCTGGTGCTGGGATTAGTGTTAGGATTAGAGGAGGAACATCAATCAATGCAAATAACGAACCATTATATGTTATTGACGGTTTCCCATTTGAAGTAGATTATTCAGTTTCAGATGGACCAGCGGAGGTAGCAGGACCATCAACATCGCCGTTAGCCAATATAGATCCAAATTCAATTGAATCTATAGATATATTAAAGGATGCTTCAGCAGCTGCAATTTATGGTGCTCAAGGGGCAAATGGTGTTGTAATTATAACTACCAAATCGGGGAAATCGGGGAAATCTGAAATTACATTTGATACGTCTATGACTACAAGTACTGTTCCTGAAGAGCGTTTTGTAGGTTTATTATCAACATCTCAATACGGAGAGTTAATAATTGATAGAAGGCGTTATGCTAATGGAATTGAAGATCCTACTGTTACTTTTAATAGTTTAACAGCAGAACAAGAGCAAGCAAGATACGACGCTTTGCCAAATTCAAATTGGCAAAAAGAATTATATGGAACAGGACATATTGTTAAATATGGGTTGCAAGCTAGAGGCGGCAATGATAAGAACAAATATGCCATTGGAGGATCTTATTTTAAAAATGAAGGAGCTATTGTTAATACATACTTTAAACGCTATAACTTTAATGTAAACTTGCAAAATAAGTTGACAGATAAACTAAAGATTAAAACGGTTTTGTATCCGAGTTATTCTGTTAAAGAAGGGCCTATTTCTGGAGGAGATTTTAGTCCATCGAAATTGGGTGTCGTTATTAGAGCATTGACCAGGAGACCAGATAGAGAGATAGGTTTCCAAGGAGATGATGAGCTTAGTGAAGTTGGTCTTTGGGTAGATCCTGTAACTGAAGCTAAAAGAGCTTCAAACTTTTCTAATACTTTTGGCTTTAATGGAAATACAAATATTAGTTATGAGTTTGCAAAAGGGTTAATGGGCTCTATACGAATTGGTGCTAATATTACTGATGGAAAAACAAAAAATTATTATACGAAAGATTTTGGACGAGGATTTTTTATAGGAAATGGTGTTGGTACAAGGTCCCATTACCAAAGTGTTAGATGGAATATCCAAAATAGGTTAGATTATCGAACCGCTTTCGGAAAGAAGAATAAACATAGACTAAATGTTATGGGGGTTTATGAACAAACACATTCCTTTAGAGAATCCGAATATCTTAGGGTAACAAATTTTCCAGTAGAAACATTAGGTTTTAATGCCTTACAAAATGGTTTATTATCAGATATTCCTCAAACGTTTACAGACGAAAATGTCTTAATATCTTATTTAGGACGTGTTAATTATGGCTTTGATAACAAGTATAATTTAACAGTATCTATGAGAGCAGATGGCTCTTCAAGATTTGGTACAAAAAATAAATGGGGTTATTTTCCGGCAGCAGGATTCTCATGGAATTTACACAATGAAAATTTCCTTAAAAATGTAGATGCCATGAGTGAGATGAAATTACGATTAAGTTACGGACAAACAGGTAATCAAGGGATTCCCTCTTACTCGTCTTTTGCTGTACTAGGAGTTTCAAATACTATATTTAGCAATGAAGTGAATGCAGGGCTTGCTGTACAATCGCTACCAAACCCCAACTTAAAATGGGAATTTACAGATCAGTTTGACATGGGCTTGGATGCCGGATTCTTTGATAACAGACTGAATTTCACTGTAGATGCTTATTATAAGCGTACCGAAGATTTATTATTACGAATGCCAATTCCACTGTCAACAGGATTTAGGCAAAGATTAACAAATATTGGTAATGTTGAAAACAAAGGTTTAGAAGTGGCGTTAAATACCGTTAATTTAGATGGTAAATTTAAATGGTCAACAGATTTCACCTTTTCAGTTAATAAAAACAAAGTGTTGGACTTAGGAGGGGTAGAACAACAAACTTTTACTGACCAATTTACCAATGGAAAATTCACAGGATTACTTCGTGTAGGTGAAAGTTTAGGTACATGGATTGGTTTTGAAACTAATGGTGTGTTTTCTTATGAAGATTTTGATGAAAATGGAGTTGTAATAGATACTTCCAATGGTACTCCGTCTACTGTAAATCCAAACTCTATACCCAAATTAGGAGATGTAAAATATGTAGATCAAAACAATGATGAAATAATAGATGATAAAGATCTTACTATAATTGCAAGAACACAACCTAAACATTTTGGTAGCATGTATAATGATTTTAGTTATAAAGGGTTCAATTTAGGTGTTTTAATTACTTATAAATATGGTTTTGATGTCATCAATGGTAACAAGCACAGAATGGTCGCTGGTGGGAATAATCAGTGGAATAAAACTGCCGATTTAGCACATCACTGGACCCCTGAAAACACTGATACCGATGTGCCTAGAGCAGATTATATTGACAAAAACTTTACAGACCGTTTTGTTGAAGATGGGTCTTTTGTAAGACTACAAAGTGTTAATTTAAGTTATAATCTACCATTTGACGCTGTCCAAAAGATGGGCTTTAAAAGTCTAAAAATATATACAAATATTGATAACCTGTTTGTTTGGACAAAATACTCAGGATACGACCCCGAAGTTAGTGTCGCAAGAGGACAACAAGCAGTAATCACTCCAAATCTTGACTACGGGGCATACCCAAGAACTTTGAATGTTACATTAGGGGTTAATGTTAAATTTTAAAAAAATAATAAAATGAAAAAAAATTTCTTTTTACTAATTGTAATGACTTTGTTGCTTTCAATAGCAACATCATGTCATGATGAATTAGATACGGTACCATTGTCAACTTTGGCACCCGAAAACTTCTTTAATGATCTAATTGAAAGTGAAATTGCGGTAAATGGTATTTATGATAAAATGGCGAATCATTATCAACAAAATTTTATCTATATGAGCGATCATGGTAGCCATGTTGGCACCTTTCTTTATAACAACCCAAACTTAAATAGTTACGCTTGGTACACTTTTTCTAATTCTGATAGATTTGTAACAGCAACTTGGGCAACTGCTTACGAAGTAATTTATAGATCAAATTTAGTTATAAATCAAGTTGGTCAATTAGACACGGATGATGATGTACTAAAAAATAGAATCATTGCAGAAGCAAAATTTCTTAGAGCATTAGCCTATTTTAATCTAGTCCGCTTTTATGGAGATGTACCATTGCATTTGGAAGAATTGAGTGATTTGGATGATTTAGAGATTGTGAATAAACCTAGAATGAGCGCTTCGCTTATCTATGATGCCATTATTGACGATCTAATTTTTGCTGAAGAACATTTGTATCTGGCTTCTTGGATTTCTGATGATAACAAGCCAAGTTATGAAGGTGGTAACCTAGGAAGAGCAACTATTGGCGCAGCAAAAGGATTGTTAGCAAAAGTATATTTAACAAGGGCATCATTTCCAGAAAGGGATTTAAATTCTTATCAATTGGCGTTTGATAAAGCGGAAGAAATTATTACTGATGATCGCTATATTCTTGACTCGGAATATTTTAATTTAAATTCACTTGAAGGTAAAACATCACAAGAATGGATGTTCCAAATTCAATACAGTGTTTTAGGCCAACAAACAAGTAACTGGGGAGGTTTACATAACCCTCTTAACCAAGGACAAGGTGGAAAAGATGCAAATGATTGGGGTTATGGACGTATGTCGCCTACATTTAAATTTGCTAATTCATTTGAAGAGGGAGATTTAAGATCTGATACTTGTGCAAAAGGAAGAATTAATGCCGACGGATCCATATATTACATTCCAAGATCCACAGCTTGGTACTCCCATAAATACAGGTTTTCTTCTCAGCCAATATCAAGATTTAATACCGATATGAATGCGCCAGTATTGCGATTTGCAGATATTATCTTAATATACGCTGAGGCCGCTGATGAATTAAATATCGTAGATCAAAACGTTTATGACCAATTAGATAGAATTTTAGGAAGAGCAGGAGTTACGACCTTTGAAAATGGGCGAATTGAAAATGATCTAAAAGAATTTATTTTTTGGGAAAGAGCTAGAGAATTATGTTTTGAAGGACATGCAAAGTTTGATGTTGTTAGAGCTGGTCTTGATAAATTTTTATTAGAAGTTAAAGGGCAAGAACAAACGAATGATGAAAACAATCCTTCTGCAACTAGTGAAGTTAGTTGGACAGATAATGTACAACCATATCATTTGTTATTCCCTGTACCTGCTGCAGAAATGGAATCAAACTCAAGTATGGCTGGTAATCAAAATCCTGGATATTAAACTCTTTATTGAGCTATTTTGGGTAAGCTTTTTAGATAAGCAATCAATATTTTAAGCAATTGAAACTTAGATGTCTTAAAATAATAGTCTTTCAGAATTAATTTAAGAAAAAAATAAGTATTAAAAATTAATATAATAATTTATTAACCATGATTAAATTACAGCATGAATTAATAGTCATGGGACTACTCACAATTGCACTTGTTGGTTGTAAAACAACTAAGAAATTAGAGTATGACAATAAAAAAAAACCCAATATCCTTTTTATAATGTCTGATGACCATACAACTAATGCAATAAGTGCATATGGGTCAAGATTAGCGAATATTGCACCAACACCAAATATTGATAGACTTGCATCTGAAGGGGTATTAATGGATAATGTATTTTGTACCAATAGTATATGCACTCCAAGTAGAGCGGTCATAATGACGGGAGAGTATAGTCAGAATAATGGTGTAAAAACACTAGATGACGATTTTGACAAAGAAAGGGAGAATATTGCTAAAATCCTTCAAAAATCAGGGTATCAAACCGCAATGATCGGAAAATGGCACTTACATACAGAACCTACAGGGTTTGATTATTATAACGTATTGCCTGGACAGGGAAAGTACAACAATCCCAGATTGAAAGAAAAAGGAAAGCCTTGGAAAGATCACAATAAAGGAGGAGAAAAGTATGAAGGCTATGTTACGGATGTAATTACAGACCAAACTATAGATTGGATGGATAATAGGGACAAGGAGAAGCCATTTTTCCTGATGTCACACCATAAAGCTCCTCACGGATTATGGGAATTTGCCCAAAGGCATGCGGAATTATTCAAAGATGTGGATATTCCCGAACCCGAAAGTTTATATACTAATGAAAACCATGGTCCTATCCATGGAGAAAAATATGGTTCCTCAATTTCATCAAGAAATCCCGGAAGGAATATGTTGGCACAGGTAACGAGTGAAAAATGGCCAACAGGTCCGATAAATGTATCGGGAATGAGCGATAAAGAAAAAGTAAGTGCAACATATCAAAAGTATCTAAAGGACTATTTACGTACAGTTGCTGCAATCGACGAAAATGTGGGGCGCATTCTAGATTACTTGGATGAAAACGGGCTAACAGAAAATACAATTGTCATATATACTTCCGATCAAGGACAGTTTTTGGGGGAACATGATTATTTTGACAAGAGGTGGATGTATGAAGAGTCTTTAAGAATGCCTTTTGTAATACGCTATCCTAAAGAAATAAAACCGAAGCAACGCAATTCTGATATGACCCTAAATGTTGATTTTGCACCTACTTTTTTAGACTACGCAGGAGTTGAGAAAGTACCTAGTTACATGCAAGGGAAAAGTTTTAGGGGTAACCTGACCGGAAATACATCCGAAGATTGGAGAACATCGATGTACTATCGTTATTGGATGCATATGGCACATCATTACAACCCAGCCCATTATGGAATAAGAACTGAAGATTATAAATTGATATTTTTTTATGGCTTACAACTAGATTCCACTAACAACAGTTTAAAAGAGAATTATTACAATACACCGACTGAACCCTATTGGGAATTGTACGATCTTAAAAATGACCCCAAGGAAATGAACAACATTTATGAAGACCCTAAATACATAGATATTGTAAAGCAGCTGAAAGAGGAATTGCTCAAGTTGAAGGAAGATGTTGGGGATACTGATGAAATATATCCGGAATTAATGAAAGTAAGGGAAAAATATTGGGATTAACAATAAAAAAATTAAAATATAAATATGAAGAAATTACATCAAAAATTATTTGTTCTTTTCTTGATGGTACTCGTAATTGTAGGTTGTAAAACTACCTATAAACGTGAAAGTAACGCTAAGATTGAAACAGTAGTAAAGAAACCTAATATTTTATTCTTGTTAACTGATGATCAAAGTTTCAGTGCAATAAATTCTTTAGGAAACAAAGAGGTTTACACACCAAATATGGATAAATTGGTGACCAACGGAACTTCCTTTACCCATGCCCATATCATGGGGTCTAATAGCGGTGCAGTTTGCTTACCTAGTAGAGCTATGTTAATGACAGGGAGGTATGTTCAAAATTTAGCAAAAGTTTCTGGAGCAATTGATACAAACGATAAAACAATGCCGGAAGTATTAAAAAGTGCAGGCTATACTACGTTTGAAACAGGTAAGTGGCATAATGGACAACAAGCGTTTGCTAAATCATTCACTACTGGTGCTAATATTTTTATGGGAGGAATGAGTAATCATTTAAAAGTCCCTTTACATGATTTTGATGAGACTGGAGAATATCCAAAAAGCAAAATCAAATACGAAGACAAGTTTTCAAGTGTGATATTTAGAGAATCTGCAGTTGATTTTTTAGAAAACTATAAGCAAGAAAAACCCTTTTTCGCTTATGTAGCATTTTCATCACCTCACGATCCTAGGATGGCGCCAGAAGTGTATCAAAAAAAGTATAACACATCTAATATTTCATTGCCTAAAAATTTCTTCCCGAAACATCCTTTTGATAATGGGGAATTAATTATTAGAGATGAAAACTTATTACCATTTCCAAGAACGGAAGAAGCTGTCAAAGGAGAAATTGCAGCCTATTACGCTATGATTTCTGAAGTCGATGATAATATTGGTAAAATATTAAAGGCTTTAGAGAAAAGTGGGCATGCAGATAATACAATTATTATTTTTGCATCAGATAACGGATTAGCAGCAGGACAGCATGGATTATTGGGCAAGCAAAATCTTTACGACCATAGTGTAAGAGTGCCTTTGGTAATTTCGGGTCCTGGGATCAAAAAAGGAGAACGTACAGAAAGTCTGGTGTATTTAAATGATATTTTTCCAACAGTTGCAGATATAGTTGGAGTTGAAAAACCAGAAACTATTGATGGCCTTAGTCTTTTACCAATTCTTAAAGATTCAAAAGCAACAGTTAGAGAATCTGTATACTTTTTATACAAAAATTTTCAAAGAGGAGTTAGAACTAAAAACTGGAAACTTATCAAATACCTTGCTAAAGGTAAGAAAACAACTCAACTTTTTGAGATAAAAAAAGATCCATTAGAAATGAACAATTTAGCAAATGATCCAAAATATAAAAACAAAGTTGAAGAAATGACAGTCTTGTTACAAGAATGGATGAATAAAAGTGGTGATAAAGTGCAATTAGATAAACCTGACTGGGGTGTTAAAGTTATTAAATCTTGGGTAACTATGAGAAAAGAAAGAGGATTGAGCCTTGATTCTAAAGGCATTCATTAAAATAAATTTTCTTAATTTTAATTAATTCAGATTTGAAACGTATTTAATTTTATAACTAATATGAGGGTAAATATTTTAAACTTTTTAAGTGCTGGGTTTTTTCTTTCATTTATATCATGTAATATTCAAGTAGTTGATTCCGCTAAAACATCAGCATTGCGATATCAAGCTTCGATTCTTGTTCATGTTGACCCGAAGGGAGATGGAGATGGTTCTCATGAAAATCCGTTAGGAACATTAGAGCAAGCAAGAGATAGGGTACGTGAATTGCGATTGGCTGGAGAAAGGAGAAATATTGATATTATTTTAAATGATGGTACTTATGAACTCGAGAAAACCTTTATTTTAAACCTTTCCGATTCAGCTCCTGAAGGGAGCGTTACACGTTATATAGCTGCTAAAAACAGTAACCCAATAATAAGTGGAGGAGTAAATGTAATGGGGTGGGAGAAAACCGATTTACAAAAAGAAAATATTTGGGTAGCCAAAGTTCCTTGGGCAAAAGGCAATGAGTTTTTTCATTGTCTATTTGATAATACTAAATTATTATCTAGAGCGCAATCTAAAAAAATTATAATTTCTAATAAAAGTCGTGTTAAAGATTATGCAGGAGAATTAAAGTATAAGTATGAGTTTGGATTTGAGGACCCTGGTAATAATGGTATCATTAAAAATTGGGATAATTTAGAAGATATCGAATTATTTGGAATGCCTACACGTAAATGGCTTGTAAACTACCTCCCTATCGAATCTTTAGATATGAACAAGAAGGAGGGTAAACTTGCAATTCAAGCCACTTATAGAATGGGTGGTGAGTTTTTTGTAGAGAATAGTCTTGATCATTTGGATACTCCTGGAGAGTGGGCACTTAATTCAAAAAAAGGCCTCTTGTATTACTGGCCAAAATCAGGTAAGCCTGGAGAAAATATAGTTGCACCCCGTCTTGATGAATTAATTCGTATTGAAGGGGAATCAGATATGAGTATTGAGGGACTTAATGACAAGCCTGTAAACGGAATTGTGTTTGAAGGTATTACATTTTCTTACGCAGACCGTCAGAAATGGACGGTTGATGATATTGGTCTTCAACATGATTGGAACATGTGGGATAAATCTAATGGTTTGTTACGTTTCCGAGGAACTCAAAACTGCATCGTGAATAATTGTACGTTTATTAATAGTGGAAGTGATGGGGTTCGTTTTGATTTGTTCAGTCAGAACAATACAGTACAAAATTCTACTTTTAATAACCTTGGAGGTACAGGTATATTATTTAGTGGTTATGGTCCTGGATTAAAGGACGTGAATAAAAGAAACAAGATATATAATAACGAATTAACAGATGTAGGATCGCTATTTTGGCATTCACCAGGGATTTTTATTTGGCAAAGTGGAAGTAATCTAATATCAAGTAATCATATTTATGATCAAGGATATTCAGGATTATTAATCAGTGGTGTACGTCGTCGTTTCTTTGACCCCATATTTAAAAAAATGGGACAAGAATATCCTTATTCAAGGTGGAGTTTTCCCAAAGGTGGGCGCGAAAACATCGGAGCAATTCGTTGGGATGAAATATCCTTAGAAAGTATTACAGAATGGTCTTCTTATGAACCTTATATGCATGCCAGAAATAACATTATTGAATACAACGAAGTTCATGATTGTTTAAAGCGTTTACATGATGGTAATGCTATTTACCTTTCAGCACACGGCAATGGAAATATTATCCGTAAAAATGTCACTTATAATCATCCAGAAGGTGCTTTAATAAGAACAGATGACGATTCACATAATGTAACGGTAACAGAAAATATTTGTATTGGTTCAGAAGAACCAGAGTCACAAGGACTTTGTTTGAAAGGGCTTAATTTTTTTGAAAACAACTTATTGTTCAATTCCATGCTTCTAACAGGGAGTGCAGGAAATACTGCAGATATCAGATCATCTTACCAGAAAAATATTGTGTATTTTTCAAAAAAAGATTCTATATTTCATAAACGACTAAATATGTTTTCAAAAAATTTAAATAAAAACATCTATTATAATCCAAACATTAAGTTGGCAGAAAATTTTATATTAGAAGAGCAAAAAGGTAAGCGTGACACTGAAAGTATTGCGGCGGATCCGTTATTTGTAAATATGTCAGAAGGTAATTTTTCTTTTAAGAAAAAATCTCCAGCAATAAAGCTAGGTATTAATGCCATTTCTTTAGAGGAAGTTAAAAAAATTGGCTGTACTAGTGACCCATGGTTGGAGAGAGCAATAAAATTTAAAGGGTTTCCTATGGTAACTAAATAGAAACTAAGATGGATTGAGCCTTGACTTTAAAGGCGGTCATTAATTCTAACATATTGGGTGTGAAAAGCCTTTTAAGTGTTGAAAAATCTTTCATAATAGATACTAATTATTCTTTTATTTTTTGAAAGGTAAAAAGAGTAACAAATTAATTTGCTACTCTTTTTTTTATAAATTTTATTTAATATTGGATATCTTAAATCCGAATACAAACTGAGATTTTAAATCTCTTATTCCTATTGAAGAAATATCTACAATAATTCCTTCCGAAGTTGTTTTATACTTTAATGATTTGTCACAGCCCATTAAAGATATATTCGTTTCTTTTGTAGGTTTTACATCTTTAATAAAGATTGATTTGGTTTTTGGCCATTCTGGTGAAAATGCATACAAGTTAGATTCTTTTTTTGTAAACCAAAACTCTTTTACAGAATTCCCTTCCTTTGGACTAATAGTCATTTCATATATTGGAAACCCTGAATGAAAATCACTTTTACTGAATTCAGGCCTTTTACCTTCGCTCCATTGTGCATCTTTTATCCATTGATGTGTATCATAAATTCCTTCACTATATATATTTAACCAATTACCGATTTCTAATAATCTTTGTTGCATAATAACAGGTATTGTTCCGTCAGGATTTGGCCCAATATTTAGCAGCAAGTTTCCTCCTCTACTAATAATATCCATTAACATAAAAATTAGTTCTTTCTCAGTTCTGTAGTCATCAATATTTTCGATTCTATTAATTCCAAAAGACATTCCAATACCTCTGTTTTCTTCCCAAGGTTTTGAACCATCTGAAAAACCAGAACCATATTCAGTCGTATAATAACTTCCATGTTTACCTCTTACTTTTCCCCAACGGTCATTTAAAACTAATTCGTCTTTGTTAGGAGCATTATTTAAAGCCCAAGTTAGCAAAGGTAATGTTTGCCATTTTTTATAATCCATCCACCAATCACCATCTGAAAACAACAATGCTGGTTCATACTCATTCATTAATTGCTTTACCTGAGGATACATTACTTCATGCACATATTTATCTAATCCTGCTTTGGCTGCTGCAACCTCTTCTTGTGAAAATTTAGATTTTTTACCTCCTTTAGCAGCAGTGTCAACAGATAGACTTCCTGAGCTCATAATTTGTTGTTGTTTTTTCGTCCAATATGGATTGTACCAATCCCAAATAGAATAATACAATCCCATTTTAATTCCCTCTTCTTTTACCGCAGTTGTTAAGTCACCTACCAAATCTCTTTTGGGACCAGATTCTATAGAATTCCAAGGCATATTATAGCTTTCTGAAGCTTCCTTATTAGGCCATAAACAATAACCATCATGATGTTTTGATGTTAACACAACATACTTTGCACCTGATCTTTTGAATATATTAGCCCATTCTTTTGGATTAAATAACTCTGCCTTAAAACCGTCTCTAAATTCAGCATAATCATAATCTACCCCATAATTTTTATTATGGAATTTTGTGATTGCCTCATGGCGCTCTTTTCTCTTCAAATTATTCGTGTTTGGATCTTCATTTAAAGCATTCCAATACCATTCTGCATAAGTTCCTTTATTTGTATATCCAGGCACAGAATACAACCCCCAATGAATAAAAATTCCAAATTTTGCATTTGAAAACCATTCTGGAGTTTCTCTTGTGTCTAAAGATTTCCACGTTGGTTGGTATGTTTTTTGAGCAATACTTAAAGTAGTCCAAAATAATCCTACTAGTAATAAACTTTTAATCTTCATAAAATATAATTTGATGTAAATTTAAATCTTAAAACATATTACTTTCTATTTATTTCCCACAAAAAATAACATAAATATAACATCTCTTTACTATAAATTTTAAATGATTAAGATTATTCCACTTCGTAAATAAACTTCTAATAAGCCAAAAATAAACGGTATTGAAAATGCCGATTATCCAAATTATTTGTGGTTTAAAATTAGCTTGGAAGCTAGTTAAATCTTTCTGAAGACTTTCGCACAATTAATTCAGCATCAATTATTATTTTATTTAACCCTTTTTCTCTAGACGGATTTTTAATTCTTTTTAAAAATATGTCAGCTGCTTTTCTCCCAATTTGTGCACTGTGCTGATTAATTGTAGAAATTGAAGGGTTTACATAGGAAGTAAAAGGCTCGTTAGAAAAACCCACTAAAGCTATTTCTTCTGGTACTTTTATATTTCGCTCTAACAAAACCTGTAAGGCACCTAAGGCAGCAAAATCACCAGCTGCATATACGGCATCCGGTCTTTCAGGAAGCTCGAGAAATTGTTCCATAATTCTTCTTCCGTCTTCTATTCTAAGATTACTTTCAATAATTAATCTTTCATTTAATTGTAAATTATTTTTTTGTAGCGCATCTCTATACCCCATCATGCGATGTTTATATATTCGTTTATGTTTAAAGCCTGAAATATGTGCTATTTTTTTACACCCTTGCTCCACTAAATGGTCGACAACAATATGGCTACAATTATAATCATCAATTCCAACATAATCAACTTCTAAATCATCTCCACCTCTATCAAATAAAATCAAGGGTATTCCATTCTCTTTTATTTTTCTATAATAATCTAACTCTATCGTTTCGTTCGCTATAGAGGCAATAATACCATCTACTTGAGTAAATAATAACGATTCAATATTATTACACTCTTTCTCATAAGACTCATAGGATAGCGCAATAATAATATTATACCCTTCTTTATTAAGAACTTTCTCAATGTTTTCTACAATTGAAGAAAAAAAAGCACTATTGTTTCTAGGGATTATAATACCAACCAAGTAACTTTTACCACTCCTTAATGCATTTGCTAATTGATTAGGTTGATATCCTAATCTTTTAGCAATTTGCTGAACAGCAGCCCTTGTCTTATCACTAATTCTTGAATTATTATTTAAAGCTCTAGAAACAGTTGAAGGAGAAACTCCTAAAACATTTGCAATATCTTTTATACTAGTTTTCTTCGGGGCTTTCATTTTTTTTATATATTTGCGCAAACGATTGCACAAATATAGTTTGTTTTTTATAATAATTAATGTTTTCAAAAAAATAGATTTCAGACTCTGTTAATAAATAGTATTATTATAGTATTTAAAAGGTTCGTTTATAAAACTATTTTTTTTATAAATTGCGCAAACGTTTGCACTAAATAAAATTAAAAATCTAATCACTAAAAATCATAAAGATGAAGTATATAGTTTGTGAAAAACCAGGAGAATTTATTCTAAAAGAAAAAGAAGCTCCAATAAGAAAAGAAGGAGAAGCATTACTTCAAATTAACAAAGTTGGTATTTGCGGTACAGATTTACATGCTTATGCAGGTAACCAAGCTTTTTTTACATACCCAAGAATTTTAGGGCATGAATTGGCCTCTGAAGTTTTAGAAATTGGAGAAAATGATAGAGGAATTATAGCCGGAGATAAAGTAGTGGTAATGCCTTATATAAGTGACCCAAATAGTGTTGCTTCTAGAAATGGAAAACCAAACTGTTGTCCAAACATCACTGTATTAGGTGTTCATGGAGATGGAGGAATGCAAGAACAAATTACCGTTCCTGCAAACATTTTACTAAAAGCAAACAACCTTTCAGACAATGAAATGGCAATTGTGGAACCTTTAGCAATTGGTGCGCATGCAGTAAGAAGAGCCGCAATTCAAAAAGGTGAAATTGTGGCGGTTGTAGGAGCTGGACCTATTGGAATTGGAATTATGAAATTGGCGCAAATAGCAGGTGCAAAAGTGATTGCTATTGACATGAACCAAGATCGTTTAACATATGCTAAAGAAAAAATAGGTGTAGATTATATTGTAAAAGCAGGAGCAGAAGCGGTAGAAGAAGTTTCAAAAATCACCAATGGCGATTTATGTAATGCTGTTTTTGATGCATCAGGAAATAAATATGCTTTAGAAGCTTGTCCTGATTATATGTCACATGGAGGACGTTTTGTTTTAGTAGGTTTATCCAAAGGAGAATTAACATACTCACATCCGAAAATACACGCAAAAGAAATGACGTTGATGTGCAGTAGAAATGCAACTACAGAAGATTTTGAGCAAGTTATTCGTGTTTTAAATCAATTTCCAACAGAATCTTTTATTACCCATTCTGTAGATTTCACAGAAATGATCGAAAACTTTGATAGCTGGTTAGATCCAAAAACAGGTGTTATAAAAGCAACGGTAAGTTTTAATTAAGAAAAGAATAAATGCCTAAAAATTACGTCCAGATAGACCCAAAAGACAACATTATAGTTGCTATTATTCCTTTAGAAAAAGGTTTAGTAACACAAGTTGCAGGAAAACAAGTGGTTTTAAAAGAAAACATCAAACAAAAGCATAAGTATTCATTAAACGATTTTAATATTGGCGATGAAATATATATGTACGGAGTTTTAATTGGTAAAGCAATGCACCCTATACTGGAAGGTTGTGCTATTACTATAGAAAATGTAAAACATGCTTCTGCAGAATTTCAAGATTCTAAAGATAAATTTACATGGACAGCTCCAGATGCATCCAATTTTGTTGGAAGAACATTTGAAGGATACCATAGACAAGACGGGAAAGTAGGTACTGCAAACTATTGGTTAGTAATTCCTTTAACTTTCTGTGAAAATAGAAATGTAGATGTTTTAGAAGGTGCCCTTACCGAGAAATTAGGATACGAAACTAAAAAAGATTTTGCCGTAGACACTGAGGCTTTAATTAATCAATATAAAGCAGGAGCTACAAATGAAGCTATATTTAACACCCCTATTATCAGTACAAAGGAGGAAATAACTAAAAACAGATTGTTTTCTAATGTAGATGGAATTAAATTTCTAAAACACGATGGAGGATGTGGCGGAATCCGTCAAGATTCTGAAGTTTTAGTTAAATTGTTAGCGGGTTATATTGCAAATCCGAATGTTGCAGGTGCTACTATTTTTAGTTTAGGATGCCAAAATGCACAAATTAGTATGCTACAAGACGCCATAGATGCGATTGCACCAAACAACAAAAAACCTGTTCATTATTTAGAACAACAACAGAGTGCAAGCGAAAGACATTTAATAGAAGAAGCAGTAAAGCACACTTTTTTAGGTTTGGTTGATGCTAATAAGATTGAACGCAAACCAGCTCCATTAAGCAAACTAGTTTTAGGTTTAGAATGTGGAGGATCTGATGGCTTTTCAGGAATCTCTGCAAACCCTGCTTTAGGATATACTTCCGATTTATTAGTCGCTTTAGGCGGAAGTGCTGTTTTATCTGAATTCCCAGAATTGAATGGCGTAGAACAAGAACTTATTAACAGATGTGAAACAGCAGAAGATTCTAAAAAATTCTACGACTTAATGAGAGCTTACTCTGCATCTGCAGTTGCTGTAGGTTCTGGGTTTGAAAACAATCCATCACCAGGAAATATCAAAGACGGTTTAATTACAGATGCTATGAAATCTGCTGGTGCAGCGAAAAAAGGAGGAACATCACCTGTTATAAAAGTATTAGATTATACAGAACAAGTTACAAAACCAGGATTAAATTTATTATGCACACCAGGAAACGACGTAGAATCTACTACAGGTTTAGTTGGTTCTGGTTGTAATGTTGTAGTTTTTACTACAGGTTTAGGAACACCAACAGGAAATCCTGTTGCACCTGTTTTAAAAATGTCTAGTAATACCAATTTATTTGAACGTATGAATGATATAATTGATATCAATGCGGGGACTGTAATTACGGGAGAAGATACAATTGAGTCTATGGGTGAAAAAATCCTAGACCATATCATTAGAGTTGCAAGTGGAGAAACACCATCGAAAGCAGTCTTACATGGAAATAACGATTTTATTCCTTGGAAAAGAGGAGTTTCATTATAAAAATTAAAATGAAAAATTTAAATAGAAGTACAGTAAAAGCAAACACATACACAGAACGAATTATACAATTCGGTGAAGGTAATTTTTTAAGAGCCTTTGCCAATTGGATGATTCATGAAATGAACAAACAAGCCAATTTTGATGCTGGTGTTGTGGCTGTTCAGCCAATAAACCAAGGTTTAATTAAAATGTTAGATGATCAAGATGGATTGTACACATTATATTTAAACGGAATTAAAAACGGAAAAGCAATTAGCGAACATGAAATCATTGATTGTATTCAAAGAGGAATCAATCCTTATGAAAATCATGCAGATTATTTAGCAGTTGCAGAAAATCCTGATTTAAGATTTATGATTTCAAATACCACAGAAGCTGGTATTGCATATAATAATGATGATAAATTAGATAACGCTCCACAGAGTAGCTTTCCAGGTAAATTAACGGCATTATTATACAAGAGATTTCAAACATTTGGAGGTGCTTCAGATAAAGGATTGATTTTAATTCCTTGTGAATTAATTGATAATAATGGAGAAAACCTAAAAAGAATCATTTTACACTATGCAGATGATTGGAAACTTGGAGCTGAATTTGTAGAATGGATTAATGAAGACAATATTTTCTGTAATACATTAGTAGATAGAATTGTACCTGGATATCCAAGAGATAAAATGGATGCAATTACTGAAGAATTAGGATATAAAGACAATTTAGTTGTAGAAGGTGAACAATTCCATTTATGGGTAATTGAAGGACCTGCATCTGTAAAAGAAGAAATTCCTGCAGAAACCTGTGGGTTAAATGTAGTATTTACAGACAACCAAGAACCTTATAGAACACGTAAAGTAAGAATCTTAAACGGTGCACACACAAGTTTAGTCCCAGTAGGTTATTTATACGGAATTGATAAAGTACGTGAATCTTTAGAAGATGAGGTTGTTGGTAAATTTTTAAAGGATGCTATTTTTAATGAAATCTGTCCGACTTTAGATTTACCAGAAGAAGAGTTAAGTCAGTTTTCTGCAGATGTTTTAGATCGTTTTAGAAACCCTTATTTAGAGCATGCTTTAATGAGTATTTCTTTAAACTCAACTTCTAAATATAAGACACGTGTATTGCCTTCTGTTCTAGAATATATCAAAAGAAAAAATAAGAATCCAGAACATTTATTATTCTCATTAGCGGCATTAATTGCTTTTTATAGAGGAGAAAGAGGAGAAGAAAGGTTTACCGTAAAAGACGATCAATCTGTCTTAGATTTCTTTGCAACACAATGGGCTAAAGGAGATGCTGTATCCGTAGTAAAAGCAACATTGAAGAATACTGCTTTTTGGGGAACAGATTTAACGCAATTTGAAGGTTTAGAAGAAACTGTAACAAATAGTTTAGAAAGCATTATTATGAACGGAATGAAAGCAACATTACAAGCTTTTGTAAAATAATTTTAGTTAGATATGGTTATAGATTCGCACCAACATTTTTGGAAATACGAACCTGTGAAACACAGTTGGATTGACGACGATATGTCTGTAATTCGTCGTGACTTTTTACCTTCTGATTTAGCAAAAGTGTATCAAGAGAACAGCATTGATGGCTGTGTTGCTGTGCAGGCAGATCAAACCCAAGAAGAGACCGATTTTTTAATTGATTTAGCTTCTATCAACAATTTTATTAAAGGAATTGTTGGTTGGGTAGATTTACGAGCAGAAAACATTGAAAACGTTTTAGAAAAATACAGTACGGATAAAATTGTAAAAGGTTTTAGACATGTTGTTCAAGGAGAAGCGGATCATAATTTTTTGTTACGTCCAAATTTCTCTAGAGGAATTTCTCTACTAGAAAAACATAACTTCACGTATGATATTTTAGTTTTCCCACATCAATTAGGGTCTGTATTAGAATTTGTGAAAAAATTCCCACATCAAAAGTTTGTGATTGATCATATTGCCAAACCTTATATCAAAGATGGATATTTTGAAGGATGGGCAACTATGATGACATCAATAGGAAAACATGAAAATGTTTCTTGTAAAATGTCTGGAATGGTAACCGAGGCTGACTTTATCACATGGACTCCGGAACAAATTCATCCATATATGGATACCGCCTTAGAGGCCTTTGGGAGTAAAAGAATATTATTTGGGTCAGATTGGCCGGTATGTTTAGTCGCAGGGAATTACAGTAAAATTAAAAAATTAACAACAGATTTTATATCACAACTTTCGCAAATTGAGCAAAATTCAATTATGGGAAATAATGCAATAGAATTTTACAACTTATAAAAACACACTATGGACTTAGGTTTAAGAGGAAAGGTAGTAGTCATAACTGGTGCTGCTGGATTAAAAGGAAGTATAGGTGCAACTATACTACAACAATTAGCTGAAGAAGGAGCAATACCTGCAGTGATAGATAGAAACGATAGAGGCTTTGCTTATGTTGAAGAACTACAAAAAAAAGGTATTGATGCATTATTTTGTAAAACGGACGTAACAAAACCAGAAGAAGTAGAAACTGCTATAGCTGCCATTGTAAAAAAATATAATAAAATTGATGTTGTAATTAACAATGTTGGTGTAAATGATGGAGCTGGATTAGAATCTTCTTATGACGATTTTATGAACTCTTTAAAATTAAACATGGTTAGTTACTTTTTAGTAGTTAAGCATGCTCTACCTTTATTGAAAGAATCGAAAGGAAATATTTTAAATATAGGGTCTAAAGTAGGCTTAACAGGACAAGGAGGTACTTCTGGCTACGCAGCTTCTAAGGGTGGTGTTTTAGGTTTAACGAGAGAATGGGCTGTAGATTTAATCAAATACAATATTCGTTCTAACGCAATTATTATTGCCGAAAGTTGGACACCTGCATATGATGCTTGGATTAAGACATTAGAAAACGGGGAAGAAAAATTAAAATCAATTGTTAAGAAAATTCCATTAGAAAATAGAATGACAACTCCTGCAGAAATTGCAGATCAATGTTTATTTACTATTTCAAATAAATCATCTCATACAACAGGTCAATTTATAGCTGTTGATGGTGGTTACGTAAACTTAGACAGATCATTATTATCGGAATAAACACATTTACTGAATGAATTGAAATATTATGAACTATTAATTTCATAATATTTCAATTACATATAAGAGTTATGAATTACAAAATAAAACATTGTATACTGCGCAGCTTTAGCCTTGCACATGGGACTTTTAGGAAGAAGTTTTTGAATGTATATTTGTCTTGGATTTCTAAAAGAAGTGAGATTAAATTAAATTTTTTCATCAAGTTTTAACCTAGTAAAATCATTAAAATTGATTGCTATATAAAGGCTCCATATTTCTGATACATTTTATCTAATGGATGGGCGAGAATTATACTATTATCATGTTTTTAAATGGCAGGATGATTAGCATTTTCTTGTCTATATGGTGTCTTTTGATGAGATGTATAATTGGTCTTTGTACGACTAAAATAAGGCTCTCGAATGCTAGCTAAAACAGCTACATCTGCCTCGGGGTTAATTTTATAGCTGGTTTTCGAATTGTACTCAAACGGTGTGCGATTACTATGGTGGTTCTGTTTTTTGTTAAATCAGCTAAACTTTTTTGAATTAAAGCTTCACTTTCTGTGTTTAAATTTGAAGTCGTTTCATCTAAAATAATAATTTAAACATCTCGATTTACTCGAGACGTTTTTTTGTTTTAAAACTATACAGATAGTTTCATATAACTTTTTATAAAACACAAACTACCCATAAATATCATTTAATCTAATATTTATAAATTTGTTATACAAAATGATACATCAGAACCCTTTTTACACTCTTAATAAATATAAATTCGTAATCAATTAAATAAAAAATATAAAATGAGTAATAAAATAACCATACCAATAGTAAGAAAAGAGTTGTTATTTCCTTTTATCATTATTACATCCTTATTTGCTCTTTGGGGAATTGCCAACGACTTAACAAACCCAATGGTTTCTGCCTTTAAGAAAGTAATGCCTGAACTTTCAAATGTTCAAGCCTCATTAGTTCAATTTGCCTTTTATTTTGGATATTTTTTTATGGCTTTGCCTGCTGCATTGTTTATTAGAAAGTACAGTTATAAATCTGGAATAATACTTGGGTTAAGTTTGTATGCAATTGGAGCCTTTTTATTTTACCCAGCTGCTGAAAACGAACAATTTAATTATTTTCTAATCTCATTATGGATTATTACTTGCGGTTTAGCATTTTTAGAAACAACTTCTAATCCTTTAATTCTTTCAATGGGAGATAAAGAAACTGCTACACAACGTTTAAACTTAGCTCAGGCCTTTAACCCTATTGGTTCATTAACAGGAATGATTATCGCTCAAGTATTCGTAATCGAAGCCTTGCGCTCAGATGACTTTACTAATGAAGCGTACAATGCGCTAACTTCGAAAGAATTGGCTGCTATTAGAGAAAATGATTTAGAAATCATCAGCATTCCATATATCGCTTTAGGGGTATTGGTATTAATAATAATGGGAATTATCATTTTCACAAAAATGCCAAAGACCTCTGAAAAAGACAAGATGTCTTTATCTGAATCTTTTCATAAATTATTTGCTAATAAAAATTATAAGCAAGGTGTAATTGCTCAAGCATTCTATGTTGGTGCACAAATTATGTGTTGGACATATGTTTACCAATATGTAGATAATATTAACGATACTCTAGGAATTGAGTTAACTGCAACATATTTTAATGTGACTGCAATGATTATTTTCTTGACAGGAAGATGGATTGGAACTGCATTAATGAAAACAATCAATCCTTCAAAAATGTTACTCTTGTTCGGAATTGGTGGAGTGTTATTTTGTGGGGGTGCTATTGTAGTTCCTGGCGTTATCGGGTTGTACTCCTTAGTTGGTGTTTCCTTTTTTATGTCTATAATGTTTCCAACCATTTATGGCATTGCCTTAAAAGATATGGGTGATGAAGCAAAAATTGGTTCTGCAGGATTGGTAATGGCTATTGTTGGAGGTGCATTAATGCCAATTGCACAAGGTTGGATTCTTGATTGGGGTGGTTCTGGTTTTTCAGATGTTAAAATATTAGGATTTATTCCTGAAGTAAATTTCTCATTCATTTTACCATTAATCTGTTTGAGTGTGGTTGCTTATTATGGATATAATACATTTAAATCAACTCAGAAATAAACAATTCATTATTAAATTTTAAAAATCTAAATTATGTTAAAAGGAATATCCCCATTAATTAGTCCAGAGCTTTTAAAAGTTTTAGCAGAAATGGGACATGGTGACGAAATAATATTTGCAGATGCTCATTTCCCTGCATATTCATTCAATAAAAAAATTCTTCGTGCGGATGGGGTGCGTATTTCCGATTTACTTTCTAGCATATTGCCACTATTTGTTTTAGACGAATATGTTCCGCATCCAATTGTTATGATGGCAGCTGTAGAAGGAGATTCACTAGACCCTAGTGTTGAAAAAAGTTATTTAGAAAGCATCCATTCTACTTATCCAGATACTCCAAAAATAGAACGAATAGATCGATTTGATTTTTATGAACGTGCAAAAGGTGCTTTTGCAGTTGTTATGACAGGAGAGACTGTCAAGTATGGGAATATTTTAATCAAAAAGGGAGTAACTCCAATAGAGTAATTAAAAAGATCTTACAATTCGTTAAAACATAACTAATGAAAGAACAAATTAAAAAGATTGACCCTAAGTTAGCTCCTACGAAAGCCCTACACAAAGGAGCCAAAATTCCTACAATTGGTTTAGTTATTTTCGGTTCAGATAGTATTTTTATGAAGCCCCTATATATATGTATATATATTATTAGCATGGTTTGCATACATTCAGTTCATGCTCAAGACTACCATATATCGATTGATGGATATGATCATAATGTTGGTAACAAAGAGTACCCTTTCAGAACGATATCAAAAGCAGCATCAATTGCACTTCCCGGAGATGTCATTACAGTGCACGAAGGAACCTACAGAGAATGGGTAAATCCAAGTCACGGAGGTCTTAATGATCAAAATCGAATTATCTATCAAGCTGCTGAAGGTGAAGAAGTATGGATTAAAGGTTCTGAAATTGTTAAAGGTTGGGAATTGTATGAAGGTAACGTTTGGGTGGTTAGTCTTAATAACGAAATGTTTGCCAATTTTAACCCTTACAAAGAAATCTTGAAAGGAGATTGGTTAATGAATACTTATGGTAGAGATCACCATCTCGGAGAAGTTTATATTAATGGAGAAGCTCTTTATGAAATTGATAATTTGAAAAAAGTCTTATCAGAAACACCCTTAAAAAGAGCTGTTGATTCTGAGGCTTCAAAATACAAATGGGTGTGTAAAGTAGACGAAAAAACAACAATGCTCTATGCCAATTTTAATGGACTTGATCCAAATGAGCAAGTTGTAGAAATTAATGTTCGACCTGCTGTATTTTTCCCAAAGCGAACCGGCATAAATTACATCACTGTTCGTGGGTTTAACATGGCACATGCCGCCACTCAATGGGCACCTCCAACAGCACATCAAGAAGGTCTCATTGGCCCTGTCTCTTATACACATCTCCGAG
>OJDY01000021.1_pt1 | contig 21410 bp, 1 predicted proteins | sample 1592931 | NCBI WGS metagenome assembly OJDY01 (sample SAMN05416734, study PRJEB24817) | seawater metagenome | isolation source: Sea water | place: Canada:Atlantic | collected 2013-07
CCACCCTTCCAGCGGGCGAGTCAACCAGCCCCGCGCGGCCGAGCAATCAGCGCCTTTGAGCGCGGCCGCGCGCACCGCCGGTAGGGAGACCGACGGGCCGCTCCACGGCGCGGCGGCCCCCGGTGGCGGCGGCCGACCTCACCTCCAGACCGAGGCCGGCCCCCGCCGTGCGCCTCCCGCACCCCTCGGGCTCCAATGCCAACCTTACGGTACCCCGCCCCGCGACACACTTCTGGGGATAGAAACCCCTCCCGACTGTGGCAGCATCCGCTGCACAGCCCCGTCGTCTATGGGCTCTGCGCCTTCCGCCACAGCTGGAACGGAGGGAGGCCAACCCAAGGCGCCGGACCGGGACCCCACCGCGGGTCAGCCGAACGGTCGCCCTCCAGCAAGCGACCCGTACGCCGACTCGCGCGAGCAACCTGTCGAGCCTCCACAGTGGGAGAAGCTCCCAGTGCGCCGCGCACAAGCAATCTGCGAGCAACCGACCACTGCCACGCGCAAGGGCGCGACGTGGGAAGAAGACCGGCGGACCGCCGCCGGCGCGCAAACGCCGGTCCGCGCGATGAGCCGGAAGGACGCAAGGCCGGCGACTCCGCGCACCGGGCGCGCTGCCGTGGGCGCATCAGCGATACCGTGCATCCGCCAAGGCGCGCCCATTCACCTCAACTGCCCGGGCCTCGCGCCGGGCGAGGACCCCGTCCCGGTCGCCATGGCAAGGTTCAGCAACCCCGACGGACCGCCGGCGAACGGGCGGGCGGTGCCACTCGCGCTGATCTCGCGCAGCGAGAGGATCGCCTACCTTGCCCGAGTGAGGGTCGAGGAGTTGGACCACGGGACGTACCCCGACATCGTGCTCAACATGACCGCCGCCACCCTCCTCACGGTCGGTATCACCGACAAGGCGAGGCGCTGCTGCCAGAGCAACGGGCTGTGGATGCACGCCGTTCGGCGAGCGGACGTGGCGGTCATGGGGTATGCCTCGGTCGTGGTGTCGTACGCGCCAGCGGGCGGGCCCTCCTCGCAACGTCGCTCCGGCGACTCGCCACGGGGGCGCGGGAAATGGGCCTATGCGCTGGTCGCGGTGATCAAGGACGACGAGCGCGGCCCGGCGGGGGCGCACCTCAAGGCGATGCCGGTGGGGCGGACCTCCGATGGAGGCCCCGTCTACGAGCTCCGCCACACAGGGGGAGCCATCTTGGCTTGCGCAAGCACCCCGACGCTCCCCCCACGCGGAGCTGCATCGGCCCGCAAGGTGGATCCCGCCGACGCCTCCATGCAGGCCCCCGTGGGGCCTCCGCACGTGCATTGGCCGACGGACTGGCCGGCGGCGCACGACGAGGAGCGGGCCGCCTACCTCTATCGTACCGTGCCCTCGGCACCGGCCGTGACCGAAGGCGGCGCCGCGAGCCAGGAACCGCACGCTCGGGAGAGCGCCGGAGCCGCCCCGAGTGGCGGCGAGCCGCCTGACCGGTCGTGGACAGATCGCCGGAAGGGCGGGGGCGACGGATCGGGCCCGCCGTCCCGGGAGGCCGACGTGCCACGAGGGGACCCGCCCACAGGCTCCCCCGTAGGAGACGCTGGCACGGCGAAGGTCAAGGCTGACGCGGACTTCCCGGAGGAGGAGATCGGAGCACTCGTCCTCGTCAGTCCGGTCGCCCTCTGCCTGGGCGAGGACTACGTGGCGGCTCGAGCCGTGGTGGTGCCCGAAGGGCGCCTCGGCGAGCTCGACTCAAGGGCCATCTCACAACTGTCAAGGGAGGGCTCTTCGCAATTGAGTGGGGGCTTCGCTCGGGCGGGCGACGTGTTACGACTCGACCCTAAAAGCATAGCGTCAATTGCCGGCACGGGGAACTCTATCCACCTCGCGCGGGCCGACTTCTCGGTCAGCCCCGCCGAGCACCCCGATCTGCGGGTGATAGAGGAGGGCCAGATCTACTACCTCACTCTCGCCAGACGCCAGACCCACTCGGGGGGGCGCGCGCACGACGCGATGGACATGATCCCCCTCGGCGCGGTCCTAGCGACGTGCACCGTCGTCGGTCACTTTGACGCGGCGCCACACAGCGGCCGCACGTTCATGCCGGAAGTCGGGACGCTGATTCAGACGCTGGCGCGTCAGCACCAGCGCTCTCCTGCCCCCCCCCCGGGGCAGTCGGGGTACTACGCCATCAAGGTGGCGATCTTTGCCACGACGGGGATCATCACGATGGAGGGCACCGGCGAGGTGGGTCGCTTCGAAGTGCCGGCCACCTCGCACCTGGTGGGGGGCATCCCCGACAGCGTCCCTCGCAAGCTGGAGCGCCGGCTCGCTGCGCTACTGGACGGCGCGCTGAGCAACGACCCCCAGAGCGCGACACGCGGGGACCGGGCGCGCCGCATCATCGAACCGCTCGCGGGGGAGGTGGGCCACGCGCTGCGCAGGGTGCTTGACCGAGAGCGGACGGCGCCGTGGACCGAGGGTGCCATCGCGCAGTCGCGCCCGCAGCCGGCAGCGAGCGAAGCGAGTGCCGCCCCCTCCCTCAGCTCGTTGCGGCACTTCGCGCCCAACACGGAGGCCAAGCTCGATTCCACCGAGCCGGCGGCCTTCGATGGCTGCCACGGGGGCGCACCGAGCCCGCCCGGTTCAGACGGAGGCGGCACGACGGCGCCGCAGCCACGGGCAAGCCCCGTGTGGGCGGGCGAGCTCGACCGTGGCGAGGGCGCCGTTCGGGTTGGCCCGTCCGAGGGGGCGACGCAACAAGCCCGGATGTGCCGCCTGGACCTCAACCAGGACTCCGGCCAGTTCCAGTTCGAGTTCGTGACCCAGAGTGCGCCTGTGGCTCACAACGGCAAATACCTCAACGCCTTCATCCACCTCGACACCACGGGGAGGTTCTACGAGTTCTGCATGACCTACACGGGAGCGGAGAGCCGCGTCCCGGTTGTCTCCCAGTTCGCGGCAAACAAGGGCATGTGGCGGGCGGCCGGAGCCTTGCGTACCAAGGAGGACCTCGACACCGGGCGAAACGCGTCGCAGAAGATTCTGAAGCTCCTCCAGGGCATGAAGGCCAGCTACACGGCCTCGGCGTGGAGGGAGGTGCGTGACCAGGTCCTCATACTCATGTTGAAGGGCATGAACGTGCACGAGAATCCGGCGGAGTTTTTCGTCATCTTCGCGCACAAGCTGTTCGAGACGGCGAGCGACACCAAGCGGCACATCAACCTCAACCTGGTCAGCAGCCCCGACGGCTTCCTCAAGCTGCTCCAGGTGTTCGACCAGAGGACGACGTGGGAGTCCCTGCTCATGAGCGACGGGGAGCAGCAGCTCTCCAAGGCGCTGGCGGAGCTCGTCGACATGATGTGGGGCACGGCGGGGAGCAGCACCCCCTCCGCCCTCTTTGCGAAGACATGCGCCAAGGTGCAATCGCACTTCACCGTGATCCCCGTGAGGCGGATCGCCGCGGCGATGGGCGCCGCCGTCAACGACACGATGGCGGACAAGGACATGCTGACGAAAGGCCCGTGGCCCGAGATCACGGCGGGCCTCGGGGAGTTCATCATCGCCATCCCGGACGGGAGCACGGGCGCGAGCACGGGCGTGTTGGTGCAGCAGCTGATGGACATGGAAACCGTGAGATTCCTCACCTCCTGGAGGCACCTCGCCCTCACCCGCCGGGAGCTCGTGGCGTCGCGCAAGAAGGAGACCGAGGGGCGGAACGCCGACAGGCGTCGCAACGGGGACCGCAAGCCAGCGGCGGCACCGGACGAGCACGCTACTGCTGGCGCTGCCGACTCCGCCGGCCGTTCCCTTGTCGAGGCGAAGACCGGCGGAAGGATGGGGGACATGTTCGTCAACCAACTCCTCGGGCAGCGCACCCTGAGCCAGATCGAGGAGCTCACGGGCCAGAAGGGGCTCCCCCCGCCGCACGCGTACAATAGGATGTCAAGGAAGAACTGGGAGAGACACAGGGATGAGTGGATCGCCAAGGGCCGGGAGCAGTACGAGCCCCTGACCCTTCTCAACCTGGCCCTCGTGTACGGGGCCCTCGGCTTGACGCCAATCGATGGCGCCGACGAGGGCATCGGCGTTTTCATCGCGCCCGACAAGGACCCCGGCTTGGCGGCGGATTGGTCACGGCACAGCCGGAGATTCAGCTGCGACAGCGGCGGGGCCTGCACGAAGCTCTGCATCAGCGAGCAGGACTTGCAGAAGCTGCCCGCGGACGTCGCCCGGAAGCACAAGGACCTCGGGTACTCCGACTGGAGCAAGGTCGTGAGCGCCGGGGGAACGGCACTGCGCTGCCTCAACAACTCGGGCGATCTCGTCGCCCACCTCTACGAGACAATCGTGGGGATGTCGAAGGCCGACCAGGACAAACACTTCGCGGCCATCAGGCGCAAGGTGGGCGACAACGCCAAGCACATCCTGGCCAAGGACGGCCGGCTCGACAACGCGGGCGCCGGAGGAACCGGCGCAGGGGGAGCCTGAACGGCGGCGGCTCTGACTGAGGTGGACGGGACTGCTGACGCACCTGCGAAAGCCTTCCCCAGCCCTCAGCCGGAGCCGCCCCCGACCGGCCGGCGGGTGACGTTTACGCCAACTGCCGGCCAACCGCGCGACAACACCTGCGCGGCTGCCCTACCCGACCTGCCAGAGCACCACCCAGAGCCTTACGGAGTACATGACAGCGAGCAGTCCGACCTGCGGCCGGAACTGCACACCACACCGCCCCCCCCCCCGCTCAATGACGGGGCCGCCCGAAGCATGGGCGGCACCCCTGAAGTCGCGGAGGAGGGCGCGGCGAGGGAGCAGCAGGCCAACGGTGGCGAACACCCCGGCCACCACGCCGACGACCGGACCCCGCTCGAGGGGCGGAAGCTGGCGACGCACCCTCGCCTGCCAACCACACAGGAGAGCGAGCTTCAGTCGACCTCCCCGGCCTCGGGCCGCGACGCCGACGGAAGCCCGCACCACCCGACCGGCGCATTGCCACTGCCGGGAGAAGCGGAGGAGGAAGCTGGCGAATCTTCGCCAGGTTGCTGGTTCGATGGATCGATGCGGGCAGAGGACCGAAGGATGCGGAGAATACGTGCTTGGGCTTCTTCCTTCGTGGCCGCGATCTCTACAGATCGGCACTCACACACCCCAACCCTCACGGCCGCTAGCCGCGGCGCATCGCCGCTGCCGGGGGAAGGGGAGGAGGAGGACGCGGCAAGCGGCGACAGCAACGGCGCCACGGAAATTTTCGACGGCGACGCTGCCGCCTCTGCCAACGCGCTCGCAACCAGCGCCAACGCCGACACGCGCTCGGCGACCGGCGGCGACGAGAATGAGGACAGCAGCCGCGCGGCGCTCTTCAAACGTATCGAACGGTCCGCCCACCAGGCGGGCCTGGAAAAGGTCACGCGGAAGGACGGCAACCGAGTGGGCGAGCAGAGGGCGAAAGCTCTATTCGACATGTTGACGCAGGTGCTCCAGGATGCCGCCGACGCGCAGCAGGGCACGGGCGGCAACCTGGAAAGGCCGCCAACGCCTTCAGCCACAGCCTTCGGCGAGCGCTCGGCGACGGGCGCCTTCGGCCAGAGGTTCAGGCGGATGCTGACGAGGAAGAAGTCCGCGCGAGGCCTCCCACTGGACACGGACTTGCACGCAGACAGGTTCTGTGTGGTCGAAGGACCACCGGGGGCCGGCAAGACCACCCTCCTGCGAGAGGTCCAGCGGCAACTCGAACTGGCCGACCGACGCCACCACGCGGACAACCACCGCACCGCCAAGGCGTGGCTGTGGGTATCGCCCACCCGCGACCTGCGGGCGGAGACGGAGCGGAAGCTCAACAAGGCGAAGGTCAAGCATGCGCACGCCTGCACGCACGAGGCGGCGGTGCGCTCTCTCGCCGAGGCGCCCCCCGAATGCGATTGGGAGGCCGTCATTGTCGACGAGTGCTTCCTCGTGGGCATGCACCACATCTGGCTCTACGCCCACCTCGCGCCCCGAGCCGCGATCCTCATGCTGGGGAACAGGTGGCAAGTGCAGACGATCGAGCCCTTCACGCCCTGGCAGTCCGCGGTCCACCCGGGCTCCACGGAGTGGTGTCGGGGCGCAGACTGGTACGCACAGGTCAACTCCCTCCAGCTTCGCGACTCGTACCGGTTCGGCGAGGAGATATGGCGGCTAGCGCGCTCCATCCTGGTGAAGGCCGGCGTGCCCTGCGACCGCGTGCGCGCACGGGGTCCGATCAAGGGCACCTGCGACTACTACGCGGTCTACTCGGAGGACGTCCTCCTGAGCCGCCTGTGGCTCGATGCCCGCGCCGGGCATTTCGACCTGGTCTCGTGCGTCACCAACCGGGAGATGATGACGCTCATGGGGCGCTTCGAAAACGCGATCGACCCCGAGGGGCAGGACGGCATGTATGTCGAGCCGCTCATGCCGATCCAGAACGATGACAAGCAGAGCACCCTCGGCCCACCCCTTGGCTTCAAGCTCTGGGACGGCCCACGGTGCGTATGCCGGTGCACCACCGCGCACCGCACCATCGGCATGGACACAGCGCGGGCGGCCTTCGTCTACATACCTGCAGGCGCAGACGCAATGGGTCGAATCGCTCAAGAAACGGGAGGCCACAAGATTCCGGCGCACCTCTTCACGGCGGTCACCCGGGCCTCGACTCGCATGCGCCTCTACCTTTGCGCGCGTGACGCCGGACAGCTCGCGCGCTACGCGCCCGCGCTGTACGACCTCAAGCCGGCCCCGGGCAGCGTCACGCTGCTAGCGCCGTCCACGGTGTCGGCTGCGCCCGCCACCGAGACGGACCTGCACGACTCCGCGACGACGTACCGTTCGACGGGCGTGCTGATATTCGGCAGATCGGGGCCGGAGAACGAGATCACGCTGCTACTGTTGCGCACCCCACTCCGGCGGGGCGACGAGCCGACCGCCGAAACGATCACCGAGGGGCGCAAGGCGGAGGACGACTCTGCGCCATTCACCGCGCTGCGTGGCGTGGCGGAGGAGCTATTGGGCATGCCCGAGGACACGCCCCCCGCGCTGTATTGGGCGCGAAAGCTCCTGGAGAACGTCACCGAGTACGGGTGGCGGCTCCGCCACCTCGGGTCAAGCCCAGAGGACGAGCACCGGAGCTACATCATGCCCGCAGAGGCGGCCTTCGCCGGGGGCATGGACGAAGCGGTGCAATCCTTCCAGCCCAACAAGGAGGCGACGGGAGTGGTGCTGGTGCGACTCGGCGACCTCACTGGACAGGAGACCGAGCTCGTGGACCGGCGCGGCCACCAATACCGGCTTCGGGGCGGCCGGCACCTCGGAGCCGGCAGAGTAAACGCCATACGCGCGCTCGCGACCGCCACCGCCACCGGGGCCCCGGCGATGCCTGCCGTCGACGTCGCCCCGCCGCCCCGGAGACGCGTCGTCCCCGAGCAGACGGGCCCGAACCGTTACCAAGACCCTCAAGGTGGCAGCTGCACGGCCGCCGGCGACTTCACCTGCTGGCTGTGGACGCAGGCGTGGGCGGCGCAAGCGGGGACGGACGGGCCTGTCCGCGAGTACCGATCCACGCACGCGGATGGGCACTGCTTCCTGGTCGGCCCGTCCCTCCTCCTCGGGAGCGAGGGCATCCCGGGTGACGGGCTGTACTACGCGGGCGCCACGAGGGGCGGCTTCGACCTGCACGCTGGCGACCTCCTCGGGCGCATTGCAGGCATCACCCTGGACGAAGTCGAGACGGAGTGCGCCTGGCAGCACGCGTGTGACGAGATGCTATGTCGCGGCGGACGCGACGGGCGTGCGCCGAACGCGTTCTGCATCATCATACGCCGCCAGGGTTGGTCTGACACGGACGAGGCGGCCGCTCCAGGCTGGCGCCTCGTCGACATGCGCGGGCAAGAGCGTGGCGCGGGGCGTCCCACGACCCCCGCCTCCCCCTTCGCCTTCGCGAACAGCACGACGGGGCTGGGCGTGCGGGCTAGGCTCACGGTCGATTTCGAGGGCCGCGTGTTCGCCACCCCCACCTCCGCGGGGGTCGGGGGTGCCCCGACCCTGACGGGCAGCAGGGTGGCGCTGACCGAAGCAACGGAGCTGGTGTGGGACTACGAGCTCCCGGGCGGCCTGCCTGGTGCCTCGCCGTGGGCGCCAGGGCCCCCGAACACGGATCCCGACGGAGCCCCCAGCGATCATGACCCGCAACCCAGTCGCCCGGGCACGGGCGAGGCGGGCAACGCCCACGACAACGAGCCGGAGCGCAGCCCGCGAGACGCCGGCGGCGACGCGCTCGAGGACGTGCCCGAGGGCACCCACACCGGAGCCCCAAGGGGCGACGCCGCCGGCGGCCGCGCGGCGCATCACGGGCACGCGCACGGCCGCCCCTCGCGCAACCATGCGGAGGCCGACGACCTCTCCGCGCCGCGCGGCCAAAGAGGACCCGAAGCATCGGCGGCGAGCGCCAAAACCGAAGGCGCAGACGCGGAGCCAGGCGTACCACCCGACGGATCCCACAACGGGACGCCGTGCTACCTCTCGGTGCTGCCGGCCCACGACGAGGGCGCCCGCCTGGCGCGGGACGCGCTGAACTCGGGGCAGTCGCGCGAAGCCCACCCCCAGCCCGATCCCAGGGAGACCGCCGAAGGGCTGCACGCAGTCACGGCCGTGATCCAGGACGGGCACCTGGCGGCCATGGTGCCGGCCGAGCCCTTCGACGAAAACCAGACGGGGTGGGCGTACGAGATGCTCGGGTGGCTCTCCCGCCACCTTGGGTGCCCCCTGCTGATGGCCGGGCGGCACCTCCCCGACTCGCGCACCGCGCACGCTGCCGTGCCCGGGCAAGAGGGCACCATCGCCACGAGCGATGACAGCCGGGAGACACAGCTGATGCTCCAGTACGACGACTGCGACGAGGGCCGGCCGCTCGCCCGAGCAACCACACCGCTCGCGGGATGCGGCACCGCCGCGCGGCGCCCTCCGGTGCCCCAGACCCCCGTCGCCTCGGCGGCTGCTGCGGCCGCAATGCCGTCCTCGGCGCCGCCATTCCCCGGCATCCTTGACGATAGCCCGGAAGGGGGGGGCACCCGTGTCGAGCACCTCGAGGCGATCGGCGCGATGGCCCTGCCGTCCCAGCGTAGGTCGGGCCACGCCGCCGAGGAATGTCTCCAACCCTCGGATAGCGCGGCGCTCCAACTCGCCCACTTCAACCGCCTCCAACAGCACGGGGGACCGGTGCTCCAGGCAATCGAGGCCAGGCGCGGCGTGGTGAACGGGGACCCGCCGCCCAGGCGTGACGGCGCGGCGGGGAGCGCGCCGTGCCGGAGCAACAACGTCAAGGAGGCGTTCACCGGCTTGGAGTCCATGAACCTATCCCCGACGGACGACGTTGCCGCGCACGCTGCCGAGGGTGTGCTGCGCGCCACCGCGCGGGTGCATATCTCGCTGTTCGGCGGCGGGGGCGGGGCGGCGACCGGCGTCGCGATGGCCAACTGTTCGAGCTCGTTCCGTGAGAACTTTCGCATACGGGCCCGCTTGCACGGCGAGTCGGACGACAGCCTGCCGCCGGCGCTCGATGGTTTGAAGATCGTCGTGGTGGACAGCAACACCGAGGCGCTCAAGATCGCCGCGCTGAACCTGCCGCCCGGAACCGAGACGGTCGAGCACTTCATCACCCCGGACGACGCAGTGCCTCCGGGCACGTGTCGCGATCTCGTCGAGGCGGGAAGGCGGCCCTACTCCATGGACGCTGGACCCCCGTGCCAGGGGCTCTCCGTCCTGGGGAACCAGAAGGGCAAGGACGACGAACGGGACGGCTTCGAGGGGACGCTCGAGGCGATCAAGCAGCTGCAGCCCCTGATCGTCAACATCGAGAACGTCCCCAACATGCTCAACCATAAGGAGCACTACAACCGCGTCGTCACGTCGCTGGTGGACTTGGGCTACTGGGTGCGATCACACCGCATGTTGTTCAGCAGCTACGGCGTCCCGCAATCACGCGAACGACTCATCATCTCGGGGTGCCGGCTCGGCTTCCTCGAGGCACCGCCGCCGCTGCCGTTCGTCACGCCCTCGTTCCTCGACAGCACCGTGAATGAGCGCCCCTTCGTGGCGGGCGACCACATCAAAGTGATCCCGTCGCACAAGCTGGACAAGATCAAAGACCACGAACACGCCAGTGGCTGCAGGGGCGTGCGGGTGATGGGCGCGGATTCCGTCTCCCGCACGCTGACCACGCGCAACATGCTCCACACCAACGACGCGCTGCGCGTGCGGATGCCGCCTGGGGCTGCGCCGGAAGAAGGGCGCGAGGAGGAGGACAACGTGAGGTACCTCACACACTCCGAGGGTGCTGCCATTCAGGGCTGCACAACCGCCTTCAAGTTCGGCAACGCCTCGGGCCGCCAAGTCATGCTAGCCCTCGGTGGCATGATCCCCCCGGTGGCCTACGCGAGCATCTTCATGCGCGACTTGCGCGTGCTCGATCGCCTCCGCAGCGCACTGCAGGCCGTGCACGTGCGGCGCGAGGAAGCGTTGCGGTTGGGGGCGCCACCACCGCCCTCGCTGACCATCGTCGCGGCTACTTTGCACCCTGAGGTGGCGCTCGCATTGGAAACCGCGCGCGCCGAATCCCGACGCGCGAGGGAGGCCGCGCGCGCTGCGCGCGCCGAGGAGCGGCGCTCGGACGGTGGGCGCGCGCCAATCGCCGACCGCAGCCCATCCCCTAGCTGTGGAGCCGTTAGACACGGCGCGGCTCCATCACCGGTGGAAGGAGGGAGCGACGCGCACACGCGGCTCCCCGAGGCGAGCAGCGGAGCACACGACTCCCGGACGAGCGCCAGCGCCTTCGCGGCCAGCGGAAAGGGCGAAGCGGGGAGCGCCGAGCGGGGCACCGAAGGCGCGCACGCAGGCGGCAGCGCGGGCGGCCCCCCCGGCGTGTGCGAGAGCATGGCCACGCACATACGCATCGTGGTCCATGACGGGCGCAAGGTGCTCGCCCTCAAAGTCGACCGGGCGCACTTGCCCCCCACGTGGGGGGGGACCGACACCAACGACCTGGCCCTCCCGCACTCCATCCTCCCCAAGAATAGGACCAACCTTCGACACGAGGCGCGGGGCTTCCTAGCCCAGCAGATCGGGCCGATCCAGGACATGGAGCTTTACCTCCCGCCCGAGGCGCGCCTCCCGCTCCGCAGCATGTTCGATCCCGGGAAATGGGAGCTGGCGGGGATCCGCAAGGAGGCGCCGGGCAAGCACGTGCTTCGAGTCGCCATCGCCGTGCTCAAGCTGCCCGACCTTGACGGGCTGGTGCCCGCGTTCGACGAGGCCTTCCGGAGACGCCGAACGATCACAACGGTGGAGAGGCGCATCGTGGGCTACGAGATCGTCAACGCGCTCAACCTCGAAACGGAGGCCACACCTCAGGCCGCGCGTTGGGTGCCCTCCCACCGCGCCAACATCTGCGACGTCCTGCACCGCCGCGCGCTGGACAACTCCATCGTGGAGGTCGAGCCGACGAGGCGACCGGGGTACGGAGGCGACGTACGCCAGGGCACCAACACGGGCACGTGCACCGGCCCGATCGACTCGGACGTCATCGAGGAAAATTATTTCGACTCCGACGCCGCCAGCGCCTTCGCCGCACAAGCGGGTGGCGCCGCAGAGGACGCGCTGGGCGGCATCGGCGGAGCAAAGGCCCTGTTCCACGAGGTCTTCGGAGAGGGGTCAGCCGCAGCCGGCGAGCCGCACACGGCGACCACCCGCGCGCCGGACGCCGGCTCATCGCCTGCGTCGAAGGCAACCGTGACCGACGCCGCGTCTGAGAACACAGCCGAGGCTCGCGCTTCCAACGGCGCCGGCGCCGACGACAACCCCTTCTCGCTTGGCGTCGGCCCGCGCCATTGCGCCAGCGCATCGGCGACTCGCCCACCCGTTACCGGCGGCCTACATGAGGGCGTCGCGGCACGGGACGAGTGCTCGACCGTCCTACCGGCCGGGAACGTGGCCACAGACGTGCCCGGTGGCACAGCGGCGCGCCCAGTCAAGCAGCCCAAGGAGAGGTATCGAATGCGCTGCGTGGTCACGGACGGCCGATACGTGTTGCTGTGCGGAAAGGGCGACAGGGCGGCCCGCCGCTACACGTTGGGGGCCGACGTCCCTATGCTGCCAGGACGTACCTCCGCCGCCACCCTCGAGTCACTCAAGGGCATGACAGGCACGCACGACACGGGCGTGGGAGCATGGGCCGAGCGCGCTGCACGCGGCGCGCGTGACTACATACGATTCCGGGGCACCCTCTTCGCCGTTATCCCGGCCTCGCAAAGGCAGCTGTCGGCGGCCCGACTGAACAAAGCGGCCATGTGGGCGGACGTGCTAGCGCCCAAGACGGAGCGACCCACCATGGACACGGAGCATGAGGAGGCCATGATGGCAGTGCTCCGCGAGGTCTACGGCGCGTGGCACGCCGGCGAGAGCGCGCGGCGGTACCCCGTGGTGGGGCGGGCGTTCAGGCGGCACGCCGTCCGGACGCTGCGCGCCGACTCGGCCGACTCGAGTCTGGCAACCGCAAGTGCCAGTGTCGCCGTGGCAGACGGCGGCGACGGCGACACAAACGCGGCGGAGCCGGGCGAGGAGGGAAAGGCGGCTGCGCAGCGGTGCGTCGGCAACGCCTTCGACCGCCTCGGCGAGGAGGAGCAGCGATCCATCGCCATCGCCCGGCAGACGGCCGAGCTGCAGCAACTGGCGCGGCCAGCGACTGAGGCCGCCGCCGCCAGCTATGCGCTCCTCGTCGAGGACAGCGACGTAGCCCACGAGCTCCTGCTATTGAAGAAGTGGCGCGAGAGCGCGCAAGAGCGCCCGGAGTGCGAGCAGAAGAGCTCTTTCGAGCGGAGCGCCGGGGTCGTCGCATTCATGGCGGTGGACCTCGAGTTCATGATGCTCCCAGGCAACCGCCCCTCCTACTGCGACATCCTGCAGGTCGCGTACCGGGGTGAGGCGGGAACGCGCGTCCTGCTCCTCGACACGCACGTCAATCGGCAGATCCTACGCAACTACTTCGTCAACCACGAAACGGCGGGCCAGATACCGGGCCTCAAGTCGTACCTCACGGACCCCAGAATCGTCAAGTGCATGCACTCGCACCGGAACGACGCGCGGATCCTCAAGGCGTACGGGATCCGACTCAAATCGGTCCTCGACACTGCGCTCTGCGACGCGCTCTCGCGAGGCAAGGCGCTCCACCAGGGTCGGAATCTGGGCGAGGCCCTCAAGGACACCCTCGGGGTCGAGCTGCCTCACAAGGCCACCATGCCACGAGATGAGCGAGGCATCTTCCGGAAGCGCCCGGCGGCGCCGCAAACCATCGAGTACTGCGCACACGACGTGCTGTACAGTGTGGCGCTGGGCATGGAGCAGCGCAGCCGGATTCTGCAAGCCGCGAGCGGCTCTGACGTCCTAGACGTCGCCTACGCAGCCTCCGACCAGTGCAGCGGTAGCTGCTTGGGCCGTGCCAACATGTTCCACCTCTACGTCGCCGACGCGCGTGGCGTCTTGATGCGCCCGGCGTCGGAGGACGATCGGATGCTCCCAGTCCACGTGAGTGCGGGGACCGGAGGCCGAGCGATTGCGGCGTCCATGATCAAGGAGCTGGTCGTGAGGGTGAAGGGCGCGGCCCCGGGCGCGACAGCTCGCATCTCGCAGGCTGTGGTCATCAAGCACGCCAACGACGGCGTGGGCGTGGTTCGCTGGTCAGCCGGCGGCCCCGGCGACGGCCCCGAGCGAGGGGGGAGTGCCGTCCAACCGGGCGCCGAACCCGCGCCTCGCTGGGTGCCGTGGAAGCTCGCACTAGGGGACGAGACGCTGTCGCAGCAGCACCGGTGCAACCTGCTGCTCGTGGCGCATCACCTCGCCACCAAGTCCCGGAGCGCCGCTGCCAAGGAGGGCGGCGCCATCGATCTCGCGAGCATCCTAACCTCGGAAACGCTGGATGCCCCGGCGCGTGTCCCCGAGGCACCACCGAACAAGAGGAAGGAGGACGTGGCTGGAGACGCCACCGCTGGCGCCGCCGGCGAGGGTGCCTCGTTCGCCCGGTACAGCGACGCACGGAGAGCGGAGCTAGGCAGGCGGCTCGGGACCTGCGGGTCCTTCGGCGAGCTCGGCCTGGGCGCGGTGCTGCACCGTCTGGCACCCGAGGACGTCCTCGAACCCCAGGACGATGAGACAGGAGAGGGAGACATCGAGGGCGAGATCCGCTGGCGGCACGCCACGGGGGCCACGCTGGGTCAGGAGGAGGGCACAGCGTGCCCGGCGCACGGCGATCCTTCGATACTCGCGCAGGAGGGCACCCGAGGGCCCGACAAGCGGGCCACCGCGGAGGACCTCAAGCGGCAGCTGGCGGAGGGCACAGCCACGACCGAGGCCGTGCCTCCTCGTGAGAAGGCGCGACCTGTGGGGCCTACGGGCCGCCCCACGCTCCAGGAGCCGCTCGCCTACTTGCAAGCCGGCCCCGGTTTTGTCACTGTCACGCGGGAGGAGCTTCTCCACGCCCAGCGCGACGACGCGACGTGCCGTCGGATGGCGGTGGCGGCCGAGACCGCCTCCGGGACAGCCACCCCGGCGACGCGCCGCAAGTGGGGCGAAGAGCGCAGCAAGCTGGAGCCTCGTGAGCGGCGCGGTCTGGAAAGGCTGCTCCCCAAGCTGCAGGTGATCGACGGCCTCCTCCACCACATCGAGGACGACCCGCGGGGCGGCTTCTTTGAGTGCCTCCAGGTTGTAGTGCCCTGTGGCGAGCTTCGCCGCCGCATCATCAAAGCGGCGCATGACGGCTCGGGCCACCAGGGCGTCGCAAAAACGCTGGCGCTCGTCAACGCCAAGTACTGGTGGGCGGGCATGACCAAGGACATCCTCCACCACATCGAGCGGTGCGAGACCTGCGTCTTCAACAAAAGGGGGAGGTGCGCAGGCACGGTCCACTCGCCGGAGAGAGGCGAGAAGCCAGGGGACGCCGTGTTGATGGATGTGGTCCACCTCGAGGAGACCAGCGAAGGGGGATACGACTGTGTGCTCGTCGTCATCGACCGGCACTCGCGGCGCGTTCGGCTCTACCCCGCCAAGAAGACCTACGGCTCGCGCGACTACATGAACATCCTCCTGTTTGGACTCTTCCGCGAGATAGGCTTCCCCGCCTTCGTCATCACCGACAGGGCGTCAATCTTCCTCTCGGAATCCATGCGAGCGTTCTGGCACGCGTGCGGAATCACCCACATCGCGGGCACCGCGCATCTCCACACTGCGGTCGCCCCATGCGAGCGGTTCAACAAGACGCTGCGCACCATGGCGAGGGCGACCCGCTTCGACTCGGGCTACGAGTGGGACGTCTGGCTGCCCATGATCGAACTCTTCTACAACGCCGCCCCTCAGGACACCCTGAAGGGCTACTCTCCCTTCTACCTCGAGCATGGGCGGGCGCCTCGGCTCCCGTACTCTCGCCTCTTCGAGCCGGAGCAGAAGCTCCCAGACACGGCCGCGAGTCGAGACGAGGCATCGGACGCGGCCAGGATGCGAGCCATGTGGGAGGCGTGGAACGCCACGGACCACGCCATCCACGAGCGACAGCAGCGCGACAAGAGGCGCCTGGACGCCGCGCGCGACGAAGTGGTGTACAAGGTCGGAGACCTCGTGGCCTACGCCCGACCTATCGACCAACGCCACCACAAGATGCTCATGCCCTACTTCACCGCGGTGTACCAGATTGAGGAGAAGCGTGAGCGTGACAACTACAAGCTCTGCATGCTCGGTGGCAAACCCATCCGCGGCAAGTGGGACGGCGTGGTCCACGTCTCGCAGCTCAAGCCACACCCGGGCTCCCACCTTATATCCCGAATCGTCCGCGGCGAGCTGCACGAGTTCGCCGACATCGTGGGCCATCGCAGGGTCGACCGCGAGCTCGAGTACCGGGTGCGGTGGAAGGGCTTGACCGCCGCCCACGACACGTGGGAGCCGGCGGAGAACTTCAGCTCCACGGCGGCCGGCCTGGACGCACTCCGCGCCTATCTGGAGGCGCACGACGTCGAGCCGGACGCGCAGGACGCGCGGCAGCGTGCACCCACGCGGCAGCAGAGGCGAACACGCAAGATGGATGCGGAGCAAAATAGGGGCCCGTCGAGCGGCACGGCCGCGCGCGCGCGCAACATCACCCTCCACCTGACTGTCCCCGAGAACGGCACGACGGGCATGACGGTCAATCGCGAGGGGACCGACGACGTGGAGGGAGTCACCCCGGACGGTGCTGCTGCCACAGCCGGCCTCAAGGTCGGCGATCGCATTCGGGAGGTCAACGGCAAAAGCCCTGCCGTTGAGCGCAAGGGGCTCATAGGCCTGCTAGAGGCGGCGATCCGGCCGGGCGAGAAGATAACCCTCCTGGTACGACGCACCCTTGGGGGCGACGACCCCGCCCCGGACGACTCATGCCAACCGCACGCGTCCACAGTGACGGGCGGTGCCGCCACCGAAGGCGCGTCCGAGGCGGGCCTCCCGAGGCTCGGGCCCTCCCCCAACCCGGAGGAAGGCCACGACCGTCACGAGGCGAGCACTGACGATGAGCACCGGCACGACCACCTCGGCGAGCCCCCCATCGTCGACTCCACGTACGGCTTCGATTCTGAGGCGTTCGCAGCCGACATGCGGATCAACGATCCGCTATGGCACCTCTTCTACGAGGAGATGAACGCGGACGGCAGCGACCGGGACGCTGCTGCCATCCGGGCGAGACGCAGATTCGAGGCCGCCAGACTCGAGGCCGCTAGCCGCGGCGCGACTACACCAGGGGGAGGGGAGCTTGCTGCGCAACCTGAGAAATTTCGCGGCGGCGACAGCCCCGCCCACACGGCCACAGCCGAAGCCGGGGCCAACGCCCAGGGCGACGCCACGGAGGCTTTGACCTCCTCGGAGCCGCCGAGCCTCGTGCCCGCCGGACCCCCCGCGCCGGAGCGCGACGCCGGCCCAGCCCGCGAGGCCCGGAGGCACGAGCGCGAGCAAACGGCCGCATTCGAGGCGCTGTCCGCACCAGACCACACAGCGGGCGACGCCCGCCACCAGGACGCGGCGCCTCGCGCCGTAAGCAACCCGGCGGTGCAGGCACTCAAGCGAGTCGACGCCACGTACTTCGTCGACAACTACGTCCCGGTCCCGTGCGGGCGCAGCAACCGGGGCACGAGGACGGCGTGGAGGAATGAGCCCAGCCGTGCTCGCGGACGCGAGGGCGGCAGGCTGCTCAAGTCGCTCCGCATCAGCCTGCGCGCGGACGAGAAGGTGTGCCAGCTCCTGCGAGCTAGGGGCACCCCGGAGGCGGAGTATGACGAGGCCATCGACTCGTGGCTGCTGCGGCACGCACGACACGCCGCCGAGCGAGACCAGTGGCCCAACAGGGAGGAGTGGCTTGAGGAGGCCAACAACCGCCTACGGCGAGTCGTCGGCCAGCAGCGCCGCATCGAGCCTCCCGAGGCGAACCTCGACTGCTCCGCCCAAGTGATGCCGTGGTCCGCCCAGGGCGGCTCCGAGATCGCCACCAGCGCGGCGGGCTCGATCACGGCAGCCGCAGTGCCGGCGGAGCAATGGCTCCATGCAGCCAGCAATAGTGACCCGAGAGATCGCGACCTCCGCACCTCGGACATCGTCGAGGGACCGCTGCGCGGCTCGAAACGGGTCCCGAGCATACCCGCCGTGTTCGAGGACCTCACGTACCAGGACCGAAAGGGCGAGCACCACCGGCTGGAGGGCTCGCTTCTCGACACCGGCGCCGGAGTCACGGTCGTCGACGAGGCCACCGCCGATCGCATGTGCAAGGCGGGCGCCGCGGTGATCGACCGATCGAGCACCGGAATCACGCTCTCGGGCGTCGGCTCGCGGAGAGTCGTGGGCACGCTGCGCATGCGAATCGCCATCGCAGCGACCCACCTGGAGAACGGGCGGACGACGCGCCTGCGCTATGAGCATGTCGGCCTCGTGGCGGAGGGGACCGACCAAATTCGCATCTTTGGCAACGACTTCTCCTACGCTTACGTGAAGGAGGTAGCGCTGGGTGAGCACCACGCCATCCTGTGGCACGGCGGCGAGCAGCACCGGGCCGGCATCGTCACGGACGTCAAGCTCAAGCGCATGTACGAACACGCTGCCGAAGGCGCGTACGCGTGCGACAGCGAGGGCAGCCCCCTTCGGAAGCTCGCCCACGCCCACCGCAGCCCCCTCCCGGAGCCGGCGGCGGCGGGCAAGTTTTGGGACAGCAGATGGGGGGTCTCACGGGAGTACGGCGGTGCCGGCCCAACCCCGCTCACCATCCTGGCCGTGAGTGGGGGCTCCGCGAAGCCAGAGGAGCAAGATGCGCGGGGCCGGCTCGCCGAGCGCACGAACTTCAAGGCGTGGGGAACCACCGCCGTCCGTGTCAGGGTCCACCCCGCCATGGAGGGTAAGCTCGTCCTCCCGATACCTCTCCGCGGCGAGGACGTAGCCGGCGACGAGGCGAGGGGCGCCTTCTTTGCACGCACGGCGCTGCAGCTACAGACGCAAATGGATAGCAGCCTCCATCGAGTCCGGGATTCGCACATCACGATCAAGGTCGACAACCTCACGGGCGGCCGGATCCGGGTCGAGGCGGGCACGAACCTCTGCTTCTGCTACCTCGCGGAGCTCGAGGAGGGCGGGGTGCTCCTGCCGGCCCACCCCTGCGTGGCAGCGGCGGACGCAGAGAGAGCCGCCACCGCCTGCGCAGCGGATGAGGTGCTAGTCTCTGGCCAACGTGACGGCCTGGACGGGCGCGGCATCGTGCGAGTCGCCGTGCCAGCGCGGCTGGAGGGACGGCGCATCCTCTACACGGCGCCGCCGCCCGACACCGACGTGGGCCGAGACTGCGAAGCGGGGCGGCTGGGCATAGGCACGTACGTGACCACAGTCATGGGGGGGCACTTCCAAGTCGTCCTAGACGTCAAGGAAACCTGCGGACGGACCGTGCAGAAGGGCACCGTGCTGTGCAGCTACTACCTGCCCGACGAGAAGGGCCGCTTCGACTTCGCAGTGCGCCCGCCCGAGCCGCCCGAGCTGTCGGCGGAGGAGGTCGCCAGGGCCACCCACCCCGTGCCCAAGGGGGCGGACGTGGACACAGAGGCGTACGAGCGGCGCATCAAGCAGCTAATGGAGACCTACACGGAGCGGAGACGCTACGTGTTCCCCAAGGGGGACCGCATCGGGAGCTGCCTGGCAGGCGTGTTCGATGTGACCCTCCGCCCCGAATTCGACCCGGAGAAGGGCGGGACGAAGGTCATAGAGAACAAGCCCTACTTCAACCAGGGGCGCGAGCAGAAGGAGGCCATACTCGAGATGCAGCGGACCTTCTTCGCGGTCGGAGCACTGGTGCCCTCGCAGGAAGCGCACGGGTGTGCCTGCGTGGTGGTACCCAAGCCCAAGGGCGGGTACCGGGTGGCCTTCGATTTCCGCACGGTCAACGCCGCTACTGTGCCTACGTTCTACCCCCTGCCCACTCTGCAAGCCTGCCTCGACAGACTGGGCGGCGCACGCTTCATGACTGCGCTCGACATGAACAGCGCCTTCCATCAGATCCCGGCCACACCGCGGGCATCGAGGGTCATGAGCCTCAACCTGCCCAACGGGCGCTACTCGTTCAAGTGCATGGCCATGGGGATGCAAGGGGCGAGCGCCTGCTTCCAGGCAATCATGGAGGATGTACTCCGGGGCCTCGACTTCGTCATCGTGTACATAGACGACGTCCTAATCTGCTCGAGGACGTGGGAGGAGCACCTCGGGCACCTGGGGCAGGTCCTCGACAGACTCGCCAGTGCCGGCTTCACCTTGCGCGCGGCCAAGTGCAAGGTTGGAGTGGGGGAGGTTGAATTCCTCGGGTACGTCGCCAACGGCGACGGCTACAGGCCCTCGGAGGCCAACACCGCCGCCATCGAGCAGCTGCCCTTCCCCGGCAACGAGGAGAGGATGCGGCACTTCATCGGGCTCGTCAACTTCTATGCCTCGCAGATCCCGGAGTGCTCCATAGTCATGGAGCCGCTGCAGCAGCGGGTGCAGCACAAGGCGAAGGGCGACCCCAGCGAACTCGAGCTCGAGGCCTTCCGAAGGCTCCGAGAGGCGCTCATATCACAACCGGTGCTCCGGCCCCCGGACATGGCGCTCAGCTTCAGGATCACGGTCGACGCGTGCCACTACATCGGCATGGGCGCCATCTTGAGCCAAACAGTCACGGACGTGGACGGCACTGAAACCGAACGCGTGGTGCAGTACTGGTCACGCCGGTGGAGCGGCTCGGAACAGCAGTGGCCGCCCACCGACCAGGAGGCGGCCGCCGTTTACCTTGCCGTCTCCAAGCGCTGGCCCAAGATGCTGCGAGCCAAGCCGTTCCTCATCATCACTGACTGCGAGCCCGTGACCTATATGATGGAAAAGGAGGGGTCACGGTCGACCCGGATGGCAGCCTGGGCCCTCGAGCTTCAGGCCTTCTCCTTCACCCTCATGCACCGCCCGGGCGACCGTAACACAAACGCGGACGCCCTCTCACGGCTCGCCATCAAGGACACGCAGCAGACATCAGATTACTTGCAGCGAATCCGACGCGAAGCAACCTCTTGGGGAGAGACGGACGTGAACGGGGCGACTGGCGCGAACGAGAGCCTAGGGGCCGTGGCCGCTAGCCGCGGCGCCAGCTCGCTGCAAGAGGAGGGGGTCACAACTCGTGAACCCGTCGAGGCCGCCGCGAATCAGACGGGGGAGAGCCCCCCGCAAGCGGAGGAGAAATTTTCGAGCTTGTCGCAGCAGCGCATATTGGTGGGCAAATTCGCCGAATGGCGCGTGCACGAGTGCACGCGAGACCGCCCGGGCTACGACATCCGGCGCCACCGGCAGCTGGGGCTGGGCAACCCCTTCGGGGTACAGCGCATCGGCCAGGTGCTCGGCAGGCGTAGCGAAGCGCGGCGGGCGCTGAGGAGCGCGTACGACGAGTACCTTGCAAGTATGCTCAGGAGCGACCCTCCCGACCTCGAAGCCATCGCGACGGCCGCGAACAACCGGGCCGAACTGCAACACGCGCGGGTGTACGTCCGGTGCAACACCCAGCTCTCGCCGGAGCAGTTCGCCGACGCGCTCGAGCGAGTCAGGGCGGCGGGCCCCGCATTCTTGGGCTGCAACTGCCGCAGCGTCGCCCGCGACTGGGCGCAACGCAAACCGTGGTGCCACGGCGACTCACTACGTCTCGCGCTATCCGACGCGCGGGACGAAGCGGGCGGCGAGCCACCACTTGGCGACCGGACATGGGTCCCGGTCGCCGAAAAGTCCACGCCGTCCGGGCCCTAGGGCTCGGCGGCGTGGCGCAAAGGATGTCAAGGGGGATGCAGCACCGTGAAGGCCAACCGTCTAACGACGGGCA
>OJDY01000022.1_pt1 | contig 20581 bp, 18 predicted proteins | sample 1592931 | NCBI WGS metagenome assembly OJDY01 (sample SAMN05416734, study PRJEB24817) | seawater metagenome | isolation source: Sea water | place: Canada:Atlantic | collected 2013-07
GGCTCGGAGATGTGTATAAGAGACAGATTAATTGCATTTAAAAACTATTAATTATATTTGATAAGTAAATATTTGACTTGTTTATTTTAGCTTTACAACAAACTATTAAGCGTTTAAAACTGAAAGGCAGTAGTAATTACAAATAGAATCACTTATAATTAACCACAAACGATTATTACCATGAAAAAACAATTAATTATTATCTTAACTTTATGCCTTTCAACGGTTGTTTTTGGGCAACGTAATTCGAATCGCGAATATTGGAATACCTGGCGTTTTACCCCAAAAGCAGATAAAGTTCAAAAGTTTGAAGCTGCAGTTGCACTTAAAACAAAAACGTTTAATTCAACTCCTGAGTTAGGGATTTTCACATACAAAGTCGTTACCGGTCCATTTAGTGGCACCTATGAACGTGTCGAGGCAAATAAAAAACCAGCACATTATGATTTAGATCGTTCTGTTGAGGCGGCTTATTGGGATGACAATGTTGGCAAGTATATTGCCAATGAGCAAGGGCAGAAAAGATGGCAACGCCTCAGCAATGGGTCGTATAACTTTGATCCTGCAACTTCCATTCCAGCAAAATATATCACGAGAACGGTATATGAGGTTAAAGCAGATAAAATCTTACACTTTAGAAGGCTAATGACAAGAGTTACCGAAATAATGGAGTTAAGAGAGATGGATGTTCATACTATTTTACTTAGACTAGTAAGTGGGGGTAGCAAAAATCAATTCGTAAGAGTAACAGGGTTCTCTAGCTACGAACAAGTTGTGAAATCAAGTGAAACTACATGGGAAGAAGACTATAATAAACTATTTGGTTGGGGATCATGGGATGAGGATATTAGAAACTTTGATGCCTCCTTGGAGATGTACGGAGAAAAAACAGAAACACTTCAATTAATGCCGCAGCTTTCTTCAGGAATGATGAACTAGTAGTATTATAAATATTAAAAACAATGAAAAGAATTAATTTTCACACGTTTTAGTAATTATTCAGTTATTTTTAAAAAAGGAGGGCAAAGCCCTCCTTTTTTTGCGTAAATATTTGTTAAAAGACTTGTAATTCTAAATAAAGACAATATTTTTGTCGAATACAAATAACCTTTTTTCGGATGAAAACAAATAGATCGGATTGCCCATTGGTTAATATCTTAGATATTATTGGAGACAAGTGGTCTCTAATTATTGTTAGAGATTTATTTCTAGGCAAAATGACATTCACAGAGTTTATGAAATCTTCTGAAAAGATTGCTTCAAATATTTTGACTAATAGGTTGGAGTTTTTGATTAATCACAGACTATTGGAGGTGACCAAATTACCTAACGATAATAAAACAAAAATCTATTATCTCACAAATAAAGGAATTGATATGTATCCAATTATGTTTGAAATGATGTGTTGGAGCAATCGAAACCTAAAAAAAGATTTTGGACCTATAGGTCAGAAATTTTTTATAGATATTCAAGGGGTTTCTACTGAAGAATTTATCAAAACAGCTCAATCTACTTACCTCAAACACAGAAATCAGATTTTATCTGTATAATTTTACAGCTTCGCTTCTTTTTATTAAATTGCAGATTGCAAGTATTTATAAACCAATTTAATAAAACGAACATGAAAAAATTAATTTACACATTAACATTTTGTAGTTGCTTATTTGTTAGTGCCCAATCTGCAGGTGTTTTTCTTGGAGATGGAGATAATAACGGTAAATCATTTAGTATTGGAAGTGACGAATCAGTTACTACAGTCCTTAAAATAGCAAATGATTATAGCGCCAAAGATTCCGAGGCCCTTTTGACAAACTATACAGAAAAATTTTCGACTCAGTCTCTTAATTGGGCCAAATGGTTAGGTTCTATGGAAACGATTACCATGAAACCTTATATGATTATTCCAGTAAAAATGGAAGGGTCTGAAAATACCATGGTATTGGCTTGGTCTACTGAAGACAGAAATTTCACAGACGGTTCCAAAGAAAATCTAAACCTAATGGAGATTTTTACGGTTGATAAAGAAAATAAAGTAACTGGATTTGCACAATGGTCTAACCGCTTGAAAGAAAGTAATTTTGGATTAAATTATGGCGGAAAGTTTATTGGTGATGGAACTTCAGAATATTCAGGACGTCCGTTAGTTTTTTCTAACAGGGGAGAAGTCGAGGCTATTGAAAAATTAGTTGCCGATTATAACAACAAAGATGCCGCGGCCTGTAGCGAAGCATTTGCTGTAGGGGCTGAGTTTTTAGACTCTGAAGGAACTAAAATGATTTTAAATGAAGATTTGTGGGTCAGCCTTTTTAATAGCTTTAAAGAGCAATCTTGGGAAGTATATTCAATTGTTCCATTAAAAATCCAAAATACTGATACCGAATCAGGAGTTACTGTTTTTTCTAGAGAGAGAAGAGTTCTTGCAGATGGTACTGTTTGGGAAAAAGAACTTGTAGAGTGGTTCTACTTTAACAAAGACGGTAAGATTTCTAGAGCAACTCAATACGCAAGAAGTTTGCCAAAAGAATAATAGGTTAATCTTTATACTTATTAAAACCCACCTATCTTTAGGTGGGTTTTTTGTTTTACCCCACTCATTAACATTAACATCCTCTTATAATGATACAACTTAAATTTTCGTTAATTTGCATCAATTAATATTAATCTACAAATGAAAAAATTAACGACGGTTTTACTTTTTTTTATAAGCCTGGTAAGCTTTTCGCAAATTATAAACCCTGTGAATTGGGAATTTGGTTCTGAAAAGATTTCAGATACGGAATACGAACTTGTTTTTAAAGCTGAAATTGACTTTCATTGGTCGCTTTACTCGCAATTTGTTGAAGAAGGAGGTCCTTTACCAACGATTTTTTCATTTGAGCAATCTGACGCATTTGAATTAGTTGAAACCGTAGTAGAATCAGACTCAAATAAAGTCACACAATTAGATCCAGTGTTTGAAATGGAGGTTTCAAAGTTTTACGACAGTGCTGTTTTTAAACAAAGAATCCGCACTACCTCTCCAGCATTTAAGCTAAATGGAAATATTGATTACATGACCTGTGACGACAGCAAGTGTATCTACAAGCCTGATAACCCTTTTACTTTTGAATATACGTCCGAGTCAGGGTTCTCAATTGTTGGGGCCACCTCTATTTCGAACTCACAGGCTTCAGGAAACGCCAATATGGCTTTATATGGTATGACGCAAAATGCGATTCAAAAAGCAGCCACTAATTGCAGCGTTCAAACCACCTCTTTATCACAAGATATACAAACCTCTAACAACTCTCTTTGGCAAATTTTTGGACTGGGTTTTCTAGGCGGTCTTTTAGCCTTATTAACCCCTTGTGTCTTTCCAATGATTCCCTTAACAGTTAGCTTTTTTACAAAAAAAGGAGGCAGTGGCAATGACAAAAGTGGCATTTCAAAAGCTATTTTGTATGGTTTTTTTATTGTATTAGTTTATCTAGTTTTAAGCATTCCTTTTCATTTATTAGATTCCGTTAACCCCGATATATTAAACGAGATCTCCACAAATGTTTGGCTGAATGTTTTTTTCTTTGTCATATTTATATTTTTTGCTTTTTCATTTTTTGGATATTATGAACTTACCTTGCCCTCTAAATGGACAAACTCTACAACTAGAGGAGAAGGAGTTGGAGGGGTTCTAGGGATCTTTTTTATGGCCCTTACGTTGTCAATCGTTTCTTTTTCGTGCACGGGTCCTATTTTAGGATCGCTCTTAGCCGGCTCTTTGTCTGCCGAAGGAGGCGCATGGCAACTCACAGCTGGTATGGGAGGTTTTGGAGTGGCACTTGGCCTGCCTTTTGCGCTGTTTGCGATGTTTCCAAATATGCTCAAAGCACTTCCAAAATCCGGTGGGTGGCTAAACACAACCAAAGTTGTTTTAGGGTTTCTTGAACTCGCTCTTGCTTTTAAATTTCTTTCAAATGCTGACTTAGTAAAACACTGGGGTTTAATAACAATAGAAGTCTTTTTAGGGATTTGGATCGTAGTCTTTGCAGGTCTCGCCCTTTATATTTTTGGAAAGGTAAAATTCCCACATGATTCTCCCCTAAAAAAAATATCGTTTTTTAGAATTAGTTCAGGAGTTCTTGTCTTAGCATTTGTAATATATTTAGCGTCAGGGTTTAGAGTAAATAAAGAGACCGAGACCTTTACTCCATTAACCTTGTTGAGTGGTCTTGCTCCCCCCGTAGGCTATAGCTTTTTGTTTCCCAATGATTGCCCAAATAATTTTGACTGCTTCAAGGATTTAAAAGAAGGCGTTGCTTATGCACAAAAGGTTAATAAGCCTATTTTACTCGATTTTACCGGGTATGCTTGTGTGAATTGCCGAAAAATGGAAGAACATGTTTGGCCTAAATCAGCCATCAAATCATATTTTATAAATGACTATGTATTAATTTCTCTTTACGTAGACGATAAAAAAGAGCTGCCCGAGGCTCAAAAACTAACGGTCAATCGCCTAGGAGGTGGTACACGAGTCTTAGAAAACTACGGACACAAATGGGCGCATTTTCAAACCCAGTTTTTTCAATCGAACTCTCAGCCCTATTATGCGCTATTAAGCCCAGATGGGAAGACACTATTAAATCCTCCGGTTGGTTATACTCCAGACGAACAAGATTATAAAAGTTTTTTAGACTGTGGACTGGAAGCTTTTGAAGCACTATCCCCTCCAAATTACAAATAATTGTCAAAATAATTTTACTAACTTTGGAACAAATAAGATATAAAAAATGATAGATAGCTTTTTAAAATTTTTAGAACTTGGACTTTACCACATCGTGAGCTTTAGTAGTTATGATCATATACTGTTTTTGGTGGTTCTATCGGTCCCTTATGTCTTTAAGGACTGGAAACGACTACTGATACTTGTTTCTTTTTTTACTTTAGGCCACACCCTTAGTTTGCTTTTGGGGGTTTATGGTATAATAAACCTAAAAGTGAATGTAGTAGAATGGCTTATTCCGTTCACGATTATCCTTATGGCCTTGTATAACGTATTTTCAGCAGGCAAATCATCTAAGCACTCTAATCCTGTAATTATAGTTTGTTTGGTTTTATTTTTTGGTCTCATTCACGGTTTAGGATTTGCCAATGCATTTGTGTCTGTGGTCCGATCAGACGAGAGCACCTTATTGTCCATCATAGAGTTTGCTTTTGGACTGGAACTAGGGCAGTTTGTAATTGTTTTTTGTGTGTTGTTTTTTGGCTTCCTGGGACAAACAATTTTTAGATTCTCTATTCGTGACTGGATAATGGTTCTTTCGGCAGTTGTGATAGGTCTAATGCTTCCATTAATTCTTAATAGCTCACTATTTTATTAAGCATTATTTGTATTTAAAATTTCTAGCTTATATATTCGTTACTGCGATTAAACCCTATTATTAATTATGACGACACAAAAGCAACTCAAGTACGATCAAGCCTACCTAAGAATGGCATCAGAATGGGGCAAGCTATCGTATTGCAAGCGTAAGCAAGTCGGTGCTATTATTGTTAAAGATCGAATGATTATATCGGATGGATACAATGGAACTCCAACAGGTTTTGAGAATTTTTGTGAAGATGATGAAGGGTATACAAAATGGTATGTGTTACACGCAGAAGCTAATGCGATATTAAAGGTTGCAGCCTCTACCCAATCCTGCCAAGGATCCACCCTCTATATCACTTTATCTCCCTGCCAAAGTTGTAGTAAATTAATACACCAAGCAGGAATTACTAGGGTAGTTTATAGCGCAGCCTATAAAGATATATCAGGGGTTGAATTTTTAGAAAAAGCAGGTATTCAAGTCGAACTACTAACGCTTTAATTTGGCTTTACTAAACCCCAAGAATAGTCCCTTTTTCATAGCAGTATTATTGGCTGTGGGGATTTATATAGGCACCAAATTAAGTGCTGGTTCGACCGCATTCTATACCAATTCACAAAACAACAGTAAATTAAAATTAAACCGTCTTATCGACTATCTAAACGATGACTACGTGGACGCGGTTAACACTGACAGTATAGTGGAAGGAGTTATTAATAATATTTTACAAAACTTAGACCCTCATTCTACGTATATTTCTAAACAAGATATCGCTTCTGTAAACGAAAACATGAAGGGCGGTTTCATCGGGATAGGTGTTCATTTTTATGATTATAAAGACACAATTTCTGTTATTCGTGCCATTAAGGGCGGGCCAAGTTTTCGTGCTGGGATTGAGGCAGGCGATCGTATTTTGATGGCAGACAACGACACAATTCACGGACCCTTTTGGAGCCAAGATAAAGTGATACAAAAATTAAGAGGTCCCAAAAACTCAAAAGTTAGATTGCAAATAAAGCGAGCAAATATAGATAGCTTGCTAACCTTTGAGGTCATTCGTTCCGAAGTTCCCATTAAAAGTGTAGACGCCTTTTTTATGATGAGCCCAACCCTTGGCTATATTAAAGTTAATCGCTTTGCTGAAAGTACTTATTTAGAGTTTGAAAACGGAATTGAGCACTTGATTTCAAAAGGCGCTATAAATCTAGTGTTAGATTTGCGTGACAACCCTGGAGGGTTTCTGCAAATCGCCGAGCAAATGGCAGATGAGTTTTTAGAAGCAGGTAAGCTTATCCTATTCACAAAAAACAAGTCTGAACAGCTTATTGAAAGCTATGCCAGCGAAAAAGGGCGCTTTGAAAACGCGGAGGTTTATGTGTTAATTAATGAAAACTCAGCTTCTGCAAGTGAAATTATAGCAGGAGCACTTCAAGATAACGATAAGGGAACTATCATAGGTCGACGTTCATTTGGAAAAGGATTAGTTCAGCAAGAAATGGCCTTGGGTGATGGGAGTGCAATTAGACTTACCACAGCAAGATATTACACTCCCACAGGCAGATCAATACAACGCTCATATGTTGGTGGGTCAGAAGCTTATTACAACTCGTACTATAAGCGATTGGAAGATAGAAACAAAGATCAGACAGATTCTGAATTTAGTCAAGACAGTCTTAAGTATATAACGCCTAAAGGAAAGGTCGTGTACGGCGGTGGGGGTATAATTCCAGATATTTATTCACCCTATGACCCAATTTATAATAGCACCCTGTTTGAGTTTCTAAAAGGAACGGGTGTTATAGATTTCTTTGTTTTTGAACAACTAGACAAACATCGTGGGCGTTACAAATCGGTATCTGAATCACAATTTTTAAAGGAGTTTGATATATCAAACGAGATTTATCAACAATTCCTTAGCTATTTGAATGCGACTGCTGATATTGAAGTCCCCGAAGGTATATCTTTTGAAGCAGCCTTAAAAGTACTTTTGAAATCTGCCTTTACAAAGCAACTTTTTGGAGACAGTGCCGCTGCAAAAGTACTACTCAAAATTGATCCAATTTTGAATAAAGTAATTGAACTAGAGTCTTTGTAAATTTTTAGATTAAGACTTTTCTTTTACGGTTCGATCTATTTTTTTAACGACTCTAAGTATCGTAAGTATAAGAATTGCACAACCCCCGGCCAAAGCGGTAATAATTGCAGTATAGCTTTCATTTTCAAAGGGTGCAGAAGTATTTATTTTCGAGAGATTAAAAACAATAATAGCAATGGCTAACACAGATAATAAATAAGTCAATAGTCGCATATTTATAATAAAAATTTAATATTAGAGGTAAATAGTTTGACAGCGATTGCCAGTAAAACAACTCCGAATACTTTTCGAATAATATTTATTCCATTTTGACCAATCATTCGCTCTATTCTAGAGGAAGTCTTGAGGACTAGGAAAATGACAAGTACGTTCACAACCACAGCAATGATGATATTTTCTGTATTAAACTCAGATTTTAAAGACAATAGTGTCGTGAGACTCCCAGGTCCAGCAATTAAAGGAAATGCTAAAGGAAAAACAGACGCATTCATGTTGGCGCCTTCTTCCTGCTTGTACAGAGTAATTCCAAGAATCATTTCTAGGGCAATAAAAAATAAAATAAAAGCCCCAGCGATCGCAAAAGAATGTACGTCAATTCCGATAAGTGTTAAAATACTTTCTCCCAAAAACAAAAATACAATCATGATAGCTCCTGCAATAACTGAAGCTTTTCCACTTTGAATATGTCCTGCCTTTTTACGAAGATCAATAATGATTGGAATGTTTCCAACAATATCAATTACCGCAAAAAGCACCATAAATGTCGTTAAAATCTCTTTAAAATCGAAGCTCATCATTAAATATTATATCTCTACAAAGGTCTAATAAATAATTATATTTACAAGTTTATTTTGAGCGATTATTTTCGTTATGAATGTTTACAATTAATAGTATATTTGGGACATGTTTCAATTAGGAAAAACCATAGTCTCAGAAGATATTATTGAGAAAGATTTTATTTGCAATCTTAGCGCATGCAAGGGGGCTTGTTGTGTGGACGGAGACTCTGGAGCTCCTCTTGAAGCTTCAGAAGCGGACATTTTGAAAGACATTTACCCTGTCTTAAAACCTTACTTGCGCAAAGAAGGTATTGCTGCAATTGAAGCTCAAGGCACCCACGTTGTAGCTGAAGATGGTGAGCTCGAAACTCCTTTGGTTAATGGAGCTGACTGTGCCTATGTAATTTTTGACGAAAAGCAGACGGCTCTATGTGCTATTGAAGAAGCATATAATCAAGGAGATGTGACCTGGAAAAAACCAGTATCCTGCCATTTATACCCTATTCGTGTTAAAGATTACAGTGAGTTTTCTGCCGTTAACTACAATCACTGGCATATTTGTGACGCTGCCTGTACGTTAGGACAAGAGCTTCAAGTCCCTGTTTATAAATTTGTAAAAGAGGCACTAATTAGAAAGTTTGGAGAGGATTGGTACGCCGAGTTAGAAAAAGTAGCAGCAACCCATAAATAATAATAAAGTTGGAGCCTTTGAATTCCATCCCTCATTTGTTTAACAGCCAAAGATGCTTATGTTTTTTTACTAATTTAATAAGCCTAAAATAAATCCCCTTTTTTTTTGGTATAAAACCCATTCTTTTACCGTAAGAGAGAGCGATTGGTTAAAAGACTAACAAACAGTATTTTACGACATCTATGCCTTTTTATTTGTGTAGGAAAAAACTTACTCGTTGTTAAAAACTTACAGGCAATGTTTATAAAAATGACTTTCATTTCAGGCAACAATTTTGAACCTTTGTTAACCGCACAATAGTGTGGTGATTTATTTCAAAATTTTAAATATTTTTCCAAAACATGTCACAAGTAGAACCAATTTTACAGCCAAACAAAGATAGATTTGTTATTTTCCCAATCCAACACCACGATATATGGGAGTGGTATAAAAAATCAGAAGCTAGTTTTTGGACTGCTGAAGAAATTGATCTACATCAAGATCTAACCGATTGGAGTACAAAGCTTAATGATGACGAACGTTATTTCATCAAGCACATCCTTGCTTTTTTTGCGGCTAGTGACGGAATTGTAAACGAAAATTTAGCTGAGAACTTCGTCAATGAAGTTCAATACAGTGAAGCTAAGTTTTTCTACGGATTCCAAATCATGATGGAAAACATTCATAGTGAAACGTATTCACTTTTGATAGATACTTACGTTAAGGATGAGGTAGAAAAAGACAAGCTGTTTAATGCTATCGAAAACTTTCCCGCGATTAAGAAAAAAGCAGACTGGGCATTGAAATGGATTGATTCTCCAAGTTTTGCCGAACGCCTTATCGCGTTTGCAGCGGTTGAAGGTATTTTCTTTTCAGGAGCATTCTGTTCTATATTTTGGCTTAAAAAACGTGGCCTAATGCCTGGATTGACATTCTCTAATGAGTTGATATCAAGAGATGAAGGCGTACACGCTGACTTTGCAGTTCACCTACACAACAAACACCTGATAAATAAAGTCCCTAAAGAACGTATTAGAGAAATATTATTAGATGCGTTAAATATAGAAAGAGAATTTATTACAGAGTCACTGCCAGCTAGTTTGATTGGAATGAACTCTATATTGATGTCTCAGTACTTAGAGTTTGTAACCGATCGCTTGTTACAAGAATTAGATTGTGAAAAAGAATACAATACAGCAAATCCATTTGATTTTATGGATATGATATCACTTCAGGGAAAGACGAATTTCTTTGAAAAAAGAGTTTCTGAATATCAAAAAGCTGGGGTTCTAAACAAAGAAGAAGACACCAATAAATATAGTTTCGATTCTGAGTTCTAGGAATTACCCACTAGAATACGAACTCAAAACAGATTAAAATCGCTTACAACCAAACTTTTAACCTCCTAACTAACGGGTTAAAACATATAACAACCAAGCATTTGGGGGAACCCAAATATCACTAGGCTAACTAACTAACCGCTTTTTTGAAGTAGCCTCAAAAAAGTAAAAAAGATTAAAAAAATGTACGTACTAAAAAGAGATGGCAGAAAAGAAGAAATCATGTTTGATAAAATCACGGCAAGGGTTAAAAAACTTTGCTATGGTTTAAATGAATTGGTAGATCCTTTAAAAGTAGCCATGCGCGTTATAGAAGGATTATATGACGGTGTTACAACCAGTGAATTAGATAACTTGGCAGCAGAAGTGGCAGCGACCATGACCACAGCCCACCCTGATTATGCTCGCCTTGCTGCACGTATATCAGTCTCAAATCTACACAAAAACACTAAGAAGACTTTTAGCGAAGTCATGCACGATTTATATACATACGTAAATCCAAGAACAGGAAAGGATGCCCCTTTACTTTCTGATGAGGTTTATAAGGTAATCTCAGAAAACAAAGATAAACTTGACTCTACGATTATTTATAACCGAGATTTTGGTTATGACTACTTCGGATTCAAAACGTTAGAGCGTTCGTATCTTTTAAAATTAAATGGAATTATCGCAGAACGTCCACAGCATATGTTAATGCGCGTCTCTATTGGAATTCATTTAAATGATTTAGACTCAGCTATTGAGACTTACGAACTCATGTCTAAAAAGTATTTTACGCATGCAACTCCGACGTTATTTAACGCTGGTACACCAAAACCTCAAATGTCGTCTTGCTTTTTATTGACTGCAAAAGATGACAGTATTGATGGCATCTATGACACTTTGAAACAAACGGCTAAAATATCTCAATCCGCTGGAGGAATTGGATTAGCTATGCATAATATTAGAGCGACTGGAAGCTACATTGCAGGAACTAACGGGACTAGTAATGGTATTGTTCCAATGCTTCGTGTATTTAACGATACGGCTCGTTATGTCGACCAAGGAGGTGGAAAGCGTAAAGGAAGCTTTGCGATTTACTTAGAACCATGGCATGCTGATATCTTTGATTTTCTTGACTTAAAGAAAAATCACGGAAAAGAAGAAATGCGTGCACGGGATTTATTTTATGCCATGTGGATTCCAGATTTGTTTATGAAACGAGTTCAGGAAGATGCTGAATGGACCCTAATGTGTCCAAATGAGTGCCCTGGTTTACCAGACACCCACAGTGAAGAGTTTGAAGCCTTGTACCTAGATTATGAAGGAAGAGGGAAAGGAAGAAAAACCATCAAAGCAAGAGAGTTATGGGAAAAAATAACGGAGTCTCAAATTGAGACCGGAACTCCATACATGCTCTATAAAGATGCAGCAAACCGTAAATCTAATCAGCAAAACTTAGGAACCATTCGTTCGTCTAATTTATGTACAGAAATCATTGAGTTCACATCACCTGATGAAGTCGCTGTTTGTAATTTAGCATCTATTGCACTTCCAATGTTTATTAAAGATGGTGCATTTGATCATCAGGAGTTATATAAAATCACAAAACGGGTGACTCGAAATCTAAATAAAGTGATTGATCGAAATTACTACCCAGTAATTGAGGCTGAAAACTCCAACATGAGACACCGTCCAATTGGTATAGGAGTCCAAGGTTTAGCCGATGCATTTATTGCATTAAGACTTCCTTTTACTAGTGACGAAGCAAAGCAATTGAATCAGGATATCTTTGAAACTATTTATTTTGCAGCTGTAACCTCTTCTATGGAGGAAGCAACTGAAGACGGCCCATATCAAAGCTATGAAGGGTCTCCAATAAGTGAAGGGAAATTCCAACACAATTTATGGGGGCTTAAAGATGAAGAGTTAAGTGGTCTTTGGGATTGGGGACAGCTTCGTAAAGAAGTTCTCAAGAATGGTGTTCGAAACTCACTTTTAGTAGCACCAATGCCTACGGCAAGTACTTCTCAAATTCTTGGGAATAATGAGTGTTTTGAGCCTTATACCTCAAACATCTATACTCGTCGTGTATTATCAGGGGAGTTCATTGTTGTTAATAAGCACTTATTAGAAGATCTTGTTGAGCTAGGACTATGGAATGAAGGCTTGAAGCAAGATATCATGCGTGCGAATGGGTCTATTCAACATGTAGATGCCATTCCTCAAGACATTAAAGAACTTTACAAAACAGTTTGGGAATTAAGCATGAAAGATATCATAGACATGTCGCGTCAGCGAGGCTATTTTATTGACCAATCACAATCTTTAAACTTGTTTATGGAAGGTGCGACAATGGCCAAATTGACCTCAATGCATTTCTATGCATGGAAGAGTGGATTAAAAACAGGGATGTACTACCTAAGAACAAAAAGTGCTGTTGATGCGATTAAATTCACTTTAGACAACAAGAAGAAGGAAGCACCCGAACCTGCATCAGTAGAAGTAGCTGCTGTTGAAACAGATACTGCTGTTCTCGAAAAGCAACAAGAAAAAGCGGCTAACACAGCTGCTACATTTTCTCAAGAAACTGCTGTAGACGTAGAGCCTATGAGTGCAGAAGAAATGAAGGCTTTGGTTCAACAAGCAAAAGAAGCAGAAGGAGACGACTGTCTAATGTGCGGTTCTTGATTCAAACCATTCAATAATAAAAAAGCACCTAATTAAAGTTAGGTGCTTTTTTATGCAGTAAAGTAGGTTTTTTTAATCACCGTCACTTATTGTAGCAGGCTTTACACTGCTATCGTAGGCCGTGTGATATTCCTCTAACAAACTTGTTGTAGCATTTAATAAATCTTTAGTCTCTAGCAACAAACTAAAGTAAAGCGTGGTATTCTTTGGACTAGATTCCTCTGTACGCGTTCGATTAATTTGCATCTCTATATTAGACTTAAGGATGGCGGCAATATCATTCTTTTGCTTAATAATAGCATCTATCTTTTCAAAAGATTCAGATTTAAACATTTCTATGGCTTCTGAAAATAACGTCTCTATTGAATCATTTATTTGACTAAGCTCTTTAATTTGATTGAACTTTAGCTTCTTGTGATTATTGTTAACGTGCTTATGACTTACTTTAGTGATGTACGTAAGTGATTGTGTCATGTCTTGTAAATAGCCTAAAATAAGAATATAGAAATTACTTGCGCCAATACTAGATTCATCTAAGTTTTTTATAAAGTAAAATATATTATCTCTTAACTCATCTACTTCATCAGAAAGTTTAACGATTTGTTTTTTATTCTTCTTAAGTGCCTCTAAATCTTGTTGTGAAAGCCCAGTAAAAGCAGAAGCATAGATTTTTTTACCTCGCTTAAGCACGTTTGCAATATTTGCAGCACTTTCAGTAATAACGCCTTGAACAGAACTACTTTCTGTTTTTGTCAAGCGGTCATCAGAAGCCATCTCTTTGGTTTTTTTACTGTGAACAATTGAACTTCTAATAAGCAAAATGATTGCAGCTAAAAGTAGGATTGGAAACATAACCTCTACGTTGAGGTTTAATAAATAGGCAACTAAAGCAGCAGCACTAAAAGCACTAAGTGCTGTTAGGAACCACCCACCAATAACATTAATAACCCCTGCAACACGGTATACGGCACTTTCTGCCCCCCAAGCCCTGTCTGCTAACGAAGTTCCCATCGCCACCATGAACGTGACATAGGTGGTTGACAGAGGCAGTTTGTAGGAGGTTGCAATTGATATTAAAACCGCAGCTACCATAAGGTTTACAGCTGCTCTGACCAAGTCAAAAGCAGGCAACTCATGAACTTTGTTATTTGTTAGTTTTATAACTGGCTGTTCAAATTGTTGTTCAATTTTATCTTGCCATGAAGTTGGTAATATAAATGAACTTACTTTTGAAGCCCCCATTGCAAATCGCACAAATCCACGTGATAAGAAATTTGGCTGAAAGCGTTCTTTTGTATCCCCTTGACTTGAAAGATCCAAAGAGGTTTTAACCACGTTCTTGGCTTTTGTTGAAAACCATAAAGTCGCAACCATGACCATTCCTGCTCCAAATAATAACCAGTTATTTGTTGGAACTTTAGAGGCTAATACGTCCATTGGAAATTCCATTGCAGAAAGTCCAGAGGCGGACCATTCTGTGTAGGCATTAAATGCTGCTACTGGTACTCCTATAAAATTAACTAAATCATTACCAGCAAAGGCCAGTGCCAAGGCAAAAGTTCCTACTATAATAATTAGTTTATAGATGTTTGTTTTTGCAAAAACAATTAGCACGTAGGATAATAATGACCACAGTATTGAACTGACTACTACAATATAAAATACTTGGTTTTCTAAGAAATCTTTCATGGTTCCTCCTCCAAGAATATCAAAAGATTGCTTAGCGTAAGAGGTTCCTTTTAAACCTTTCATAAAGATAAAGTAGGTGATAGCCGTCAATGCAACTCCACTAAATAACGCGCCTACCCAATTTGCTTTTTTTTGAAAGTTATATGAAAGTAAGAGCCTAGACACCCACTGTACAATTGCCCCTATCGAAAAGGCGACTACGACCGAAAGCAGAATTCCAAAAATAATTTGAGAGGCTTTGGACGTATTAATATAATTAACAACTTCACTAAAATCTCCTCCATTTGCAGCAATTTTAATCAAGGCCATTGCCACTGCTGCCCCCAAGAGTTCAAACACAATAGAAACGGTTGTTGAGGTAGGCATCCCTAGGGAGTTAAAGATGTCTAGAAGTAAAATGTCAGTAATCATTACGGCCATGAAAATAATCATGATCTCACTAAACATAAATTCTCCAGGGTTAAAAATTCCCTTTCGAGCTACTTCCATCATCCCACTGGAAAAAATCGCCCCAATAGCAACTCCTACACTTGCGACAATCATAATTGTTCTAAAAGAAATTGCTTTAGATCCAATTGCAGAATTTAAAAAGTTCACTGCATCATTACTAATCCCAACAACTAAGTCGGCAACAGCCAAGAAGGCTAAAGCAACAATCATATATAAATAAATATTTTCCATAATTCAGTTTGTGTTATTAAGCAAATCTCTTAAGATTTTCTGTTTGTAAGGTTAAGGTACTGTTATGTTTTAAAAATGAAAATCTACTTGAAGGCGATACATTAATTTGTTGTTACTTCCTTCAATTTCTAAGTGACTAATGTCAGTTTGAACTTTTAGCTTATGTCCAACGATATACTTTGAAAGTCCTAGGGTGTATTGACTCTCAGGGTTTTTCCCTGTTATGTTCTTATCTAGTTCAATGTGCGTATACCTTCCAGAAAGCTCGATGTCATTATTAAAAAGATACCCCATTTGTAAATTTAGCCCTTTTCCTACTTGAACCTCATCGCCAGTTAAAGAGCCATCGCTATTTTTTGCAAACGCATCAGAAGCAGTTCTGTCAGAATATTCAGCCATTAACGAAACGCCATTATATTTAAACATAGCGTCTAAAAAAACGGTATTTATATTGGTTTCGAAATAAGCATCGTCAGCACCATCAATTGTCATGTATGACCCTTGGTTACTTCGGGTTTTAACGGCATTATTATTATAGTCATAACTAAGACCGATTGCTAATTTTGGCTTTTTCTCTCGTTTCAAATCACTCCCCTTATAATCTCCTTTACTTGCAAAATTTCCAAAGGGAAGGAGCTCTATCCGACCTGTATACTGATGCCCGCCTAAGTTTCCTGTTGTGATATTCCTACCCTCTCCTTGTGCTAAAGAAAAAATTTCTTTGACAATAAAGGTCTCAGTTAAGTTAAAATGGTGTCTAAGTTGAAATCCAAAATCACGATCGATTGTAAAACGACTGTTTAATAACGAACGGTCTACTTGTTGCAAATTTCCAGAAGAAATTACACGCTCTCTGTTTCCAGGTAGTTTTGTTTGACCAAACCAAAGTTCGAAATTTTGATAAAAATTCCACTGAAGAACGGCGTCTAAAATATATCTAGGAGCGTTACTTGTGTATTGTGAAGCTCCTGAAAGATCTCTATTAGAGAGTCCCAATTCAACTTTGTATTTCAATTTAGGAGAATAGGCGTAACCATCAAATTTCAAACGCGCTCTTCTTGTTAGAAAACTTGTTTCATTTACATTGTTTTCTTCCCAACTTGAACTACCAAGGAGTTGTGCTCTTAAACCCACTTTCATGGTCCAGGTACTGTCTTGACCAACAAGGTTAAAGAGTCCTTTTCCAAATTTTGGAGCATTTATTTCTTGAGATTGAACGAAGGATATTGCACATAAAATTAGTGCAGTAGATAAAATTTTAGTTTTCATTTTAATTTTTATTAATATTTTAGTTAATTATTGTTAGCACAAATTAACAGCTTAAGGTCTTTATTAAGGTTACATCACTTTTACAAAACCATTAACAAAACGTTAGCATTCTCTGCATAATCACGAATTTTAGATACATTTAATTAACATTGAAATGATTATCTTGCAGGTTAATATCAGATACTATGAATTGGGAACAATTACTCTCCTTAAAACGCCATGGCGACACGAATAAACGGCTTAGAAATGAACAGGACGAAACCCGTTTAGGATTTGATGTTGATTACGACCGCATTATTTTTTCACCCGAGTTTCGAAGTCTTCAAGACAAAACACAGGTGGTGCCGCTGTCATCGACAGATTTTGTGCATACCCGACTAACACATAGTCTAGAAGTGAGTGTGGTAGCTCGTTCATTAGGAAGAAGGGTAGGTGTTAAGGTCTTAGAAAAACACCCCTACTTAAAAGAAGTTCATGGTTATAAGTCCAATGATTTTGGCGCCATTGTTGCGGCAGCTGCGCTTGCCCATGACATAGGGAACCCCCCCTTCGGACATTCTGGAGAAAAAGCAATAGGTCACTTTTTTAAAACTGGAGCGGGTCAACAGTTTAAAGAGCAGATGACTCCTAAAGAGTACCAAGATTTGTGCGACTTTGAGGGGAATGCCAATGGCTTTAAAGTTTTGACTCAAGATAAGCTGGGTTCAAAAGGCGGCTTAAGGTTAAGCTATGCTACCCTTGGTGCTTTCACTAAATACCCTAAAGAATCACTTCCTGTTAAACCTAATTCTAATATCGCCTCTAAGAAATATGGTTTTTTTCAAACCGAAAAAAGTGGCTTCCTTGACGTTGCTTCCGAATTAGGAATGAAAAAACAGCATGACCAAAATATTCAGTACTCAAGACACCCATTAGCATTCCTAGTAGAAGCAGCTGACGATATTTGTTATACAATCATTGATTTTGAAGATGGAATTAATCTAGGACTTATTGAAGAAGACTATGCATTAGAGTATTTAATAAACTTAGTAAGACACACCATTAATACCGAAAAGTACAACACACTGTCTTCCACAAAAGAACGTGTGAGTTATTTAAGAGCCTTGGCAATTAGCACCTTGATAGAGGATGCTGTTTCTTTATTTATGGCTAATGAAAAAGAAATTCTAGAAGGAGAATTTCATGTTTCAATTCTTGATAAAAGTAAATACCAAGCACAGATTAATGACATTATTAAACTTAGTATTGAAAAAATATACAACGCTGATGAGGTTATAGATAAAGAGATTTCTGGCTTTGAAATTTTAAATGAACTCTTAGGTAGGTTTATTTTATCAGTTAACAACAACTTCAACAATACCCCCTCTAGTTATGATAAACTCCTTCTAAGGCTTTTACCAAAAGAGGTAGATATTCTTAACGACAGCCTTTACACTAGGGTGATGAACGTTTGCTATTTTGTTTCTTTGTTCTCTGATAAAAAAGCGGTGTTAACCTATAAGAAAATCAAAGGCCTAGCTTTTTAGACTCTTAATTAATATGTGAAGCTCAGAAACGCAAATCCCTAGGTGATGCTTAAGCGTGTCAATGTCTCCGTGCTCAATAAACTCATCAGGTATTCCTTTGACAATCACATCATTTTTGTAGTTGTTAGTAGCGGCAAACTCTAAAATCGCACTTCCAAATCCTCCATTTTCAACCCCATCTTCAATCGTTATGAGTGTTGAATGGGTTTTAAAAATAGTATGCAATAATGATTCATCTAGAGGTTTTATAAAACGCATATCGTAGTGTCCACAATTGAGTCCACGGATGGCTTCTGTTACCTTATTAGAAATGGCCCCTATGCTTAAAACAGCGAGACCCTCTCCTTGCTCTAATTGAACTCCGGTTCCAATTTCAATAGCTTCAAACGGCGATTTCCAACGAGGTGTGACGCCTCTGCCTCTTGGGTATCTAATAGCGATCGGATGCTCCAATCCTTTCTGTGCGGTGTACATAATATTTCTTAACTCTATCTCATTTCGAGGCGCAAAGATAATGAGATTTGGAACACACCTTAGGTATGCTAAATCAAAAACTCCATGATGTGTAGCGCCATCTTCCCCTACCAATCCAGCGCGATCAATACAAAAAATAACAGGTAAATTTTGAAGTGCAACATCATGAATGACTTGATCGTAGGCACGTTGCAAGAACGTTGAGTAGATGTTACAAAAAGGAATAAGCCCTTGAGTTGCCATCCCCGCAGCCATGGTTACTGCATGTTGCTCTGCAATTCCTACATCAAATGCCCGCTCAGGAAGTGCCTCCATCATATATTTGAGAGAACTACCTGTGGGCATCGCAGGTGTAATGCCTATAATGTTTTTATTAGATTTTGCTAACTCCAAAAGAGTATGACCGAAAACATCTTGGTACTTAGGAGGAAGATCCTCATTGTTTTTAGTAAATATATCTCCTGTTTCAGCATCAAATTTTCCGGGCGCATGGTATTTAACTTGATCTTTTTCAGCCTGCCTTAATCCTTTGCCTTTGGTGGTGATAACATGAAGAAACTTAGGACCATCAATCGACTTCAGTCGTTTTAATTCAGAAACAAGCGCTTTAAGATCATGTCCGTCAACGGGTCCGGAATATTCAAAATTGAGGGCTTCAAATATGTTATCTTGTTTTTGAGTGCCTTTTTTTACATTGGTTAGATATTGTTTTAGCGCCCCAACACTTGGATCAATTCCAATTGCATTGTCATTTAAAATTACTAATAAATTTGCAGTGGTTACGCCGGCATGATTGAGCCCTTCAAAGGCCATCCCACTGGCTATAGAAGCATCGCCAATCACGCAGATGTGCTGTCTGTCCTCCCCCTTCAACTGGGAAGCGATCGCCATTCCTAAGGCTGCTGAAATGGAGGTAGATGAATGCCCAGTCCCAAAAGTATCGTATTCACTTTCGTCCCGTTTCGGAAATCCACTCAAGCCCTTGAACTGTCGGTTTGTATGGAATTCAGACTTTCGTCCGGTTAGAATTTTATGCCCATAAGCTTGGTGGCCTACATCCCAAACTAATAAATCTATGGGTGTGTTATAAACATAATGCAAAGCGATTGTAAGCTCTACAACCCCAAGACTAGCTCCCAAATGGCCTTCTTTACTCGCTATGACTTCAATGATAAATTGTCTTAGCTCTTTTGCCAGCTCAGGCAGTTCTTCGGCCGAAAGCTGACGTAAATCTTTTGGGGAGTTTATATGTTTCAGTAAATTTTTCATTACAAAACAAAAGTACAAGATTGAAATCGTATTTTTGACTTATGGATGCTATTTTTGATGATGATTATTTTATGAGAAAGGCCCTTCAGGAAGCTGAGGTTGCTTTTGATAAAGGGGAAGTTCCTGTAGGTGCTGTGATTGTTGTTGAGAATAGAATTATTGCAAGAGCTCATAATCTTACCGAGCTTCTTACAGATGTCACTGCCCACGCAGAAATGCAAGCCATCACAGCTGCATCCAACTTTTTAGGAGGGAAGTATTTACATAAATGTACTTTGTATGTGACACTTGAACCTTGCCAAATGTGTGCTGGTGCACTGTTTTGGAGTCAAATAGCAACCATTATCTACGGGGCCAAAGATGAGCAAAGAGGCTGTGGGGTAATGGGAACCAAGTTGCATCCTAAAACAATGATACGTGGGGGGGTTTTAGCAGATGAAGCCTCTCAACTACTAAAGCGTTTTTTTAGTGAAAAAAGAAAATTGAACTAACTTACGTTTTCTTAGAGTCATTAAATTCACGCATTTTTTCTAAATTTTCAGCAGTCAGCATATAGTCTGCCATCTTTTTGTCTTTCCAACGGTAATAAGAAAACAACGGAAAAACTACGGCGCATAAGCCAATTACTCCAAATCCAACTAATTTATCTGAGTAGGGCAACTCAACAATCAAGCCTATCAACATACTGACCAGTGTCGTAATAAATAAGAACCAAATCAAGTGTTTCATTTTTTAGAATAAAGTTATTTTATATCTGTCTCTTATACACATCTGACG
>OJDY01000025.1_pt1 | contig 18673 bp, 20 predicted proteins | sample 1592931 | NCBI WGS metagenome assembly OJDY01 (sample SAMN05416734, study PRJEB24817) | seawater metagenome | isolation source: Sea water | place: Canada:Atlantic | collected 2013-07
ATACATTTTAGGAATTGAATCTTCTTGCGACGACACCAGTGCAGCAGTTATTTGCGATGGAGAGGTCTTAAGTAATATTGTTGCCAATCAAGAAATACATGCTAAATATGGTGGTGTTGTTCCTGAACTAGCTTCCAGAGCTCATCAACAACATATAGTGCCTGTAGTACAACAAGCAATTGAACAAGCCGGCATCACTAAAGAAGACTTAAATGCCATTTCTTTCACTAAGGGTCCTGGTTTAATGGGATCATTACTAGTTGGTACTTCGTTTGCTAAATCGTTGGCTTTGGGCTTAGACATCCCCTTAATAGATGTCAATCACATGCAAGGACATATTCTAGCTCATTTTATAAAAGAAAAAGATACTGCCTTTCCTCCTTTTCCGTTTGTTTGCCTTACCATTAGTGGTGGTCATACACAAATTGTAAAAGTTTCTAGTCATTTTAAGTTTGAAGTCTTAGGGGAGACTATTGATGATGCTGTTGGTGAAGCCTTTGATAAATCTGCTAAAATATTAGGCTTACCATATCCGGGCGGACCCTTAGTTGATAAATATGCGCAACAAGGAGATCCTAAAAAGTTTTCATTCACAAAACCAAAAGTGGGTGATTTAGATTTTAGTTTTAGCGGTTTAAAAACAGGGATTCTTTATTTTATTCGAAAAAAAGTAAAAGAAAATCCTGATTTTATTTCAGAAAATCTAGAAGACATCTGTGCTTCTATTCAGCATACCATTGTAGAAATCTTAATGGATAAATTAAAAAATAGTGTAAAACATACTGGTATTAAACATATTGCTATTGCAGGTGGAGTTTCAGCAAATTCTGAAATTAGAAAAAGATTACGATTGGCTCAAAAACATTTGGGTTGGACTCCCTATATCCCAAAATTTGAATACACGACAGATAACGCAGCAATGATAGCAATTACCGGCTACTTAAAATATCTAAATAAAAATTTTGCTGATATTTCTGTAAAGGCAACTGCAAGGTTAAAGGTTACAGAATAAGATAGATCCTTCAGCTTAAATCAACTTTATAAAACTTGAATTAACAACTTTTATCCAAACAGTTCATTTAAAACCTTTGCCAAACGAAGGCCTCCTTTTTTCAATTGCATTTTCACTGTAGAAAAATGATCATACATATATCTGTAACTCAAGTTTTCATTAACTGTTGCAGATTCGTATACTTCCATAGTTATAATTCTAGTTTCATTTACCCAATCTAAAACAGACCCTTTCTGAATTGCTTTTTTTTGATTTTTAGAAAAATAATTCAGATTAGAAGTTAGCTCGGTATAGGTCATGTTAAAAGATTCTATCATTTTCGTGTCCCAAACAGAATGTAAATTTGTCTTTCCTCTAAACCATTTTACTTTTATAGAGTTCCCTCCTTTATCTTCTGCCCTACCAATATGTAAAGGCTGATGTAAGTCTCCTATTAGGTGCACTAATAACTTTACATAAAATACCTTATCTTCTTCACTAGAAGCAGGATTAGAAATGATTTTTTGACATTCTTTAATTCCTTGAATTAGATCTCCTTTTGGATTTTTCTCTCCTGTTTCATAGGCCTCTCCTTCTTTAAAGTTTACATAATGCCACGCACTAAACTTTCTATAGGCATTATCAGATTTAATTTCATCTGCATAGGTAGAAATAATTGCCAAACCTTCTCCTTTGAGTAATTTCTCTAGATTTTTTTTGGCTTTTTTTGTAAGATGACTATAGGCTATTTCACCAACAACCCTATGACCAGTTTGACCCCATACTGGGATATTTTTAGTAGCATATGAAGATATTCCAACACATAAAAAAAAGAAGATAAAATAACGTCTCATAATATTTTTTGTTTTGTATTTGTGCGAAGGTAAAAAAAATAGTGTCTGCAAAATTTGAAAATATCAAAAAATTACATCTATATTTGTGATATCATTTTAATATCATTTTAAATTAAAAATATATGAATTCAGAAAAAATTATCAAACCTGCCAATGGGTATCTTATGGTAGCCATTACAATTGCATTATTCATTTTTGGTATTGTTATGAGTATAAATGAAGAAAACGGATTCTATCTAATTTCAAGTATTGTTGGATTTTTTGGTTTTTTTGGTTTTATTTTAGTGAATCCGAATACTTCAAAAGTTGTTTTACTATTTGGAAAGTATGTGGGTACCATAAAACAGAACGGCCTCTATTGGGCAAATCCATTATTTAGAAAAAAAGCAATCTCGTTAAGGGCTAGTAACTTTGATAGTGAACGTCTAAAAGTAAACGACAAGCTTGGAAATCCTATTATGATTAGCACAATTCTAGTATGGAGAGTTACCAACACCTACAAAGCTGCTTTTGATGTAGATAATTTTGAGAACTTTGTAAGAGTTCAAACAGATGCAGCAGTAAGAAAATTAGCCAGTATGTATCCATATGATAATTTTGCAGATGAAGGTCATGAAGAAGATATTACCCTACGCTCTAGTGTTAATGAAGTAAGTGAAGCACTAGAAAAAGAAATAGAAGAACGTCTATCTATTGCAGGAATAGAAGTGCTAGAAGCTAGAATTGGATATTTAGCCTATGCGCAAGAAATAGCAAATGCTATGTTAAAAAGACAACAAGCTACCGCTATTGTTGCAGCAAGACATAAAATTGTTGAAGGAGCAGTAAGCATGGTAGAAATGGCTTTAGAAGAACTTAGTAAAAAACAAATTGTGAATTTAGATGAAGATAGAAAAGCTGCTATGGTAAGTAATCTAATGGTTATTTTATGTGGAGATAAAGAAGCATCTCCAGTATTAAATACAGGAACACTAAATCATTAATTATTTAAACGATAGACAAGTAGCAAATGAGAATTTTTAAAGAAGAACAACGGTTTACACAAACATGGCTACTAGTACTTTTAGCGATTAGTGTGATAGCTCCTTTGCTAATTATTACGAAAGAATATCTTGCAGAAGACAGTACCAAATCTAGCAATGAGTTTATCTTAACCATGGTAGCAATTTCAGTTTCTATTGGTTTTATTTTCTTTTTTAGGCTAAGCACAAGAATAGATGAAAAAGGAATTCATTATCAATTTTTTCCTGTTCATTTTTCAATAAAAACAATAGCTTGGTCTGGAATAAATTCAGCCATCATAAGAAATTATGATCCGATTGGAGACTATGGTGGTTGGGGAATAAAAGGAGGCTCATTATGGGGTGAAAAAGGAAAATCTATTACTATTTCTGGAGATATTGGCATTCAGCTTAAGTTAAAAAACGGAAAACTATTATTGATAGGTACTCAAAAGAAATCTGAGGCTAGTAAAGTGTTTGAAAACTATCAAGAGAAAATTATAAACAAAGCCTAGTATGCGTGTTATTATACAAATATTTTTTATACACCTATTTAGTATTGCTCTAGTATCTGCTCAGACAACTACTGAAGAAATTTTGATAAAAAATGACACTATAGAATTGCCAGGCACACTCTCCTATTCTAAGAAAAACAGTCCATTATTAATTTGGATTCACGGTTCTGGAAATGTAGACAGAAATGGAAACCAAGGTACTATGGTCAAGGCTAACTATATTCAACAATTTAGAGAGGTAATAAATAAAAACGAGATTGCTTTTTTTAGCTATGATAAAAGAACCTCAAATAAAAAGAATTTTAAATTCTTAAAAGAAACGCTTTTTGATGACTTTGCCAATGATGCAAAAAAAGTCGTCAATTATTTTAAAGAGGATCAACGGTTTTCAAAAATTATTCTTGTAGGTCATAGCCAGGGCTCATTAGTAGCCATGCTTGCAAGTGAAAAAATTGATGGGTATATTTCTTTAGCAGGAACCCCAGATCCTATAGATATTACAATCTCTAAACAACTTAGCAAACAAAGTGCAGAACTAGCAGAAACTGCAACCAGCTATTTTAAAGAATTAAAAAAAACAGGAGATGTTAAAGAAGTGCATCCTTTTTTAGCTACTATATTTTCTAAACAAAATCTTCCTTTTTTTCTAAGCTGGATGCAATACAATCCAAAAGAAGAACTTAAAAAATTAAACATGCCTGTCTTAATTGTTAATGGCACAAAAGACATTCAGGTGCCTATAGAAGATGCCAAACCCTTGCACATTAGCAATAAAAATATAGAAGCCATATTTATAGAAAATATGAATCATGTTTTAAAAGATATTCAAAAAGAGGAAGATAATATGAAATCATATTATTTATCAGAGTATCCCATTTCAAAAGAATTAATCGCTGTTATTACAGCATTTGTAACCAACTAACCCATGGCAAAGAAAAAAGCCTTCGCTTTAAGACTCAACGAGGAGACGCTAAAATCTATTGAAAAATGGGCCTCAGATGAATTTAGATCTACCAATGGTCAAATAGAATGGTTGTTAATGCAAAGCTTAAAAAAAGCTAAGAGGGCACCTAAAAACAAAGACGATTAGCTACCTCTCTTTTCTATCTGAGAAAGATTCCATTAACATTTTTTTAAGATTTTTTAAAAATCAGAACTCGTACCTTTCAATCACAAAGAATCAACTAAACCTTTACCGATGAAAAAAATCTTCACTGTGCTATTTTTAGTAGCCTCATTTTCTCTTTTCTCTCAAGAATTCTCAATGGATTTGGTTAAAAATATGGCCCCACGAAATATCGGTCCTGGAGGCATGAGTGGTCGAGTAACCTCTATAGATGTTGTAAATTCAAATCCAGATATCATGTACGTAGGTACAGCATCTGGTGGCCTTTGGAAATCTACTTCTGGAGGAATCAAATGGGACCCTATTTTTGACAAAGAAATAACAGCATCTATTGGTGCAGTGGCTATTCAACAATCAAACCCAAGCGTTATTTGGGCAGGAACTGGAGAAGGAAATCCAAGAAATAGTTTAAATGGTGGTTATGGTATTTATAAATCTTTAGATGGTGGTAAAAACTGGATGGCTATGGGGCTTCAAAAAACCCGTCATATTCATAGAATTATTATAGATCCAACCAATCCAAATACGGTATATGCGGGTGCTATTGGATCTCCTTGGGGAGAACACAAAGAAAGAGGTGTTTACAAAACCATAGATGGTGGAAAAACATGGAAACAGATACTGTACAAAAATATTAAAACTGGGGTTGCAGACTTGGTGATGGATCCTTCAAATCCAAACAAATTAATTGCTGCTATGTGGGAACACAAACGCGATCCTTGGTTTTTTAAATCTGGTGGTGAAGGCAGTGGCTTATTTATTACCCACGATGGTGGCGATACTTGGAAAAAAATGACTGAAAAAGAAGGCTTTCCTAAAGGAGAACTGGGAAGAATTGGAGTTGCTATTTCAAGAAGCAATCCAAATGTTATTTATGCCTTGGTAGAAGCAAAAAAGAACGCACTATACAAAAGTGAAGATGGCGGATTTAATTGGAAAAAAATAAATGACAAACCGGGCATTGGGAATAGGCCTTTTTATTATTCAGAAATTTATGTAGACCCTCAAAATGAAAATAGAATTTATTCTGTGTTTACCTACGTGAATGTTTCTGATGATGGTGGAAAAAACTTTAAAGAATTAATGCCTGCCTATGGAGTTTCTAACGGTGTACACCCAGATCATCATGCTTGGTGGATTCACCCTAAGGATGGTTCTTTTATGATTGATGGAAATGATGGAGGTATGAACATCACAAAAGACAAAGGGGCAACTTGGCGTTTTATTGGAAATTTGCCTGTAGCGCAATTCTATCATATTAATGTAGATAATGAATATCCGTACAATGTATATGGCGGAATGCAAGATAATGGTTCTTGGAGAGGTCCGGCGTATGTATGGAAAGCTCAAGGAATTAGAAATTCATATTGGCAAGAAATTAGTTTTGGAGACGGTTTTGATGTGGTGCCAGACAAAGACGATTCTCGTTACGGATGGTCTATGAGCCAGCAGGGTTCTGTGGTGAGATATGACCATATCACAGGAAATAATTATTCTGTAAAACCTACACACCCAGACCCTAATGTAGCCCTTCGTTTTAACTGGAATTCTGCCATAAATATGGATCCTTTTGATACTAGCACCTTATATTTTGGAAGCCAGTTTGTGCATAAATCTACAGACAAAGGACTCACCTGGACTATTATCTCTGGTGATTTAACTACCAACGATAAAGAAAAACAAAAACAAGGAGAAAGTGGTGGTTTAACCATGGATGCTACTGGTGCAGAAAACCACACCACTATTTTAGTGATAGAACCTTCTGAGGTTGAACAAAATATGTTGTGGGCTGGTTCAGATGACGGTAGAGTTCATATGACTAGAAATGGTGGCGAAAGTTGGACAGATATTAGTGCTAATATTCCAGGATTACCTGCAGGTAGTTGGATAGCACAAATAAAAGCTTCCAACAAAAACAAAGGAGAAGCCTTATTAATTGCAAATGATTATAGGCGTTTTAACTTTACACCTTATGCTTACAGAACAAAAGATTACGGTACTACCTGGTCTCGTATTGTTGATAAAAATGACGTAAAAAGCTACACCTTAAGTATTGTTGAAGATCCTATGAACGCTAATTTAATGTTCTTAGGAACAGATGATGGCTTGTATATCTCTTTAAATGCCGGAAACCAATGGATGAAATGGACTGCTGGTTTTCCAACAGTTTCTACAAAAGATTTAGTAATACAACCTAGAGAACATGATTTAGTCATTGGTACTTTTGGTAGAGCAGCATGGGTTTTAGATGACATTAGACCGCTTCGTGCTATGGCTAACGGCAATGTACTTAATAAAAACCTACAGTTATTTGAGCCTCCAACAGCCTATCAGGCGGCTTATCAACAACCTACAGGAAGTAGGTTTGGTGGAGATGCTTTATTTAATGGCGAAAATAAACGTTCTGGAGCCATGATTTCATATTATATAAACAGACCAGCAGCCACTAAAGAAGAGAAGAAAGAAAAGAAGACTACAAGAAAAAAGAAACGAAAAAGAGCTAAAAAAATGGAAGCACCTGTTGTTAAAAAAGAGCTGGCTTCTGAGGTAAAATTTGATTCTATAAAATTAGAAATTTTTGAGGGTGCGCGTTTAATTAGAACCTTACACCAAAAAGCACCAAAAGAGAACGGAATTCATAAAATTTATTGGTCTATGAACGAAAAAGGTGCAGACAGACCTACCAGAAAAATAAGAAAAAGAACCAATGAGCCTAGAGGTGTTTCTGTAAAACCTGGTACCTATAATTTAAAAATGTCTTTTGGAGATCAAACCTCAGAAAGCAGCATAAAAGTTGAGTTTGATCCAAGATTGGAGATGTCTACAGAAGCCATTACAGAAATCTATAATGCCAGCAAAGACATGGAAAAAGATCAGCAATTAATGGCAGATGTTGTAAAACAATTGATAGAAAGTAAAAATACGGCTACTGCATTTAAGAAAGATCTTACGAAAGAAGACAAAAAGAACTACAAAGATCAAATAAAGGCGTCTAAAGACATCATCACAAAAATAGACAAGCTTATTGCTGTATATATAGGAAGTGTAGACAAACGCCAAGGAATTACTAGAAACCCAGAAGTAACCGTAAGCAGACGTTACTCTATTGCAAGAAGATATGTAGGTAGTAGGTTTGGTCATTTAACAACTACTGAAAAGCAATTAATTAGCCAATACAAAAAGGCATTAGAGACAGCTGTAAGCCAAACGAATGCGTTTTTTGAGACAGATTGGAAGGCGTATAAAACAACATTAGAAACTATTCGCATTTCACCTTTCAAAGAAGTGCAGAAGTTTTAATATCAAAAGCGAAGTTCAAAAACTTCGCTTTTTTTATGCTGCTATTTTAGTATTTTAGCTAAAAATGAAATTATGGAACAACCACTCTTTACCAACGACGCAATAGTATTTGGAATTTTAATGATCTCACTTGGGTTTGTATTTTACACAGAAGCTAAAACAAGTGGCTTTTGGGATAAGTTTTATAAAGTAGTACCTGGCTTGTTTATGGCTTATTTTATACCAGCTATATTTACCACTATTGGTGCTATTGCACCAGCTTGGGAAACTACCAATGCTAGTGGAGAAGTTGTAAAAGGAAGTTCTCAATTATACTATGTTGCCAGTAGGTTCTTACTTCCTGCTGCCCTAGTATTAATGACATTAAGCATAGATTTAAAAGCCATTTTTAATCTGGGTTCTAAAGCATTAATTATGTTTTTTACTGGTACTGTGGGTATTATTATAGGTGGGCCTATTGCCATCTTATTAATTTCTCTAGTATCTCCAGAAACCGTTGGTGGTGCAGATTTTGATGCCGTTTGGCGAGGTCTTTCTACCCTAGCAGGAAGTTGGATTGGTGGAGGAGCCAACCAAACTGCTATGTTAGAAATTTACAAATACAATCCTGCAAAATACGGAGGAATGATCTTTGTAGACATCGTTGTTGCCAACGTTTGGATGGCTATTTTACTTATAAGTATTGGAAAAAAAGATGCTATTAACAAATGGCTCAAAGCAGACACCTCTGCCATAGAAGAATTAAAAGAAAAAGTAATTTCTTTTACTCAAAAAATAAAAAAGAACCCAACACTCACAGATTATATGATTATTCTAGCCATTGCCTTTGGGACCGTTGGTTTTGGCCACTTTGCTGCAGGTTATCTTGCTGCTTTTTTTAATGAAGTAGTTGCTGGTATTAATTCTGAAATAGCAAAAAACATCTTTACTTTCTTAGGATCTCAATTTTTCTGGCTGGTAAGTATTTCTACTATTATTGCCATCTTATTATCGCATACAAAAGCAAAAAATTATGAGGGCGCCGGAGCCAGTAAAATTGGAAGTATCTTTATATATATGCTTGTTGCCACTATTGGAATGAAAATGGATTTAACCATGATTTTTGACAACTGGGGATTAATTGTTATTGGTATTGTATGGATGTCTATACATGCTGGATTATTAATTTTAGTAGCAAAGCTCATTAAAGCACCATTCTTCTTTTTAGCGGTTGGTAGCCAAGCTAATGTTGGTGGTGCAGCTTCTGCTCCTATAGTAGCTTCTGCTTTTCATCCATCGTTGGCAACTGTGGGAGTATTACTAGCAGTTTTTGGTTATGCTATTGGAACAATAGCTGCCATTGGCTGTACTATTTTATTAGAATTAGCTGCCCCAGTTTAAATAGAAATCTGCATATTTGCAACCTAAAAGTATTATTACATTATGAAGAAAATATTGATGGTTTGTATGTTGCTCTTAATTGTAGCTTGTTCTCATGAAAAAGAACTTGGCAATATGGTGGTACAAGGAAAAATTAAAGGGCTAAAAAAAGGAACTCTGTATCTACAAAAAATGAGTGATACTACAATAGTCTCAGTAGATTCTATTCGCTTATTTGGAACAGATACCTTTACACTTTCAAACAACATTAGCTCTCCTGAAATGTATTTTCTTAGTATAGAGGGAAATCAAAATATTCTTTCTTTCTTTGGTGAAAAAGGAACTATTACTGTAAATGATCAGTTAGAAAAATTTGGAATTGCACCTCTAATTGAGGGTTCTAACAATCAAAATATTATGGAGAAATACAAAAAAATAGCCTCCAAGTTTCAAGGAAAACAATTAGACCTATTAGCAGCTAACATACAAGCGCAAAAAGAAAATGATTTAGAAACATCTCAAATATTGAGAAAGCAGGCAGAAAAACAGAATTTAAAAAAATACATCTATACCATTAATTTTGCATTGAATAATGCTGATACAGAAGCCGCCGCCTATATAACCTTAACTGAGTTAGTAAACGCTAATATAAAATACTTAGATAGCATTAATAATTCATTGTCTGAAAAAGTACAGCAGTCTTATTATGGCAAGAAACTAGCCAAATTTGTTAGCACCATTAAGGAAACAGAAAAATAATTTAAATAATTTTTTATTGCTTCACTTTTAAACTCCATTCAAAGTGAAAACTACAGACAGACAGACCCTCCGTATTAAAGCCTTCTGCTTTCATGGTAATTACTCTTCCTTCTCCGGTCTTGTAAGATTCATCTAGAGCATTGGCTACCAAACCACCGTGATGGCATTCAAATCTAATCTTACCAGTAGCTTTTTTGGTAAAATTACCTCGTTGATTAATGACCAACATAGAAACCTTTTCCCCAATATTTTCTATCCCTCTCATAACCAAGACCCCTGTTGCCATTTCTGCAGCCATGCCTTGAGCAGCCCAAAACATAGATTTAAAAGGGTTTTGATTCAACCATTTATGGGTAATATTTACAATGGCAGTCTCTTTTTCTATAGAGGCTACTCGTACCCCACCTATATATGCTAGGGGCAATTTAAATAACATAAATCTATTAATCTTTTTAGGCGTTATGTTCATAATACTGTAATTTGCTGCGAAAGATACCTATAATTTATGAGCTTAGAAATTGAAAAAAATCAATATTTTTAAGATTTTTAGGTTTTTAGAAATCGTGAAAAAAAGCCTAAATATGACCGTTTTTATATAAAAACGTTCTAAAAACACCATAAAAACTATAAAAATGACTATATTTGTGATATTGGTGATTTATAGAACTCACCCATTTAATTTAGATTTAGGGATTCACCTTGGATTTGTACATCAAATGAACAAAAAAAAGCGAAAATTTTGAATTCTACCGAAAAATCTACAGAAAACCCTAAAACTTTAACTGATTTAATTACAGCTCTGTCTGAAGGAGAGAGGACGACTTACAATCACATAATACATTCTGCAAAATTTAAGCCAACCGACTTTGACGCATACTCATACTGGTTAACAGACTGCTATACAAGAAATTGTATTATAGATACAGAAAGTTTTGAATTGATATTAATTTGCTGGTGTGAAGGTCATAAAACACCCATTCACGATCATGGAGGCGAAGAATGTTGGGTAAAAGTTATTGAAGGTGAATTTAAAGAGGTAGTCTATAAAAAAAATGAAAATGATGAATTAATTGCTGTAAAATCATCTATTTCAAAAACAAACCAAGTAAGTTATATGAAAGACTTTATGGGATTTCATAGTTTAGAAAATATCTCAAACAAAAAAAGCATGTCTCTTCACTTATATGCCAAACCTATTCGAAAATGCACAGTTTTTGATGAAGATTCAAAAGGGTTTATAAACAAAGAAATGAGCTACCACACAACAGATTCAACACGTATAAAAAAATCAAATTAATATATGTCTACACTAAAAAACGATTTAGCTTTATTTAATGAACTCGCAGAAGTTTTAATTAATGAAGAACAACAAAATCCGGTGGCAGAAAGAATAGAAGCAAATCAATTATACGATACCATTGATTTGTCTTTAAGCAATGATGCTATGATAGATGATCAGTTTAAATCGGTATTAAGTGATATTTTAGTTACTACTCCAAAAACAGCAACAAATTTATTTTTTAATCAACTTTTTGGAGGAAGACAATCTAAAGCTGTATTAGGAGATTTATTAGCTGTTTTGTTGAACAACAGCATGTATACCTATAAGGTTGCAGGCCCACAGGTGGGGATAGAACAAGAAATTATTAGACAATCTTGCCAATTAATTGGTTACGGTGAAAAAAGTAATGGAACGTTTCCAACAGGAGGATCTATGAGTAATTATATGGCTTTAATTATGGGGCGTGATGCTAAAGACCCTTCATGTGGTTTAAACGGTATGACAAAACCATTAATTATTTATACCTCTAAAGAGTCTCATTATTCCAATGCTAAAAATGCAAGTTTCGCTGGAATTGGCAGAAATAACATTCGTTATATAGCAGCAGATACAGAAGGAAAAATGATTCCTGAAAAACTAGAAGAACAAATTAAAGAAGATATTAAAAACGGCGGAATCCCTACCTATGTAAATGCAACTGCGGGAACCACTGTTTTAGGCGCTTTTGATCCTATAGATACAATTGCTGACATTACCCAGAAATATAATATTTGGCTGCATGTAGATGGTGCATATTGTGGTAGTGTACTGTTTAGTAAAAAATACAAACACCTATTAAATGGAATAGAAAGATCTGATTCTTTTAGTTATAATGCTCATAAAATGTTAGGAACTCCTTTAACCTGTTCTATCATTTTAGTAAATGACAAAAAGCATTTACACAATTCTTTTAGCAACGATGCAAGTTATTTGTATCAAACAGACGGAGACGATTTTAACTTAGGAAAAACTTCTTTTCAGTGCGGTAGAAGAAATGATGCTTTAAAGTTTTGGACACTTTGGAAATCTATTGGTACAAAAGGTTTAGAGAAAATTGTAGATCAACAATTTGATCTAGCAAACGTTGCGTTGGCCTATATTAGAAGTAACCCTGATTATACCTTGTATAGTTTTGACAATTCTATTGGCGTTTGTTTTAATTATAAAAATGTTGATCCAATAGCGCTTTGTACAGCCCTGTATGAACACCAAGAAACTGTAGTTGGTTTTGGTTCTTTTAAAGAAGAAACTTTTGTGAGGTTTGTAACCATTAATGCAAACAACGAGAAAGAACACATCTTAAATTTCTTTAAAATTTTAGAAGATTTTGTAGCTAAAACTCCTACCTTAACTGAAGCAACGGTATTACTTGCATAGTAACATTTAGTGTTCTTCTTACATGGTTAATTCTAAGTAAGTAGCACTGCTTAACTCGTTACTAAAATAGTGGCATAGGGCTTAGTTTACAGCTTCAATACCACTTGCTTTATAGTAGCCATCTTTAAAAGATTTTTTAGACCCCTCCCAGTCTACCACAGTTTCAATTATAAAGATTGTAAAAATTCCTAGCAAAAAAAATGCAATATCTCTTGTAGTTATTTTCATGTTTATTTTTTAATTGATTTAAATTCAAGAAATTTAATACTAAAAAAACTTAAACAAATGCAAAGAACTGCCGAAGTTAATATTCCCAATCCTAATTTAGAAATCAATTCTAAATTAAGAGTAAACATTAGTAAACCAGATAAAAATGTTGATGTTCCAACAATCATGCCTCCTATAAGTCTATCTTTAGAACTAAATTGATAATTAGTTTGGCAATTGAAGCATTTAAAATCTTTGTACCCTTTCCAAAAAGATTTATATACTAATTTAGATGAGAAAGGGTTTTTACATTTTTTGCAATTCTTCATAATTATTCAGCATTTTCTTTAATTATACACAACGTGTATGTATATGAGCTGTAGGCGATAGCATATAGCTTATATACGTTGTTCTCGGCTTTTTCTTTTATTATTTACTAATCCTTATAATCATCCCATTTGATTGAGTAAGGTCATTTCGCTCAATTAATGCAATTATATCCCCACTCGGCAATTGCTTTATTGTCCTTACTCTTCCTTCAATGTTCAGTCCAAAAGTTTCATCGGTTTCACGATTATATTTCATCAGTCTTCTAAATGCTAATGAACCGAAAACAAAATAATCATTCCAATCCGTAATAGTACTTCCATTAACTTTTAACAGGCATGCAGGAGCAAGGGCTTGACCACCGTCATCTGTGGGGATTGTCCAATAATGTTCAGGCAACACCGTAGATTTAGCTGCAGAATCTTCTGAAATTGTAGAAACCCATGCACCATCATAATTGATCCCATAACTGAACAGTGGCCAACCATAATTCTTTCCCTTTTTAACTATGTTGAATTCATCTCCTCCCTTAGGACCATGTTCAACGCCAAAAAGGGTATTTGTTGATTCTTCAAAATATAAACCTTGCACATCTCTATGCCCATAGCTCCATATAGTTGTAGGGGATGAAAAACGTTCAAAAACTGGATTGTCAGAGGGTATACTTCCGTCCTCCATTAATCTGTGAATTTTTCCCGCATCATCATTGAGGTCTTGTGCATTTAAAACAGGGTTTGAACTCGTTGAAAAGTATAAACCCAAGAGTTAATTGAATAGTTGGGGTGAATACTGACGTCCATCAATCCACCATGCATAATTGCAGGTATCCCCGGGGAGCCAAAAGTAACAACTTCCGGCATTCCAGATACCTCGGTTTGATAGCCACCTTTAAAGTGGAACATTTTCCCAATCCTATCTGTAATAAAATATTCATTTTCTTCAACTATGGCTATTCCATACGGAATGGTGAAGCCTTGTGCAATCGTATCTACAGAAAAGGAATCATTACTGATAGGATAAGGCGAATTTGGAACTTTTATAATGTTATTGTTGCAGCTAATTAGGCTGCCAAATGAAAGTATAGCAAATAAGATTTTAATTGATTTCACCCTTTTATTTCGTTTTGGATTTTCTTTTTTTTAATTGCCGAGAACGTGTTATATCCAAACAAAAGCTTGTGTTAACAGTTATATATTGCCGGATAACACAACTTTTTAGTTGTCTTTATCTGTAAAACTTTGAAGGTTACAGCAATTTTTTTATAAAAATAAGGTAAAGTAGGTATTTGAGTCAATCCCTAGAAATGGTGAAATTTTTTACTCCCTGTTTTTAGGGAGGCAAACAGGCATAAGCTAAAATAAAAGTAATTGGCTTGAGAGTAATCTATAACTTTTATAGGTCTAAAAACATCATTTCATCATACCTGCTTTCTCTATAAATTGTACTGCTTTTTCTGTTTCTGGTTTGGTAAGTAAACTAACACCAACAAAGATAACAGCAGAAGTTACCATACCAATAAGCGCCTGTTCTACTGAAGCAATTTCCCAGGCTGTAGGTAGTTTTACACCCAGGGCTATAAGCATGTTGTAGCTAGAGAATATAAGACCAAATATAATGGAGGCAAATGCTCCTTTAGAGTTTCCTGCTTTCCAAATAAAAGCCAAAACCAACGGCACAAAGGCTCCGGTGGCTAAAAAGTCTGACCCTATCCAAGCAATGCGCAATATAGAGCGTATTTCTAAACTAATTAGTAAGCCCAAAAGAGCAATAAATACGGTGGCTAGTTTGCCTATACGCACCATTTGCTTATTGGTGGCAGATGGATTGATCTTGCTTTTATAAATATCTACACTAAGCACCAAAGCCCCTGTATTTATCATAGAATCCATGGTAGACATAATTGCAGAACACAGGCCAACAAAAATAAAGGCAGCCAAGCCAACAGGCATAAATTTAACAATCATGGCTGGCACAATACCTCCTTGTGGTACAGATTCAAAAATACCCAAACTTAATACCCCTGTTAAAGTAACAATAAGGTACAATGGAATAAATACAAAGAAAGCTAAAGACATCATTTTTTTTGCATCATTGGGTTTCTTAGTTGCAGAAATTCTTTGCCAAATATTGGCTTGTATCATCCAAGAACAGCCAAAGGTTATAATAAATACCAGGTTGTTAGTAATGTTATGAAAAAAGGAAAAGAATGCTGGTTTGTTTTGTTCTAAAGCAATTTCTTGTACTTTTTCAAAACCGCCAGAATGTTGGTAAGCAACTACAAAAAGAACTACAACAGCTATAAGTAAAAATACAAACTGAATAATATCTGTAATAACCACTCCTTTAAAACCTCCAAAGAAGGAATATAATAACACAATACTAGTGCCTATTAGAGCTGCTATTTTATAATCAATATCAAAAAAAGATTGAAAGAAATTACCAATTACAACTGCTTGGGTAGCTACTCCTAAAATCATAAAAATTAAGATGAGTAACGAAAGTAAAAAAGCTACTTTTTTATTGTAACGAGCTTCCATCAGTTGTGGCTGGGTAATAGTACCAATTTTTCTAATGGCTTTAGAAAAAAGGTACATTAAAAAGGTAGAAAAAAGTACAGGCATGCCATAAATCCAAAAAGAGCTGATTCCTTGGTTAAAACCATGATCTACCAAATCTATGGCAGAACCACCTCCCCACCATGAAGCAATAAAGGTAATAGACAAGGCCCAAAAAGGCAGTTGCCGGCCTGCTAAAAAATAGTCTTCTGCAGAAGTACTTTTTTTTGCTCTGAGTACAACCACCATAATACCAACAAAATAAAGTGCTAATAAAATTGAAGAAATATACTGAAGTTGTGTCATGAGTTTTTGTTAGGAAAATAAAAACTCAAAGCTAAGAATTAAAAGCAAGCAATGAAGTGATTTAAAATGAAATAAGGAACCTCGTAAATTTACAAAAATTTAATTTTTAATAAGTAGTGAAACTAGAAATGGTATGTATTTGATTGGTAATAGCATATTTTACTAAACCAACTATATTTTTAGCACCAACCTTAAGAAGCATTCTTTGTCTATGACCATCTACAGTTCTTTTACTAATAGAAAGCTTAACGGCTACTTCTTGGGTAGTTTTTTCATTGCATATTAATTTTAAGACTTCAATTTCTCTTCTAGATAATTTTTCTTTATAGCCAAGCAATTGGTTGTAATTTTTCTGGTTCATAGAGAGTGTTTATTATTATTAAGTATAATCTAAAACCAATTTTTACTAAAATAAATTGGCGTGGGAAATTCAACAAAAAAAATATTTTTATAAATGTAGACTAATGGTCTACTATTGTCAATACCCGTAAGTAGGGGTTTTTATACTCCCAAATTATAGTGATTAAATAGCATTATAAAGTAATTGTACCTAGATCTGTATAAATTAAATTAAGAACCTAATAAAAAACATAGTACTATGTTTTGCATACTACTATCTTTTACCTTATATTTGACCCAAAAATGATTTAAATTATAGCATACATGAAAATAGAAAACACAAAAGCACAGATGCGTAAAGGAGTATTAGAGTACTGCATCTTATCTATTTTACAACATGGTGATGCCTATACTTCTGAAATTATCTCTACCTTAAAAAGTGCAGAAATGATTGTAGTTGAAGGTACTATATACCCCTTATTAACAAGGTTAAAAAATTCAGGACTATTGTCTTATCGTTGGGAAGAGTCTACCTCTGGCCCGCCAAGAAAATATTATGTTCTCACAGAAAGTGGCAAACTCTTTTTAAAAGAATTAGATACAACATGGAGTAATTTAAAGACAGCTGTAAACCAAATAACAAGCAAAAAATAAAAAAACCAATGAATAAGACTATCAATATAAATTTAGGAGGCTATTTTTTTCATATAGATGAGACTGCTTATCAAAAATTAAGAAGATATCTAGATGCAATTTCTAAATCACTTAGCGATGATCCTCAAGGAAAAAACGAAATTATTGCAGATATAGAGGCTCGCATTAGTGAATTATTATCCGAAAAAATTACAGAGGCTCGCCAAGTAGTTAATGAACAAGACATTAGCAACATCATTAAAATAATGGGAGAGCCTGAAGATTATACAGAAAGTGAAGAGGAGTATGCAGAGACTAAAGCTACCTTTGAAAGAAGAAATACCTCTAAAAAATTGTTTAGAGATCGTGAAGAACGATTTCTTAGTGGAGTTGCTTCTGGGATTGCTCATTATTTTGATTTAGATGTAGTATGGATTCGAATTGCATTTATCATAACAACTGTTTTTTCCGGGCTAGGTCTTTTTACTTATGTCGTTTTATGGATTGTAACTCCAGAAGCCAAAACAACAACAGAAAAACTAGAAATGGAAGGTGAACATGTAACTATTGATAATATTGAAAAAAAAATTCGTGAAGAATTTAGTGCTATCAAAGAAACCCTTGAAGACGGGGCCAATAATGTAAAAAAAAAAGTAGCAGATGGTTTTCAAAAAAATGGTAAGAAAGCAACTTCTGGCTTACAAGAGCTGTCAGATGTTATAGGGACTATTGTTAGTGTATTGTTTAATATGATAGGAAAATTTATTGGGGTTATTATCATTATTTTCTCTGCGATCATACTAGTTTTACTATTCTTAGCAGTATTCTCTTTGGGAAGTTTTGAATTACTAGGATATGGTGAAGATTTTATAAACCTTCCAAACTTTATGTTTGATTCACTCATACCCTACTGGGTATTGGCTATTGCCTTGTTTGTATTAATAGGATTTCCATTCTTAATTCTATTTGTGTTAGGGCTTAGAATTATTTCTAGCAACGTAAAAAAGCTTGGTAAGACTGTCTCTTTATCATTGTTAGGAATTTGGATTATTGCGCTGCTAACATTGCTGTTTACAGGAATAGAATTAGGAACATCTAGTGCATATAATGGCACTAAAATAAGCGCTTCAGAGCTTGTTATTAAACCAACAGATACCTTGCGTTTAAAAATGATAAATAATGATATGCTATTCTTTCAAGAAACCTTAAAAAGAAGTTCTGAACGAGTGTTTGTGTCTGATAATAAATTAGAAAAAATCTATTCAACAAATATAAAAGTAGCCGTAGAAAAAAGTAATTCTGAAACTATTTCTATAAAAATTAGAAAAGTTTCTGAAGGAAGAAATAAAACCAAAGCAACAGAAAATGCAACAGGAATAGACTACAAATATGAAGAAGCACAAAACACCCTTCAATTAAATGGGTATTTCTTATCTCATTTAACCTATAGATTTAGTGATGAAGTAGTATATGCTACTATATATATTCCTGAGAATAGCACTGTGTTTTTAGACAAAACTACTCAAAGCTTCTTATACAATATAGCTAGTATAGACAGTATGTACGATGCAGATATGGTTGGTCATTATTTTAAAATGACAGACAAAGGATTAGACTGTACAGATTGCATAGAAAAGCCAATAATCTAAAAAGGGTCTGTCTCTTATACACATCTGACGCTGCCGACGAAGAGGATAGTGGAG
>OJDY01000028.1_pt1 | contig 17974 bp, 5 predicted proteins | sample 1592931 | NCBI WGS metagenome assembly OJDY01 (sample SAMN05416734, study PRJEB24817) | seawater metagenome | isolation source: Sea water | place: Canada:Atlantic | collected 2013-07
GTCATGGTGCGCTTTTTTTTGGCCGCCTCCTTCTTTGGTGGTGGACTGGGCGGTTTCCCGAGCTTCTCTCGCTTGCTGGGACCGCTTCTTGTGGTGCTGCTGCTCTCACTGGCTTTGTTCTTCGGTTGTTTCGCCCTCTTTGGTGGCGGACCAGGTGGCAACTCGTGTGCTCCTCGCTTGGTGCTCCTAGCGGTGCCCTTGTGTTTGTCGTTGCCTCTCTTTGCTGCCTTCTTCTTTGCTGCCGCTTCAGCCTTTTGTTTCGCTACCTCCCTTGCTTGTGCTTCCTTTATCGCTTTGATGCGTTCGGCCACCACCTCTGCCGCCTTGCTGGCAAGTACTGGTTGGAAGCAGCCGTTTTCGTCGTACGAGTTCTCCCACACCTCCAACTTTGGGTCTGCGCGTAGCTTGCGTAGATGCTCCCAATGGCTTCCCTTCAGCACCCGCAGCCCCGCGCGAGTGCGCACCCTTGATGCGAGCACGTACAGTGATGAGAGGTCAATGGGAGGCTCGAATGTTCGCGGTGATAAACTTATGACCAACTCGTCGAGTGTGGCGCCCTGCAGCTTGTAGTCTGTCATGGCAAATGCTGGACTTACAGCATGCTTCTTGAGTGATAGACCTGATGTTGGTCGTTTTGCCATGGTCCCATCCTTCTTTTGCTTCTTTGTCTTTGCACCGATGTCGGATAGTGCGGCCATAAGACTCATTGGCTTGAACTCTGCGTGGCTTTGGGGATGGCCGATGGCAATGACGATCGGATCGTCGTCTCCCTGTAGCAACGAGGCTTGCTTTTTGAGTGAGTCTTTGTAGCTTGGGTCCACATGTGGCACCATTGTAATGTATGCCGGTGGCTTGCTCAGTGTGACGATGCCGCCGGGCCCCGCTTGTTGCATTAGCTCCGCCAGATTGTCTGGGCTATCGTCATGGAGCACAAGCGAGTGAAAGGTTCCTTGGGTGCCGTTCACCACGCCATACGCTTGACCCAAGTTGGAAAAGCCGTCCAGTATGCATGGAGCTCCGTACACAAAGATGCCCCACATCTCGGGTTCGCATGTGTACAGCTCTTGCAACATGTCGCCACGCACGTATGACGCGGTCACCCCGGTCATATCTATCTTCCAACGCACGAGGACGCGTTGGTGGTACTTTGCGTACTTGTACATCTGTGCGGCGTTCAGGCTAATCCGCTCGATGTTGCTCACCACACCGATCGTTGCAAACCGAAAGCGATCTCTCTCGCTTTGGGTATCTCCGACTGGCTGAAATGATGCGAGCAATTCCTCACTCACTGGCTGCTCGGAGGTGCAGTCGCGCAACTTTTCGAGATTCTTGCCATGTCCTTCGTCGTCGCGGAACCGGTGTGTCTTTGTCAACTTGAAGCGCCGGAATGCTTGGAAGACATCCGTGCCGCTGACCCTTGCGGTGAGTACTGTTGGCTTGCCGTCCTTTCCCATGATCTTCTTGTTTGGCTTGCATGGCTTGCCGGTCTTTGGATCGGGCATGGTGACCACGGTGGTCACGAGCTCCGCATGCAAGGAATTGCCCATGGTGGTTTCCTTTTGGTGGAAGTCACCAGCAAGGAGCACCACAAGTCCGCCAAATGGAAGGTTGCACTCTAGGAGCCACTGTAGTCGCATGTCCACGTGATGTAGGATCTCGGGGTTCAGCATTGAGATTTCGTCGATCACCAGCATCGTTAGATCCATTCTTGCAACATGTCGCTCAAAGCGGTCTGTCACCGTTGTTTGGGTTCCTGCGTCCATGATAATTTCTGTTTGCTTAGCCACCTGGAGTGGTGTGAGCTTTAGCAGTGACATGAGTGTGACAGCTTTGCCAAGCTGCATGGCAGCGCTGCCTGTAAATGCTGTGAGCACCATTGTTCCGATGTTGCACGAGGAGAGCACACGCTCTAACGCCTTGATGACCTCCGTCTTGCCCGCACCCGCAGGGCCAACCATGAGGTATTGTAATGGGAACGTCTTACGGTGATTAGCATTGTGCCAGTCGTTCATGTATTGTGCACGTGTTGCTGTCTCACCGTTGCCATACTTGCTCATGGCTGTGCGTTTTGCTCTGCCTATCGCTTTCAGAGTCTTCTCCACCTCTCGCCCGATCGTGCGTTGCTCAACCGACAGTGGTGGCGGTGGTGTTGGTTTGCCTTCCCTCTTCGCTGCTTGCCTCTGCTTCTCCCATTCCTCCACCAAACTTTGCAGCTCTTGCTCGGCGGATTCTTCAGACCCGTCACCGAGTTGTGCAAATTCGACAGAATGGGCTGCTGCGATGCTTTCATTGCCTGCTGCAAGTCTTGCAGCGCTTTCTGATGAGATGGTATCTTCAGGTGGCTCAGAGGCAAGATTGTCTATCTTCTCGCTCAATGCCTTTGCCTTTTTTGCCGCTTCCTCTTTGCTTATTGTTATTGTTCCCAGATGTGCTTGTGGTCCATGTGGAGCCTTTGTGCCTTCTTCCTCTCTTTCTTCCGCCTCGGCTTCGCCTTCTGCCAGTGTGCTGGCTGACACAGCGGTGCCATTGCGTGCATGATCCATGGGCATTGCTTGCAGGCCGAATGCGTTCAGCTGCTCCTCCAAGTACAACTCGTTCTTGCTGTGTTGCTCACAGCGCTTAGGGTCTACATTCATTGCTTGGTTCTCCCACCTGAGTGAATCCACTTGATCGAGTGCGTCCGCATTGGCACCCTTCCTCCTTTGCATCTGATTCTCTTCTCCATCCTCCTCTTGTTTTGGCCATGTTTGCCGGTTACGGTTGCGCCACTGCATTAGTGCTTGCTTCAGCTCCGTGGACACTGAGAGGGCATGCGACCACTCCCGCAATGCAAAGACACGGCCGCGCGCGATTGTGCGCTCGCGCCGTGCCTCAAAGGGTGAGATGGTTTGCTGCTCTCCTTGTGGTGCCGCGTCCTGAGAAGACATTGACATGTCATTGGCTGTGCTCTCGTCGCGTTCTGCCAATGATTGCAAGTGCTGCCGCCACGCCAGCAGTGTGGCTGGCGTGAGTTGCGGTGGCTTGCAGTCCGCCGCCGTCTCCCCGTGCTCCCATGGCACAAACAGTGCAACTGTGTATGTCGCAAACTTCCTCCGCCGCTGCAGCCACACATTGCTCACTGTGGACGTTGCTCCAAGTTGTTTTGGCTCGAGCGGAATTGGAGAGCCGATGTGCATTACGCAACCTTGCTTTGAGGCGAGCTTTTGCTTGTGAGAAAAGTAGAGCGGGTGGCATGGGTGGAAGCGGAATGAGCTGTTTGGTCGCCGTCGTCGGTGCAGCTGTGGCGCACGCTTGTCATCTTCTTGCTTCTCTAATTTGGCCTCCTCTTCCTCTGTCTCGGCCTCCTCATCCTCCAATGACTCCAGCTCGTCTCTCTTTTCGGACAACTGCCCCAACTTTGCATCGGCCAACGCGGCCTCGCTCTCCTCGTCGGTCATCTTCACCACGTTGATGCACATGGCATATTCGAAGGCGTTCAAACGTGTGAGCTCCGAGCCGCGCAGCCTGTAGTGCATGGCGGTGTCCATAGCATGGACGAGTCCGCTTTGGTCTGTAAAGGGCTTCAAAGTGCTTGGAGGGCCCATGCCGTCATATGCTTCCTCCTTTTGTTCTCGCGCCCACTGAGTGTCTCTGCCAATTTGCTCTGTGTCTGCATCCTCCTCGTCGCTCTCACCGTGCAAGCCTGCCTCGTCCACATTCTCGTCCTTGTGAGCATCCGCACCATTTGCCACCCCCTCCATCCAGGGTGGTGTGTCGAGTCCTTGTGCCTTGAGCCCCTCGCGGGTTAGTGACCATGTGGCCAATGAGACAAAACGCTCGCTGCAATATGATGCCTTGCAGTCGAGCAACAGTGAAGCCGCTTGTGTGTCGTGCACCTCCGCTTGGTAGGTGTTCACGGCGTGCTGCAGGAAGTGTTGTGCTGTGCGCAGCTTTGTTCCAGCGTCTTTGGCGGTAGAGCCATACTTCTCTATGTGCTGCTTTGCGTCGGCTAGTAGAGATAGTGAGTTGGTCAAAGCCACGGAGTCCTTGGTTAGGTACTTGACGAGGTAGAAGCATGCGCCTCGCGAACTCTCCCTTGATCCGAGGAGAACAGGTGCGGTGTTGCACCGGAGTAGTGTAGTCAACACCGGGTTGAAGCATGTGATCCGTGAGTTTGCGCACTCAATGTTGCTCCAAACATCGATCATCTTCTTCATCTGCATCACAAGCTTAGTCTTCTCCTTTGTCAATGTCTTGTGCAGCGAAACTTCCGACATTTGCTGCAGCCTCCGCTTGACCTCTGCCCACTCAGGCATCTCGAGCTCTTGTCTCACCGCATCTGGACAAGCTTGGAGCATTGAGCGCCAGACTGATTGAACTGACTCGCCCTTCTTGCTCGCAGCGGCGACTTTCTTGTCAATGTCATCACTCATCTCTAGATCATGTCTGACTTCAATTGGACAAGCTTCGAGCATTGACTGCCAGACGGATCGAATTGGCTCGCCCTTTTTGCTCGCAGCAACCATCCTTGCCTTTATTGGGAATCCTGTGTCAAGGTCAATCGTCTCCACCTTCTCAAAGCCGCCGCTGTCTAGTGCCCGCCATTCCTCCGTGCCCATAGCATTTTCCACTTCCGCCATCATCCATAGTGCAATGAGTCGTTCTGAATTCGGCTCCACCATGACGAACAACTTTTCGTTTGGGATCTTGACATCCATGGCCAACGCTTTGGCAAAGTCCAAGGTTGTTGCGGTTGATGTTCTTCCCTCGAGGAAACCCTTGGCCTTGTCTAGCACAGCATGAGCACCCTCCACTCGTGGCCTCTCGAGCTCAATCACGATTGATGACTGTGTCTCTCGTGGCACAAGCCTGGCTATGCCTTTCTCATTGTGGGACAGGTTGTTGCAATTAGTCTCTACCTCGTCCTGCTCCTCGCGCTCCTCCTCTTCCTCCATTTCTTGCTCCTCTTCCGTACAGCCTTGCACAATGTTTGACCTTGAGTTTGACCTCGCCCTCTCGCGCTGCGCATCCTTCTCCTTTGTTGCATCTGTGGGCACAAGCCACAGTTCGCCGGTGTGGAAGATCGAGTGCTGCGATGCGGGGCCAGGGCAGCAGCGCTCCCCAGCACGTAGCTCGTATGCTGGCACGTCTGGATTGCCACACGTGAGGTCCTCGAAAGGTAGCACTGTAGCACTTTGGTAGATCTTGTCCATTTCCTCCTTAGGAAGCATCTCTAGCTTGACTTTGCTCATGGCTGTAGCCATGGATATTTTTTCTTCGCTCACCAAATGCTCGGCGCGTTTGATGAGGTATTGCTTTCCAGGCTCGCTTGTCTGCACCGTGCGAACGATGAGCGCCCGCGTCAAGCGCACCCAGTGTGCAAACGGTGCGCCCATGCGACACCCGTGATTGCCGGCGGGTGGCTTGTGGCACGTTTTCTCGTGTGAGTCGGCTTTGCCATCCCATGCGTGCGTTTGCTTGCCTGCCGCAGTGATGTTGGCCGAGCGACGAAGCTCCGTGTTGACCTTGTTGGTCGATCCCTCCGCGAGCACGCGCGGTGCTTTGTCATACTCGCTGCGGCATAATGGCACGAACATTGCACGCCGAGCTGCATCTAGCACATGCACCTCGATAGGCAGCGAGCACTGGAACTGGTCGCGAAGCGCGTCCGCTAGCGCCTCAAATGCTGTGGAGTGCAATGCAGCCCCCGAGCACAAGCCCGACATTGCACCGCACCACGCTAGTACGTGCAAGTGGTGTGTGCCGCGTCCCGACTGCTCAACCACCGCAAATGAGCCAAGGCCAATGCCAAAAAGCCCCTTGGCTCGGGCCGACAATGGAAGCGTTTTGCCAGTGTATGATGTAGGCGGGGTGCCGCATAAGACCTCGAGAACAGTCTGTGAGATGCGATCAAAAAGGAGTGATGTGCTTGCTGGATGTTGCGCTGCCCCCCGCTGCAGCACGTCCTCGAGGGCGCTCGCCTCGCAGTCGGTTCTCAGGTGCTCCCTTTTGAACCGCTCGGGTTCATTTTTAAGTACCTCGAGGAAGTCTGTTGCGGATGCCGGGAAGTTGTTGTTGCTACTTGTCTCCACCTGCAGGCGGATGCTTAGCGGATTGTGAACGTCGTCGGGCGCTATAGTGAGGAACACGCTTGGTGGCCCGAAACGACGTATCATTGCCAACATTTGGTTGATGCACGAAGCACGCTCCACTGCACCGAATGGCACGGAACGTGCATTGATTGCCATGAGTGGCAGCACCTTCTTCAGCCATGCGCGAGTTTTTTTTGAGCGTGGCTCCTTTGCGGCTTGCCGTGCATCTGCCTCAAAGCCTGGCGCATTGACGAGCTCGATGAACTCCTCGCTCTTGTCTTCATTCACCGTGGCACGCACGGAGCGTAGCACCGCGTGACGCTGCGCTTGATTGGCGAGCAGCAGAGTGAGCCCCGAGTTCCGTTGGAAGCGGTTCGTCATGTGCATCATGAGATGCTTTGTTGCACCCTTTGGGATCGTGCCCTCGTAGGCCTCTAAACCCCGACCGAGAAGAAAGTCGTACCAAAAGGCCTCCATGAGGTGTACCCCATTGTATGTAAACTCGCTCAACGGCCGCTCCTCGCGTTCCAAGTTGATGCATCCGTCCTTCGTCTTCGTTTCCCTGATGGCCTTGAGTGTGCCCTCCATGACCGCCTCAGTCGTTGTCGTTGCGCTCATCACACCCACATGCGAGGCGATTATTGCCTCGCGCACCAGCACACCACCCTTGGTTGTACTGGGATGTGAGGATGCGCCCTCGGCAATATTCTCCTGCAGTGGTGCACTCTCGCTCGCCATTTCAATGACAAAATCGTCCTCTGCCAATGCCGTTGCCACCGCCTCTTGCACCTCGGCTGTCGCTGCAGGGTCGGTCGCAATTTCTCGCACTTGGGCAATGTCCGACGGTGCCGAGTTGTGCTCCTCGATCCTCAAATCGTCCGACTTTCTTGCATTCTCCTTCAGCCCCGGAACAATTTGTTTTAGGGCCTGCAGCACCTCCTCCATTGATGGAGGTTCCAAATGAGTTGTGCTGTGCTCTGCTGCTAGCTTTGCGAGCTGCATGGTTGCGCGTCGCACTTGGAGGTAGTTGTACACTACCGTCGGACGTATGGCCATGTCGTGCGATGCAAGCAGGCGTGCAAGTAGCACGTCGTGGGAGCCATTAGGGCCAAGCACCAGCACACGGGCCTTGTCAAGCAGATCCTTGACTCGGTCCTCCATGCTGATGGCCTTGCTCATGTATGATTCGACAGCCTCGAGTCCCCTTTGAACAAATGCAATGCTGTGCCCCTTCAACTTGACATGCTGCCACTCCTCCTTCGTTGCATTCGACGGTGCCACCACCTTCCAAACAGTTGCGTACATGCGCACATCAGACACCACAAGCTTCTCCACCTCGGAGAGCGGCGGCAGATCCAATGGCTCGAGCCGCCCAAAATCGATTCCGGCAGCGAGGGAGTACTTCGGCGGCCCGTGATTGTTGCCCGCTGCGTGCCTGCCGCATGCCCTGCATAGCTTCACGACACGGATGCGTGTGCCGTCATCTTGCTCCTCGTCCTCAACCAGCTCGCGGTGCAAGTGGTACTCGACACCATTATGCCACGTTGAATTAAAGAGATCGCGCACCTGCACCTCGTACGTCTCGTATCTTTGGGCGTCACCCTCTGCCACCTCATCAAGATGCGGGTGCGGCGACGCTGCGCCTGAGGCCACTCGCATGAGGTTCACGATGCCGAGCTTGTCACGCCCCTCTTGCTGCGCCTTGGTTACATGAAAGGCCTCCGGAAGCGCCTCGACTGCGTATGAGCAGTACTCGTGTGTGTCAGCCCATCGAGCGCCGCACGCCGCACATGCGCTCAGCGGAATCTCGGCGCCTAGTTGTGCCTCGAACTTGTCTTGCATCTCCTGCATTTGTGCCGGTGTCACCTTCACATATGTCTCGACGTCAGCGGCCACCTGCCGTGCAAATTTATCCCAGACCGCCGGTGGTGCGTTGTCTGGCGGTGGGTGCTCGGCGGTCCAGGTGAGCACGTTGGCCTCATGCAGAAGGTGGAGAGCCGCATCCACGCTGCGCTCCGGATCGTCCGCGTCCTTTGCCTCCGCATCCATCTCGATAGACTCATATGCTTGTCGTTGGTCAAACTGTAGTTGCAGCAATGTTGCCACCTCCTGCTCGTTGGCCATGAAGGTCTCCCGTTCCTTGTGCACCTTTTGCAACCGGCGCGCACGATCGCGCGCCGCCTGGTTGTCCAAGCGCTCCGGTGTCTTAGCACGCGCACGATCGCGTGCTGCTTGGTTTTCCAAGCGCTCCGGTGTCTTGGCACGAGCACGATCGCGCGCCGCCTGGTTGCCCAAGCGCTCCGGTGTCTTAGCACGAGCACGATCGTGCTTTGCCAGGTTGTCCAAGCGCTGCGGTGTCTTAGCACGCGCACGATCGCGCGCTGCTTGGTTCTCCAAGCGCTCCGGTGTCTTGGCACGAGCACGATCGCGCGCCGCCTGGTTGTCCAAGCGCTCCGGTGTCTTGGCACGAGCACGATCGTGCTTTGCCAGGTTGTCCAAGCGAGTTTGTGAGCCCTTGCGTCGGGTATCCCTTTCTTGCTGCTTGACACGCCTCTCCTTCTCGCACAACTTTGCTGCGTACTGTGCCACCGGCCGCGACAACAGATTTAGGCTTGCCCGCTCCACCGGCTGCTGCGTGAGCCGATCAAAGGCATAGGTTGCACCCCTCTCCTCGTCTAGGTCCGTGTTCTTGAGTGGCATGGCCCACATTGAGTGCTCCGACATCTGATAGAAGAGGTAGTACGTTTGACCCTCTTTCACAAGCAGCTGGATGCGCTCAAACGCAGCCATGCTTTGTGGCACCCGTTGGTAGCCCACAGGCGCCACCTCCGGTGCCTCTGGCAGCCATACTTGGCCAGCCGCATGGCGTGCATTGGTTTGGTCACATGGCACCCACTCCAACTCGTGTAGCTCCAATGGGCCTGCCACCTTGCCTTTGCCAGTGCCTCTTGTCACCTCCACGTGGTATGTCCGTGTAGCGATGTCAACTGCAAGCAATAGCAAAAGCCAAAAAATTGAAGTCGCGCCAGATGAGACGTGAGTGGCTCGGAACTAGGTTCCTAGTCAACTAAGAAGATGAAGTGAAGAGGGTGCAAATATGATGTCCTTGGCATCACCCGCATGTGCGCTGGCTAGTGGCTTACCATCAATAACTCGCAGCACTGCCTTTGGCGGGATTTCTGGCCATTGGATGAGCTTGTTGACCATCTTGATGATGGAGCCGACCGGCGGTAGCCGTACCACGTCAAAGGCCGCTTCCGGCAATGGCTGGCCCGCAATTTTCTCCTCCATGCTCAGGCAGGAACAAAGGACCAGATACCTTGCGAGACATAAGAGTATCACACTACTAAACACATAGGAAGCCTTGAAGCGAGACATCACATTTCACAGGTAGGAACTAGGAACCTAGGTTCCTCTAAGAGACAAGCTGGGGGCAGGAAGGCGCCAGCTAGACAGTAGACACAAGCTACTAAGACTAAGCCACGAACCAGCCAGACACAAGCTACACTACTAGACTAGGGAGAAGCAGCTGGTCACCTGACGATTAGGAGCATAAACGCGAGCCTGTGCAGACAGGGCGGGGCAGAAGTGAGAGGCTTGCAAGCGGTTTGTGTGCAGGCTGGTGAGCAGCTGGTAAGCGGCTGGCAAGCAATTGGCAAGCTGGCGGGCAACGCTTGGCACGGCCAAATAGTCTCGTGTGTTTGGTTGTACCTCCGATGACGGAATAGCGGTGGTGCATTGTGCATGATTGGTTGGCACTGCTGTAAGACCAATATCCTTGAGCTGCTTCTCCAGGAAGTCCTCATTATCTGCAGCTTTTTTGCACTGCGCTGGGTTTGCGGCCATTGCTTGGTTCTCCCACCTCAGCGCCTCCACAATCGCGTCCACATGTGCGGCTTCGTTGGATACCCTTGCACTACTCCTCTTCTTCTCGTCGTTCTCATCATCCGGAATCTCTGACCATGTGTGCCGGTTACGTGTGCGGAATTGTGAGAGCGCTTGCTTCTGCATTGGAGACACGGAGAGCGCGTGTGTCCATTGCTGTACAGCTACAATTCGGCCACGAGCAATTGTTTGTTGTTGTTCAGCTTCAAAGGGTGAAACTTTGCGGATTTCTTGAGCTGCTTGCACTGCAACAAGATTTGCCCTCTCCTCTAGACACTGTCGCCATGCTAACCACGTCTCTGGCAGCAGCGGTGGTGGCTTGCAGTCTTCCAATGTTGCACCGTTCTCCCATGGTACAAAAAGGGCAACAATGTATGCTGCAAACTTGTTTCGTCGCCGCAACCACACTCGATTGACAGTGGCTGATGCTCCTAGTTGCTTTGGTTCTAGTGGTATTGGTGTGCCAACGTGCTTGATGCAGCCATGTTTGGATGCCAGCCTTTGGTTGTGTGTAAAATAAAGAGGGTGACATTTATGGAAGCGAAAGCAAGCATTTGGATGCCGCCCTCGATGCATAGGCGCTTGCTTCGTTTCCTCATCCTGAGATGTTAGATCGTTGTCCTCTACCATCTCAGTGCTTGTAGCCTCTGCATCCTCTTCAGCTTGTGCTAAAGCTGCCGTGCTTTCCTCAGAAGTCATTGGCACTATGATGATGATCTGGGCATACTCGTGGGCATTAATGTGTTGAAGCTCAGGGCCACGCAATCTGTAGTGGTTGGCAGTGTCAACAACTATTATGTCGCCCTTGTGGTCCTTGAAGGTCTTTTTGGTGCCAGTGGGGCCGATGCTGCCATCATTCGCCTCCTCCTTTTGCTGACGTGTCCATTGTGTCTCTCGACCGATTTCTTGCATCTCCTCGTCTTCGCTGTCACTTTGGCACTTTGACAATATAGGTGCTTCATCGTTGTCAGCCTCATGCATTGCGCCGCCGGCGTCATTTTCGTCATTATTTTCTTCCCAGGACATAGTCTGACCCAGTGCTAGTAACCCTTCACGTGTAAACGCCCACGTTGCTACGTTGACCATGCGCTCGCTGCAATATTGGGCGCCCAGATTTAGATTTATTGATGTCGCCTGTGTGTCATTTAACTCCATTTGATGGCTTGTACCAACGCGTTGCAAAAAGTGAACTGCAGTGCGCCGTGATGATCCTTTATCGTCAGCAGTAGAGCCATACTTGTCAATGTGTTGCTTTGCATCAGCGAGCAGTGAAAGGGACTTCTGAAGGTCCACGGAGTTTTTGGTCAGGTACTTTACAAGGTAGAAGCATGCACCTCGTGAGCCCTCTCGCGATCCGAGGAGCACTGGATTGTTGTTGCAACGCAGCAGCAAGGAGATGCTTATATTGAAGCATGTGATGCGCGAGTTAGCGCATTCTAACTTTGACCAGACATCGGCCATTTTCTCCATTTGCTTCACAAGCTTACAAGCTTTGCGAAGCTCTTTCTTACCAGTGATCATCTCGCCCAAATTCGCCTCGCACATCTCCTCCAACCTCTGCTTCACCTCCTTCCACTCCTGTTTTTCGAGCTCCTTTTTGACCTCCACTGGACAGGCATTGAGCATCCTCTGCCAAAACTGTTGCAACTTCTTACCACTCTCTACCGTGCATGTTTGCCGTTGTTTGACCTCTTGAGTAATGTTGTGAGCCTCATCTTTCAACTTGGTCATGTCCCCAATGTCGAGTTTTGGTCTTTTCACCTCGATAACTGCAGCTGAGTGTGCCTCCATTGGAACAAGTCGAGCGATGCCACTCACAGTATCTTGATGAGATGTTAGGTTTGCTGAAGCCATCCTGCGCTCCTCTGCTTTTTCTTCCGCTGCTTTTGTTGGGACAAGCCACAGGTCGCCAGTGTGGAAGATTGAATTTAAAGATGCGGGGCCAGGGCAGCAGTCCCGGTTGGTGCATAACAAGGATGCGGGAGCGTTTGCATTACCACACGTCAGGTCCTCGAAAGACAGAACTGTCGATTGCTGATAGATCTTGTCCATCTCTACTGCTGGAAGTTCTTCCTGTATGGCCTTGTCCATCGCCTTTTCGATCGGAATTTGCAAATCAATCGATAGTTTCTCCGCGCGCGCTTTGAGGTATTGCTTTCCGGGCTTGCTTGTCTGCACCGTGGAAATGTTGAGCGCTCGTGTCTCCGGAACTGGATGTCCAAATGGGACTCCCATGCGGCATGCATTTTTGCCACCAGGTGGTTTGTGGCACGTCTTATCATGCGAATCTGGGTTGCCATCCCACACATGAGTTTGCTTGAAGGCTGCGGTGATGTATGCAGAGCGATGTAGATCCAGGTTGATTTCGTTACGATTAGTTTGACTCTCCGCAAGCACGCGCGGTACCAAGTTGTATTCGCCACGAAAGGCAGACACAAACATCGCACGTCGAGCCACATCGAGCATATGTACCTCAATTGGGAGTGAGCAGCTGAACTGCTCATCTAGAGCCTCAGCCAAAGCAGCAAAAGCTGTTGGATGCAATGCCGCTCCCGAACACAAGCTTGGTAAAGCACCAGACCACAAGAGCATGTGTAGATGATGTGCGCCGCGCCCAGTCTCTTCGACCACTGCAAACGAGCCGATGCCCTTTCCAAAGAGCCCCTTTTTACGTTTTTGCAATGGAACCGTCTTGTTGATCATTTCACTGGTTGGTGTGCCGCACATGACCTCGAGAATAACCTTTGCGATGCGATCAAAAAGGAGCGATGTGCTCGCTGGATGGAGTGCTGCCTGTCGCTGAAGCAATTGTTCAAGCGAGTTTGTCTCATCCTTATTCCTCAAGTAATCGCGTTTGAAATCCTCTGAGCTTTCTCTGAGAGTACCGAGGTATGCTTCTGGAACAGCAGGGAAGTTGTTGTTGGCACGCGTCTCCATAGTTAGACGTATGCTTAATGGATTGTGCACGTCGTCGGGTGCCACCGTCAGAAAGATGCTCGGTGGCCCAAACTTGCGTATCATTGAGAGTAAATCGCTCATGCACGAAGCGCGTTCCACAGGACCAAATGGCACGCTTCGTGTTGCGATCATCACAAGCGGCATGACCTGCTTGAGCCAGAGGCGGGCCGTTTTTGAGTTAGGTTTCTTTGCAGCTTCTCGTGCCTCAGCCTCGAAGTTGGGATTATTCACGAGCTCTATGAACTCCATGCTTTTGTTCTCTCTGACGCTTGCACTCACGGAGCGAAGAACGGCGTGCCGCTGTGTTTGATTTGCGAGCACAAGGGTGAGCCCCTTGTTACGTTGGAAACGGTTCGTCTTGTGCAGCATGAGATGCCGTGTCGCCCCCTTTGGGATTGTGCCCTCGTACTTCTCCAAACCTCGTCCTAGCAAAAACTCGTACCAGAAGGCCTCCATCAAGTTGATTCCATTTTTAAGGAACTCACTCAATGGTTCTTTCTCACGCTCGAGGTTGATGTTATTTGAGGTACCACTTGCGTCCGTCTTTGTAGCCGCAATGGCTTTATGTGTGCCCACTATCAAGGCTTCTGTAACTGTGGCTGCATTCATCACTCCGATGTGTGAATTGATCACCGTCTCGTGAGTTGGTGTCGAATCTTCTTCAGTCTCAAAGTTTTCCGAATGCATTATTTCGCTCTTGTCGGTCATATTGACGCCAAAATCGAGATCATCCTCTGCAAAGGCCTTGTCAACCATTTGAAGAACTTCCTTGGGTGTAGCAGTATCGGAAGCAATATCTCGCACCTGAGCTATGTCCGACGCAGCCGAGGCGCGCTCCTCTATGCGCAAATCACTTGACCGCCTTGCACTGCTTTTCAGACCATCTGCAATGCGCGATAGCGCCTTGACCACCTCCTCCATTGTTGGAGGTATGAGGTGAGAATCGCTCGCCATTCCCGTAAGCTTCGCAAGCTGCATTGTGATTCGCCGTACTTGTAAGTAATTGAAAACCACTGTGGGACGGATCTCCATGTTGTTCGACGCGAACAGGCGCGAGAGCAAGAGATCGTGTGAGCCGTTTGGACCAAGCACAAAGACGCGTGCTTTGTCGAGTAGATCATTCACACGATCCTCGATGCTGATAGACTTGCCCACATATGTCTCGAAACTTTGCAAGCCACTTTGAACAAATGCTATGCTGTGTCCCTTTAATTTGACACGCTGCCACTCTTTCTCTTTTGCAGTTGAGGGTGCAACCACCATCCAGACCAACGCGTACATACGTACGTCCGATAACACCAACTGCTCCAACTCAGAGAGGGGTGGCAACTCGAGCGTTTCTCGTCGTCCAAAGTCTACTCCTGCAGCAAGAGAGTGCTTTGGCGGACCTTTATCAGCGCTTGTTGTGTGACTGCCGCATGCCTTGCAAAGCCTAACAACATGCGTTTGAGTGCCGTCCTCTTCGTCCTTGACCTCAACTAATTCAGGATGCAAATGATATTCTATTCCATCGCACCATGTTGAATTGAAAAGGTGACGCACTCGAACTTTGTATGTCTCATAGCGCAGCGCGTCATTCCCCATCTCAACTAACTCGTGAACCTCGGGGTGCTTTGATGTTGCACCAGGAATCACACGCATGAGCGTGAGAATGCCTAGTTCATCGCGTGCATTCTGCTCCTTCTTAGTGACATGAAATGATGTAGGAAGCCTTTGGAGCACGTACGAGCTATACTCGTCCGTGTCACCCCATCGAGTGCCACATGAACCGCATGCAAAAAGTGGTACTTCTGGCCCAAGCCGTGCATCAAACTTATCGTAGATCTCCTGTCTTTCCTCTGGTGTGACCTTCACAGTTTTAGAGATCTTGTCAGCCACAGCTTCAGCCCACTTATCCCAGATCTCTGCTGGTGCGCTGTCCAACGGTGGATGCTCAGCATCCCAGGTGTGAGCGTTGACCTCATGCAATAAATGGAGCGACGCGTCCACAGAAAGCTCGGGATCATTCGTAATGCCGCTACTTGTCTGAGCACTAGCATCGGACGGCACTTGTGCCTGCCTCGTGGCAAACGCACGCTGTCTTTCACTCGTCGCAGCTGTCTCAGTGGAAACAAATGCAGCGTGATTATTTTGCGCCTTCAGTTTTCGGTTCATTTTGACCCTCGACCGGCTCTGCTGGCGCGCTGGCGAGTCCTCGTACCTGGCTTGGCTCTGCTGGCGCGCCGGCGAATCCGTTCGATTCTCGTCGTGCCTGGCCCTGCTCTTCAGCCGTAGCTCAGAGTCCTGCCGCCGCTTATCTCTTTCTTTTCCTTGTGCTTGTTTGATGTCGTTCTGCAGTTCTGCAGCAAAGTCTGCCGCTGGCTGCGATAGCAGCATGAAACCTTCCAACTCCACCGCGAGCTCATGCTGCGTGGATGACCGCGCAAAGTTGTGAAAGGCATCACTGGCATCTTCGTTTTTAAGATCCTTGGACCTCAGCGGCACCGCCCACATTGTTTGCTGAGACACTTGATAGAATAGAAAGTGTCTCAACCCGCACGTTACAATGTTTCCAATGTGTTCGAATGCTTCCATTTGTTGTGGCAGCCGCATGTAACTTGCTGGTTTTATTTCCGGAACCGGAGGCAACCACACTTGGTCAGCAGCTAAGCGCGCATTCGCCTGATCACACGGCACCCACTCCAGCTCGTGTACCTGAAGCGGTCCTACTTTGAAACCGCTGTTGGCGCCTCTCACCACCTCCGCGTGATAAGTCAGCGCCTCGAAATTAACTGCAAGCAAAAGAGTGAGCTTAGTTATGAAACGCAAGCTTGTCAAAGGCGTGCGAGGCTTGGTGGTGAAAGCTTACCGTCCTTCACTTGCAGAACCGAAGTCAACGGGATGTTAGGCCATTGTGCCAGCTTAGATTTCATCTTGATCAGTGCACCAGTTGGTGGTAGAAGGACTTTTCGCAGCGGCTCTTCAGCCTCCTGGAGCGAAGAATTTGGCCTGAGCTCCGACATCGGAGTTGGCGTCCCCTCCTCCAGCGTTTGCAGTTTGCCGCTACCAAACATGGCTCTGAAAAGCGGATTGATATTTATGTGATTGGGCATGAGAGCTTCCGCCTCCATCGTAGCTTGTATCTCCGCTTCCCGCTTCTTGGCGTCCTTGTCCTGTCTCGACTTGAAGAGGCGGGCCAGCCGCTCTGAGCTGCTCTCAACAAAAGGTTCATAGTGAATGCCGTCAAATATTATGTGCAACGGAGGCACATCTCCATGCTGAAACTCTTTGCCGTAGACAACTTTCCCAGCGATATTCTTGTTCAAGGGGTCCCCGTGAACAACAACCATAACCTGGAATTTTTTGGAATAGGCTCTCACTTCGTACTCGTTGGCATATCGTGTCTTCAGGCCCTGCTTATTCTTGTTCCTCTTTCTTGATCTTCTTGTACGAAATGGCTGGCAAAATGGTGAATGACGTGGTACATAGGACAATGAGGACAACTGCTTCAGGTACTCCTCCTCATTAGCGAAGGGGTCCAAATTGTCGCGAGACACAGACTCTGCAGCAAGGACAACTTGAATCATGTCTGGATCCCTTTGGAATTCTGAATGTAGCTGGGCTGCAACCCGCTCACGCAAGGAGAGGATTGCTTGCATGGTTTCCTCGCAGGAGCTCTGAAGGAACTGCTTGTTGCCATGTACACCAGTGCTGTCTTCATGAAATAAACAGCACCGGAAGAAACAATGGCCATCTCCTTCAGTCTTTAGGCGCAGCCTGTTTTCGTCGCAAACATCAACTTCTCCACAGTCACGCGGAGTATCACCTAAGCATTTTTTGGAAAATAGTAATCTACTCAAAATGTACTTTGAATGAGCTCAAGATTACTACTCATCAGTCTGTGCGCTATTATCTACAAGATTTGCAGCCAAGGTTCGCAAGAGCTTAATTTGCGCAATTGCCTTATTTTTCTTCATCCGGTCTATCTGCTGGGGAGTCACAGACGGGGACAAGCCGGATCCAACATGGAAGCGCTGCCTATGAGTCCTAATTGGAGAAGAGAGGTTAGAGTTAGGGCTAGGGTTAGTGTTAGCAGGCTTAGGCTTAGGCTTAGGCTTGGGGTTGGGGTTGCGGGTAGGCTTAGGGTGAGGGTTCGTCTTAGGGGAAGGAGTGGAGAGGAGATCAATCTGATGCAGATCCTCTTCATCAAGCTCAAAATCCGAAAATTCAGAAACTACGGTAGGCATTGGAGGGGGAGAAACATCTGGTGGTGTGGTGGCTCCACCAGCAGTCTCTAAAAAATCACCCGCATCCTCTTCGAGGAGGCGCTCCATATCCGTGGTGTCCTCATCGCACGACATGTGCCTGCACAAAGGAGGAGGGGCTGCAGTTGAGCTCAAAAAAAACGTGAGCCCAAACGCCTCACATGGAGGCGGATGGCGCAAAAAACAAGATCAGAGGGTGCAGCGACACAAAGAAAATGCGCGACAGAAGCAAACTCACAGCTGAGAAAAAGGGGGGCAGTGCACACAGCTCCAAGAAAGATCCAGAAGTGCGTGAAGCAACAGCGAACCGCGTACAGTGGCAGCAACAGTCATAGCAACAACAGCGCAGCAGCCATTGCATGATCTACATTTTGGAGACACATAACGATGCTGCTCCAGAGCAGCGCTGCGCGAGCAGAGCAGTGCAGCACAGCACAGCACAACACAGGGCACAGCACAGAACGCGCAGGAGCAACGCACACAGGCAGCGCGTGCACTAGAAGCGGTGGCGTGCCTTGACGACTCGTCGGTTTCCAAATCTCGAGAGGAAGGCAAGTTTGGTGGCGTTGCGGTTGCGTTAAATATAAAAGGACGTGTGTCAGTTTTTTCTCGCCGTTCTGCTTTTTTTGCGAAAAGGCCCTTCAGAGTCAGCGGCAGAGACTAGCGTGGTCGGTCGGTCGGTGGGACGCAGGCTCAAAAATCGACCCCGCCCCGGAAGCTCTATTATCTCGTTAAGCTTTCCCTTCCAGGGGGGGGGAAAGAATATGCTGTCTCTTATACACATCTGACGCTGCCGACGAAGAGGATAGTGTAGAT